>Ga0247818_10000038_pt1 | contig 71821 bp, 98 predicted proteins | sample 13C_Glucose_Day1_FD_192424 | JGI IMG/M metagenome (GOLD analysis project Ga0247818, IMG submission 192424) | Soil microbial communities from agricultural site in Penn Yan, New York, United States - 13C_Glucose_Day1 | ecosystem: Environmental > Terrestrial > Soil > Agricultural land | place...
CCAACGGTCACTACGTCAAGTACGCTGACGGCACTATGATCTGCTGGCGCCGTGCTACTGATACAGGCTTGGCTATCAGTACCGCCATGCGCGGGGCATTCCGCAGCGATATAGTTGCCTGGACGTTCCCGGTCGCGTTTATTGAAGCGCCTATGGTGGTCGGGGCAGCCAAGAACGGCACAGCTAGCAGTGTAGTAACCACTACCGGAGCCAACGCCTCCGTCAGCTACTACTACGTGCACCCAACCAACGATGCGGCCCTCGACCGCAGCGCTGACTTTATTGCCATTGGCCGGTGGGTATAAACCATGAAAATCAGCTTTTCCCCTGTACTGGGTGGTGCCGAATACGACATCACCGTTGAAGGCGACACTATTTGGCTTGACGGCGTAGAACTGGACTTCAGCCCTATGCCCGAAGGTGCTTGGTTGCCCAACAGCGCTATTGACTGCGACAATGTGATCGGTGACGTAATCCGCAAGGATGGTCACATCGAAATCACTGTCAGGCTGTGGCACGGGTCTAATGCCCCTTACGAGCGTCGTTTCCCCGAGCCAATCCTGGTAACCGAACCGGGCAGCGTAGAGCTGCCCCCTTACGACATTATTCCTGTAGAGGAACCTTACATTGAACCTGAACTTCCAACAGATGAAGACACAGGAACAGCTCCAGGCGGAGCAGGAGACAGTGGCGCGGAAGCTCCGCTTGACGGAGATTCAGGAGAGTTTGCTGGAGACCCAGTGGTGGGTATTCCGTAATCTCGAAACCGGTGCTGCAGTGCCACAAGAAGTGGCCACTGCACGCGCTGAATTGTACGCAGAGCTTGATACTCTGCTGGAAGCCGGGGTTTGACCCCGGCAACACTAAAGGAGCAACTATGACTACCACACCACGCGGTGTACGCAATAACAACCCAGGCAACATCGACTACAACCCCCGTAATAACTGGCAAGGCCAGGTGGGTATCGAGGTAGGCGTAGCCAAGCCCCGCTTCGCACGTTTCAGCGAAGCCAAGTGGGGTATCCGGGCGCTGGCCAAGCTGCTGCTCAATTACCGCGGTAAAGACGGTATGCCTGGAGTTGGTAAGCCAGGTATCGACACTCCGCTGGAATTCATAAACCGCTGGGCGCCGTCCACCGAAAACAACACCCGTGCGTATGCACAGGCGATCGCCAAGCGGCTGGGTGTGTCTGTGCTGGCGCACATCGACATAACTGACCCGACAACGCTCACTGAGCTGGTTACCGGCATCATCATCCACGAGAACGGCTACAACCCCTACGACGCTGCGACCATTGCCGCTGGCGTCAAGCTGGCGCTGTAACCATGCGCGTGCTGCTGTCTAAGCTGTTGCCGGGCCTTGTGGTCACGGCAATTGCCTGTTTGCTCTGCCTTTGGGGTGGTGTAGCGACTGAACATCGCGTTAACCTTGAATGGCAGACCAAGTGGGCTGAAAAGGATGTTCAGCTGCAAACGGCGCGAGCCGAGGCAGCAGAACGTGAACTCAAAGCGCAGCAAGAAACTGCTGCTGAAATTGACAGGATAAACCAGGCCCATGATCAAGCCATGGCTGAAATGCAGCACGATGCAGCTGCTGATCGTGTTACTGCTGACGGGCTGCGTGCAGACCTCGCCAGTCTCCGCGCCAAGTTACAAAAGCAAGCCTCCGGCCCTGGACAGCAAGTTGACTACGCTACAAAGGCCAGCATGGTGCTCTCCGACTTGTACGAAAGCTGTACAAGCCAACGAAGAGACCTCGCGGAGAGTCTTGAAGGAGCTGGAATCCAGCTACGCACAATAGCTGCGCAGTACGAACGAATCAGGGGCCAATAGGCCCCTTTTTCATTACCGGGGGAACAGACAGCGCCAAAACTGGCGCCACTTACTCACTGGTTTCGGCGGTGCGTCCACCAGGGTGCAGTACGGTTCAACAGGGCGCTTTAAAGGAAGTGCCTGGTGGTACAGCGGCTCACACACGATTTGTATCGGTGGATTGCACACACTGCACATGAACTCGTCGTTAAGCAGGTCATGGTGTGCAGCTTTCAGGCTGTAGCCAAAACCACGGTGTAAGTGCTGTGCAGTTTTAGTCTGCACAACCACACGCATGGCTATTTTGCCGTCGCTGTAAAACCGGGCATGCAACTTGCCCGGTCGCAGCCAAGCCAGGGCCATCAGCCCATCACCTGTTTGGCCAACGCCCCAGCTTCTTCGCCGGACATACCTTCTCCTTCCTCGGACAGGAAGACGATCAGCTCGTCCATGGGGTCATGTCCCATCTCTTCCAGAACACGCTGGAAGCAGTCAGCTTGGGTGGCCATGTCGCCCCAGCCACACGCTGACACGTCGTAACCGCGCTCAGCGATTTGCTCTGGGCTACCCAGCATACCGCCCGAAAACTGCGCGGCCAGGGCCTTGAACTTGTCTTCGTCGTGCACCTCGAAGGTGACGCTGAAGTACTTTTTAGGAGACGGTTGGGTAGGCATAGGTACGGTCCTCGATTTTGACGTCGCCGATGTTGTCGTAGGCCTGGGTACAGGCTTCCACGATCTTCTTGGCTTCAGCCTTGGCTTCAGTGCTGGTTTGGTCCAGGCTCAGCCCTTCCAGCGCAGCTTCTGCAATGATGTGGCTCAGCACATTCTGCGCCATGCGACGGATACCCTTGCGGCGCGAATCCAGGTAGGCCTGGCGGCGTTCGTTGGCAGCAGCCACGATAGCCAGCTGTTCAGGGGTGAAACTGTCCTTTGGGTTCACTTCGGTTTTTTTGCGAACTTGTACATCCATTACTGCGGTCATAAATACTCCAGACACAAAAAAGCCCGCGCTAGGCGGGCCGTGTGAACGTTTTGGTTATTTGGCCTCTTCAGGCAAGTTGAATCGCTTGATGAACAGCTTCTCTGCAATAGAGAAGACTTTACCACCGTAGTGCGCAGCTACCGATACACAAATTGGCATCGTAGCCCAGCCAGGCAATTCCGCCTCGACCTGCGGGTACATGTCGTACATCAGGTATCCGGCGAGGATGCTGCCGCCCATTTGGGAGGCAAACCACAGGAAACTGAAGGGGTGACCTCCAGTAACGCGGTTGGCCACTGCAATAGCCCCAGAAATGAGGCTGATGAACACTGCGCCGATGATACCCCACAAGTCGGGGTGTTCTTTCCATGGCATGGTGCTGTCTCCGGTCAGAAGTAGTGACTGTCATGTGACAGCCGGAGTGTACCTATCAACTGACCGGAGCGGTAGGGTTTTAGGCCAATACTGATAGCCAGATAGTGGCCAGGCGACGAAGTGCCTTATATTTAGCCGATTTGCCCTTTAACACACTGGCCAGCTCGCTATGCCACTCATAGCCAACCAGGGCGTTCATCTCAGCGTTTACATTCTGCGACATGTAAAACATGGTGCTGTACATGCTGCAACGGCGCGCAGTGTCGTCCCAGGACTCACCAGTCTCCTTTTCACGCTTTTCAGCGTAAGGTTTGAGCAACTGGTAAGTTGTTTCGTTGTCGAGCAGTTCATACGCAGTACGGTATTCGTCCAGTGCATAAACCAGGTCATCAACATTGATTTCCTTCAGCCGGGCGGGGATGCCCGTTGGTCCGCTGACATTGCGCAGATGCCCGGTGAAGGTGAACTCGGGCCCTTGCGTGGCGGTAATGCTGGCGTACTTGCCGTCGGTACCTACAGAGGACGCTGTGAACGCGGCAGCACTCAGCATAGGGTCAGTGGTGTCCAGTGTTACAGTCCAACGGTGATTTACCGTGTGCTGCACCTGTACTACCGGCTCAACAGTCACTTCTGACATGGCTTCAGCTCCAAGATGGCGTCGGTAACGGCGCTGATCATGGCCTGGCTTTCTTCAGGCATCTGGCCAGTCACGATGCTGACAACGTGCTGGCGGCTGATGGCCGGGAAGTATGCCGGGTGGGCTTCGATGATGCTTTGCGCGACTTCGTCGACTTCGCTCATACGCTACCCTCCAGGATCTTGTGTTCGACGCTTTGGGACACGATATCGCTGGACGATGCTGCAAGAGCATCGGCATGAGCGCTATGCGTGTCTTCGTCGATCAGGTCTTCGCTGAAGATGTCGTCGAGGCCCGGGAGCGCGGTTTTACGGAGCGCTTCGATGGTGTGGTGGTCTTCGACTTCGATCCGCGTGCGGATGACGGTTTCGACCGTGACGATACGGGGCATGGTGCCTCCTTTTGCTGTTGCAGCCTGCTATGAAGAGCGAGGCGCTTCTTCTTCGGCATGGCTGCGGTCTCTTTGCGGAACTGAGTGTACACCTCCAGCGAGACATGCTCCCAGCCTTCCTTTTCAGGCACTGGGCGCATATTCATGTCCCAGGTGCGGGTCATGCGACTTTCTCGGTGGATGAAGTAGTATCGCCCGCCAACCATGGGTTTTTCAGCGTTACCGGTGTTCCAAGTGCGTTTGCGGGCCATACAGCCTCCTTTAGCGGTGTCGTTTGAACTTGTGGAACTCGGCCAAGGCTTTGGCGTGCACTCGTGTGTACACAGCGTCGTCCTCGACCAGTTTGTCGTCGGTGAACAGGCAGAATTCGAATTCTTCCTGCTCAGGTGGTTCGGCGTCGCCCATACCGCTGCCGGTTACTCGCAACGGACAGGGTGCCCGGTAATGCGTTACTCGACAGTGGTAGGTCTCTTCGCCGTCATGCAGGATGAAGTCAACTGCCATGATGGTGCTCCTGGCTGTCGATAGCCGCTACTGGCATGTCAGCCTGGTGTTGGTACTTGCCTTCGTAGCGCCGGTGCTCTTCAGTCTCGCTGAACAGCACTTGGGCAATACCAGCACCGGCTGGGATTATCAACTCACCTTCACCGTGGTAAACCAGCTCCAAGGTCAGGTATCCGTTCCAGCCAGGCTCGATAACCGTGTTGAACACACTCAAGCCACGCCGCGCCCAGGTGGACTTGTCGTGGACCACGCCAACCAGATTGGCCGGCATCTTGAAGCGTTCGATGGCTGAAGCCAAGGCAAAACGACCTTTCCGGTACACTGTATCTGCTAATACATAGCGGCCGTCGTCGCCTTCGCGAAACAGGATTTCCTGCTTGATGCGGATGTCATAACCCGCTTCGCCCAGGCCGTAGCTGGTGCCGCCCGGGGCGACCATCTTGCCGAAGGCCATATCGAAGATCGGCGCTGCTTCCAGCAAGGCCTTGCCATTGATGATCATGCTTGCTCCTGTAGATGTTGTTGGAAGGTGGCCACACGGTCAGCCCAGTTGGCCGGCATAGTTACTGGCCCCATGAACAGCCCGACGTAACATTGCTCGTCGTGCTCATAGATACGACGCAGCTGCCAGTAGCGTGGGTCCGTGGCCTTGACCAAGTCACACTGAGGCAACCACCACCAGTGCCCTGAAGTTGGACACTGGTCAGTTACGCTCATGGTTTCCGAGACGCCCAAAGCGGCCACCGACTCATAGGTACGGATAGCCTGGCTCACACCACTTCCTCGAAAGTGGCTGTGGCGTGGCTGATACCGGGCAGCTCGCCGCGCTGGATCATTTCTTCCAGCTTATCGTCGATCAGCTCCTCGTAGGTTTCCCCCGACAACTCTTTACCAGAGCCATCGGGCATGTTCAGACACACTTGGATGATTACTTGGCTCATGCGGCTTTCGCCTCCTTTTCGCGGACTTTCTTGATGTGGGCGGCGCACAGCTCCACGATCTGGTCCTGGTTTGCCGCTACCGGCAATGTCAGGGCGTGCGCCCAGGACGGGTAGAACAGATCAAGCTGGGCGCCAATCTTCACAGTTGGGTGTTGCAGTTCAGGCAGTTCCTGCCAGCTCATTTCCTCTACCAGAGCGTTGTTGACCCACTCGATCACCTCCGGTTTCTGGCGCATGACCAGATAGATGGCATCGTGAATGAGGGCAACGATCTTGCAGTCGTAGCGATAGGGGCTGGCGCGCAGGCGCTTGCGGAATGCCACGGCGGCTCGGTTGTTGAGTAGACCATAGGACTGGCCCATGGCGTTACCCGCGGTCCTGCCTTCGGCCTTGGCTTGCGCTGGTGTCGTCTTGCTGCGCATGAGGGACTTCTTCAGCGCCGGGGTACGCAAGCGCAACCCGAACGCCACCGTGACGTAGCCATCGGTTTCGGCCTGCTTGACGCGCGCCGCGATGTACTCATCACTGACCTTGTACAGGTCGTGGTAGTTCTTCTCGATGCGCTTGGCCTTGGCCTCTGGCCAGCCCAGGTTCTTCATCATGCCCATGTAGGTCCCGCCGTAGGTCAGCAGGAACGTTGGTGCCTTGCTGTCCTGGCGGAACGGTTCGGGCAGGTCCTTGATGCTGTTGACCGACTTGGGGTCCTTCAGGTCGATAAAGTGGCCCAAGGCCTCCAAATCTTCCTTGAAGTAGAACGCGGCGCGCAGTGAATGTCCGTCGAACCCTTCTTCGTAGACCTTGAGCTTGTTGGGGTCCTTGGTTGTGAGTGCCGATATGTAGTCTTCCAGCGAGTTGAAGTCCGCGCCGGCGAACACCCAGCCCTTGGCTGCCATGAACAGTTCCTTGACCAGCTTGCCATAGGCGCTACCTGCCGGAATGTTCTGCATGTTCGGGTCAGAACTACTGAGGCGACCGGACTTGGTCCCGCCGAGGTTGAATGCCCCGTGCAGGTACTTCATACCGTCCGCTTTCAGCTGCCCATTTTCGAATGCAGGCATGAAGGCTGCCAGGATTTTGGACACTGCAGACCAGTCCATCAGCGCCTTCAAGAAGGCAATGTGGGGCTTGGCCTTGTCGTGGTCCAGCAGCTTTTCAATGGTGCCGCTACCCGTGGCAGGCTGGCCGGTGTCGGTCAGGTCCAGGATTGGTAGCTCCATGAACTCGTACAGCAATTGCGCAAGTTGCTGGCCACTGCCTGGGTTGAACGACACATACCACTTCTCGTTCGGGTCCGACCACTTGGTGATCGGATGCACCGTGTTTTTCAGGCTGGCGTTCTTCTTGTCCATCTCCTTGGTTTGCAGCCAGAGATTCAGCTGCGGCACCAATGGATGGGCCATCATCGTGTCCCAGTAGCCCTGTTGCAGGCCTTCCAGTTTCACCTTGGTTTCGGTGATTTTACGCGGGCACATTGGCATGCCGGACAATTCAATGTCGATCAGCAGTGTGAGCGAGTCCCGGAATAGGCCGTTGTACAGTTCCAGCTGCTGATCATCCCGCATGATCGGGTACATCTTCTCGGCAAGCCAGAAAGTGGACAGACAGTCAACGCCGTTGTATTCCAACAGCTTATCGGTGGGAATCAGCCTGATATCGTGGATATCGTCGACGGCATAGTTGCCCGCGAACGATTGAGCCAGGAACTTCAGTTTCAGGTTGTTACCAGCACAGCTATTGGTGGCCAAATAGGCCATAACCCTGGTGCAGTGCAGTGCCTTCGACATAATGTCGATACCGCGGCATTGCCCCGGCAAGTCCAGCGGGTCGTCCATCCACAGGTTGTAGACGATGTGTTTCACGTCAAACACCGCGTGGTGGAAGATCAGAGATCCTTCATAAGTCTCGAAAAACTCCCGCAGCAATGCTCGGCGCTCTTCGTTGTCCCGGCGCACACAATGGTGCCCTTCATCGGTGACAAAGGGCAGTTCCATCAAATCCACCTTAAAAGCGTGGAAGTGGTGTTTGTCGTAGGCAAAGGCGATGGTACCGATGCCCGCTTCGCTCAAACCAAGGCCAAAGGCCTCAATGTCACAGGTCAGGCGCGGATACTGCTTCAGCAGGTTCAGCGAGTGTCGAATCGCTTCGATACTGTCGGGGTAAAACGCCCCGTGGATGATCCCGGTGCCCGGATCTTGGTAGCGGCCGTACTTGTGATCGGTCAGGGCCTTGAGGCCTACCGTCAACAACGGGCGCTTGTCTTCAGCGAACACCAACTGCTGGTAGTTGATACCGTAGACCACCTGCATGTGTTCGGCGCCAGGCACCACACAGGGCAACACGTAGCCCAGGTAAATGTCGGCCTTCTTCATGCCAGTCAAGGCCTTGAAGTAGGTGGCGTCGCACACGTACAGGTATTTGGTGCCCAGGCGGTTCAAGGTGCTGCCTAGTTTTGGCAGGTACTCTTTCACCGTCTTGGCAGACACTTTCTTCGCGTCGTCGTATTCCAGAGTCATTGCAATGATCTGGTCCAGGGGAACACCCATACGCACAAGCGGATCGGCGTAATACGACTGCATAAGGTCCTTGCGGAAGGTGGAGGCCTTCAACAGGACCGCAACTTCGTACTGGTTGCCCGTATTGGGCTTGAACAGTTCGTAACGCACTTTACCTCCTAGTCGAGCAGTAAATTCAGCATCAGACGACGCTTGAACGCTTCACGACTCGGCGGGTACACGTTCAGCGTGTCTTCCAGTTCTTCCAGGTCCGGGGGAACCTGGAATGCCAAGCCAGCAGCCTGATAGGCCTCGGACAGTGGCGGGCGTAGCGCCGAGGGCAAGATCTTCATGATTTCCACAGGATCGTCGCTCGACGACATGATCGCCCGTATATAGGGCATGACCAGCAGTTCTTCGTCGTCCAGTTCCTTCGCGGTGGCGATGTACTCATCCATGGATGCGTGCAGGCCTACCGGCAGCTCTGGCCAGTTGATAATGCCGTGCATACCGCCCGGGCGCTTATACAACCGGCCTCGGTAGTAGAACCCGTGCACTGGGTAGTGCAGTTGGGTATCACTGGTGTCAATGATCTTGTCGAGCAACGCGGCGTTGGCCTTCTTAGCCGGCGCGAATGCGTAGTCCACAATGATCTGCTGGATGCGGATTTTGACCGCGGCTGGTGACATACGCACTCGTGACATGGCTTTAACCTCGTGTATCGCCGGTGAAGAACATACGTTTGCGGAAACGGCTGCAACCCACGTACAGGATGCGCGCCAGTTGGCTGTTTTGACGGACCTTTTGCATGATGTTGCCCAGGTCGATGAAACCGGTGTCGTAGGTGCTGCCCTGGCTCTTGTTCACCGTACAGGCGAACGACGGGCGCAGGTCGAGCCACTGATCCTGGATTTCACGCATGGCAGTCCAATCGTCTTCCTCGCGGGCATACTTCAGTGCCTGCTTGGTAGCATCACGGCTCGACGGCATGAACCAACCTTCACCCTTGTTGCGGATGGTCAGTCGCCAACCACTGACGTTGTGCTGGATGTCCGGCTCGACCTCGGTGATCAAGACCTCGCCGTTGTTGGCGATCATGGCCTGAGCCATTTGCTTGGTCTCGTTGGCCACCATCACCTGCCCTGGTTTCGGGTCGGTAGACCCGTGGAACACCCCGGTAAGCCAGCTGTTGTAGAACTGCACGGCGTCGTTGGTGTAGCACAGGATCTTCGTCCGGCCCCAGGTGTCGGGGTCGTTGAAGGCATCCAGTACCATGGCCTGCCACTGCTGCAACGGGAACTTTTCCAGCACACCCGCTTCCACGAACTGGCTGAAATTGGGGTACGGTGCATTGGCCACGACAGTTTGACGCAGCGCGTTGACCAGACCAGCAACCGGACCGGTCTCGAAGCGCGTAGGCTCCGTCAGTTCGATTTCCCGGGTCTTCAGGTTGAACACCGGCATGTAGTTGGTGCCCACAGGTGTCAGCTGTGCTGGGTCACCGATGAATACGAACTTGCAGTCCTCGGTTTCACCGAAGATATGCGCCAGTAAGGCCTTGTCCACGTAGCTGACTTCGTCGACGAAGATGAGCTTGCGCGACACCTTCTTTTCCTTGGTAGGCCGCAGTACCTTTTTACCAGTGCGGTAATCCTCCATCTCCAGGCGCAGGCCCAGAGTGGAGTGGATAGTGCGCGCTTCGTTCTTGTTGCCGGTGGCAATGATCAGCGACTCGGCAGCCTGGTTGGTGGTGGCGGACAGTACCGGTTCGTAGGCCTGGAAGTCCGGGTCCAACATTTTGGCCATGGCTTCCAGCTTTGGCAGCTGAGACAAGATCTCAGCTACCAGTGTGGACTTACCGGTGCCCGAATAGCCCTTGAGCAGCATGACTGTCTCGGTGGGGTTCAGGTAGAACTCGGTGAACGATTTGAGGCCGTCCTCCTGGCCTTTGGTGAATTTGAATTCGGCCATGAGGCCTCCTATGTGTTGAAGCGTATGATGGTGCCGAACTTGCAGCGGAAGTTGTCCTTGGTGCGCCCGAAAACCAGCCAAAGTACTGGCACGCCGGGGTCGATTTTGGGGTGGCTGTACTCACCGTCGGTGAACACCACCAAGGCCGTCGGCTTGCGCTTTTTGGTCAGCTCCATCACCGGGTGGATCGATGTACCGCCACGACCGGTCATCTTGACCCGGGACAGGTCGCCGATGCTGGTGATACGGTCGATGCTGCGAATACCGTGGTCGAACTGGATCAGGTTGAGAGCCGAGGGCTTGCACTGCTTCATGACGCCGGCCAACTCACTGATAGCCCGTAGTACATCGTGGTCACTGGTTGAACCAGATACGTCGACCGCGAAGTCCAGTTCGCTCATGGCTTCGCCCTTCAAACCAGGCAACATGATCTTGCGCCCGAAACGGCGGTTGATCTTCGCCCAGCTATAGTCCGTCTTGGCCAAGGCCTTGAAGAACTTGCGTAGGTGGTAAGCCAGCGGCAGTTTCGGTTTCAGCAGGCTATCCAGGAAAATCTGGACAGCCCCGGGCACCGATCCCGGCTGGCCTGCCATCTGTGCCGCGGCAGCTGCTTGAGACAGGATGCCGGTGATAGCGCGCTCTTTGGCGGCCAGTTCTTCAGCCGTCATGGTTTGGCCTTGGCCAAAACCACTTTGACTTGGGTCAAAGGTGCCTGGCTGGCGAATATCGTCGAAGCCGCCGCTACCGGACATTGGCTGAGCCGTCATATCCGGTAGCAGGTGGTAAACCTCTTCCGTAGTCATATCGCGGTACTTTTCATCGCACAGCCAGCCTGGAATCGGCTCAAAGCCAGACGCTTTCAACATGAGGTTAATCACGTAGTCGGCGGCATGGTTGAACCGGGTGTGATCGGGGAAACTGGCACCGCGGCAAACGTGCTGCAGCACTACGTGCATGGTTTCATGCGCCAGCAGCGTAATACGCTGCTCGGCCGGCAACTTCATGAAGAAGTCGGTGTTGATGATCAGCCACTCGCCATCGGTGGCGGCAGTTTCATAACCCGGCTCGTTGAACCGCATTTTGAGCATGAAGCAAACCGTCGTCAGGAATACCGACTCTGGTTTACGCATGAAGCCAACCCGGGCCTTGAGCAAGGCGGCCTGGAACTCTTTGTCTTCCATTGGATTACTCCGTAAGCATGCGAGTGAGGATGTGGCGCTTGCCGTACTCCCTTTGGTTGTCGTCGAAAGCAGGACCGGACAGCACAGCCGCCAACTGGTTTATGCGCTCTACAGGGTTTACGTGAGGAATGAGTTTTTTGGCCCACAGCTCACGTTCTTCGTAGTCGCCCCAGTTGAACTCACCGACCAGACCTCCGTGGTGATTGAATCTCACCGCTCTGTGGTACACAGCCACACTTTCTGCCTTGCCCAGGAAGGTACAGGCGTTTACCGGCACACCACACTTGGCGAAATCGTCAAGGTAGGTGGCCATCAGACTGTCAGTGGTACCACCACGGTGAGCCCAGCTGTAATCTTGGCAGTGTGTGACCGTATTGCGGAAGCTTTCGGGAGCTGAGGCATCAAACGCTTTAGGCCACACGAACAGGAACATTACAGCAGCACTTTGGCGTTGGCGTTGATCCAGGATGCCAGGTCAGGATTGGACAGCAGCGTCTTATCCTTGCGCACGGCGTTCTTCAGGGTGATCACCTGAAAGTCGCCGGGCATACGCAGGATGTATGGCATCAGGCCACCGATGGTGTCCTTGTTGATCCAGTCACCCAGCGCGCCAGACAGGCAGTACAGGGCGCCCGGGTTGTCCAGGCCAGGTTGCGGCGCCGTCTTCGGATTGGTCAGTACTTCTTCCTTGCGGGGCAGATCCAGACGCATGCTGGCGAAGGTGATGAACTCCTGCGCCGGGCCGATATTTAGCTTGCCGGCCAGCGGTACCAGTTTGCCCACCGGGTTGCCTTTCCAGACATCCAGCAGCTTGTTGGCATCCTGCCAGGACCGCGGCGCCGCGAACGGCTGGTCCGGGTTGGTGTTGTCGAAGGTGTAGAAGCAGTCGGTCTTCCACTGCAGAAACGAGGTGATGAGCGAGCGCACACCATCCGGGCCTTGGGCCCACTGCAGCCAGAAGTCGAAGTCCTCGGTGCATTCCAGCACCATCAGGCGGCTGATCAGGGCCGAAGACATGTCCTCGGTGATCGCGCCGTCGTCGTCCAGGTTGCCCGCTGCACAGATGTGCGCCTTGGGGTGCAGCTTGCGCTGACCCACCATACGGTCCAGGAAGAACTTGTACGACGCCGCTTGTACCGCACGAATGGCCGAGTTCAGCTCGTCGCAGAAGATCAGCCAGCCGTCATACTGCAAACCGGTGGCCGGGTTGACCGGCAGTTCCCAATCATCCAGCGGGAAGGTTTCGAGCGGATAGTACCGCGCGATGTTGGCCTTCTCGTCGATTTGAGGGAAGCCGTTCATGTCGGTCGGGTCGAAGCCAGCGAAGCGAGCGTCGATCACCTTGAGGTTCAACTTGGCAGCCACAGCATGGATTGCTGCGGACTTGCCGATAGCGGGGCTGCCTTGCAGGAACGGTACGAGCCCGGCCAGGATACCGTCACGCACGTATTCGATGGATTCGCCCAGTTTTACACGCAGAATCGGGTCAAGCATGGTGTTACTCCTTTAGAGATTTTTCAGTAGTTCACGGATGGCCTTTACGGCCTCATCAGTAGAATTGAGCCCTGCAATACGCATGTACTGCATGGCCATGGATTGAGCTGCGGCAGCGGCACCTATAGACCGCCCTGGTTGTTCGATGTGGTACTTGTCCACGAACTCACGGTAAGAGCGCCAGTACCAAGCCAACTTGTCTAACGCTTCTTCCTTGGTCATGGTTTAGGTCTGTTCACGGGCCTCTACTGGAATACCTGTCACAAACACGCCTTCAGCGGCGCAGTCTGTGGTTGGGCACTTAATTACAGAATGTCGGCGGTCAGCTGTGGTCTTATGAGCATCAGCCAGCCCCCAGCGGAAACGCCCAAGGCACTTGGTACATTTGCCCACATAACGGAAGTCCAGATTGCTGATGCCGGGACTGAGTACTTCAATGGCCATGGTTTAGTCCTTGAACAACGGGTCAACCGGCAAAGCCGGCATTTCCAGCGTGCGTTGGAAGGTCACGGTCTTGGCTACCTTTTTCAAGGTGCCGTGGACGAAGAACTGGTGCACCAAGGTGTTCAGCATGCGCACACCCAGGGTGTTCTGTTCGTAGTTCTCTACGATGGCGTTGCGAATCTCCATCTTGGCCACGGTCTGGTCCACCGATGGCATCAACTTGAAATAGTGGTGTAGCAGGTGGCTGTCATCCAGGAAACCAAGCATCTGGTCCAGAGTGACGCGCTCCAGGTTGAATACCAGGCCTACACGGCCCAGGAACTCGGTCTTGACGCCAAACTGACGCAGCTTGTCCAGGTCCATGTCCGGGGTGCCATTGAATGCACCAGCGAACACGAACAGCACATGCTGGATGGCGATTTCGCGGTACTTGCCGTAGTCGGCCATTACCTGGGTGGTCGGACTTTCCAGCAGCTTCAGGATCTCGTTCTGTACACCGATGGTGCACTCATTGGCGGCTTCGTTACCGTTGCCGCTGATAAACAGCTTGTCGAACTCGTCCATGAAGCAAACCACTGGTTTCAGCCCTGTCTCGCCCAAAGGCGCCAGTGCCTTGCTCAGCGAGTTGCCGGCCAGGCCTTCTTTGGTGATCTGCGCGCAGTTCACTTCGAAGTACTGGATATCCTGCTCACGGCAGTATTCCTGGACGGTGTGCGACTTACCGCTGCCCGACGGGCCGGTCAGCATGAAATGCGGCCGGATTACACCGTCACTGGCTTGATGGATATCAAGAATCCGTTTGACTGCGGCAATGTTGTCGATACTCATACTTTACTCCTATTGAACTATTTACGGATTAACTAGAAAACTCACTTTTATGAATGAGTTTTTTTACTTAATCTGATTAATCGTTTTTCACTTTATTCAATAAAGTGTTGTGGTAACAACCAAACAGAATTCGCATTCTGTTTGGTGTCATTTTGCCTTCTTCAAGGGCAATTCTTGCTGTCTCAACAATGTCGCTGAGACTGTCCAGTGTCTGAAATACTGGATTGTGTTTTGCTTCGATTTCCTTCGGTTTAAGTTGGGACATACGCCCTCCAAATAGGTGAAGGGCACTAAGTACCCTACTACTGACCTTCGGCGCGCATTTGCGCCATGATTGCTTCACGCGGCGAATTGAACCACTCGGACTGCACTTCGTCACCTTCGTGCCAGTACAAGCTGTACAACATGGCGCCGTTGTGTTCGTCGTAACGCATAGTAGCTTGGCTATCAATCAGCCAATCCAACATACGAGAATCTGTGTACGGGTGCAGGGACTCTTGTTTCCAGCGCTGCACCAGCAACTTGGTTTCATCGCTGATGCTGATCAGGTTATTGGCATCGCGACTGATCGGGTGGAATTCCTGACGGAAACCTTTACCTTCCGGCGACAAAGTTGGCACCTGTACGGCGACCTGGGCCATTTGCCACAGTCCTTTACCTTCCCGGTGCGCGATTTGATTATCGGTGCACCATTTGAGGAACGGTTCTACTTCGGCTACCAACAGGAAGCCTTTGATGAACTTAGACATCTTCGTCTCCGGGGATAGGTTCGATGGGTACGCCAAGCTTCATAGAAAACCTGGCTGCCCGCATAACCGCCGCTGTGTAAGCGTTTGGTTGCTTGGCGCTGAAATCGGCCTGCCATACTACGGTGCCATCGGTATAACGGATGTACACACTCATATGGGTACGTTCTTTGTCACCCAGTGCACACATAGTCACGCCGCCACCATTCAAGATGGTTGCAGTGACTTGAATACTGACTGGCTTAACCTGACTGTCTTCAGACAACACGGGTACTCTGAGCATTGGTTTCGACCTTTGGTGTGGCCAGCCCGTTACGGACCAGCAACTCATTGATGAAGTCGTGGCGTTCCAGCTTGCCGGCCTCTTCGTGCGGCAGGTTCATGCTGTTGTTGCCGTGTTCCCAGGCCTGGTGCAGCATGGCGCGCAACTTGCGCGAGCACAGGCCGTTGATCTTGCGGACGTAATTAACTGGTTCGAGCGAGGGCACGGTTCTTTTCCTTGATGATTTCAGCGATCTTCTTTTCCTGGCGACGGGCCACGGTCACCGGGCGCGGCATGTGCTGCACGATCAGCAGGCCGCTGGTGTCAGCGTGGGTTGGTACCAGGGACACCATATGCTGGCGGTTGATGAGGTGGCCACGGACCACTTCATAGAAGCCAGTGCCATGATAGGCCAGCAGTTTCTTGCACGAGGTGCCGGACAGCATAGCTTCACGCGGCTGGTTGCTGCGCTCGTCGATGTAGATAACGTCCAGGCACTTGTCCGCCGCACGCACCGATACGATCTGGTGGGCGTGGAACGACTTCAGCACCTCTTTACCGCGGGTTTCAGCGTATACAGCGAACTTGTTGTCCATGGTCATTCCTTGGTTTGATTTTGTTGGGGCTCTGCGCTGGCGGATAGGGCGGCGGCAACCATTGGTTTAATTTTAACGGCAACATGGCCGGGCATCCATGGATGGCCTTCCGCACCCTCAAAGGCTTCGAGCACGGTTCGCAGCAGCTCATCCCGCTCGGCCAGCTTGGCGCGCAGGGTGACGGCCTGTTCAGCTGCGCCTTTGTAGGCATCCATCTTATGCTCAAGCTCTCGCTTTTCGCTGTCGAGGTCTACGCAGTAGCCACGGAACTTGGCTACTCCTGCGCGCAGCCGCTCAACCTCGCCAGGATCGGCGCGGGTGTAGAGCTTGGTGCCGGGCGCAACCGTCATGCGGTCCACAAGCCAGGACAGCCCGGCGGCAGGGTCCAGCCACGCCACCGGCTCGCCCTGGTGCTGCTCGGTCAACACCGACATGATGCCTGTACCGATACTGTCGATCTTCCACTCAAGAGCCGTCTTTTGCCATTGTTCGAGTCGTTCGCGGGATACCAGCACCATGTCATTTTTGCTCATGGTTTAGGCCTTTTTGGCTGGTTTCTGGGCACGCGGCGGGCGGTTGCGCGCATCGGGACGTACCTTCGGCTTGTTGCTGGCGTAAAACGCCGGCGAATGCTTGTAGTAGACGCCCATGTGGCGGGTGTCTTTCTTGCGCTTGTATAGGGACAGCGCAGGGATTTTGCCATCCAAGTACTTCTGTACGTCGGCCGGGTTGGCGTAACCCAGGCGGCCCACGCATACAGTCAGTTCTGGCTTGGTTTCGCCGTTGTGGTAGTCGGCGTAGGCCTCTTTCAGCGCAGCCATCAGCTTCTTGGCGATCTGCGCGGTATCGAAGTCGGTGTACTTCTTCGGGTTGGCCTGTACGTCGAGGAATTGCTCGACGGCGGACAGGTTGACAGGGATGTTGGCGTTAGTGCGTTTCGGTGCTTTGTACATCTTCAGTACTCCAGTCATATTTTTCATGCAGCATTGCGAATGCGGTTACAGGTACCCAGTCGTCAGGCTTTACCCAGCCTTCTTCCCAAGCAGTGCGAATGTGCCCGGAGGGCACGGATACGAACCAAATGCCTCGTTTGGCGCAGCCATCAATCACAGGGCTGTAGGCCTTGCCATCAACGACACACCACGGCTTTTGGCAGAAACCAAAACGTTCGAGTACATCGGTGCGTACTTCGCCGGGGCCCCACATTTCCAGCTGGCGCCACAGTGCAGTGTTGCCGCGCTTCTTCGGCGCCCAAAGGTCAGGCCCTACTTGTTTCCACTGGTTTGGCGTCAGCACGGACGGGTCCTTGAAGACGAAACCAGCAAAGGAACCATCATGGGCCCAGGTACGAAACTCGCTGCAGCCAAAGGCCTCAGCTACTTGGGCAATGCCCATGCGGCGGTGCGCTTGACGACGGTCCAGTGCCTGGATCATGCCGTTCAAGGCACCACCATTGACCCGATAGTGGGTCAAGGTGATGTTGTCGCTCATGGTTTAAGCTTTCCTTCTTTGTACGCGACGTACACGCACTTTATTGAGATTAAGTTCAGGACCGTCTTCCTCAAAACCACGACCTGGGTAACGCATTTCGTAAACTACGGATACCCGCAGAGTGTCCCCTACGTTCAACTTGTGAGCCTGTTTAGGCAATGGGGTTAAGTCCCACTCCATCAAGTCAAAGCACTCAGTTACCGCATCTAAATGCTGATAGCTGTTATTAGAGCAAGACTGTATGTATGGGTGCACTTCCCAGTGTTTTTCACCATAGCTCGCGTCTACAAGCCGGGTAATTACAAGTAATGCTTTACCCTTGATCATGGTTTATTCCTTGGTGCGGTCGCCAGGCAGGCAGAAAATGGCCGGTAGGCTTGGGTCCATGGTTTGTAGGCAGGTCACGTTGATCTTCTCGTTGTAGAAGCTCAGCGTGTTTTCACGGTTGTACAGCCAGTTATAGGCCTTGATACCTTGGTTGAAGGTAAACATGAAGATGGCGCTGACAATCAGGCACCAAACCAGCCACTTCAGGGCTTGCTCACAGAACTTCTTCACAGTTTAGCCACCCAGTTATTCAGTTTGCGGGTCCACTTGCTTGGCGCCAGCATGTAAGTCAGGGCCAAGGGCCAGATGGCGCCGATGATGCCCAAGGTACACACACGCTGCCACATAGTGTCACTGCGATAACGCGGATTTTGACGTTGGTTGACGTAGTGCGTAACTGCGGCGAAAACCAAGGCAATCGCCAGGTAAATGCACAGAATCATGCGATCTCTCCAAAGGTGTGTTTGATGATGGTTTCGGTGCCGGTAATGTTGACCAGCCAGCACTCTTTGTCCCACGGGTACGACTCACCGCTGCCGAACTTGCCACCGCCGACAACCATGTTGAAGGCCAGGGCCTTGTCATTACTCAGCGGTATGGCGCGGACATACACATCGAAGTGTCGTTCCCAGCTTGGGTCGATACGAGGTTCTACACCCTGGGCCCGTACCGCGCGGTCATAGCGGCATTCATTAAAAGCGTCGGTCTGTCCACGCAGGTCTTCGACATGTTCCAGGATCGCAGCACCACTCATGGTGGCGATGGTTTCAGGCAGCAGGCCTACGTGGGCTTGGCCCAACTCGACTGCCTTGTGGAGGATCAGCACGCCAGCGATGGCTTGTGGGGACAGCGCCAGCAGGCTGTCATGCAACAGAATTGCAGGGGTCATTCGTTTGCACTCGGTGCGCCGATATACGGCTTGGTTTCGGGATACTGTGCAGTCAAGTCACTGAACAGACTGCCAAAGCGCCAGCTCATAGCGCCGGGCGACTTGTTCTTCACAACTTCGAGCAGACGGCCCACATCATCCTGTTGGAAGGTGTAGGACTCTTGCCCCAGGTATTTACCCTGGGTCTTACCTACATCGCCGGCTTCAACTACGAAAGCAATGCGTTGTACTTCAGGCTCGTCTACTTCATGACGGCGGGCTTCACTTACTTTCTTCACAACACCACCTTGGCATGTGGTTGATGAATCCAACCGTGCTCAGTGCACAAAGTGCGTCTGGTGGTCGAACCGCTGTGCAGGTTGACGATAAGTTCTTCAGTTGCGATGTGTGGATTGTCGTAGTCTTCGTTGGTGTAGACTTCGCCTGTCTTTAACTCACTTACATGCAGCAGACACTGCTTCTGCGCAGACACTTCGATTTGCATAGACTGTCTCCTTGGTTTCCGGGGGCTTTTAGGTCGCCTAGTGGGCGACCGGCACTTCTGACAATAAAAAAATACACTCCGCAGCCCGTAAGGGCCGCAGAGCGCGTAAGTGGCCGGAGGCCACGTCACTTCGTTTATTTGAAGAATCTTGTGTACATAAAGTGGAACACTGCGTCGATAAAGAACGCTAATACTGCAATAGCAAGCCATTCTTCAAGAGATAGCATAGGTAGACTCCAGAATCATGTTGGCCAATTCGTCACCGTTCATTGCGTTGTCATAGTGCGGTTCTACACCGGTAATCTGTTTGAACACATCTTCCAGTGCACGACCACGAGCCAAGTCAGCCAGAATGCTTACATAGTGCGCACTCATGGCATTACAGTGGTTTGGGTGGCACTTGAACTCGTCATGCACAGTGATAACGTCGAACGCGCCGGCGTTCCACATCTCCAGCGCAATTTCATACAGTCGCACCAGATGCGGCGTCTCCATATAGCAGATGTTGGCGGTAGTCATATGCGGGAATATAACAACGTCAGCTACACGAGTGTGGTAGTAACGCTCAAGATATACGTGCATGGTTTCAGTGATTTCTTCAAGTTCAGCCTCCAAACCACCACGCTCATTACGGCGCGCAAGCTCGAACTCCATTACCTTAATGGCTTTGGCGAGCATATCCACATCATAGGTGCACCGGCGCTGCACACAGCGCAGCAAGTAGGCATCGAAGCTGTGGGTAACGTTAGCTACCAGCTTCAAGTCCTTCTTGGTGCCTTCGTTGACGTAGTAGTCCATGCTGAAGGTGCTGTGGCCCAACTCGTCCACTTCAACGCGGGCGCCTTCCACCTTCTGCATGACCTTGATGCGGGCATGGAAGTTGTCCGGCATTACCCACTTGTGCTCCAGCGCAAACGGTTGCCACGCAGCGCGCAGGTCGCCCAGCAGCTCTACTGCACCTGGGGCAATGTCGGTCAGGCCTTTGTAGAAGGCTTCCAGCTCTGGGGTATCTTCACCGAAGATGTCCCGTGGGGTCTTCACCGAGCCATACAGCGCAGTCATGGTGGCGTCCTTGGCGTCACCACGGTCGATGGCCAAGCCTCCGCCCAAGTACTGCGACGCCCTATCGGTCACCATGGTGTACGCATCGTTCCGGGTGTCCGGGTCGATCAGGTTGGTGGCCAGGCAGCCCAAGTAGCACTTGGTCAGCACGGACATGATGCTCATGCCGCTACAGGTTGCATCCAGGCCTACCAGATGGCCAATGGCTTGACCTTTACAGGCACGCAGCAGGCCCATGACAGCCTTGACATACAGCGGGCGTTCCTTCTTCGGGCTGGCCAACACGGTCAGTCGCTCGAAGTTATCTTTAACCCACTGAATACGCACTTCAAAGGTTTTCTTGTCCAAACCATACTGGTTTGCGATATCGATGCACAGCCATTCAACAGGGGTATATTGACGCTTCATAGGAGACACTCCAATAGTTATAGGCTGACTCAGCCCAGTAGTAAGTCTTTAAGTAGTATTGCCTTGGTAATACAGTCTTCAGGTTGCTTTACAGCCATGAACATGACACGGGTGCCGCTACTGTAGTGGCTTGCCTTGCGTGCAGCCCATACAGCACCATCAAACACAAAGCACACGTAATTCCAGAATTCCGGGGTATCCCGGAACCCTTCTTGGTTATCAGTATGGAAAGCCCAGTACTCTTCTTCTCCGGCAGTACCTTCATTCTTTAGTGAGCGCCACTTTGCAGGTAGCACCTGTATGTCGGTTGGTTCGTGCCGCCAATACAGTCGAGACATGTCAGTACTCCACTATCCTCACTGGTTTCGATCGGCGCTTCATCTCACCGATCATGTTGCCAGTACCCTTGGACTCACCGTCCCAGAAAGCCAGCAGGCCAGACCCGTGCTCAGCCATGTAGGCATTGCGCATTGGGCCGGCTGCCTTGCCATGCTGCGACCATTCGGCCGGCACACCCATGTAACGTAGCTTGAGGGCCTGGGCGGCCAGCTTGGCCCAGTAGTCAGCGCCACGAGGGCACTCACCACTGATGATGACGACCTCATAAGGCGCCAGCTCCTTCCACATGAGCTTGCAGACCTCTCGTTTGAGCAAGTCAAAGTCGTTGAAATCGCGACCACCAGCTACCACAAGGTAGTAGGGTGGTTTAGAAGCGGAATTCGTCTGGGACATCGGTAATCACCTCTTTGTTGTGTAGTTCAACCATGGCTTTCTTGATTGGGCTGCCTTGAGTGCTGATATGGTAACCACAGGCGTACAGACGCCCACGTTTGTCACACTTGTGGTCCAGATAGAACTTATTACCCTGTTGGGCCATCAGATGATAGAACTCATACGACTGGCCTTTCATGTCGAGCCAGTTCTTCACCTTTTCAGGTGTATCCAGCTCACTGTTGGGCTCTTCTTCAACAAGGCACAGGAATTCCGTGTCCAGGGACAATGGAATGCTATTCTTGATGTTGATAGCGTCCAAACAGATGTCATCACTGTGATGACCCTTGTTCAAGATCCTTGAGGTGTCCTCAATGGTCAGGTACGGGGTATCACGGTTATGGGTGAGCTTCTTAGGCTCGCAAACCAGTGGTGGCAGGTAAGTGGCGTTCTTTATGTACTCTTCCAGCTCTGGCGGCAGTTGAACGTTGCTGGTGATATGCAAGCTGTCAAACTTGTCATTCTTGTCGATATCGAAGAAGTCAGTTTCACACAGCACGGCTGCGATCTCTGCAACGGTCTTTACCGACTCCAGCTTGTCATCGAAGCCCAGGATACCTGCTAGTTTCGCGCAGAAGCTGCTATACAGCTCACGCGACTGGCAATAAACACTTGCAACCACAACGTCTAGCACAATGGCTTCAAGATCCATTGCACGCAGCGCAGCTACGCGCACATTCTTGCTGCTGTAGCTGAACTCCGTGTTTGCCCACTCAGTGAGCAGGGTCAACCCCTTCGCCAGCGCTGGCTGGAATACTTCCGTGGCAGCGATGTACTTGCGCACATAGCCGTCGATGTGATGGCGGGCAAAGCGGTATTCGTTCGCGCGCTGCATATCATCAGGCAACATCAGTGCTGGTTTCATGGTTTAGTCCTTGTTGAGGTGGTGTAGTAACAGTATTTCGGGAGGAACTTGGTCTTCGTTACAGGCATTCCAAGAGAAATGGGTTATACCTGTTCTGCGGCCCCATGTAGCGGGGTATTTGTCATCAGCCGGCCACCAAGTAAAGAACTTGGAGCCTTCAGGACAATCATGGCTGTCTTCGTTTGGATCAGGTCTGCGTGGGCAGGCACTAATCAGTTTTGGGTAGTACTCCCACGTTTCCCAGTCCCAAACCATGGCATACACGTAGTGGATGTTCATACATTCAACAAGTGCAACATTTTGAGTTCTTGGGGCACGTCACACTCACGTACCGTGGACCAAGTAGGATCACCTACACCCCGCATACGCAGATCAGCCCAGACATCTGGCCTATCAGACCTAACGGCCCACAAAGCGCGTCCGTGGTGTATCTTGAGCCCAAACCGCTTAGTTAACACATCACTAGTAGCCTCGGTGGTTTGATCTATGAAGAAGTAACGCTTCTGCATGTTTTGGACGTCATCTTCCTCCGCATACAGGTGATATCTGATATTACTCATCTTTAAGCGTCCTATAGAGCATGATTTCACGTGGTACTTCATCTTCCCGTATGGCTTCCCATGCAGCACAGCTACTGATGCACTTATGCCACAAATTGAGCGTACCACGACGCATATACAGGTCTTCGGAGTACATGTGCATAGCTTCTCGGAATCGCCAAGCTGACTGATGCGAATAACACACAGTTTCTTTGACTCCGTCATTTGTAAGCCAGTAGACAGGTCTCATGTCTACTCCAGCAGGGTTAGCCATAGTTGAATCTCCGAGGGGAGGTCTTTAAGCGCTACGTTGTGCCACCCTATGGCGGAATTGGTGTTTGGGTGGTACTTATACCCCACACGCCACCATTGGTTGTTGTTCATAGGCACATAAACGTTATCAGCGCCGTACTGCTCTACTACAGCAGTCGCTGTGTTGGGTATCACATCTCGAAACTCAACGTGTACCCCTTCTGGTTTGATGATGAGTGCGTACACCCTCTTACCGTCAATCTCCACGTTTTGATACTCACTTATACGTTTATATGTATTAAGTAGGCGCTCTAACGTTATGCTGTCGCGCCATACAGGTGTCACAGCTTCCAGACTTGGACATTGTCCGGCAGGATGCGGTAGATCGACTCGAACAGGAAGTCCGGCTCTTTGCCACCCGGGTGTTCCAGCGCATACACCTTGTCAGGGTTGGCCTGAGCTACCTCGCGCAGCAGCTTGGCCGCGTGGCTGATCAGCTTCAGATCAGGGCCGTTCTTGGGCAGGTGCTCATTCTGGAACACGCCAATCTTGGCCGAGGGTGGGCATATGAAATGCCAGAACTCACCCTTGTCTGTCATGGCTTTACCCAGTTGCTTGGGTACCAATGGCATCTTTGCAGCCAGGCGGCCAGCTGCACCGTTGAGCATGATGCGCTCGCCATCACTGCGTACAGCACTATTCATGCAAATGATCAGTACGGTGTTTGGACGTCCTAACAGACTCAGTACGTCGCCTTGGTGTTTAGTAGCCATGTCAATCCTCCAGATATAAGAACAGTTGGATCTCTTTAGGGATATCCAATTCGTTAATGGGCATTTCAGTGCGTTGCTGATAGCCGCCACCGTTGTAGTACCACACAGTGGTCCAGCCTTGCTGTTGTAGCGGTTTCTTGGGCTTACCGCACAGGTAATAGCGGTGATAGGGGCTTGGTGCTTGCTTCTCAGGCACATAAGCCCCGTCACGCAGCACGTACCACGTATGATCGTGATACACGGACATTTAACCCTCCAACATGAGATAGAGCTGTATAACATCCGGCAGTGCGTTTCTTGTGAGCGTAACGTTAGCACCAAGCATTACCCACTCCTCAGCGCCGTCAGAGTTACTGACAGTGCGCATATAACGGTCGTACTCACGCAACGATGCGTTAGGTGGGGGTTTGAGGTGCAGTTCGTCGGTCTGCCGGTGCACATAATAGAAGAACTGTGCGCCTGGCACGTTCCAGTCCTTCGGTTTGGTACGGCTACTGGTATTCACGCAGGTGCCCATTGTTGTTCATGAACAATACGGCCTTGTTGGTGCTGTTACAGCACAACACGGCGGTGTGAATGCGGTGAAACTGGTAGCTATTCACAACTTGCTGCGCTTGTCGCGCATCCTGCACCGGATGGCTTACTTTGTGGAATTCTTCATCAGCGAAGAACTCCACATGCAGCGTAAACGGGCTATCGAAACCCAAAGCGCTTTCACGCTGGCTGCGGACCAGCTCACGTAGCAATAGTGCGATGCACAGTAGTAAAACCAGCAGTGTTACGATTGCGATGTGGTTAGTCATTGCATTTTCACCTGTTTGAGGTTGTTGTCATATTTTTCGTTCAGCGCTTTGTTGAAGCTGAGCCTTACAGGCAACAACTTCATCTTTTCGGTGATGGTTTGGCTTACAGCCACACCAAAACAGTGCAACCGTGTGTTAGCACGCTCAGCCAGACCTTTATTGAACTTTATATCAGCTTCCAGCGTTGCAACGGTTTTAGCATGCTTAGCGCGCAGCAATTTACCCATTGCACGCTTACCACGGGTAATCATGCGCTTGTTGTGATCAGAACTAATGTCAGCCAGCTCATTGTGCAGTTCAGCCAGTTGATCGGACATAGACTGAGCTTCGTCACACACAAAGGTGTAACGCTGCGTCAGTTGGTCGTGTTGCTCCTTCCAATACTTACTGGCTTGCTCTGCGAGCAGCAGATTTTTGGCAGCTTCAACACTGTTGTCAGCAACGGTCTGCTCATGGTCACGGATGACCTTTTGCAGCAATGCTTCCTGCTCACTGTGTAGCTTGGAAAGCAACTTCGTTACACCCAAGATTTCTTCTTCTTTGCGACGCTCACATACGGAATAACCTATCAATGCGCCGATGAAGGCAGCAAACGCAGCTGCTGCTGCCAAATAAGCTACAAATTCCATATCCATGTCACTTACTCCAGTCTTTAGGGCCTACAGGGCCACGATTAGGTTGTGGTTTACGTTTATGTTGGTTTTGGTGCGGGGTTTTGTCGAGCGGCTGTAGTTTGTGCCGTTTAGCGTGCTGCAAGCTGCTCCAGAAGAACTGATCGGGGTCTTCATGCTTGATGACGATGTCATCCACCACGACCTTCACTGGTTTGTTGCTGCTGCGTATTGGCGGCACCATGTAATAGGCCATGGTGTCTAATCCGTTCGACGCCACATCCATACCCAGCAAGGTCTTGCCTGGCTGCCGCCCGCTGACTATGGGTACCTGTCCCAGCTTGTCCATGGCATCTTTGATATCGCGGTACCAGTCTGCTGTGGTCTTTTTGGGCAGGGTCTGCGCCGGGGCATTCAGCATGACCTTGCCAAAGTCCAGCGCAGACATGCTGGTCAAGCTGTCGATCACACGCCGCTCAAGCCAGTTGAAGTCAGGCTTGTCCAGTTCAAAGTGGGCCAGCCGCATTTGTTCGTCTATGTCCATGACTGCTCCTATATAAAGAAGAAGGCCACCACCCCGGTTGGGATGATGGCCAATGGGCATTACAGTGCCAGTTCGGACTCGGCCTCGTCTGGCGATGGGTTGAAGGTCAGTTGCAGCATCTCAGCCAAGCGGTTGATACGCTCGACACTCAGCTGCTTGATCTCCTCGTCGGACATGCCTTCGAGGTTGTCACCTTCTTTGGACAGGTTCAGGTGCGCGAACACCTGCTCGTGAATCGGGTTGCCCTTGATCAGGCGCACGCTATCGACGCGACGGTGCTTGCCTGGGGTTTTGGTGGGCAGACCGAGGTTCAGGTAACCCAGAATTTCTTGCTTGGCGCGGCCGCCGCCGTTGTTAGCGGTGCCGGTGGCTGCTTGTGCTTGTGCTTTGGCGGTGTCTTTGAAAGCCATGATGTAGTTCTCTCTGTAGATTAGAAGTGGTTGGCATGATTGCCGTTACAAGGCCGGAGGCCGTGCTTTTGATCTTTATGCTGCGAGTTGCGGTCTTGCGGTTTGGTTGGCCAGCTCAGTGAGCACTTCAAGCTCAAATTCCGGCAGGTTGAAGGCGTAGTCGTTGGGACTGGACATGTACAACTCGTCACCGAGGTACAGATGCCATTGGTCGTCACGTAGCTTGAAGTGGCCAATGCCTACACCCTTGCGGGTCAAACCGGCGTGACAGTCCACTCGATACAGTGGTTCATCACCCACAAAGTAGGTGAAGCTGTCGTCTTTGAGGTTCAGCACTTGTTTGAGATGTACCATCAGTTCAGTTCCTTTTGTATGTGGATGGACACGTTGTACCCGATGTTCACGGCGCAGCTGTACAGCTTGTCCAAGCTTACGCCTTGATGGTCGCCTTTGATGATGCGGTAGGCCACTGACTCACTACAGCCAAGATACTTGGCCACTTCGGCACCCTTTTCCAGCTGATTCCACGCCAAGGCGCGCTTGAGATGGTTCAACAGTTCTTCTTTACGAGAATTCAGGTTGCACAGCACCCAAGACGGAGTTCTGTTCACAGACACAGTTAGTACCTCGTTAGACTATATTCATACTGGTTTCAGGGCCGTATACGCTATGGTTTTCCATAGACACATAGGCCCATTTGAGAACTTTTAGGTTCTAGGTTAGAAGTTGTTGCACAAGGCGATGACAGCTGCTGGGGTAGCAGCTTTGTTCAGGCCTGTGGTCACCAGATGCTGGACGATCAGGTGGACGTTGATGTTGCGCAGATACATGTCACGGACAAGTGTTCTCACGAATGGACGCACGGCGCCCTCCTTAAATAGATGTTTAGAGACCTTCGTTTTCCATAGCAAGGGCGAAGCCCTGCCACCAGTCGCGGCAATGCTCGACTGTGATTTTGTGATGCTGGATGCCCAGTGTCTTGACCAGGTGGTTGATCAGCGTCGTGACACCAGTAGCCCTCAGCTTGCGTTCGATACGACGGCGCAACAGGTCGGCGCTGACACGGCTCAGATTACCGTCCAATACCTCGTGGTTTAGGAACGGGCACATGAAATTCATGTCATAGCCCCGCTTGAACGTGGTGCCGTGTGGGCGCATGAACTCAGGCTTGTAGCGGTCACTGCAGACCAGGCCCAGCAGGTAGTAGGACAGTTTCATAGGTCTAGCTCCAAAGCGGCTGCATTATCAATGATGTGCTGTATTTCAGCGATGGTGGCATCCAGCCTGTATTCCCGCTTGAGCCGGTGCTGGCACACACGTGCATCCGCACGCATGCCCAGCACCAGTAGCTCCAGCTGTGTTTGTTGCTTGTCACTGCGGGCCTTAGCCATACCAGATAGCCAGGCCGGCAATGGTGGTAGCGCCTACCAGGGTTGTATAGAACATCACCGCAGTGAACTTGCGGTTGATAGTGCTGTGGATGAAGTCCCACAGCAGCACCACGCACACGATCGCCACGATGGTGTACAGGATGCAGTCAGCGATTGTCGCGAGCATCAGAAAAGCTCCAAGTTGTCATTGTCAGTCGAGGTTTCAGCCTCGGCGCAGTGTGCAGCGTATCCGGCATCCAGCTGCCCGTGGATAGCCACAATCAGTGGTTGCACCACGCACATGCTGTAGCCCATGACCATGAGGTCCAACAGACACTGGTCTCTGCCGATGGTCCAGCAGTATGCGATGTACTCACGCATACCGCCTGGTTTAAGGAGGGTTGGTGCCAGTCGAGCTGTCAGCCACGCCGGCCGCTTGGTGTAGTACTTCAGGTAGTAGTCGTTGCACGCAGGGTGTACGCGCATGCCAATGGCTTGTTGTATGGCGCCCAAGGCTTCACAGGCGGCACAGTGGCCACCTTCGCCCAGTGGTACCAGGTGTGCGGTACAGAAGTATTCTTTGCAGCCGCCGCAGTGGCCATGAGCATGGTCTACGCCGCCTTTGCAGTACGGGCATTCATTGTCGAAGGCCAAGCCGTAGTCCATGTACTGCGTGCGTGCGATGGCGCAGTGGTCAGCGTAGGTGTGGTTGGTGTTGTCAGTAGGGTGTACAGCTTGCAGTGCGGCTTGAATAGGGGTCATGACACATGTCCTCATTGGCTTAATAGGTGGTGTAAGCGGATTTGCTGGGGTACAGCGTCGTCAGGCGCATGCACATGACCGTCTATTGCCGGTTTATGCACACGCCACGTATTGCTGTGGGCATCATGCCAGTAGTAGGCCTGGGCACCGGTGTCAGCCAGCAGTAGCTCGATTTCATCACCTGTAAGGTCGTCGTCGACCAAACCGATTCTGCCATCAGCTTTGTGTAGGTATTCCATTTAGGTCACCAATACTTGCATTAGCAGGATGGTTTTGGGTACGTCACAATCGTGCAAGCGGGTGTAGTCCAGTTGGTCCCGGTACAACCGGCCCCAACCTTTACCACGTAAGGGTGTGATAGCCCAGTAATAGGCATATGCACCAGGCAAGGCCAACAGGGCCTGTATATCCTCATAAACGGTGTCAGCAGGGTGTGTGGTAATGGTCCCGTCAGCGAATAGCAGGTATTCCATGGCTTACGTCTTGGGTTTATCGATGGTGCCGTACTTTTGCAGGTTGGCAGCCATTACCAAGGCATCAGCACAGCCTGCTTCAGCGTCTTTGACAGCACAGTCGTAGCACATGTCGGGCTGGCTAGGTGCGTACACGGTATCGCACCCACAGACGCTGCAAGGACCATCAGTTTGGGTAGGAGTATCAGACACTGTCTTGAACATGGGTATACACCTCAATAGTTGTCATGACATGTCCGTAGGACACAGCACATACAGTATAGGTAATGACAGGTAGGGCTGAAAAAGTAGGGGGCATATAGGTAGGGGTCAAGTGCACCACATCATGCACTACCTAGCCCCAAATCCCCCTCACTATCCCTCACACGAGGGTTGTAAGTGATGGCAAGTGGTAGTACCTGTCTCAAATCAGTTGGGTAGGGTTCAATCTCCCCTTAGCTATCCCTACTGTCTCCCCGCTTTGATGTGTGCTCTTGATGTGTGCTTGTGATCTTGAAATGTGTGCTCTTAAAAAAGGGCACCTCATCACCCTTTGATAGCAGTGATGAGGCGTTTGAACAGGTAGGGTGCAGCCATAGCTACGATACCTGCGGCCCACAGGGTTACACACAGTACAGCGAGCGAAGTTTCGAAGGTCATGACATTAACTCCATGGTTTGGGGCCTACTTAGGTAGGTAGACCCCGTTGGGTTGGTTAGGCAGCTTTCTTGGCAGTGGCAGCGTCTTGTTTGTCCAGCTCTTTGGCAGCTTGGCGCATCTCGGCCATCATCTTCATGTCTTCCTGGTCGAAGGTGGACTTGAGGCGCTTGTACTCTTGTGCACGTACCAGTGCGGTCTTGTCGTTGAAGTGGGCAGCTTCACCCTCTACGAACGAAGCACCATGGTTTGCAGCGTTGGCCAGCTTCTCAGCAGCAGAGAACAGCGAGGCGAAAGCAGCGAACAGGTTACGGAACATAGCGAACATGTGGGTATCTCCAGAGTAGTGGACGGTATTGTCCAGCACACGCCCGTAGGGCAGCATCTACACAGCAAGCCACACAGCAGGTAGGGTAGGGTGGGGTCGTTGAGGAAAAACATAGGGCAGACACCCCCGGGGGGTAGGTCGAGTCGCGAGCGCAGAAGCATAGAGCACTGCCTTCGTAAGTCCATAACGAAAATTCCCCTATGGCGGTCTAACCCTCACTACTATACTATCCGCACCTATACCCTACTATTAGGAGCCTAAATCATGTTCTACCGCAGACGCGGGGCCAACGAGGTCCGCAGGTTCCAGGTCTACCGTACAGGAACTGATAACCTATCTAACCCCTTTCCACTATGGCTTCAGGGCATGATCATGCTCAACCAGATCAAAGTGGAAGACGACTGTCTACAGATACACACGTTCACCGGTGACTGGCGCAGAGTAGGACCAAGTAAGGTTGTACTCTATGACACCTTCTTTGGAATGATGGAGATGCACGAATCAGACTTTGAACAACACTGGGAGGCTATACAGCCATGACCACCGCAGTACAAACCAAAAAGGAGCCATTGCTGTCCAAGGACGAGTTCCTGGCAGCATTGCCACCGCAGATACAGAAAAGGGGCCTAAGCCAGGAAGTAATCACCGGTGTGACGCAGTTGCTGTCCGACCCGGACATGGCCGAGTCCTACCGCGACAACCTGCTGGGCTACACCAGCGTGATGAACGAAGGTAAGTTCAAGCTCACCAGCTACGTCAAAGCTGTGCAGTACGTGACGCAAAAGCTGTCGGGCAAGACAAACCAGGATGCGTACCAGGCCACGTTCCCGGATAAGTGGAATGACTGGCTGGCGCGCAATGTGTCGCCCAAGGACATCAGCAGCTACGTGTCGATCTACAACGGTAGCCAGCTGGTCAACAAGATCCTGGAACAGTCGCTGATCCCCAACTGGGTGCTGAACCAGGATGTGCGGCAGAAGGCCATCAACCATCTGGCTTCGCTCATGGTTTCGGCGCAGTCGGAGAAGGTGCAGTGTGATGCGGCCAACGCATTGCTGACCCACCTCAAGATGCCGGACAAGTTGAAGGTCGAGCTGGACGCCGGGCCGCAAGTGGGCGGTGTGATGGACGAACTGCGCAAGCAAACCACGGCACTGGCCGGCATGATGCAAGACGCGGTGAAAGCCGGGGTTATGTCAGCCAAAGATGCGGCCGAGCGTCCGCTGATCATTGATGGGGTGGCTGAACGTGTCTGATGTGGTCATTACCGCCAAGACGGTAGATGAATGGCTCAATGGTGTGTCTTATGCGCACGACCTGAGCTATGTACCCAGTCTGTGGGCTATGGAGTTCGTTGAGTTCATCAAGATGGTGACTGATGGTACTGGGGAAGAGAACAAGACCCCAGTGCTGCACTATCACATGCTGGACCGGGTTGGTACGGCTGAAGGCAACAGTGTGCGCCTGGCCAACATGGTATTCCGGGGTGCGGCCAAGACTACGCTGTTGGGCGAGTACTTGTTCCTGTACCTGGGTATGTATGGCGCGTTGCCGTCGTTCGGGCGCATTGAGCTGGCACTGTATGTGTCTGACTCGATTGATAACGGCGTCAAGAACATGCGCAAGAACTTGGAGTACCGCTACGACAACAGCGAGTTCTTGAAGAAGTACATGCGGGCCGAGTTCACCGACGTGCGCTGGAAGTTCACCAACGCCGACGGCAACGTGTTCATCGTCAAGGGCTACGGCGCCAAGACCGGTGTGCGGGGTAGTAAGGAGATGGGTATGCGTCCGCGCCTGGCCGTACTCGACGACTTGGTGTCTGACGAAGACGCCCGTTCGCCTACCGTGATTGCGTCCATTGAGGACACGATCTACAAGGCGATCGACTATGCCTTGCACCCGGTGCGCAACATGATCGTGTGGTCGGGTACGCCGTTCAATGCCAAGGACCCGCTATACAAGGCGATTGAGTCCGGGGCCTGGGATGTCAACGTGTATCCGGTGTGCGAGCGGTTCCCGTGTGACCGGCGCGAGTTCCGCGGCGCCTGGCCGGACCGCTTCACCTACGACCACATCAAGGACAAGTACGACAAGTCCGTGAAGCAGGGCAAGGTGGATACGTTCAACCAGGAACTGATGCTGCGCATCATGTCGGAGGATGACCGGCTGATCGCGGACCACGAGATTCAGTGGTACCGGCGCAGTCTGGTGCTGGCCAACCGGCACTACTTCAACTACTACATCACTACTGACTTTGCGGTGTCAGCCAAGCAACAGGCGGACTTCAGTGTGATCAGTGTGTGGGCCTACAACAACAACGGCGACTGGTACTGGGTGGACGGTGTTTGCCGCCGCGCGGACATGGCACAGAACATGGACGACCTTTTCAAACTGGCTTCCAAGTGGAAACCGCTGGGTGTAGGTGTCGAGGTGTCCGGGCAACAGGCCGGCTTCATCCCGTGGATTCAAAGCGAGATGATCAAGCGCAACGTGTTCTTCAACTTCGCGAGCGAGAACAACAAGCGAGACCCCGGCATTCGGCCATCTACTGACAAGCTGACCCGCTTCCAGGTGGTAGTACCGTTCTTCAAGATGAAGAAGATCTTCTTCCCTGAAGAGCTGCGCCTTGGGCGCGAGATGGTGGAGATGTACGCCGAGTTGAGCCTGGCCAGCGCTGGCGGATTCCGCTCGAAGCATGACGACTTCATTGATACCATCTCTATGCTGCCACTTATGAATCCTATCGCCCCCGGTGTCGAACAGAACATTTCGATGGGGGATAACGGTATCTGGGAAGCAGATGAGGTCGATGAAGGCTACGGCGGCGTCGACTACTACTTAGTGTGACATAGGAGGCGGCTATGCTGCTGAAAGAGGTGTTTGACCAGCTGGCGTGCGCCGAGCTGAACAACATCAGCGTGGTGGATCAAACCACCAAAGAGATTGACCCTGGGCAGTACCGGCAAGTGGTCACAGCCATCAATGCTGGCTTGACCGAGATTCACAGCCGGGTGCTGCTGCGCCAGGGTATGTTGACTGTCAAGTTGATCCCAGGGCAGGAGTTGTACACCCTGGACAAGGCCTACAACGTCAGCGCATCGAAGCCAGACCCCAAGCAGTTCATCACGGCTGTGCCTCCGTTTGCCAACGACTTGCTGGCAGTACATGAGGTCAAAGCCAAGGTGTATGAGCCTGGGTTCGAGAAAGAGGTGGTGCTGGGCTTGAACAACGGCTCCGACTACTACAACGTGGAAATGCCGTCGTATAACCAGCTGTTCGTACCTGCTAAGCTGCAAAGCGAGCAGAAGATCACTGAACTGCTGGTGAGCTACCGTAAAAACCACAAGATGCTGGCCACGTGCGATAACGACATTGACCCCGAGTGTGTGGGGTTGACGTTGCCTCGCAGCTACTTGTGGGCGCTGTGTCTGTTCGTGGCTGCGCGTATGCACACGCCGGTGGGTTTGCAGGACGCCACGTACAGTGGCAACAGTTTCATGGCGCAGTTCGCGCAAGAACTGGCCCAAATGCAGATCAGCGGATTGAGCCTGAGTAATATCCAGGTCAACGAAGGTGTGTGGCGTAAGGGATTCCCCTGACAGCCGGAAAAAGAAAAAGGACCCAGTAGGGTCCTTTTTTGTTTGCCTCTCCAGGCGACTTGTTACCAACATGTCCGAGATGTCTCGGTGTTCAGTGTATCGCGGGCTTATTCACCCGTCGAGCCGAAACCACCTTCACCGCGACTGGTTTCCGGCAGGGCGTCGACCAGTTCGAGTTCCGGGGTACCAACTGGTACCAGCAGGAACTGATACAGGCGTTCGCCTGCGGCCCAGGTCAGTTCTTCATGTTCGCGCTGGCTTACAGCGACTTTCCACTCACCGCGGTAGTCTGCGTCGATAACACCTACGGTGTTACGCAGTTGTACGCCGTGCTTGGCGCCAGTACCGCTTCGTGGCAAGATCAGCGCCACATAACCTTCGGGTACGGCAGCTTGGAAGCCCAAGCCAACGAACTCGACTTTGTTGCGATGCAGTAGTGCCCCCGACTCCGGCATGATCAGGTCATAGCCACCCGCAAGGGTAGAACTACGCACTGGTGTCTGGAAGTTGGGGTGAATTGCACGAATTTGCATTATGCTGTGTCTCCAATAGTTAAAGTGAGGATGTAAACAGGTGACAGACGAATCCGTACCACCAAGCATCCGTGAGGCCACTGGCGCTCTCACGGACTGGGCTAAACAGCCCTCGCTGGCGGATTTGCGTCAGGACCTTGAGGACGCGCAGTCCAACCATGATGCACAGGTTCAGCAGATTACTGAAGTCCTGGATCACATGTATTTGCGCGGTGCCGCCAAGATCCCTGCTCGCAAAGGCCGCTCCAGCATTCAACCCCGGGTAATCCGCAAGAACGCCGAATGGCGTTACGCTGCGTTATCCGAACCCTTCTTGAGTTCTCCGAACATCTATGACGTGCTGCCCGTTACCTGGGAAGACCGTGACAGTGCGCGACAGAACAGTATGTTGTTGAACTTCCAGTTCAACACCAAGATCGACAAGCAGACGTTCATCGACAACATGGTGCGTGCTGCGGTCGACGAAGGTGTGTGTATCGTAAAGACTGGTTGGGAATTCCTGACCAAGACGGTACAGGAAGAACAGTTCACCTATGAGCTGGTGCAGGACGAGCTGGCCGCCGAGCAACTGATGCAGATTGCTGAGCTGGAGCTACGCAGCCCCAGCGAGTTTGATGAACTGGATGAAGGCTGGCTGTTGGCCTACCAGGAATTCAAAGAGTACGGTGTGCCTGTATCGCCCCGCGTTGTCGGTAGTGAACTGGTTGACGTTGAGAAGACCGTACAGAACCGACCTACGTTGGAAGTGTGCGACTACCGCAACGTTATCATCGACCCAAGCTGTGCTGGTGACCTGAGCAAAGCCCAGTTCATCATTCACCGCTATGAAAGCTCGCTGAGCGCGTTGAAGGCCGACGGCCGCTACGTGAACCTGGAACACATCTCTACTGAAGGCGCTACGCCAATTGGAGAACCTGACTATGCACCAACCAGCGAAGGCACCAAGAATTTCCAGTTCACCGACAAGCCTCGGGCGAAAATCGTTGTCCATGAGTACTGGGGCTTTCGAGATATTGATGGTAGCGGTGTTGTGCAGCCTATTGTTGCCGCTTGGGTAGGCAACGTCCTGATCCGCATGGAACTGAACCCGTTCCCGGATCAAGAGCTTCCATTCGTTACCATTCCGTATCTGCCGGTACGCAACAACGTGTACGGCGAGTCGGACGGTGCATTGCTGATCGACAACCAGAAGGTGATCGGCGCTACTACCCGTGGCCTGATCGATGTGTTCGCCAAGTCGGCCAACGGTCAGACCGCGTACCAGAAAGGTATGTTGGACCCGGCCAACCGCAAGAAGATGGAAGCGGGCGACGACTTCGAGTTCAACCCAGGCAGCGATCCGCGGGCCGGTATCATCCAACTGCAGTTCCCTGAGCTGCCGCGCTCGGCCGAGTGGATGATCCAGATGAACCAGAACGAGGCTGAGTCCTTGACTGGTGTGAAGGCGTTCAGCCAGGGTATCGCGGGCCAGGCCCTGGGCAATACCGCCACCGGTGTACGTGGTGCACTGGATGCAGCGTCCAAGCGTGAACTGGGCATTTTGCGCCGGCTGAGCGCAGGTATGATCAAGGTCGGACGCAAGATCATCGCCATGAATCAGGTATTCCTGGAAGACGATGAAGTTGTGCGGGTTACCAACGAACAGTTCGTGGCTATGCGCAAGGAAGACCTCAAAGGGGACTTCCACCTGAAGTTGACCATCTCGACTGCCGAAGAGGACAACCTCAAGGCCGAAGAGCTGGCCTACATGCTGCAGACCCTGGGTAACACCGTGGACTGGGGCATTACCAGCATCATCCTGTCGGACATTGCCGAACTGCGGAAGATGCCTGACCTGGCCATGAAGATCCGCGAGTATCAGCCGCAACCAGACCCTATTGCGCAACAGAAGGCGCAACTGGAGATCATGTTGCTGCAAGCGCAGATTGCAACTGAACAGGCGAAGGCTGCACAGTACGGTGCGAAGTCCGAACTGGATCTGCACAAGGTTGGTACCGAACATGCGAAGGCACGTGCGCTGAACAGCGATGCTGACCGCAAAGATCTCGACTTTGTACAAGAAGAGCGCGGTGTAAACCAAGAGCGTAACCTACAGGCAATTGATCGCCAGGCTGCGCACAATGAACGCTTGCAAGAGAAGCAAAGTCTGCTTCGACAGCAGGAAGCCAGCCAAATGAATAAACCTGGTGCACAATAGGTTTTCATAGGTTATAGTGCGGGCCACTACCACTTAGTGGCCCTTTAAACAACAAACAGGAGCATCCCAGTCATGGGCAATGACCAAAACGAAATCCAAGTAACTATCGACCAGGCCCGCGAGCAGATTAAGCTCAAAGAAGCGCTGGACCGTCTCCACAAGAACAAAGACTTCTTGCTGGTGATCAAAACCGAGTACCTGGGTAAAGAGCCATCGCGCAATACCTTCCTGCTGTCCGATCCGTCGCAGCAAGCGCCAGAACAACAGAAGGCCATCTTCGACAGCATTCGTGGCGTGTCGGAGCTGCACAGCTTCTTCCGTCGTATCGAACACGGCGCCCTGGTTGCAAACCGCACCCTGGACGAGCATCTGGCCCTGGAACAAGGCGAAGAGGTGTAAACCATGGCTGATACTCAAATCGACTTCGAGAACATGAGCGACGAAGAGTTCATGCGTCTCGGTCCACCCACCGTAACCGAGGTGCCGGCCAAGGAAGAAACTCACGAAGAAGAAGAAGAGCGTGAGGAGTCCGAGGAAGAAGAGTCCAACACCGAAGAGGAAGAAGAGACCTCCGAGGAAGAGGAAGAGTCTGACGAGGAAGCACACGCTGAAGAAGAAGGCACTGCGGCCGACGAGGAGCGTGAGCCTGCTGAAGAAGAAGAATCCCAGCGCAAGCCAGTAAAGAAAGAGCCCAAAGAACCGCGGGAGCGCGGTGAAGACGGCAAGTTCACCAAAGACCCGGCCAAAGAGCAGGCTGAAGAAGCTGAGCGCTTGTTCAAACCGTTTAAAGCCAACGGTCGCGAGATGAGCATCCGTTCTGCTGACGAAGGTATTCGTCTGATGCAGATGGGGGCCAACTATTCCAAGAAGATGGAAGAGTTGAAGCCTCAACTTGCTTTGGTGCGTTCTTTGGAGCGTGAAGGTCTGGCAGACATCGAAAAGCTGTCTTACCTGATTGACTTGCACAAAAAGAACCCTCAAGCTATTGCCAAGCTGGTTAAAGACGCCAACTTCGATCCACTGTCTGTTGAAGACGATCAAGTCTCCAACTACAAGCCTGGTAACTACCAGACCTCTGAAAAAGAGATGGTATTCGAAGAAGTGCTCGATGGCCTGCGTACTCTGCCGCGTTACAACGAATTGATCGACACTGTCGCCAATAAGTGGGACGCAGCATCCAAGAACGCAGTTGGCGACAATCCAGAAGTTCTGCGAACTCTGGGCCAGCAAATGGACAATGGTGTGTACGACCGCGTCATGGACGAGGTAAACCGCCAAAAAGCTCTGGGCAACCTTCGGGGTGTCCCGATGCTGCAAGCCTACCGTGATGTAGGCCAGCAACTGGAGAAAGACGGGCAGCTCGCTGACCTAATCGCTCCGCAAAAGCAAGGCCAGCGTAAGCTGGTGACACCGGGCAAGGAAAAAGCCCGGGCAACGCGCGAAGCGGACGAACAACGCCGCAAAGCAGCTGCACCAACCCGGAAGACCGGTAACCCGGCTCCGAAGAAAAAAGTCGTCGATGTGTGGAACATGTCCGACGATGATTTCGCCAAACTGAAACTGTAAGAAAGGGGACACACCCAATGGCTGCACCAAACCCGTACAAACCGGCCGCGTACAACGATCCTGCAGGCGGCGTGGATTCGAGCATTGGCCCACAGGCCGTAACCTCGTACCACCAGCGCCAGGCCCTGATCGAAGCTCGTAAAGAGCAGTACTTCACTCAGCTGGCCGACGTGACCTCCATGCCCAAGAACATGGGTAAAGAGATCACCAAGTTCCACTACATCCCGCTGCTCGACGACCGCAACATCAACGACCAGGGTATCGACGCCTCCGGCGCCACCATTGCCAACGGTAACCTGTACGGTTCCTCGAAGGATATCGGCCTGATCCCGGGCAAGCTGCCGACCCTGTCCGAATTCGGCGGTCGTGTGAACCGTGTTGGTTTCACCCGTAAGCTGCTGAAAGGCACCCTGGAAAAGTTCGGCTTCTTCCAGGAATACACCCAGGAATCCCTGGACTTCGATACTGACGCCGAGCTGTCGCAGCACATCAACCGCGAAATGATCAACGGCGCGGTGCAAATGTCCGAAGCGGCCCTGCAAATCGACCTGCTGAACTCGGCCGGTGTGATTCGCTACGCCGGTGATGCCACCAGCAACGCCACTGTCGGTAAGGATGACGTTGTCACCTACGACGACCTGATGCGCCTGGCCATCCAGCTGACCAACAACCGCACCCCGCGCATGATCAAAATGATCACCGGCTCGCGCTACATCGACACCCGTACCGTCGCCGGTGCCCGTGCCATGTACTGCGGTTCCGAACTGATCCCGACCCTGCGTGCCATGAAGGACCTGCACGGCAACCCGGCCTTCATCCCGTCGCACATGTACGCCGATGCCGGCTCGCTGATGACCGGTGAAATCGGTGCGGTCGACGAGTTCCGCATCATCATCGTGCCTGAAATGCTGAAATGGGCCGGTGCTGGTGCCGACGTTGAAGCTGATGACGTGTCCAACCACGAAACCGGTGGCAAGTACGACGTGTTCCCGCTGCTGGTCATCGGCGCCGACTCGTTCACCACCATTGGCTTCCAGAGCGATGGCAAGAACCAGAAGTTCAAGATCTACAACAAGAAGCCTGGCGAGCAGACTGCTGACCGCCTGGACCCATACGGCGAGATGGGCTTCATGTCCATCAAGTGGTACTACGGCTTCATGGTCCTGCGCCCTGAGCGTATCGGCATCATCAAGTCCGTTGGCCGCCTGTAAGGGCTAGCGAAAACCAATCGGGGAGCCTAGTGCTCCCCTTTTGGGTACCAGCTACACCAAACCCTATTAGGAGACACACATGTCTGATGAAGTCCAGGTAACCGAACTCGAAGCACTCAAGGCGCGTGCAAACCAGATCGGTCTGAAGTTCCACCCGTCCATCGGCGTTGAAGCGCTGCGTAACAAGGTCAATGCGGCTCTGGCCGGCGAAACCGTCGATGAAGACGAAGAAGAAGACGACCTGGCCGAAACCCCGGCAGCCAATGCTTCGATCCCCAAGCCTACCGTGACCGAACCGGCCAAGCCCCGTGCGCTGACCGCCAACGAACTGCGTGTACAGAAGTACAACGAAGCCCGCAAACTGGTGCGTGTGCGCATCACCTGCATGAACCCGATGAAAAAGGAATGGCAAGGTGAGCAGTTCTCGGTGGCCAACCGTAGTATCTCGATCAACCGCTTCGTTCCTTTCGAAGTGGAATGGCATATCGAGAACCTGCTGTTGCAGACTCTTCGTGACCGTCAGTATCTGGCTTTCGTCAGCAAGCGCGTGGGCCCACAGCAAATCGAAGTGAAAGAGCACCGCATGATCCGCGAATTCGCTATCGAAGTACTGGACCCACTGACCCCGGCTGAGCTGAAAGATCTGGCCCAGCGCCAGGCCATGGCTGCTGGTACTCAGGAGTAATAACGCATGGCCATCGCCCCAATCACCCTGGCTGACCTGACGGAAGCCAAAGTCGAGGGTAATGGTGCCTTCGATACGCTGATGCGGGCAATGGTCGGCCACCTGGAAAAAGAGTTCAAACTCAACCGACTCCGGGGTGCCGACTACGCCAACGTCTACCTGAACTCGCTGGCACCGGTGTTGCAAAACGCCACCCTGTTCCTGCTGCAGAAAGATGAGGCCGCCAACAAGGCCGCACTGGTCGATGCGCAGGTTCGCCTGACTGAAGCGCAGATCAAGCTGGCTGAAGCAGAGCTGGCGAAGGAACTCCTCAACAAAGACCTGATTGCCGCGCAGATCCGTAAGATCGACCGCGAGATTGTTTCGGCTGACGTTGCTGACGATCATGTCACTGCGCAGACCGGCATGATCACCGCGCAGACTGCGAACGTGGCGAAAGAAGGCCTGATCCTGGATAACCAGCTGGTTGTGTCCGCCAAAGAGATCGAAAAGATCACTGCCGACATCTCCATGCTCGCTAAGCAGGAACTGAACGTTGTAGCCGACACTGCGAACAAAACACAGCAGAAGTTGAACCTGGTTGAAGAAGCCAAGTTGACTACGGCACAGGCAGCCAAAGTTACTGCCGACACCGCTGTGTCTACGCAGCAGAAGCTCAACATGGCAGAAGAGTTGAAGGCGATCACGGCGAACATCGCTAAGATCACAGCGGATACTGCGGTGTCCACCCAACAGAAACTGAACATGGCCGAGCAGTTGAAGCAGATCATTGCCGAGACCGCCAAGGCAACGCAGGAACTACAGAACCTCATCGCACAGGAATGCCTGTTGCGTGCACAGTACGACCTGACTGTGGTGAACAAGCTCCAGGCTACGGCCCAGACTTCGTTGATCCAGCAGAAGCAGGCCACCGAGCGTGCTCAGATCGTAGAGACTGGTGTTGATGAGAACTCTGTGATCGGCCGGCAGAAGACGCTGTACAAGGCTCAGTCTGATGGCTTCCAGCGTGACGCCGAGCAGAAGGCAGCCAAGTTGCTGGTGGATAGTTGGTCGGTGCGCCGTACTACGGACTCTGGTACTGTAGCCGATGCAACCAACATGCTGAACGACGCAACTATTGGTCGAATGGTGACGAAGCTCCTGACAGGGGTTCAAGCCTAACAGCAAGCAGCAAGAAGGGGGCCTTATGGCCCCTTTCTCATTTAGGGGAACTACATGGGTCTTTTCAGCAGTAAAACCAGCTACAAGGTCAACGTGACCGTAGCTGACGTGTTTGAGGATGGTGCCATCCCAGACAGCGCACGTAATGGAATTACCAAGGCCATCATGGGCGGCACTGACGTACAAGGGCAGATCATGGAGGAACTGAGTAACTCCATTGGTGTGCGTGCAAGCTGTGGCTACACCTGGGCAGCCAAACCAGGTAACTATCCACTTGGCATCCCTAAGTCGGATATCAAGTCGTACATAGACGCAGAGTCGGTGGTAAAGCAGGCAATCCAAGCCAATATTGGCAGGACTGTCACACTGGAGTACTACCGCATGGCTCCGCTCAATGCTATGCACTTTGGGTGGCAGCACTGCTTCACAGCACTGCTATACAACCCTGCAACCAACGAGCTGGTCAAGCTCACACAGCAGACGGCCAACAAGAAGTGCTACCTGGTAAATATGGTCGTCACGGTGCGTAAAGTGCACTATGACTGGATGGTGGAAACCAGTGACCTGGGTTGCCTGGATCAACTGGGCCCATCACCCAAATCGGGTTACTTGCCTTCGGCGCCGTTCAATAGCTTGCCCTACGTCGGCTCTTACGCTGAGCAACCTGACTATGAAGTGTCCAGTGTTGCAACTGAGGACTACGTTACAATCACCTACGAGTATGAAGACTCCCCGGGCGTTTTCGTGCGCCGCGGTGTGACAGTTACCATGGCCGGGTATTCGGATGACGCTGACTACCATATGGCACGCTATAAAGACTCCACAGGCAAAGTAGGCTTCTTCACCTATATGCACGGGGCTGGCACGTACCCATTGGTGGACATTGTGTTCCAGGCCACTGACTTGGGCATTGGCACGTACTATCCATGGGTTTACTACCGAATTGGGCGCCAGACGGCCCAGTCTGCCTTAACTAACGACGAATACCAGGCAATGGTGCGTTGGTGTCACTACATCGGTGTTGACTACGACACTATGAACGACGCTGTAGTTAAGGACGTAGAGAAGGACGACGTAAGCCAGGTCATGATGTGCTTTGGGGTAAATCCAGGCGGCGAAGAGCAAAGTGAGTTGGAATACCTATTCAAGCACTTCGACCGACTGCACGCTAACGCAAAACCGCAGCCAGGCTTGGTACCGGACTTGTACGGAAAGATGAACGCCTTTACCTCCAGTCCATCTCAGTTCCAGCGCATCAAGGACAAACAGTTCGCCATCAGCTACCAATTCTCGGGAATAGTGAAGGTGCGACGCACCGGCGTGGTAACTGGTGTAAACCAGTACAAAGGCGCACTCAAGGATGTGCCGCAGAACGCGCAGACGTTTGCTACCCAGGGCCCTAACGGTGTGGGCACTGGCACCAACGTACCCACGCAGAAAGCCTATGTGTACCAGCACCAGGTCAATGAGTCGGTGTATGACGAAATTGCGGTGTACAACCTGCGCATGAACTATGAAGTTCACACCAAGAAAGGTTTTGCCGCAGGTCCTGGCGACGACACTATGCTTATCCCCGCTGACCGCGCCATTGTGGAAACCATTGGCTTGGACAAGCGTGAAGACCTGCTGTGTCGCTCCCTCAAGCTGATGGTCAACACGGTAGTCAAGATTAAGCAGCCGTGGTACGCCTCTGGTGCGTTCAGGGTTCTAATGATGATCGTGGCAGTGGTGATCACTATTGTGTCCTTGGGGGCGGCCTGGCAATCCATTGTGGCAGCTGCGGCGCTGGGTGTGGGTGCTTTGGCACTGACAGTGCTGACGATCATCGTCACTGGTTTGGTTATCAAAGTTGGTGTGCAGCTGTTCGTAAAAATTGTAGGTCCTGAGCTTGGTATGGTAGCCGCCGTGCTTGCTGTGGCGGCTGGCGCCTACGGTATTGCCGCTAACGCTAACTGGGGCGAGACACTAATCAGTGTTGCCACCAACCTGGCGGACACCTCGGCTGAAACCATGCAGGCTATGTTCACCGGTGTTATTGATGAGCTGACCCAGTTCCAACAAATGTCGGCCGGACTGTACGACAGCCTGGCCGAGCAGAAGGACTTGTTGGGCCTAAACTCCAACATGGCTGGCCTGATACCCGATGACTTCATCAACAAGCAGCCTATGATCATATTGGGCGAAACCCCGAACGACTTGTACACCCGTACTGTTCATTCGGGTAACATCGGCGCAACTGGGTTCCTTGCGACTCAGTACTACCACGATACGGCGCTCACACTGCCTCGTATCAATGACACACTCTCTTTACAGGAGCGAGACAATGGCCTGGCCATATTCTGACAATCCTTTGAGCGCTGCCGACCTGGCGCAGTCGCTGAACTTCGGTGGCGCTGCGTTCAACGCACCGGGCGCCACCCAACTGAACACCAATGCCCTGTTGACGGGCTCTGGCCTGGGCTCGGCTGCTTCCGAGGCTGCCGGTGCTGGTGGCAGCTTCATGGACGCTTTCCGCAACATCTTCAACATGGACAGCGCCTTTGGCAAAACCAAGGACGGTGTAACTACCATGGGTTGGGCGCCTGCGGCATTGGGCATTGGTCAGTCGATTTTCGGTGCACTGCAAGGCCGTCAAGCGATGGGGCTGGCCCAGGACCAGCTGAAAGAGTCCCGTCGCCAGTTTGACCTGAACTTCGGTGCACAGCGTCAAAGCATTAACACCGAACTGGAAGATCGCCAGCGTGCGCGCGTGGCGTCTAACCCCAACGCTTATGAAAGCGTGGATACCTACCTGGAAAAGAACCGGATTCGCTAATGGCCAGCCCAATTACTTGGCGGAACGTTGGTAACACGGTATCGGGCAGTGGGGCCTCTGGCCTCATTGCTCAGGCGCAGCAGCAGACGCAGCAGGGTATGAATGCCCTGCAAGATCTGGTTCGCGCCAACGTGAAGCAGAACCAACAGAACCAGTTGGCTACCGCCGCCAACAACACCAATGATTACCTGGATCGAGTAGCAGCCGCCGACCTGGCTACCTTGGCAACGCCCGAGGGCCAACAGGCGCTGGAAGCTATTCGTACTGGTTTCGGTACCGCCATTGACCGCAATGCTACCCGCAACGCGATTCAAGACCGCCTGGCCGCTGGCCAGAAGGCTGCGGTGCAACAAGGTCAGTACGACGACTTTGTACAGGGTCGTAACGAACGTAGTGCCGTAGACAGCCTGTATGGTTTGGCTGCGGCCAACGACCGTGCTGGTGTGGAGCGCGCACTGGCTGAAAACCAGTTCTTGGATGAGGGCGCCCTGCGTAAAGAACTGTACGGCACCCTGGACCAAAACCAGCAACGTCAGTACCGCGCCAACGCTGAAGGCCGGGCCAATCGTGCTGAAGCTCGTTCGGCGGCATCCCACGCACTGTCCATGGAGACTGGGCGCGAGAACCTGGCCTACGCCAAAACCATGCACGGTGAAGCTGTGCGTAAGGTCAACGAAGCGCGTATCGGCGATGACCTGGCCAACCAGATATTCGGTGAGCAGCGTAACAACGCCCAGGCCCAACAGTCTGTGCTGGCACAGATCGCTGAAGACAACGGTGTGGGCCTGCAAGCCGACGGCACGCTCAACTTGGAAGTCATGTCCCCTGAACTGCGGAGCAAGGTGACCAAGGAAATGTCCGATGCCGGCCTTGGCGGGCAGACTGCTACCAAGGCACGCCAGCGTTTACTGTCTCAACTGGACGAAGCTGGTGTATCTGGCGAAGGCAAGAAGAATGCCCTGTTGCAGTACGACAACCTACAGTCTCTGTCTGGTTTGGCGCCTGAAGACCAGGCCCGCGCACAGAATGCGGCTGCAAACGCTACCCGCGAGATTACCGACACACAAACCCGGTTGACTGAGGAATACAACCGTAAGGCGCAGAACAACCCGTTCATGGCACCGTCTAATGACGCCATTGCTGAAGTGAACAAGTTGGGTGCGCAGTTCCAGAAGGAAAACAACGATCAGTGGCTGAGCACTGACGTTAACCTGCAGTCCTTCAACCGGGCGGCTACCAAGTTGGCTACCGAGGGTATTACCGTCAAACTGGACGGTAAAGAGACCAACATCGTGGTACCACCGTCTGTAATCGAGATGGCGGCACGTGATGTTGGCGCTAACAAGATTGCGGCCGAAGGGCCTGATGTACGCAAGGCTGTAGAGCGTATCTTCAAGGAAAACCCTGGTTTGCAGCGTCAGGCTGTAGAAGCGCAGACTGGACGCGCAACCTATCAAAACGATATGGCAAAACTAGGCGTTGAGAAGATTAAACGCGAGAAATCAGTACTGGATGCTTACAAAAAGGAATCCGGTGTTGTAGTATCGCCCAACGATTGGATTGACGCGGCTTTGCGGAGGAATAAGTAAGTGGCTAATGAGTTCGACCTTACTAGCTTTTTGAACAGTCAGGCGGACGTTGAGGCCGGGGTTACCCCGGCTTTCGACCCTATAGACTATACTCCGCGTGCTGGGCTGGACATGATTGGTAGCCAGAAGGTCTTGGACCTGGACCTGGCCAACCAACGTGCCACCCGCAACGTTGAAAACGCACTGGTGGATAAACTGGGTCTCGAAGCTGACTCAGCGCTGGGTACTGTCGTCAACGACGGCGCTTCGCTGTTCTCTGGCTTGACCCGTGTAGCCGGCAACCTGGCTACCCTTCCAATCGACGCTATTACCCAAATCGGCCAGGCCACTGTGCCTGACGATGTCATTTCTGCGTACACCCGCCGTATGACCGGTGAGGACATTCAAGAAGGCGATGACGCCCTGTTGGATGCCATTGCACCAGGCACTGAAGAGGGTGGTGTACCGCAAACTTACTTCCAGCGTATGCAAGGGCTGCAAGGCCTGCGCGACGTTTCGAAGAACATCGCTGACACATTCGACTTCTCTTCGATTGTTAATACCGACCGCCGTGACGAACTTAGCGATGACATTCGCGAAAGCACGGCCGCTGGTGTGGCAAACATCCGCGAAGGCTATGAGTCTGGCGATCTGCTGCAAACCGGTAAAGGCGTGGCCCAAACCATTGGTAATGCCTTGGTTTCTGGTGTCACCAACCCTGGCGCCGTAGCTGAGTACGCTGCAGAGAACCTGCCGCAACTGGCTGCTGTTGCTGCCAACCCTGCGCTTGGTGTAGCCACCAACGCCGGCTATGGCTTCAATGAACTGCGCGAGGGTTACACCGACTACGCAGCTGAGCACAAAGGCGCACTGCCACCAGCCGCTGACCGCAACAAGATGGCCTTGTTTGCAGCATCTGCTGTTCTTGCCGAGCAAGTGGGCGATATGTCCATGCTCCGCGGGTTCACCAAGGCTGCCAAGACTTCTGGTGTCGGTTCGGCCGCTAAAGGCGTGGCCGGTGCTATGACCAAGGAAGGTATCACTGAAGGGTACCAGACCTTCGCTGAAGGTCAGGCACACCTGGAAGACCGTTCTCTGGAAGAGATTGTGGAGGCTGCTACCATCGGTGCGATGGTCGGCGGTACCTACCACGGGGCAATGGAACTGGCCAACACTGGCCGTGCCCAAATGGAGGCAAGTGAACAACGTGTCGCCACTGAAGCCGCGTTTACCACTGCTGTCGAATCGGGCGACGTTACTGCCCTGTCTGACATGGAATCCCCGACCTATGACCCTGTCCGTGCAGTCCAAGCGCTGCAAGAGACAATCAAAGGCGGCGATGAAGTGGCTGTACAGGAAGCCGTGGCCAAGTCTGATGAGATCCAGCAGGACCTGGCGAAAGAAGTGTCTCAGCTGGAGGTAATGCTCCAGACGTTCGAACCAGAAGCAGTAGCTGACGTAGCTGCCCGTCGTGAAGCCCTTGTGGCCAATCAAGGCGATGAGGCAGAGATTGCACGCTATGACGCTTTCTTGGAACGTGCTGCCGAGTTCACTCCTGAAACCATCCAAGGTATGCAGGAATACCACGCCGAGCTAAGTCAAAAGCTCGTCGATGTTCGTGCTGCCGCCGAGCAGTTCCAAGTAGCCGCCAGCCCGGAAGCTGATGAGGTTGCTGCGATTGCTCAACAAGCATCTGCCGGGGATACCAATCAGGCTGACCGCCTGTTGACCCTGACCATGATCAACCCCAACTCCGTTGACACTGCGGTGGCTTCGACCCTGGCTGAGTCGGAATCGCTGAGCCCTGAGCAACGTACAGCCTTCAAGGCCTTCCAGGCAGCGCAAGTAGCCGCTGATAACCTGCAGACCATTGAAGGTGTTCGCTCGGACATCACTACCGGTGGTGACGGGTTCAAAGGGGTACCCCAGTACCGTAACGCTATCCGCATGGCCCTGGCCCAAGGCAACGAAGCTGCTGCCCGCTCGCAACTCGAAGGTATCAGCAAGTTCGCCGCAAGCCGGCAGTCCAAAGCCGCTGCAATCACCGCTGCTTACGAGCAAGTGAAAGGCACCGGTAATTCGGTCTATTTGGCACCGGACGCGAAAGGTCAGTGGGCACCAGTACCTGCACAGGTAGATGGTGGCATTGTGGTGGACGGCCGCTCCTTCAAGCTCCGGGACGCTGTGAGTTCTGAAGCCGAGTACCTGGCCCGTGTTGCAGACGCTTTCACTGCACTGGTAAACGCTGCACCGAGCTATAAGCCTGCCCAAGCCACGGCAGCTGTAGTTCAGGCCCCTACTGTTGTGCAAGAAGCACCTCAAGCAGGGGTAGCGCCTGTTGTCGAAGCCCAGCCGCAGTCGGGCCAAGTCAACGTTGAACAAGTGGCCCCTGTAGTGGAGCCAGTCGCAGAACCGGTAGTCGAAACCGGTGAGCTGACTGCTATCCGCAATAAGCCACAAGAAGAAGTGACCGCGGACAATTATCGTCAGCTCAACTTGGTTGGTGCGCTGTTCGAACAGAATCCGGGCAAAGATACCGATGCGTCGCAAAAACCCCTGGTCAAAGTCGCTGACTTTGCTGCCAAGGTTAAGACCGACCCATCTGTGGTATATGAGTACCTGGACCAGCGCAAAGAGCTGTCCCAGCCGCAGAAAACAGCGGTGGCTCGTTTCTTCAAGTTCAACACTTGGGCGGACTCGAAAATCCGTGAACAGTTCAAGGTCAAGAACCAAGACTTCCGTTTTGTCGACCTTGCGCAATATCTGGTGAATGACGACGGTTCTCTGGACGAGAACGTCGTGACTGCTACTTCTTACAGCATGTTCACCTGGGCCAACGAATCGGCCACACAAGTTACCAATACGGACGAGTCCATCAATGCCATCCTCATGCGCGATTTGGATGAGGACATTAGCAACACTGAGTACGCCGTGCTGGGTCGGGTTGGTACCCGTGAAGCGTTCATTGCCGCACAACTGGGGCAACGTATCGTTCAAGCACTGGGCCTGCGCGCCAATGCCCAAGCATCCGAGAGCGAAGTCGCTCGTCTGGAAAGCTCCCTGGGCCAGCGTGCTATCAACGCCATGGTTTCCCTCGGCATTGCCGAGCGTATTCAGGTGCCTGACACTCAGCTGCAACCGCTGATGAAGACCGGCGCCACCCCTGATGCCAAACTGCAACACACCTTTATCCGTGTGAAGGCGGAGCAGGTTGACGGTAAGTGGGTTGCTGTACGCCCTGTCCAACTCGTGCGTGAGGCCTCTACTGGCTCGCAGTCTGTGCTGTCCAAGCTGTTTGGTACCGAAGAGTCCGGCGTAGAGCCGAGCTACACCCCGGTACCGTTCACGCAGCAGACTGCCAAACGGACAAACCAAGATGTACCTAAAGTACTGGCTTCGATCCTGGAAAAAGAAGGCAAAAAGGCACATGTAGTCCGTCAGGACATGTACCAGCTGTGGGGCAACCTGTCCCAGCAAGCCCTCTACGAAATCGCTGGTGTTGTCGATAGCACCGACACGCCAACCCACGTTGAGAACCGTGCTTCCCGTGAGGCCAAGAATGATGGCCTGAAGGCGCAGGTAGACAACTTCAGCGTGTTCGTAACCAAGATGGTCAACGACCCAAGCACTAATGGCCTGGAACAAGAACTGTTCTTCGGTCGCTCGGTGTGGAAGCCCCAGCGTGTAGGCCTGACCGCCAACGTGATCAACCCGCAGACCTCCAAGGTCCACCGGCACATGATCAAGATGGCTGGCTGGAACGCTACCATCGACATGACCGACAAAGCCCAGCTGGACAACTTCAAGCTGCGCGTGATCGAGGCATTCGATGAGAAGACCGAGTCCAAGGCTACTGATCTGGTACTGCAAGGCTACGACCAACTGGTCAACCGCCCGGGTGTGCAAGACGCTGTAACTGCGCTGGCTGAAATCCTGCGTGGTGAAGCCAATGACACACTGGCCAATGAACAGAAGATCCTGGCCGGCGTGCGTGCCACCGGTAACAACTTCCACGGTCTTGACGCACTGGTAGCGCTGGCACACCAGCACAACGCCGTGCGCAACGGCGCAACTACCTTCGACACCGAACTGATGGGTGAAGTAGACGGTCTTACCAACGGCCCGATGCTTTCGTTGCTGATGCTGGGTGCCAAAGGCTGGGACACCCTGAACCAAGGTGGTTTCTTCTCCCTGGAGCAGGAATTCACCCAGTTCAACGATTACAAGGGCCTGGGCAACCTGGACCTCTATGAAGGCACCATTGCCGAGACCCTGAAGCGCCTGGGCAGCTCGCAGGTACAGCTGATGGATGCACTGCAGCTGATCACTGGCAAACTGCAGAATGACGACGGCCGTGTGACCTCTAAAGGCCGTAAGATCATCAAGCAGCCACTGACCGCCATGATGTTCGGTTCGAACACCAAGACCGCGGTACAAGGCATGGCTGATGGTTTCATCGAGACTATCTACAGCTCGATGGAAGACTACGCTGGCAACCGTGACGAAGCCGGCATGAAACAGCTGCTGGGTGCTGTAAATACCCTGATGCGCAACAAGGCGCCGAAACTGAACGTGAACCTGGGTTACGACCTGGCACTGAACACCAAACTGACCGAGCAACAGAAGCGTGCCATCAAAGACACCTTCTATGATCTGATCGGCAAGCCGACCGAAGATGCGCTGGGTGATACCTACGCTACCTTCCTGGCGCGCCGTGACACCATTAACCAGACTGCTCAACTGGCTTGGAGCCTGTACGACGCTGCTGAACGTGCTGTGACTGCCTATGTCATGGACAACAGCCCCGACGTACCGCGCCGTAAGCAAGACGGCGAAATGCGCCCACTGCGTGCACTGACCAAGGCCCAGCAGGCTGAAGTCAAGCGCATCCTGGGTGACATGGAACCTGTGCTGCAAACTGCACTGTCCAAGGCTAGCAATCAGCCGTCGGCCGGCATGCACATGTCGAAGTCGGTGCGCTCGCTGGATTCCAGCCAGCCATACCAGTCCGACATTACCTTCGGCGTGCCGGTGCCGACCTTTGACCTGTCTGGCAAGCCAGTACAAGTACGCCTGCGCAACGGTGAGTACCAGTTCCCCGGTTCGACCAAGAACAGCGGCCTGCGCCGTCAGAACGTCGACCCTGGTGTAATGCCGTTCATTACCAGCATCCACAGCTCCGACTCGATGATCGCCTCGTCGGTCTACGGCAAGATGGAGGCGTTGAACGTGCACGACGCCCTGGGCGTGGACCTGAATGACGTTGCTACTGTTGGCCAGAACCTGAACCAGGCCACCTACCAGACCATGCTGGATTACAGCGCCCCGACCGCCATGGCCGAGATGTTGGACCACGTACTGCTAGGTATGGGCCGTCTGATGGCTGACCCTGAACTGGCTGCGCGCATTCAGCCACTGCTGGCCGAAGTCATGGCCCAGCGCGGCGACAAGAAGCGCGGCAACTTCACCGAGCAGCTGCTGTCGATCCGTCATGTGGCTGAACAGGCAGATACCGACAAGCTTAACTACCTGGCTTCCATGCGGGCCGTTGGCCAGTACGCTACCGAAGGTGGTTCGTACATCGTGACCGACGCTGACCGCGCCGCTGCACGTGATGCCCTGGCCAAGGTTGGTTCGACGCTGTCCGAAGATGCTGTGTTGATCGCCGAGTCGCTGGACGAAGCCGCCAAGGCTGCACCTGCCGACCTACAACCGAGCACCTTCAAGCAGCTGTCGTCGCAGTCGGTGACCACTTTGCAGCCAGCCACCAGCTTGAATGCCTTGGACAAAGCCAAGGTGGAAAATCCTGCGGTGCGTGCTGCGCTGGAGCAGAACAAAACCCTACACGAAGCGCTGGGTACCGTGCCTGCTGCTGAAGCTGCCGATATCATCGAAGCTGTGAACAACGTCACCGCTACCGCCAACGTGTGGGGTGAGTTGGGCCGTCCAGTCGTTGATAGCGACCAGAACCTGGTAGACCTGCTGGCCGGTACCGAAATGACTGCTGGGCAGCTGGCCCAGGCTGTTGGCGAGTACGCACAGGACCCGTTCACCAAGAAGGTACTGGCCATGGCTTCGCGCTCGCTGCGTAACATGCCAGTGGTTTACGTGACCCCAACTACCCCGGTTGACGGTGTGCTGGGCGCTGGCGTGGACAAGTCCCGTGGCTGGTACGCCCAACAGGGCAATCGTGAAGCCATCTACGTGAAGTCCCCTGACTTTGTTGAGTCGGGTATCACTACTGAGATGCTGACCCACGAACTGGTACACGCTGCACTGGCCCAGCTGGTTGAGCAACATACTGGCACCAACACTCAGGTTGGTCGTGAAGTAGCGCGCCTGGAAGAACTGCGCACTAAGGCTGCTGAGTTCATCGGCAACAACGGTCCGCTGTCGGCCAAGTACGCCAATGCCACGGGCAATGTCCATGAGTTGCTGGCTTGGGGCCTGACCAACCAAGACTTCCAAAGGGAAGTGTTGGCTGCCATCACCTTACCTGCGCGTGCCAAAGGCATGCTGTCGGGCCTGCGTGACTTCATCCAGTCGCTGACCGCCATGCTGTTTGGTGGCCGCGTGAACGAAGCGTCGGCTATGGGTCAGCTGGTTGCCAGCGGTGCGTACTTGTTCAAGGCTGCTGCTGAGACCAAGACCACCCGTGACAACCTGACCCTGCGCTACGAAGACGCGGTAAACCATGTCAACGCTATGACTGCGGCCCAGGTGTTCGATGGATTGGCTGCCCTGTCTAAGCGCCAATCGCCGGCCGCTCACCAAGAGTTCATGCGCAGCATCATGGCTGACCTGGTCGAGCCACTGTACGGCCCATACGGCGCATTCAAGGCGGACGCTGCGGCCAACAAAGCCAGCACCCCAATGGATGTGTACCTCAAGGCACTGGACACCGGTAAGCGTCCGTTTGGTAGCCAGGCCTTGACCCACGAATTCGTACTGAACGCCCAAGAGGCCTATGTACTGGAATCGGTGGAAGCCTCGGTACTGCACGCCATGGAAAACCCGGCCACCCTGTTCGTCCGTGATGCCCTGGGCAAGCTGTACGCCCAAGCCCGCGCCGAACTGAAGCCGCGTAACTTCCACAACGGTGACTGGAACACTGCGACGGATGCCGAGCAAAAGCTGGCTGAAGCCAAGTACGAATTCCTGTTCAAGGCGCGTCAAAACGCCGGTGGCAAGAATGAGTACCTGGCTCGCTTCGCTGCACTGGGCCTGGCTTCGAACGAAGTCAACAACGTGCTGAACTTCGCCACACCAGACGCCACTGTGCCGCTGAAGACCCTGTCGTGGGGTGGCGCAATCATGGAACTGTTCCGCCGAGCCATGACTGTACTGGCTTCGCTGCACACCAAGGTGCGTGCCGGTGACATGGCCAACACTGCGCTGGCCACCCTGCTAGATCAGCTGGTGGATATTGAAGCCAAGCGCAAAGACCGCCTGGCCAAGCAGAAGGTCAATGGTCTGGATTCTGTGGAGATTGCACTGGGCGCCGTAGGCACCCGCGCACGCGAGACTATCGATGCCCTGGGTCAGTCCAACTTCTTCCGACAGTCGTCTTCGCCTCTGGTGAAGTTCGTGGGCGTGGCTGCGTCGACCCTGGCCGCTGACCGTGTGACCCAGGTCCTGGACCACATGACCAAGGTGCGTGACGCTGCGCTGAAGTCGAAGCACGGCACCATCATGGGTATCGTCAGCGAGATGCGCGGCTCCCATGACGGCAACATCGTGGCCACTGCTCTCTTCAAGGAAGCCAAGAAGAACGAGCAGGAGCGTAAGCACCACATTGAGTACACCGTTGCCCAAGTCAACGAAGCATTCGCTGATGGCGGCGCCAACCTGGAGCCACAACATCGTGCTGCGCTTACTCGTGTATTCCTGCGTACCAACGCTGCTGCCATTGCTGATGTACTGGGTACTGCTGGCCTGAAAGAGTTGATGGAAGACCCGGCCAAGATGGCAGCACACCGCCGTGACTTGGAAGCTCAGGTAATCGCCGCGGAGCCTGAAGCGCTGTACATGATCAGCCAGACCAAGGACCTGGCCCATCACAAAGTTGTAGGTGGTTCGACCAGCTCTAAGCTGATGCTGAACACGCTGAACATTGCCAACTTGACTGGTACTGCCAAAGTAGGCCAAGCCCAGCAAGCGGCGGTTGTTAAGCCGCTTTTAGACCAGCTTCTCGCAGTCTACGCACTGGAATACACCGGTACTGCTGACAAGAAGCTGGCCATGGAAGTGTTCCGCACCGAATCGAATCGTGGTGCGCAGAACGGGGTAGATTTCATCCTCAAGCTGCATTCTGGCTTGCAGAAGAAGTCCGGGGAGCTGCTGTTCAAGGGTCAAGAGACTATGCAGGCATCTGCGTATGTCCCTGAGATTACTGACACCAATATCGAAGTGATGCTGGTGGACAAGGCTGACCTGGGCAAGTACGAGCGCGCTGGCTACGTCCTGGGCACCAACCTGCAGCATGACCCGGCGTCTGGTGTACGTGACAACCGTGTCCTGGTCACTCGCCGCGGTTCGGGGCAAGCTGGTCTGTTGACCGGTGCGATGAGCTACACCGGTATGGGCCGCAAGGGTTCGAGCCCGTCTACTGAAGCGCTGAACGTGCTGCAAGGCACTCAGGTTACTTCGGCTGCCCATAAGGCGCAGATCAACGCTGCCAAAGCGGCTGTTGAGCATGAACTGTTTGCACGCTCCCTGGCTTACGATCCTCGCAAAGCCAAGCGCGGTAATATGGTTCCAGTGCTGGCACCTAACGGCCAAATCGCTGACTGGCGCTACATGATGTCCGAAACCAGCCGCGATGCGCTGCTGGACCGTGACAACAGTGTTGAACAGGTCTTGGGTGTGCTGTCGGGTCAGATCGTGGACAAAGTGTCCTCGGCTGCACAGAACGCTGACGTTGTCCGCTCTCTGCGCGACCAGTACGACGCTGACTTCAAGAACCGTCCGGCCAGCTACTTGGTAGTGGGTAAAGACAGCACCGATCCAGAACTGCGTGAGCTTTACACCCTGTTGCCTGAATCCACCAAGCGTGAAATCAAGCGCGTGTGGAAAGACGACAACATGCGTATCCCAGCCGACCAGTTGAACCTGATCATGGGCTATCGCAAGTACAGCCTCACTCAACCGTTTACTGCGCTGCCGGGTGACCGTAACTTTGCAGAGAAACTGTTTGTGCAGGTTGCTGAGCACTTCCTGGGTGATAAAGCCGCACTGCGTATCGGCAAGGCCGAAGACGTGATGCAAGAGCTGGTAAAAGAGACCAAGGACATTCTGGTGGTGAAGAACATCGTTACCCTGGTGGGCAACATGATTTCCAACCTTACTCTGTTGGCTTGGGAAGGTGTACCGGTGCGCAAGGCTATCGCCGCACACGCAATCGGCCTGAAGGCTGCCGTGGACTACCGCCGCGACAACAAACGCCTGCTGCAACTACAACAGGCTGTAGAAATTGGTTATGCCGACTCCAGCGTGGCTGAAGGCGAGATTGTTGAGCTGCGTGACCGTCTGGCGCGTAACCCGCTGAAACCACTCATTGATGCTGGCTTGATGCCGACCATCGTTGAGGACGTTGAAGCTGACGACTCGCAGTACAGCTACAAGTCGCGACTGCAAACCAAGGTGCAGAAGTACACCAATAAGGTGCCTGCTTGGATGCGTGAAGTCGGTAAACAGGTCTACATGACCCACGATACCGGCATCTACAAGTTCCTCAGCCAGGCTACCCAGCTGTCTGACCTTGTAGCGCGATATGCCATGTACGAACACACCATGACCCGTGCTCGCGACCCGCTGAGTCAGGCTGATGCGTTGAAACAGGCTGAAGAGTCCTTTGTGAACTACGACCTGCCGTCGCACCGGAACATCCAGTTCCTGAACGACATGGGCTTGGTTATGTTCACCAAGTACTACATGCGTATCCAGAAGACCATCATGCGCTTGGTTCGTGAGAAGCCTGCACGTGGTTTGGCTCTGGTTGCAGCTAACCATGCTTGGTCTGGCTTGGACTCCATTACTGATTCGTACTGGATGAACAAGCTGGGTAATAACCCACTGCAGGATGGTGCGTTGGGCTACTTCGGTGCTCTGGACGAACTGCCGGCCTTTAGCCTGCTGAAGTGAGCTAGGAGCGGGGTGGTGGACTCGAACCACCGCCTTAAAGCCTACGAACCGATGTAGGCATAAGGTCTGGCCAAGGGAACGTCTTCGGGCATATATACCCTAGAGGCCCTTTCCCTGCCCCGCTTGTAACAAGTTGAAAGCCCCTAACGGGGCTTTCGGCGTTTCTGAAGCGGCTGAATGATCAGTTCTTCAATGCAGAACCACAGGAACACGCCTATCAGGCCAACTACGCCCACTATGGCGATAATCACGCCAATTATTCGCAGTAGGAATCCAAAGGCGATAAACATCGCGATTATGGACAGCCCCGCTGCGAAGAAGACGCAGATGCCCAAGAAGGTCTTGAGCAGCGCCCGCATTACAGGGTGACGATCGCATAACCGGCGGCCGCCAGCAGTTCCTTGGCGCGGGCCACGAATACGTGGTCAGCACCTGGTTTGGTGATGATCTTGCCTAGGCTTTCGGCACGCTCTTTGCTGATGGCGTCTGCCGGGGTCACCGGAGCTTCCGCTTGCACCAGCACATGCACTGCCGGGCATTCGCCGCAGTGGCACGGTGGATATTCAGCACGCAGCGCTTCGGTGATCAGTTCCAGCTTGGTGGGTTCACGCTCGTTCGCGTATTCCTCGCCGCATTCCTGATGTTCGTTAGCCCCGACTTCACCTTGCACCCGGTCACCCGGGCGGGCCAGGTCTACGATACTGGCCAAGATTGCATTGGTGGCCGCGTCGGCGTTGGTCACGTTACGCAGGTTGTTGGCCGCGTGGGCCAGCGTTGCAATCAGGTTCGCTTTTTCGTTATTCATGTAACGTACACTCCTAGTTATTCAGGTCAAATCAACTCTATGGTTTGTGCACCGCCAAGCGCTCAATTATTGGGACCACGAGTTGACTTGCCAGAGTAACCAGTAAACTGGGGCACTCCTGCCGACTTACATCTGTTTCCAAACACTTTCATTACACAGATTCACATGCAAATCACACAGATCCGCTATTAATGTGAAAGAGCAGCTTTCGCAGCGACTTGTATCTCTCTGTTGTACTTCGCAAACCAGTTTCAACTACGGCGAAACCGGTTAACACGCTTTCGCGCGACATATTGCTTGCTTGATTCTGAAAAGGCTAACGCACTAGGCATTAGTTTCTCAAAGAACACTTTCGTGCAACTCACATCTATTGTGGCCGTCAGCCGGCCATAGACTTTCGTCATACTTGTTTCATTGCCCCTATTCCTAATCTGTCCCTCTGGCGTCTTCTTGCTTACGACAGAAAGTTAACAATACAGAGGATTAATATTAGGTTTAGGTAATGCAGTTATTCAGGCTGCATTGGACTGGAGACGATCCACCCACTGATTGGGGGTATTGCACTACCCCTTGCAGGCGACCGGCCCGTCAAAGCTGGGCGTGTTGACGCACGCTTGTCATCTCCAGTCCAATACAACCTTTCGGTGTATTGGGTTTTTAGTTGTTGTCTCAACTTACTCGCCGTTGGCTTATAGTCGAACTATTGCGAGTCTCCCGACTACCATGTGGCGTGATCAAAGGCGGTGATTAGATCGTTATCCCTGACGGGGTCTCAGTGCACGCTTCGAGCGTCCACGTGCTAATGGCCGTTGGGTATTTCCCTTTCACATGGTTTCCAGGTTTTTATGTACCTGGCGGACATACGCCCTTTAAGTGCAGGCGGTGAACTTCCCCTGTATCCGGGGACAGGATTACTTCAACGGCAGCAGCGTATTCGCGCCACCGTCAGTGACCAGTGTGGTCGGCACATCACCCTTCCAGGTTTCGACCTTCTTCAGTTCGATGTACTGGGGGTTGCGGCGCATGGCTTCACCGATGGTTTCGATGGCCTGGGCCTGGCCTTCAGCACGCAGGATAGCGGCGGCTTTGTCACCTTCAGCTTCAGCACGTTGCTTGGCTGCGATGGCTACGGCCTGCGCTTCTTCGTTCTTCAGACGGTCGGTGATCTGGTTGGCTTCCACCTTCTTGTTCAGCTGTTCGCGTACCGTATCCGGCAGCTCCAGCGAATCCAGCAGGTAGAGGTTGGTCAGGATCAGGCCGTGCTCGGCAAAGTGGGCATGTACACGCTCGCGCACCCGCGTCAGGAATTCTTCCTGGCCGGCGCCGTAGATCGCGTCCACTTTCACTTTACTGGCTTCATTGGCGAAGGCCGTCTTCAGCACTTGGACCATGTTGGTTTCGATGATGCCGTCCAAGTCCTTGCGGTACTTGAGGAACAGCTTCGGTGCTGCGTCTTGCTCCGCGTAGGCCGTCACACCGATGGTGGCGGTCAGGCGGGCGCCGTCGGCGTCACTGAACGAAACCTTGCCCAGGTCTTTATTCTGGTCGAAGGTCTTGAAGGTGTACAGGTTCTCGGTGAACCCGACGATATTCCAGCCCGATTTGGCCGGCTTCATCTGGACGCCCTTGTCGCTACCTACGGTAGAAACCAGTACGCCAACCTCACCTGGCGACACTTTCTGTGGCATGCAGCCGGTTGCAGCGATGCACGCGAGGCCGACGGCCAGTGCACCAAGAATGTTACGAACGCGCATTGCGACGTTTCCTTGTGTTGGTTTTGTTTCGGGCTTTGTGAATCATCGCCCCCATGTAATAAGTGACCAGTCCCCAAAAGAAGACTGCGCACACACCCGCAATTACCATCGAAGTGTCGTCAGCAGACAACAACTGCGGTACTGCGGAACCGAGCAGGGCGGCAGTTGCAAATCCGTAGATAAACAACAGAATCGACCAAGCTACGATCTTGTGGGGGTTCATACCTTGTTTACGCATGTAGCACTCCCTGTTAATAGGTTGGGTGTCTAGATACACCCTTGACCGCCACACTGATTATTTATATTGCCGTAGTGCGGTTAAAGCGGCAATTAAGGTTTGAGGGGCGCACGAAGCAGCGCTTGGTTATCCCGCGTTGGGCCTCAAAGTCTTTAGTAATTCTTTGTAGAGTTTTCCAGCAGCAACAATCCGAGGTTTTGCCTCTTACCACTATGCCAGGTTCGAATCCTGGTTTGAGACATACAACAATTGGTCTCTTAGGGGGTTTATTTTCGAGTGGCCCCACCAGTGAACACAATATCCACTCAAGTTTAATTAGCACCGCTTTACTGCGGGGATAGCTGGGTTTCAGACAGCAGTTTGCTGCCTTGGTACTAACATCTACACCATTCCGTGAAGTGGTCTTCCCAGGGCGATTAAACAACGCTTACCCGTGGCCTTTGGGCCATCCAACCAGTATCGGTAGTTGCACTGACCGCTAACTGCGCTACATCGGGGCTATCCGTGCTCCCGGTTAGCCTTAATAGACAGTGCAACTACCGATACTGCCTCTACTGCAGGATGCTGCCGCTTTGCGGACGCTAAGCCAGTAAGTAGGAGGTAGTCGGGTTTATTTACGTGGTTGGCTCCACGGGGTGATTACTGCCCTTCGATGAACTCGTCTACAGCAGCTTGTTGGAGACTTTCAATATCCCGAGTCGCACCGGTTACCTCACGGAAACCAGCATCCCACTCCTGCGCTTTCACGTTCGCGTTTTCCACGCTGGCGCCTGTATAGGGGTTGCTGACCGTTTGGCCAGATTGACCGAGTACCGCGGCACGCATGCCCTGACGGAACTCTTCACTGACCTTGGTCAGCAGCTGTTCGTCGCTGGTGCCTTGCATCTGGTGGGCACTGGCGTAACCCAGGTAGCTTACGCCTGTAACGATGGTGCTGGCCGGGAAACCGTGCTGGTCCCGGGCAGCTTCCATCGCGACGCTTTGCATTACCTTGGTCGGCCGGCCAACCGTGAGGCTGGCCGGCTGCCACGAACCAGGTACAGGCACCATGAACGACAACAGGAACCAATGCTGCTTCTTGTTGCGGTCCATGGTTTACGCCTTAGCCGAACAGGTTGTCGTCGTCGCCGCCGGCGGCCGCGGCTTCGGTGGTTGCGGCGGCAGTGGCTGGGGCTTCGGTCTGCACTTCAGGCGCAGGCTCGGCGGCCTTTTCCACTTCCGCCTGGGTCTCGCCGTTCGGCTTGGCTTCAGCTGCGGCTTGCTCGCCGTCCTTGGTGGCCGACTGTTGTGCGGCAGCTTCGGGCTTGGTTTCAGCTACCGGGGCCTTGGGCGCGTCTTCGGTCTTCGGCGCCGGGTTGGTGTCCAGCTCGACGGACAGGGTGCCTTCTTTACGCGACTGGGTGAACTTGGCTTCGACCACTTCCGGGGAGAAGGCGGTCATGCCTTTGGATTCCAGCAGCATGCAGATACCGGCGATGATGTCGTCGTGGCCCAGAGTCAGTTTCATGTGTTGTTGCTCCTTTACCGCATAGCGGCGAGTTGTTGGTAAACTTGGGTGTTTAACCCGGCGTGAATCGCTGCGCAGGCGTCGGCCATGTGTTCGGCCAACGATGCGTTCAGTTTCCCGTTGTGATACGGCCATGGGGCATTCGGGAATTTGGTCATGGCCCACTCGATCATTTCAGCTTTGGTGGCTGTCTTTACACCCACGGAACACAACTTGACTTCCAGAGGTGACACTTCCAGAAACGGCGCGTCGAGTGCACGCGCTGCCCCCAGTAAGGCTACGGATACCGCATATGAGACCATGCCCCGGGCAGACTTGCTGCCATAGGGCACTTCAGCGAAACAAAGGTTCGCGGCCTTCATATAAGGATAGACCGCCTTGAAGAGACCGGTGGCTATGGCCAGGTCTTTCGAGTTTGCCCTGATGTTTTTGCCCGTGGGTTCAGGGATGCGGAATACGTCCAGGCGGCGGATATCCACCTCGCCTGTCTCCGTATCCAGCTTCCCAGCGGCCAGCCCCCAGTTGCGTAGGCTTGGGTCCAACCCAAGTACGTTGAGGATGGCCAAGGCCTTAAACGCCGGCGCGTTCGAGACGGCGGCGCAGCACTTCGGCGTACTTGACCATGATGCCTTCCTGCGCCTTGAGATCCAGGATCTCTTCAGGCGATACGCCGGTTTCAGCGGCGGCAGCTTCGTCCAGGGTGGCGAACTGGTTGAGGAAGGCGGACAGGCCGGCCAGGCGAGCGTTCAGCTGGAAGAATTCCATGATCACACGCTGGATGTGGTCCGGCAGCTTGCGCTGTTCTTCGGTCAGCGGCGCATTGCCGCGGTAGCTGTCTTCGGCCAATAGGAAGCCGGCATACGGCCACAGCTGATTGCGCGCATCGTTGAAGCTATACTCTTCTGCCAGCTCCAGCTTGAAGTTGGCCGGATCAACAGTGGTGTTGATACCGAACAGCTTGAAGCCATTGTGCAGGGTGAGGGTACAGATCATCACCGTCTTGCAGGGTTGCAGGACGAAGTCTTTCGACTTGATCATACTGTCCAGCATTTCCGGGGTGACGCGCTTCGCAGTCAGGCCCATGGCCTTCAGGCGTTCTTCCTGTTCTTGTTCAGTCTGCAGGGACAATGCCGTGCTCCTTCAGTTGTGCTTCGAGTTGCATGATCCGCTTGTACGCCGCGTAGCCAGCCGGTGAATTCACCTTCTTGGCTTCGGCGGTGATCGCCTGCGCGTCGCGCGAATCAATGGGGATGATGTCCTGTTCAGGGACCAGCAGCACGCGGTTAGCGTCCCAGTCGAACCCCAGGTTGACACCTTTGATATCAACGCCGGGAGTGCCGCCTAAACGGCCGGGTTGGTGCGTAACTACGCACACCCGGCACTTACTGGGTCTGCCAACAGCTGGCAGCCGGTTCAGGAGGTCCTGAACCGAGAACATTAGCCGAACAGGTCGTCGACTGGCTTGCCGCCGGCAGCGCCGGCAGCGGCCGAATTCGCACCGCCCTGGGCCAGGCCAGTGGTCTTCACGCGGTTCTGTTTCTGGCCGGCGTACTTGGCGACCCAGTCACCGTGGAACTGAGCGTTTTCGGCCTTGGCGCGGAATTCGGCGATGGTCTTCTTCGATTCGAAGTCGAACACCTTGTCGAGTTGGTTCTCGACGCGGGTTTCGGCAATCGGGTCGTACTTGCCGGTGGCTTCGTTCTTGACGGTCTTGTTGACTTCGACTTCCAGGATGCCCAGGGTGATCTTCTTGCCGACCACGGACATGTTCATGGCAACTTCGGTCGGCAGCTCGGCGCTGGCGTCCTTGTTCCAGACCTTGATGGTCTTCATCTGCCAGTCGCCATCGGCCAGGCCTTTACGGCTGGCCAGCAGGGCAACGCTGTTCATCTTGTTGAAGCCAGGCAGGAAGTTCTTCTCGCCGTCCTTCTCGTAGAAGTTGTCGCCGTTCTTGTTGCTGGTGCACTCACGCAGCTTGTACTTCTTGCCATCGACGGTTTCAGCGTGCAGCTCGACGAAACCAGCGCCGGAGTCATACTTACCGGCCCAGAAGGCGGTGATGGTCATGTCGTAGCTGTTGGAAGGCAGCAGGAAGCCGCCACCCAGGCTGTCACGCTCTTCGCCACCGACTTTTTCGTTTTCGAGGGCTTTGGCTGCTGCGAATGGGTTCAGGGACATTTTTCTTTACCTATGTGGGGTTTTGTTTACAAAAAGCGCAGAAGCGCCCGGAGGGGCGCAATCAGTCGTAGAATTCCTGGAGACGGTCGATGACCAACTGGATATCATTATCCATGTAGGTTTCGTGCTCGTCCCAGAGGCCCATAGGGCCGCGGATACGGCTATTGACCGTTTCCTTGGTGATCTGGGTTTGGAACACGTGCTTGTAGCCCACCAGGCGCTCACGCTCGGTGATCTTCAGCATATCGTGTTCTTTGACCTCGTCATTCAAGGTCAGCTTGGTGGTAGCGATGACAATGGAGAACCACGCCTCGATACCGTTGTTTTTCAACGACCCGGCTACCGGCACCGCGGTTTCCATCACCATTTCTTTCTCATTGAGCTTGGTGAGGGTGTGAGCGGTGAAGATGACGATCTTGGAGCTGTTGGCCACCAGATCCTGCATCACATGGCGGAAGTATTCCGCGAAATCGCCCCAGGCCTTGCGGCCGTCGGCAGCAGGCTTCACGAACTTGCTGACGTACATGTCCAGCAAGAAAGTGAGGGTGTCGACGATGATCACCTTAACTTCCGGGTCATCCTCGGCTTTGGCGAACGCCTGGTCGAGTTGATGCGGGTTGGTGATGGTCAGGTCGTACTTGAACTTGGTGCGAAAGGGCAATCGCTTGCCAGCTTCGCAGTTGAGGTACATGACCGACTCTGGGTTCTTCAGGTTGCGCAACGACGCGGATTTACCCGAGGCCGAGGGGCCACAAACCAGGACCAGATGGTCATTGATGCCTTTGGACATACAGTCCTCCTTTGAAATCGAAAAAGCCCCCGGATGGGGGCCTATTTACGCTACACGCGCCATGATGCGCTTGTTAACGGTCTTCATGATGGTTGTCATGATTTCCATCTCATCAAGCTTGTCTGGCAGCTTCTGATTGAGCGCGATGACCTTTTCCATTACTGGATTGGCGTCAAAGCCGGCGTCCACCAGGATAGTGGCGAAACGGAGCAGCATATTGTTGCGATTGCCGTCACCGGTGTTGTTGATAACCCAACGTTCCAGGTTATCCATGTGTTGCTGGGTTTCCAGCTTCACTTTGCGCTCTTCGTTCTTCGAGGTCTTCGGAATGAACGGAAGTACGTCGAACAGGTCGCCTTCGGTGTACTCGTAGTGACCTTCGTTGGTCAGCCACTTTTTGCAGCGGTGCGCACACTGCTCATCGACTTCAAACGGCAAAGACGCCAACACACCCTTGTAGAATTCCTCGTAGTCCTTCTTGTCCAGCTTCAACTTGTAGTTGAGGGGCAGCACAATACGGAAGCACGGATTTTCGGCCGTGTGGGATTTCGTGGTGTAGTAGAACGCTTTATAGCCGGCCAACAGAGTCTTGGCAGTTTCAAGCGGGCAAGTGCCGTCGATATCCAGCACCAGCATGTCGAAACCAGGAATGGCGCCTTCTTCGTTGCGGTACCCGCCGTGTACGTGGTGCGTAAGCCAGTTGATACCGTTACGCTTGGCTACCATGTCCAGCTTGTCCCAGGCCACCGTTACGTTCTTGTAGTCGCTGGTCATATCCGCATTCGCGGTGTAAGACAGCGTCAACTTGTCGAGATTGGTTTCTTCCAGGGTTTCACCCCGGATGAACTCGATACCGTCGGTGAAGGCCTTCTTGATGATGATGTTGTGGCGATACCCGTAGGCAATAGCCAGTTGCATCATTTCAGTGCGCGCAGACTGGGTGCCCTTGTAATAAGGCAGCTCAGTGATCAGGTCGTGCTGGGTCAGTTCCTGATTGCAGGTTGCAATGAACTTGGCCAGCTTGATGTAGTTCTTTTCGCGCGACATGAGCATCTCGAATGCTTCACCGCAGTCTTCAGCCAGGCGAATGGCGTTCTCCAGGTGATCCATGGTGATTTCCGGCGAACCGTCAATAAACGCATAGCACCCGGCAACTTTCAGTGCCTTGAAGTAGCGGTGGGCCTTCTCTGCCTTCCTGGCTTCGTCGTGCTCAGGGTAGGTGGCTGCAACACGCTCACAATCCAGCTTGTACTGGATAATGGCGAGTGCAACTTCCTTGTCCATGGTCAGGACTGTATTCAGGTGACTGAAGTCGGCCAGGCGGCCCAGTTTGACCGCGAAGTCTTCAATGAACTTGCTACTGACCTGGTTGGTCATCAGCTCGTACACCTGCTCCGGGGTCAGGTTGAGGTTGCGCTCGGACTCGCGCCCGTAGCTGAAGAAACAGCGCCGGGCATAGCCGATATCCAACATGCTGTTGAGCTCTTCCTCGATCTTGCCACCATCCAGCAGCTTGCTCGGCGTACCGAACATAAGCAGGTTGGTTGGTGTCTTGCCGATGATTTCCTCGCTGCGCACGTTCTCGGTGGTCACCTTGGTCAGCTTTTGCTTGATGCTACCAACGTCGTACAGTTCCAAGTACGTGGTCACGACCTCCTGCCGGCCCAACAGGTTGCTGCCGATTTCGTCGATGATCATGTTCAGGGAACCGGCGTTCGCCATCAGCACCTTGTGGCGCAGCTGCTTCACCGCTGCCGGTGTGGCATCGTCGAAGTCGTAGATGAACGGGCCCAGGCTGCCGTACTCCTTCTTGACGGCTTGCAGCTCGTCATTCGGGTCGACGCCCTTGCGGGTTGCACGGCGCGAAGCCAGCGTGTCCAGATTGGGCTCGGCGATCAGGTCGAAGTTTTCCATGAAATTCTCGCGGAACAGATGCGTGATCTCGTTCTGCAGGATGTTCGAGGAAAAGCCCTTGCCGGCACCAGAGGTAGCCAGATTGAGCGCGTACATGTTGACCGGGATTTCACCGCGGTCATGGGTCTTGATGCGCACCCGCATTTGCGAGGCGATCATGCAGAGGTGGAACGTGGCCTGCACCCGGAAGAACAGAGTATTGCTACTCTGGGTCTTCTCGCAGAGCAACCGAACCAGATGTTCGGTCGCCGGGTGCGGAACCATATCCGCGTATGGTTTCATGGATTCTCCGTTGCGTTAACCAAGCACCAAATCGCCGGAGGCGATCAGCGCGTCTTTCTGTGTGCAAGCACTGAAGCCAGCACAGTACAAGCAGGCTTTCACCTGACCTGGAACCTTCTTGATGAACCCGGTGCCACCGTCGGCGTGGAAACGCTCCGAGGCCTCGCGTTCAGTGTCGAAGTTCTTGGTACTGCGCTTGCCAGGGATATGGGCGTCGGCAGCCTTCTTGTAGTACTTGTACTGGTCGTCACCACGCCACAACTCTTTGTCAGTACACGGCGGGATGTCAGTTTCCGGTGCCTGGTCGTATTCCTGCAACAGGCGTATGCGTTCGCCGGCCCACTCTTCAGTAGTGCCTGCGTCCCACAACTCGTAGCGCTTGGTGAGCATGCGGTGTGGTGGATAGCCTTTGGCACCCAGGGTACGGCTCATCATGCGGGACCAGTCCGTGATGTTGAACGTCACGTTCATGTGGTCCTTGGTGATGATGTGCGGGGCCAGTAGCTTGTACATGGAGCCCTGTTTGACGTAGTCCTCACCATCGGTGTTCATGTACTTGAACGACCCGGTGTTCTTGAGGTCTTCGACTACTCCACCGCCAATGAAGTCGGCCTGGCCGGAAACCATGACACCGGCAATGCGCTTGAAGAAGCGCACCTCGGTGTAGCACGGAATGCAGCCAGGCACTGCGTCAATCTCTTCCTGGCTTGGGTTCACCAGCACTTTGCTGGCTACCCGCGGCGGGCTGCCCAGTTCCATGAGGGTCTTGCGAACCTCCTCGATTGGGCGCTTCCAAGCACGCTCATGCCCGTCATGAATAGCGGCGCCAATGCGGTTGGCGATCTGGGCTTCCACGTCGATGATCAAATCACCGGGTGGAACCCGGCCAGCCAGGATGACTTGGCGCGTAGGCTTGATCAGGGTGGTCACCGACACATCCGCGTTACCGCGGCTGTAGTAATCGGTACCCAGGAATACCTGAGCAAACAGGCTCAAGCCAGTGTTGTTGGTGTACTTGCGTGCGACCTTTTCATCACTCATCAGGGTTGTCCTTCAGCCACTGGCCAATGGTTTCATAGGCCTCTTTGATGTCTTTGCGCATGGACTTGCCGCCGGTGCGCACGCCTGGTACCAGCAGCTTTTTGCGTGCATGGGTCAGCCGGCTGTCATTGAGCGGGAACAGCGTGTCGACACGGTAGGTGTCTATAGCTACCCAGTTTTCAGGCAGACGGCGCCAGTAGGCCGGGTAAGCGTCGATGGCGTACTGCAGCGGGTCTTCCGTGGTGGCTTTGTTGCACGGGTCCTTTGACAGGTCACCCATGCGGATACGGACCACTCCGTTGATCTTGATGCACACGTCACCCGGGTTCTCGCCCTTGATAACTTCGACCTTGTCGCCATTGGTGCCGGTGGCTACCAGGCCCACGCTCTCTTCGTCGCGCCAGGCAAAGTTCTCGATTTTGACGGGGTAATAGTCTGTGGTCTTCGAGTCGAAGAAACGCAAGAATCCACTTTGCTGGTCCAGGGTCATGCCGAGCTGCATGGCGCCCACATTGATGTGTCCGTCTTCGGACCATTCCTTGAACACGGCCAGAGACCAGTCACGTGCACTGTTGTAGCGCTCTTTCGGTTGCTCATGGCCTCCGATGTACATGATGCGGAGTTTTGGCGTACCGGTGACTGCGTAGGGGCGTACTACCACCAGTGGCACATATTTGCCTTCGCCGAGCATGCCGACGATGGGTAGTACAGGAACAACTAGCATGGACATGTGATACCTCACTTGGTTTGGGCAGCGTGAGCTGCGCGGATTTCAGCCAGCGTCGGGGACCGACGTACCAGCTTGGAATAGTCCTGCGGTACTTCATGAGCCTCAAGCTCAATGGCCCAGGCATTGTCGAAGTCACCTGAGATTTCCCAGGTGTCAGCGATCTTGTGGCGTGTGATCAGGGCAATGGCCAACTTGGCCGCTGCCATGTATCGGCGCGCCTGACGCTCTTCAAGCTGCATCACAACCTTTATCAGGTCGGTGCTGATGCGCTTGTTGCAGGACAGCAGGGTAAACAGGCGAGTGGCGGACAGGCGTACCTTGTCGTGGCTCTCGTCCGTCAGGCAGATGCCCGTGAGGATATCGTCCACACCACTGTTGCTGGTGTGGTTGAGCAGTGTCCCGAAGAAGTGGTGGTGCGGGTTATTGACCCAACGTGTACGCGGACCGCCGATCACTACCTTGTTGGTTTGGTGGTTGCGGATACGATCGGTACGGGCTTTCCCAAGATGGCCCCACAGGGTCGGAAAGTCGTCGATGTGCGGGGAGGTTTGCATGGGAAAATCCTTAGAAAATGATTGATCAAAAAATGAGCAGTAAACGGCCCCATTATATAAAGGGGTCTACTCCGTCCCCTTCGCTTAAAGCGCGAAAGCTACCGGAGGTAGCCCCCAGGCTCCGCACTCCTCCCCTACTTCTAGGGGAGGTCGAGCACGGGCCGGCGCGCCCCTAGCTGACCGGCGCAGCCGGTGCTGCGACGGGGATGCGCAAGGCACGGGCGATGACCGAGCCGTAATAGACGCACAACGAAAAAACCCCGTCACATGGACGGGGTCTTGTTAGAAGTGTCAGCAGGGTCAAGGCTTAATGGGCGATTGGTGTGTGTAACCCGCTGACAGGGATGAATATAGGATTGTGGTGTTCATATGTCAACAGGACGCTCCAGTCTACGCCGTACACCGCTGTCGGGCAGCACCGCTGCGCGGTCAGCCCTCGGCGCTTACCGGCTTGACTGTTCGCTGGTGTAATTGGGGGTTAGAATGCTGTCTAACACCCAATAGGAGGCCAATGATGGCTGTATGTACTCTTGACGCAATGGGTAACGCCACTTGCGGCACCGGGGATTGGAACGGGCCTAAACCCGGCGACCCGGACATGACGCACCTGTTGCTGAAGGCTACAGCAGCTTTCGGCGGCATTGATGTGGAATGGACGTTCCCTAACATCAACCCAAACGCAGTAGCGTACACGATCATCTATCGTAGCCTGCTGCCGGACCCGCTTAGCGCCGTACAGATCAAGTTTGCCCAGGGCAACTTCTATTACGACGCCCTGCCGGCCGAAGACAAGAACCGGTATTTCTACTGGATTCGTGTTGTTTCCATCTACGGCACACAGGGCGATTTGATCGGCCCAGCGTCCGCGGTGTCGAAATCTCGTATTGAGCAGACTATTGAAGAGCTGACTGGCAAGATTGACGCCGGTGTACTCGCGCAGTCTCTCAAGAAGGAAATTGACCGTATTGAGCTGAACAGTCTGGGCATTACCCAGGAAATCCTGGACCGGGCTGCGAATGATGATTCGTTGGGCGCACGTATCACTGAAGTGTCGGCATTCACCGGCGATACCCGGGCACTGCTACAGGAAGAGGTCCTGGCGCGCACATCCGCTAACGAAGCGTTCGTCTCTACGGTCAACACTCTCTACTCGACTTTGAACGGCAACATTGCTGCCGTACAGACTCAAGTGACGGCATTGGCCACACAGAACAGCGCTCTTGCACAGCGGATGGACACTCTTGAAGCTCAAGTCGGTGACGACCTGGCTCAAGTAATGCAGCAAATGCAGGTGAAGATTGATACGGTTGACGGCAAGGTAACTGCCATCGGCGCCCTTTGGACTGCACAAGTCAACGTCAATGGTTTGATTGGTGGTTTCGGTGTCTACAACAATGGTCAAACTGTTGAAGCTGGCTTTGACGTTGACCGGTTCTGGATTGGCCGCACTGGCACCAACAAGCGCAAGCCATTCATCATTGATCAGGGTACCGTCTACATCGACGAGGCTGCGATCAACAAGCTGGTGTTCAGCAAACTTCGCGATGAGTCTGGCTCGCTGATCGTTGAGAACGGTAAAATCAAGGCCCAGTACCTCACTGTTGAAACCTTGATTGCCACCGAAGCACGTTCTCCTGACTACTCGCCTGGTGTGCGAGGTTGGTCCCTGAACAAAGATGGTACAGTGGAGATCAACGGCAGTGTGGCGGGGCAAGGCCGGATCAGGATCACCAACCAGTTGATCCAGGTGTTCGACAGCAACAACGTACTGCGTGTACGCATGGGTATTTGGTAATGACAGCGGGTATCACGGTTTACAACACCGGCAACATAGTTCAGATCGACGAAACGTACCGAAACATGGTACTGCTACGCTCTGGGCAGTTCACGGCTAACCTGGCTAATACCACTGCCGACCTTTGGTACAAGAACTTCTTACAGGATACTTGGGTAAAAACAACCAAGCATGCGCAGCTGTTCGTTACATGCCCTAACCCAGGCATCACCATGGGTGCAGGCTCTTACCGTAATGGGTACAAGATCCCTAACTTCTTCTATCCGCAAGGGCAGTCGGTAACCTTCCAGTTCTACATTTACGACCTGGTTGGTGCTGCACTTTCTGACCGTGTAGGCCTACAGATATTCGACGGCGCTGCCACCTTGGTATACAGCGCTTATGACTACCCGTTGCGCTTAATACACCACTTCAGGGCTAGTGGTCAGGGTACTGGCACACTGGTTTACACAGCACCACACAGCAATATTGCAATCGCCAGTGCTGGAGGCGGATACGCATGGGATGACGATGGCGTAGACTCGGAATCCTTCTTTACCCGTCTTTGGACTGCTGGGGCTCAAGTGCACGCACGTACAGTAAGTTATACCAACCCTGGCGGTGCCGGGGGCGGTGGTTACGGTGACCCGGACCCCGTGGTGCAGGTTGCTGATATTTCCAACGTTCCACTTAACTATGTGAGGCCTTAAATGCCACAGGGTTTACAAGTATTTAACCCCGACGCAACATTGCGTAACGACATATCCGACAACCTAACCCGGGTCTTGGGTTCTATAAAGGCCCCTTCGACCTTCGGGCGCGTTGCTTGGCCGTACCCTGCCATCGTAGCTTCTCGACGCATGGTTACCACTGTGTCTAACGTGCCTAGCGCCCCCAACGACGTAACAACGGCGTATGCTTTTTACGACGCGGCCGCGGGTAACGTGTATTACAACCAGGGCGACGATAAAGCGCCTATTGACATCCTTTTCATGACTTATTGAGTGGATAGCACTCACCGGGCATACACTGTAGACTTGCTGCGGCAAATAACCTATAGGAATGCCCATGACCACCACTGTACTGTTCACTTTCGTGGCCCCCGATGGTAAACCCATCGCGGACACGGAATTCGTGGTGACGCTGCGTAAAGCAGCGTTTCACGAAGATAATCCAGGGCTCATTTACCCGGATACCGTAAAAGGTGTCACTGACGCTGATGGCCTGTGCTCTCTGGAACTGCAACCGGCCAACAAGCCTTACTACCTGTCCATGGACCTGTCTGGCACCGAATTCGAATCCGAATGCGGCGCTGCGCTGCGTTTCCGTTTCATGGTGCCCGTATCCGCCGTACCACTGCCGATCCGTGACTTGATCGTCACTGACCCTACTTGGTCCCAGCCGTGGGACGAACTGGCACTACAAACCATCATCGACGCCAAAGCTGCGTCGCAAGCTGCAGCTGCAGCGGCTGCTGTGAGTGAAGATAACGCCGCCAACAGCGAGGTGGCTGCTCAAGCCAGTGAAGCGGCTGCTGCCGACTCTGCCGCCAGTGCGCTGATCAGCAAGAATGCCGCCAAGGCAAGCCAGGACGCTGCACTGGTATCGCAGAACGCGGCCAAGGCCTCGGAAACTGCTGCCAAGGCGAGCGAGACCGCTGCTAAGACCAGCGAAACCAACGCTAAAACCAGTGAGACGAATGCCAAGTCCAGCGAGACTGCTGCCGCTACAAGCGCTGCTGCTGCTCTGGCCAGCGAAGGTAAAGCCAAGACCAGCGAAACGAATGCCAAGGCATCTGAAACTGCTGCTGCTGGATCGGCTACCGCTGCGGCGGGCTCTGCTGCTGCTGCACTGGTGTCTCAGAATGCTGCCAAAACCAGCGAGACCAACGCCAAAACGTCCGAAACCAATGCTAAGTCCTCGGCTGATGCTGCAGCGGCTTCAGCTTCTGGCATGCAACCACGGAGCCCCAAGCTGACGGCTATCGCGGCCGCTGTATGGTCCGCTAACCAAATGCTGTATTTGACCGGCGCCGAGAGTGTTGCTGTAACTGGTTTGACGGCCGCTGGCCGCGCCTTGCTGGACGACGCTGACGCTGCCGCACAACGCACCACCCTTGGTTTGGGTACCAGCGCAACACTGGCCGCCACTGTTACCCAGGCACACGACGCAGCGCAGGACTTGCCTGACACTTCGGTAACCCGTGTGGGTGAGGCTGTGTATGCAGCTCGCAAGAACTTTGGTTTCTACTCGGGTAGTACGCCCACGTACAATATCGACACACTGCCTGCGGGCTGGTGTGGTCTGTTGTCGTCAAGCGTTGCGGGCACAAAACCGCCGCTCACAGGTAGCTTCTTCTGGCTGGAATCCCAGTCCACGTATACAGGGCAGTCTGCAGTACAGATTGCTTATCAGTATGCCGGGGGCGCCACCTCCGGCACGCTGCTGGAACCGCGTATGGCTATGCGCGTGCGAAACCAGCCAGGTAATGCCTGGAGCCCGTGGGGTCTGGTCCTGACCAGCTATGACAAGGTGTCCGATAGTGCTGATGCCACGGCAGATAAGCTGCTGACGGTAGGCTACCGTGGCCTGGGGGCTCTGGTTTCCCCTACCTTGCTTGACTTAAGCGCGCCTGCTGACTTTGTAAATGGCTTCGGGTGGACCACTTCTGGAACTCTTAACGTACCCGTTGGATATGCCTCCGGCAGCAACGTATTGAGCCTGTCGTCTAGTGCTGCTGAAGGTTTCCAGATGATCTTTTCGCGAAACACCAGTGGTCGTTTCGCTGTACGGCGACGTATCAGCAACAGCTGGGGTGCTTGGGTAGAGCCGGTGTTGCCAGGTGATTTCGGTCTGGGTACTGCCAACCCCAACCTGGCGGCCGGTACGCAGCTTGACAGCTTGAACACCTCTTGCTTGTTCCAGGCTAGCGATGCTACTCCACCTGACTGGTCTGGCCCAGTCAGCGGTAACTACCCCATGGGTATCAGTTTCTACCGTAGCTCCATAGTGCGCGCACAGTTGGCATTGTCTTACGGAAATGCTGCCAACGCCGGCGCTTTCCGCCGTGCTACCACGGGTTCGGGCTGGGGTGCTTGGTCCAAGTTGCTGGAGCGTTCTGACCTGGTAGGTACCGTATCCGGTACGTCTGCTGCACCGACGGGCGCTGTCATTGAGCGTGGCAACAACGCCAACGGTCACTACGTCAAGTACGCTGACGGCACTATGATCTGCTGGCGCCGTGCTACTGATACAGGCTTGGCTATCAGTACCGCCATGCGCGGGGCATTCCGCAGCGATATAGTTGCCTGGACGTT
>Ga0247818_10000040_pt1 | contig 68812 bp, 44 predicted proteins | sample 13C_Glucose_Day1_FD_192424 | JGI IMG/M metagenome (GOLD analysis project Ga0247818, IMG submission 192424) | Soil microbial communities from agricultural site in Penn Yan, New York, United States - 13C_Glucose_Day1 | ecosystem: Environmental > Terrestrial > Soil > Agricultural land | place...
GACCACGATCAGCCGCGCCTTGTTGTGCGCCTTGGCTTCGGTCACCCATTTGAAGCCGCACGGGTGCGCTTCTGCTGCGTTGCCGCCCATCACCAGAACCAGATTCGCGTTGGCGATATCGGTCCAGTGGTTGGTCATGGCACCACGGCCGTACGTCGGGGCAAGACTTGCCACCGTCGGGCCGTGTCAGACACGCGCCTGGTTATCGAACCCCAGCATGCCGAGACTGCGAACCACCTTGTGGGTGATGTAGCCGGCTTCATTGGACGCTGCCGAGGCCGCGAGGAAGCCGGTGGTCAGCCAGCGGTTGACCGTCTGCCCCTGGGCATTCTTCTCGATGAAGTTGGCGTCGCGGTCGGCCTTCATCAGGTCGGCGACGCGATCCAGCGCTTCATCCCAGGAGATGCGCGTCCATTCGGTGCTGCCGGGCTTGCGCACCTGCGGGTATTGCAGGCGGCCGGGACTGTGAATGAAGTCGAGCAGGCCTGCGCCTTTGGGGCACAGCGTGCCGCGGTTGACCGGGTGGTCGGCGTCACCTTCGATATGGATGATGTTTTGCGCAACGTTCTTTCCGGCATCGCCCTGGCTGTACATGATCAACCCACAGCCGACCGAGCAGTACGGGCAGGTGTTGCGGGTTTCATGGGTGTGGGCAAGCTTGAAGTGGCGCACCTGCTCGGCGAAGGCTGGCGTGGGGGCCATGCCCAACGCGCCCAGGCTCGAGCCAGCAAGGCCGATACCAGCGACCTTGAAGAACTGACGACGGCTGAGGTCCATCGTGCACTCCTGATCAGGTGGAAATCCGGTGCGTTGCCGGACTCTTCTGGACAAACACGGTGGCGGCAGACGGGCTGCCGACAGTTGAATTCTAGACAAGGCTGTCGATATCACCATGACAACCGACCGTCGGCCCTGCCCTCGCTTTTTTATAGGCGCAAGCTTGCTCGCGATAGGGCCGGCAGATCCGGCATTAAGCGGCGCCTGACACAACGCCATCGCGAGCAGGCTCGCTCCTACAGGGGTTGGCGTTTATCATTGGCGCATGTTCAACCCCGCCTTCACGAGATCCCGCATGACTTTCGATTTTGATCAGGTGTTCGACCGCCACAACACCGGCAGTACCAAGTGGAGCCGCTACCCGGCCGACGTATTGCCGATGTGGGTGGCCGACATGGATTTCGCGGCACCACCCGTCATCGTCCAGGCCCTGCAAAAACGCCTGGAACACCCGTTGCTTGGCTACAGCGTGGCGCAGGACGACTTGCGCGAAGCCATCGTTGCCGATTTGTGGAACAAATACGCCTGGCGCATCGAGCCGCAAGAGCTGATCTTCCTGCCGGGTGTCGAATCGGGTTTCAACATGGCGCTCAAGGCCTTGGTGCAGCCGCAACAGAACGTGGTCGTTCAAGTCCCCAACTACCCGCCGCTGCGGCACGCACCGGGGCATTGGGGCCTGAACAAGGTCGAACTGAATTTCGATCCACAGCCTGACGGCACCTACGTCACGCCGCTGGCGACCCTCAGCCAGTCGCTGCAAGGTGGCGGCGCGCTACTGCTGAGCAACCCACACAACCCTCTGGGCAAAGCCTTTCCCCGCGCCGAACTGCAAGCGATTGCCGACATCTGCCTGGAACACGACGCCTGGATCATCTCCGACGAGATTCACGCCGAACTGTGCTTCGACGGTCGCCAACACATCCCGATGGCCACCCTGAGCCCGCAAATCGCCCAGCGCACCATCACGCTGATGTCGGCGAGCAAGGCCTACAACATCGCCGGGCTGAAAACTTCGTTCATGATCATTCAGGATCGCCACCTGCGTGAGAAGGTCAACCACGCCCGCTGCGGCATGGTCGACAGCGTCAATCCGCTGGGCATGGAAGCCACCCGCGTCGCCTACAGCGAAGCCGGGCCATGGCTGGCCGCGCTCAAGGACTACCTGCAAAGCAACCGCGACTATCTGGTCAACGCTGTGCGTAGCCGGTTGCCGGGTATCACCATGAACGTGCCGCAAAGCACGTATCTGGCCTGGCTCGATTGCACGGCGCTGGGGCTGGACAACCCGCAGCAGTTTTTCCTTGAGCAGGCCAAGGTCGGCTTGAGCCCGGGCCTGGACTTTGGTGATGACGGTAAACAGTTCGTGCGGTTGAACTTCGGCTGCCCTCGCTCGTTGCTCGAAGAAGGGATTGCGCGGATGGAGCGCAGTTTGCGTCACCTGAAGGCCTGATCCATTTCCCTTGTAGGAGCGAGCCTGCTCGCGATGGCGTAGTGTCAGTCAACATCAGTATTGGCTGAAATACCGCCATCTCGAGCAGGCTCGCTCCTACTGGGGATTTGTGTTTTCCCTGCTTCAAAATCCAACCGAACTCCAGTCAAAACGCCAGGGTCAACCCTTTGACTCCCTAGCCTTGAGATCGGAGATGGATGATGAACGACTACCCAAGACCGCCCTTCCCCAAACAGCAGCAGCCCGTTCCCGGCTCGCAGCGCAAGATGGACCCGTATCCGGACTGTGGCGAGCAAAGCTACAAGGGCTCCGGCCGGCTGGACGGCAAGATCGCCCTGATCACCGGGGGCGACAGTGGCATTGGCCGCGCCGTTGCGATTGCCTTCGCCCGTGAAGGCGCCGACGTGGCGATTGCCTACCTTGATGAGCAAGAAGACGCGCAGGAAACCGCACGCTGGGTCGAACAGGCTGGCCGCCAATGCCTGTTGTTGCCCGGAGATCTGGCGCACAAGGTGCATTGCCGTGCGCTAGTGGAGAAAACCGTCGAGCGCTTCGGACGTATCGATATCCTGGTCAACAACGCCGCGTTCCAGATGACCCACGAAAACCTCGAAGACATTCCCGACGAAGAATGGGTGATGACTTTCGACGTCAACATCAACGCGATTTTCCGAATTTGCCAGGCGGCGCTCAAATACATGCAACCGGGCAGTTCGATCATCAACACCAGCTCGGTCAACTCGGATTTCCCTAATCCCACCCTGCTGGCCTACGCCACCACCAAGGGCGCAATCGCCAACTTCTCGGCCGGCCTGGCGCAAATGCTCGGGCCGAAGAATGTCCGCGTCAACAGCGTGGCGCCGGGGCCGATCTGGACACCGCTGATCGTCTCGACCATGCCCGAAGACACGGTGCAGAATTTCGGCGGCAATACACCGCTGGGCCGCCCCGGCCAACCGGTAGAAGTCGCCCCGATCTACGTGCTGCTGGCCTCGGATGAAGGCAGCTACATCACCGGGCAGCGATTCGGGGTGACGGGCGGCAAGCCCATTCTGTGAGGTAAAAATGGAACCCCGGAGCGATTGCCGCGCTCCACAGCTTATGGGCCCGGCGCTGGCGGGCCCTTCGATATCTGGAGGTTGCCATGTCCGCACCTATCGTCAAGCTGTTCACCCAACCGAACTTCGCATGGACGGATATCCGCAAGGAAGAGGAAGCCCATCCGCGCCATTACCTCGCCCATTTGATCTTGCTCGCGCTGATTCCGCCGGTGTGCCTGTTCATCGGCACCACATGGGTGGGCTGGAGCCTGGCGGAAAACGAAATCGTCAAGCTGAGCACCCGCAGCGCCCTGCACCTGTGCGTCTTGTTGTATGTGAGCATTCTGGTCGGCGTCGCACTGATGGGGCTATTCATCCGCTGGATGTCACGCACTTTCGACGCCCGGCCGACCGTCAATCAGTGCATCGGATTTGCCGCCTACACCGTCACGCCGTTTTTCCTCGCGGGCATTGCTGGCCTGTACCCGAGCCGTTGGCTGGCCATTGTGGTGCTGGCGGCGGCATCGGCTTATTCGACGTTCCTGCTGTTCGTGGGATTGCCGACGTTCATGCATGAACGCAAGGAACAAGGCCTGCTCAACTCCGCATGTGTCTGGGGCGTTGGGTTGCTGGTGCTGGTCACCATTCTGGTAGAAATGATTCTGGTCTGGTTCAACGTGCTGACGCCCGAATACATTCGCGCTACGGTCGGTTGACGAACCACTCTCATGAGCTTCATTGCCTGGGTTGCGGTGCTGGGCGCCGTGCTGCTAACGCTGGCAATGACCTCGTCCTACCTGCGATGGATGCCGGTGACGACTTCTGCCGTGTGTCTGGCATTGGGAGTTGCCATCGGCCCGGCCGGTTTAGGCTGGCTCAGGCTGGATATCAAAGATGCCGCCCAGTGGATGGAGCACCTGACGGAAGTCGCGGTGCTTTTTTCATTGTTCGTCTGCGGGCTCAAGTTGCGCCTACCGCTCAAGGACCGACGTTGGCGAATCGCCTTCGGCCTGGCCGGGCCGGTGATGCTGCTGAGCATCGTCGGGGTCAGCTTGTTGCTGCATTTCGGCTTCGAACTTTCCTGGGGGCTGTCGTTGTTGATTGGAGCGATTCTGGCCCCGACCGACCCGGTGCTGGCGTCACTGGTCCAGGTCAACGACGCCCAGGATGAAGACCCTGTGCGGTTCGGCCTGTCCGGCGAAGCGGGCCTGAATGACGGCGTAGCCTTTCCGTTTGTGATTCTCGGCCTGCTGTTTCTGCAACAAGGGGGCGGTTCGTCTACCGCGTGGCTCGATGACTGGGCACTCAAGCGTTTGCTGTGGGCAGTGCCTGCCGGTTTGCTGATCGGCTACTGCATGGGCCGCGGCATTGGTCGCTTGACTCTGTCGATGCGCATCCGTAATGCCGACAGCACGCTCTCCCCCAACGATTATCTGACTTTTGCCTTGATCGCCCTGGCGTACGTCGCCGCCGAGTCGGTGCACGGCTACGGGTTTCTGTCGGTGTTCGCGGCCGGTTTGGGGTTGCGTCGAGCCGAAGTCACGTCAGCGCAAGACTCACAGACCCCGGCCGAACACCTTGTTCAACCGGTGGTTGGCCACCAGAACGTCGAACCCGATGCCGCAGTGCACGGTAATGTCGAACACCTTGAAGACTCGCAAGTGGCCGCGGGCATCATGATCGGCGACATGCTGTCCTTTGGCAGCCTGGTCGAGCGCGCCATGGAAGTCTTTTTGGTAACCCTGCTCGGGGTTGTCCTGGTCGGGCATTGGGACTGGCGTGCGCTGGTGATTGCACTGGTGCTGTTTTGCGTGATCAGGCCGTTGATTGTCGGATTTGCACCTTGGGGAAGTTTGCTTGACCGCCGGCAACGGCTGCTGATCGGCTGGTTCGGGATTCGTGGCATCGGCAGTTTTTACTATTTGTTTTATGCGTTGAATCACGACTTGGCGCCAAGCATGGCCACCTTGTGCACCGATCTCACATTGTCGGTGGTTGCCCTGAGTATCTTGCTGCACGGCATCAGCACTCAACCGATCCTAGCCCACTATGAACGGCAGAAAAAGCCACCGCGAAGTGCATGAGTCAAATTCCGGACTCATGCAGCCTGCACGGGCCCTATTGGCCAGCAGGCACGGCAGGTTTCTGATTTATAAGGCTCTTTTTGATTCGTCAGGTTAGGCACGACAAATGCTCAATGTTCATGAGCGGCAGACCGTTCGCTGACCTCAAACCGTGACGACTTGAGAGACTGACCATGAATGCCATAGACCTGTTGAAAGCCGATCATGCACGCGTAAAAGACATCCTGAGCCAATTGAGCGAATCCACCGAACGCGGTGTGAAAAAACGCACTGAGTTACTGGCCAAACTGGAAATGGAAATCTCCATTCACACGCGACTGGAAGAAGACGTCTTGTACCCCGCGTACAAAAAGGCCGGAGGCAAGGAGCAGGACGTCATGTATTACGAAGCCAAGGAAGAACACCGAACCGTTGATTCACTGGTCCTGCCGGACCTGAAAGTCACCGATCCGTCCACGCCGGAGTTTTCGGGGCGCGTCAAAGTGGTCAAGGAATTGTTGGAACATCACATCGAAGAGGAAGAAACCGAGATGTTCCCCCAGGCGAAAAAGCTGCTGGGCAAAACAACGCTGGATGAACTGGGCGCCGAAATGGAAACTTTGAAAGCCCGGCTCAAAAAAGAATTCAGCGCTCAGCACATGGCAGCCTGATAAACGACGCAAAAAAAGGGCCTGATTCATATCAGGCCTTTTTAATGCGGCTATTTCATCGCCGACGCTATGGTTTCCACCAGGTTGAGCTGGGTGAACGGCTTTGACAGCCGCGGCAATCCGGCAGCGAAACCTTCCAGTCGCTCGGCATAGCCCGTGGCAAGGATGATCGGTACATCGGGTTTCAATCGGCGAATCGCATCCGCCAGTTGTGCGCCACTCATTTGCGGCATGGCCATGTCGGTGATCACCAGATCAATCGAAGGATTGACCTCGAACAATTCGAGCCCCTGCCTCCCGGAGGTTGCACTAATGACCCGATGGCCGAGGTCTTCAAGTAACAGGCACGTACTGGTTAGAACGAGACTGTCGTCATCAATCACCAACACGCACAGTCGAGGGATATCTGGCGTCGAGTTTTGCTCGACAACCCGCGCCGACGCGGAACCCTCCAGCGCGACGGGCAACCACATCTCAGCTGTGGTGCCGTGGTCTTTTCGACTCTTGAGAATGAAGCGCCCGCCCAATTGCTCAATAAATCCATGGACCATCGACAAACCCAGCCCGGTGCCTTTGCCAAGCCCTTTGGTGGTGAAAAACGGGTCCATGGCCGATGCCAGAGTTACCTCATCCATGCCCAAACCCGTATCGCTGACGCTCAAACACACATAGCGGCCTGCAATCGAAGAAAGACGATTGCCATCGCTGGCTTCGGCTTCACGGCTACTGATGGTAATGGTCCCGCCGTTGGGCATGGCATCGCGGGCGTTGGTGGCAAGATTAAGCAACGCCAGCTCGAGCTGGTTGACGTCCGCCATGACCGGTTCGACACCTTGAGGAAAACGGGTTTCCAGGACAACGGAAGGCCCAAGCGAGCTACGTAACAACCCGGAAATACCTTGTATCAGCGCGGGGAGATCGACCGGCTCGGATTTCAATTCCTGCCGCCTGGCAAAAGCCAGCATGCGCTGAGTCAGCGAAACACCCCGCAGGGCACCTTGGGTGGCATTGTCCAGCAGGCGAACGATTTTCGGATCGTCAGCCAGGCGTTTTCGCACAATCTCCAGATTGCCAAGGATCACCGTGAGCAAATTGTTGAAGTCATGGGCAATGCCGCCACTGAGTTGTCCTATAGCCTGCATCTTCTGCGCCTGGAACAGCGCTTCGCGGGTTTGCTCCAGCGCTTGTTGCGCCTGGGTCACTTCAGTGACGTCGCGAGTGATCTTGGCGAATCCCAGCAAGGTGCCGGTTTCGCCCCAGATCGGATCGACCACGACATGCGCCAGAAAACGCGTGCCGTCCTTGCGAACGCGCCAGCCCTTGTTTTCGAATCGCCCCTCATTGGTAGCAATGCTCAGGGTGCGTAGTGGTTCCCCGGCTGCTCGGTCTTCGGGTGTGTAGAACATGGAGAAGTGTTTACCGATGACTTCTTCCGGCAAGTAGCCCTTGATGCGCTGTGCGCCCAGGTTCCAGTTGGTCAGGTGCCCGCGCGGGTCGAGCATATAGATGGCATAGTCGGTGACACTTTGCACCAGCAAGCGGAACTGCTCTTCACTTTGCTTAAGGGTTTCTTCCGCCATTTTGCGGTCTGTCAGATCACGGGTGATCTTGGCGAAACCCAGCAACTTGCCCGTCGGGTCGAGAATCGGGTCAATCACGACGTGCGACCAGAAATGCGAGCCATCCTTGCGCACCCGCCAACCCTCACCTTCGAAGCGCCCTTCGCGAATCGCCGTGTCGAGGGCCTTCTGCGGCAGCCCGGCACGGCGGTCCTCATCGGTGTAAAAACGTGAGAAGTGATGGCCCAGAATTTCGGCCTCTTCATACCCCTTGAAACGTTTGGCGCCAGCGTTCCAGCTGGTGATGATGCCATCGGGATCAATCATGTAGATCGCATAGTCAACCACTGCATCGATCAACAAACGAAGTCGCTTTTCTTCGACGCCGTTGCCATTGGTTCGATCTTGGCTCATTGACCCCTCACATCCGCTTTGCTTTTTCAGGAGTATGCGACAAAGCGCAAAATTGGAAAGCCCTAATACAATGTATCGGGCTATCACCAGCGGTTAGCGGTACACGTATTTCTCGATGTAGGTGTACAGGTCGTTATAGGCAAAATCTGGCACCTCGCTGGCATGGGTTGCGCTCTTGATCAGTGCCAAATGACATTCCTTCACCATTTCGTCTCGCTCCGCCATGGTATAGGGGCGATTGTCGATAACCGCTTTGTATTCAGCGTAGGCGTAAGCCTTCGTCGCCTCGGTGACGGTCAGTTTCCCTGCGGCATCTTTGGTGTAGGTGCTGTGGGCCTTTAAAGTCCGCTCTTTCAATGCGCCAAGCCCGCGTTCATACAAAAGGATCTGTGAGCCGCTCTCTTTTTTGGCGATGACCTCAATCGCGAGCAGGATGGCCTGCGCGTTATCCATGCTGGTCTCCAGCGCCGAATAGCTGACAAACCGCTCGAGTTCTTTTTTATCGAGGCTTCTGAGTGCCCGCTTGATGCTCGACACGTGTGCAAACGACTGGTCGCAGCCGACGATATGGGCTTCGAGCTGATAGCCGGGAGCAATACTCGCCAAGCCGGAAAAGCCAACATCGTCGAACGCGCACTCCATGATCAGGTTGTACCGTCGCGTGAGTGCTTCGGCGAAGAGCTTATTGCCCAGCGCTCGAACGAATGATTCTGTATGGGCATAGGCATGCAGAACACCCTCCTTGATCATGTCTGTGTATTGCGGGTGTTTTTCCCGGTACTCGGGCAGGTAAAGGCGAACATGATTGGTAAACCGCCCTGAAGGCAGCAGGCTCTTTTCCAGCAGGTAGGTTTTGCCTGAACCCTGCAATCCTGCGGTCACCAACAGTTTTGGCGGGGTCTCGGCGGTTTTACCGGCGAACAGCGTGGCCGTGATTTCATCGAACGCTTTGGTGACGTCCGCTTCGGTGTAGGTGTAATTCGGTGCTTCTGACATGCCTTGATCTCCTTATCAAAGAGCCGGGTGAAAGTGATAACCGGCCTTTTCAATAAAGTGTGCTTTCGACGATTGTTCAAATCGCTGATTGCTTCAAGGTATGTCAATGTTTTTAAAGGTAAAAAATCCTACTGCCCGGTGTGAAAAAGCGCTGGTTCAATCGACCACCAACGCGGAAGCAATTGCTTGACCTTGCTCTCGCCGAAGCGGTCATCGATCAACATCACCACCCCTTGATCCTGCTGGGTGCGAATCACCCGGCCTGCGGCCTGGACCACTTTTTGTACTCCGGGATAAAGATAGGTGTAGTCGTAGCCGGCACCGAAAATCGCAGCCATGCGCCGTTTCAGTTGTTCATTGACCGGGTTGAGCTGTGCCAGCCCGAGGGTGGCGATGAACGCGCCTATCAGTCGCGCGCCGGGCAAATCGATGCCTTCGCCAAACGCTCCGCCAAGCACGGCGAAACCGACACCCTGGCTGTTTTCGGTGAATTGATCGAGAAATTGCTGGCGCTGTTCTTCACCCATGCCACGCGACTGCGACCACAGGTTGATCTGCGGATGTCGTTCGGCCAACAACTGCGCGACTTGCTGCAAGTAATCGAAACTGCTGAAAAAGGCCAGGTAGTTGCCAGGCCGCTGGCTGAACTGCTGGGCAATCAGCTCGACGATGGGTGCAAGCGATGCCTGGCGATGGACAAAGCGGGTGGAGATCCGGTTGACGATGTGCACTTGCAACTGATCGGCATGAAACGGCGATTCAACGTCAATGCATACCGTGTTCGCCGGTGTGCCCAGCAAGTCGGCGTAATAGTGCCGAGGGCTGAGGGTTGCGGAGAAGAGCACGGTGCTGCGTGCAGTGGTCAGGCGTGGGCCAATGAAACCGGCAGGCACCACGTTGCGCAGACACAGTTGCGAGAGGTTGCGCTTGCGATCGAGGTCGCGCTTGGTGATATCGAACAGGTACTGCTCATCAAAGAGCTCGGCGACCCGGCCAAATTGCAGCATCTCGAAATAGAAGTTCTGTAATGCGCTGTCCAGGCCTTGGGGATGATCGTTCAGGTAATCACCGATACTGGCACTGCATGACGACAGTGCCTGAAGCAGCTTTTCCGGAGCCTTGTCATAGGCCTGATAGGCGCCGAGTTGCTGGTTATGCAATGCATTCCATTCACGATTGACCCGTTGCAGCGGTTTTTTCAAGGCCTCGGGGGCAATTTTTCGCACATCGTTGAGGACCGCCTGGTCGAGGCTGGCGCTGTACATCTGCCTTCCGCGCTCCACCAGATTGTGGGCCTCGTCCACCAATACGGCGACTTTCCATTGGTTGGCCTGGCAGAGCCCGAACAACAACGCACTGAAATCGAAATAGTAGTTGTAGTCGGCCACCACCACGTCGGTCCAGCGCGCCATTTCCTGGCTCAAGTAGTAAGGGCAGACGTCGTGCGCCAGGGCGACTTCACGCAGCGCACTCTGGTCCAGCATGCGCACATGGCTGGCAGCCAGGCGTGCGGCGGGCAAGCGATCATAGAACCCCCGCGCCAGTGGACACGACTCGCCATGGCAGGCGTTGCCCGGATGCTCGCAAGCCTTGTCCCGGGCGACCATCTCCAGCACCCGCAAGGGCGGTGCGTCGGCACTTCGGGCAATCACTTGCGCGGCGTCCAAAGCCAGTTTGCGCCCGGGGGTTTTCGCTGTGAGAAAGAACACCTTGTCCAGTTGCTGCGGTGCCAGAGCCTTGAGCATTGGAAACAGGGTGCCAACGGTTTTGCCGATCCCGGTCGGTGCCTGGGCCATCAGGCAACGGCCGGTGCTGACGGCCTTGAACACCGATTCGGCGAGATGACGCTGGCCCGGCCGGAAACCGGCATGGGGAAACGCCAGTTGCTGCGCCGCACGATTACGCGCTTCGCGATGGGCCATTTCCTGTTCGGCCCAGTGCAAAAACAGACTGCAATGCTGCTCGAAAAACAGCCGCAGTTGCTCGGCGGTGAAACCCTCGACCAAACAGGTTTCCTTTTCGCTGACGATGTCGAAGTACACCAGCGCCAGGTTGATCTGCTCAAGTTGCAGTTTTTGGCACATCAACCAACCGTAGATTTTTGCCTGGGCCCAGTGCAGTTGACGGTGATTGTCCGGTTGTTTGCTCAAGTCACCACGGTAGGTTTTGACTTCTTCGAGGCAGTTTTGCCCCGGATCGTAGCCGTCCGCCCTGCCCTTGACCTTCAGGCTCTTGAACAACCCTTCCAGCGCGACTTCACTTTGATAGCTCTCGCTGCGCCGGGAGGCCACCGTGCGATGGCCGACAATGCCTTCGAGCGCCGTCGGCGACGGTGTGAAGCGCAGGTCCAGGTCGCCGACCTTGGCGGTGAACTCACACAGCGCGCGCACGGCAATGCTGTAGCTCAAGCGTCTTGCTCCGCCCATTGCACGTAGCACACGGCAATCGGCATGTGGTGTTCATGGCAGAACTCCAGCCAGCGCAACTGGTTATCCTGCAAGCGATCTCCCGGGCCTTTGACTTCGATCATGCGGTAGGTTTTTTCCTGCGGCCAGAACTGGATCAGGTCCGGCATGCCGGCGCGATTGGCCTTGATGTCAAGCAGCAGTCGATTGAACCAGTGCTTGAGATGTCCCGCCGGCAAACAGTCCAGCGCCTGTGTGAGTAATTCTTCGCTGAGCACGCCCCAGAATACGAACGGCGACTGCACGCCCCACTTTTCGATAAAGCGCTCCTGGATGGTGTGCCGATAACGACCGTCGTCGAGTTGCGCCAGGCACGCCTGGAACAGGTCGGTGCGGCGTTCGTGGAAATCCTCGTTGAGCAGGTCCACCGGCCCGCGCTGGAACGGGTGGAAAAAGGCCCCGGGCAACGGTGCGAAAATCGCCGGCCAGCACAACAGGCCAAACAGCGAGTTGATCAAAGTGTTTTCTACGTAATGCACCGGTGCCTCGTCTTGCGAGAGGTGCGTCTGGACGTAATGTTCCACCGATAAGGCCAAATCGGTTCGCGGCAATTGCAGGTCCAGCCGCAGCATTTGCCGGGGCGATGCGCGTTTCATTGGCGGGCCACCGAGCTTGCGTCGCAGCCTTGGCAGCACCCGAAGCAGGCCCTGTTGCTCGGCGGCGCTCTCCGGCGCTCGCTCGGCATCGGTGGCCAGCTCCAGCGCCAACGCATATTCTGCGCAGCGCTCCAGCACGCGGATCAACCGCAGCCGCGCGCCGGGGTATCGGCATTGACGATACAGCGCCAGCGCCGAGGCGAAATCGGCAATGCGCTCGCAATGCTGAGCGATCTGGAACAGCAGTTTATCGCGACGCCTTTGCAGCCAAGGGTTGCTCAATGCCAGCCCGTTTACCCGCGCGACGACATCAGCCAGCGCCTCGCCCGCTTCGAACAGTTGCTGGCATTGGTAAAGGTACATGCAGGCGTCTACGTCCTCACGGCTACGCAAGCCTCGGGAATCGGCGGAAAACTCGACCTTTTCGTAGGTAAAGATGCCAAGGTCGGCCAGCACGAACTCGGACCAATCCTGGTAAAGATTGCCAAAAAACATCAAGCGCAGGCGATCACACAAGCTCATGATGGTCAGGCTGAACAAGCGGTCGTCCAGCGCAGGAGACCACTGATTGAAACTGCGCGCCTCAGGGAATCGATCACTCAGCGCCGGCAGCCAATCGGTCTTTTTCCCCTTGGGTTGATCGATTACCGAACCCAGGCACTCGAGGATCTCGGCCTTGAGCAGCACGTCGAACAGTTCTTCGATCGACAGCGGCATCTGTTCATCGACCCAACCCAGCCCCAGCAGCGGGCCGGCAGCGGCGGCGATGTCACCAATCTCGGTGTAATGCAGTTTGCCGGCCCTGAAATGAATGCCCTTGCGCATGACCATCCGCACCAGCAATGCACGGGATTCGCGCGCCAGCCCCTTGAAGTCGCGAATAAAGCAGTGCTCTTCTTCGGTCAACACGTCGGCGTAGCGATGTTCAAGCCAATCAATGACTTGCATGAAGTTGTTCAAGTAATAGAACGGATCGTCGAGGGGATTTGCAGTCACAGGAAATGGCGGCCATGGCAAGCGAATACTGGTTATGCGTACAGATACCAGCAACGGCCTGCCCGGTGCAAACGGAAAAGGATAAGCGGCGGCGCTGCGAGGTATTTTTTCCGCCGTGGCGAACTTTCTGTCGATCCACGGCACCAACCGCGTTACAGGTGCTGTCGTGCGCTACAGGCACAGCGTTTCTTTGTTTGAGAGGTGGTTATGAATATCAAGACTCTGGGATTGCCCCTGGCGGCAGCAGCCTTTCTGGCATTAGCCGGTTGCTCGACGCCCACCGTGGTGACCCTGCAGAACGGCACCCAGTATTTGACCAAGGACATGCCGAAAACCAAGACCAAGGATGGCTTCTTCGAGTTCGAGGATATTTCCGGGGCGAAGGTCAAGGTCAAGGCTGACGAAGTGACCACGATTCGCCAGGAAGACTGAAGCGCACGTCATCGATCATCGCGAGCAGGCTGATGTGTGGATAACGACCGCTGCGCGGCCGGACGCAGGCTTCGCCAGTTGCTACGAAAGCTTGCGTCCACCCTGTATCAGCTGCCGAAGGCTGCGTTCGGTTGCGAAGCAGCCGCAAACCTGCAGGCTCAGTCATCAGAGCCAGCACGCGTCCCATAACGGATAGTCATGAACTCGCTGAACAAGCCCTGCGCGGATGGGGTTGGCGACGATATATCGAGCAAGACTTTTGACGTCTTGTTCCCGGCGAACGGCGCGATCGTGATAGCCCTTTTGCCAAAGGCGCCCTCGCCGCTTCAGCGCTTGATTCACGGCAAGACTGCTGCGGGACTTGATTCTGCACATCAGCTCACCCAACGTTTTATCCTGCAACTGCACATGGCAATGCAGATGATCCGGCATCACTACCCAAGCCAGAAAAACAGCCAGACCGTCCTCCTGCGCCCGATGCAATTCCCCGACAACCAACCTGCCCAACCGCCAATCAGAGAAAACCGGCTTCCGCTGATTAACCACCGCTGTTAACAGATAAACGCGTCCCGATTCCGAGTAACGACCAATGCGAAGATCAGCGGCCTTCAAACACTCAGGCATTCCCTTGCCTCCATTCCATCGAAAGAGGCAGGGAATTTACCGTTATAAAACGTTGGATCGCACCAGCAAAAAGCTACAAGACTGACTGATCAACTACCCGTACGAATCTTGTTCCAGACCCGCGTACGAATCCGGTCGATGTTCAGGGGCATGGCTTCCAGGGCGAACAACTTGCCCATCATTTCCGGGCTCGGGTAGACCTTGGTGTCGTTCTTTATTGTCGGGTCGATCAGGCTATCGGCCTGTTCGTTGCCGTTGGCGTAATGCACGTAGTTAGTGATGCTGGCCATCACGTCCGGGCGCAGCAGGTAATTCATGAAGGCATAGCCGGCCTTCTCGTCCGGGGCATCGACGGGCATGGCGACCATGTCGAACCAGATGGCTGCGCCTTCCTTGGGAATCGCGTAACCGATGTCGACGCCGTTCTTGGCTTCTTTCGCGCGGTTTTCCGCCTGCAGGATGTCGCCGGAGAAGCCGACCGCCACGCAGATGTCACCATTGGCCAGGTCGCTGGTGTACTTGGACGAATGGAAGTAGCTGACATAAGGCCGGACCTTCATCAGTAAGGCTTCAGCCTTTTTGTAGTCTTCCGGGTTTTTGCTGTGATGCGGCAGGCCCAGGTAGTTGAGCGCTGCTGGTAACAGTTCAGGGCCGTTATCGAGGATGGCCACGCCGCACTTTTGCAGCTTTTGCATGTTTTCCGGTTTGAAGATCAGGTCCCAGGAATCCACCGGCGCGTTATCGCCCAACACCGCTTTGACTTTGGCAATGTTGTAGCCGATGCCGGTGCTGCCCCACAGGTACGGGAAGCCGTGTTCGTTGCCCGGATCATTGGTTTGCAGGGCCTTGAGCAGCACCGGGTTGAGGTTCTTCCAGTTCGGCAACTGGCTCTTGTCGAGCTTCTTCAGCGCCCCGCCTTCGATCTGCCGCGCCATGAAGTGGTTGGACGGGAACACCACGTCGTAACCGGATTTGCCGGTCATCAGCTTGCCATCGAGGGTTTCGTTGCTGTCGTAGACGTCGTAGGTGAAAGCGATGCCGGTTTCTTTCTGGAAATTCTTGGTGGTGTCCGGCGCGATGTAGTCCGACCAGTTGTAGATTTTCACCGTGTCAGCCGCCTGGCTGATGGATGCGACCAGCATCAGCGGGGCCAGTGTCAGTGTCTTTCGGATCATGAGTCGATTCCTGTATGGGTTTGTTTTTTTTGGCAGGCAATCAAGGGATCAGCTTTTGTTTTTAAAAGAATTCAGAAAATCAAAACGTAGGTCTTGCGCACGGTTTCCTGGATATCCCAGATGCCGAGGCTATTGGCGGGCAACATCAATGCATCGCCGGCTTCGATGTGCAGGGTTTCGCCATCGTCCGGAGTGAAGGTGCAGCGTCCCTGGATGAAGTGACAGAATTCCTGGGCAACGATCTGCCGCCGCCAGCGACCCGGAGTACATTCCCAAACGCCGGTCTCGACGCCGTCGTCGCGTTCGACACTGGTGGTCGACGCCACAGCCACAGGCGTACCGAGTGGCACGGCGACCGGGTTCGACTCCTCCAGCTTCAGGGTTGCGGTGTTTTTGAATTGCGTGATGCTCATGGGAATACCTGTGGTTGTAGAACGCGTTTAATGCATGAAACCTTCCATGAACCCCGCCACTCCACTGGCGAGTTTGCGCCGCCAAGGTGCAGTGGCCGGGTTGGCAAGGGTCTGGTCTTCGTGGACAAAGCTGCGAATGATTGCGTTGTAACCGAGCCAGCGGCACGGTTCGGGCTCCCAGGCCCGAAGCGAATCGAGACGGCCCTGGGGAATGACCCACGGCTGACGGACCAGCTCGGTGTCGCGTTGCAGGATCAGGTCGGCCAATGTCCGCCCGCCCAGGTTGCTGGCACCTACGCCCTCGCCGCCATAGCCACCCGACAAGGCAATGCCACTGGCCTGATCGCAGAGCATGTGCGGTTTGAAACGCCGGGACATGCCAAGGTTGCCGCCCCAGCCGTGGGTGATTTGCACGTTCTTGAGTTGTGGAAACAGTTCGCCGAACAGATAGCGACGCAGCTCGATTTCGCTGCTTGTCAGGTCGAAGTCATGGCGTAACTTGCCGGCAAACTGATAGCCGCCCCGGGCGCCGAAGATCAACCGGTTGTCTGCGGTGCGTTGGCCGTAGGTGACCTGACGGCTACTTTCACTGAACGCCTGGCCACGGCTCAGACCGATTTCGTCCCAGGTTGCAGCAGACAGTGGTTCGGTAGCGACAATCAGGCTTTGCACCGGTAATTGATAACGACCTAATGGCGGCAGCGTCACCGAATAGCCTTCTACTGCCGGCACCACCCAGCGACTGCGCACCGAAGCTTTCACCGTGCGCAGACTGCCGGACTGCCATTGCGTCACGGGACTGTTCTCATAGATCCGCACACCCATGCGCTCGACCGTCCGCGCCAGGCCCCGTACCAGTTTGGCCGGATGAATCGTCGCCACATGCGGCGCGTAGATGCCGCCGTAGGGTTTGGCGACGCGAATCTGCTGCGCCAGTTGCTCAGGGCTGAGCCAGCGGTAATCGTTTTCGTTGAGCCCTTGCTTGTAGAGTTTGTCCAGATACTGTCGCAGGCTGGTTTGCTGTTCCGGATAACGGGCCGCGCAGTAAAGTGCCCCGCCCTTGCGGTAATCACAGTTGATGCCTTCACGTTCCAGGACAATCTCTACCTCATCCGGAATGTTGTGCAGCAAATCATAGGAAGCCCGGCGCTGTTCAGGCGACAGGTCGGCCAATAGCCGATCCTCGCCCAACAGGTTGCCCATCAACCAACCGCCATTGCGCCCTGATGCGCCAAACCCGGCGGTCTGCGCTTCGATGATGGCGATATTCAACCCGGGAGCCAGACGTTTGAGGTAGTAAGCCGTCCATAAGCCGGTGTAGCCGGCGCCGACAATCGCGACGTCGAGGTCCAGATCCTGTTCCAACGCTGGCCGCGCCAGCAACGGCTCGTCGAGTTGGTCCATCCACAAACTGATAGTGCGCCACGCCGGCATGCAAGACTCCGCCACTGAAACTTCGATGGCGTTGATCCTAGTGCGAGGCCTTAAGCGCTGTCTTGCGCGCGTGCACGCAAAGAAATTTGTTTGGCGTATGCCTTGGGCGACAGGCCGGTGTGTTGGCGGAAACAACTGTAGAACGCTGACAGTGAATTGAACCCGGCAGCGAACGCCAGTTCGTCAATGCGCAGCGGTGGCGCTGCGTTGTCCAGCGCCGCGAGCAGATGTTGCAGACGCGCCTGGTTGACGTAGCGATAGAAGCTCTGCCCCAGCACTTGATTGAGCAGGTAGGAAATCTGATTGCGGCTGTAGCCGCATTCCTTGGCTACACGTTGCAGGTCAAGCTCGGGGTCGAGATAGGGTTGCTGGCGCTGGAAGTATTGCTGCAGGTCTTCAGCCATGAAGCTGAGCTGTCGCGGCGACAAACCGAGTCGACTGACCGCCGGCCGCTGAGTGCCGCTGCTTTTGCTGGCAGGCTGTTCATGCACCAGCGAAGCGTACTCGTTGACCCGCCAGATCAGCCCGTCCTTGACGGTAATCGCCTCACTGGCACGAAACGACACAAGCCCCTCGCCGCCACGCAGAGTGATGCGGTACTGAATGAACGCGGTGTTGCCGTCCAGGCGAATGCGGTCCGAATGTTCCAGGGCTTCATCCGGATCGCGGGGCATGCTGCTGCGCACGTATTCGCGCAATTGCTCAAGGCCCATCACCCGGTTCTGGAAAAAATCGTTGTACTGAATCTCGGGGTGATACAGCGCCATGACCCCGTCCAGATCCCGGTGCTTCCAGCGCAAGTGATAGCGCATGACCGTCTCAGCCGTGGCCTGGGTTTGTTGCGGGCCGTCATCCTCGGCGTGCATAAAGCTCTCGACCTGAAAAAGCCGAGCTTGCCCAACTTCGGCTTTCGCTTCAATAACTAAACGGGCAGCGGCTTTTTTGCGTAAACGTTTGCGCAATAGGCCAAGAATAAAAAATGCGACGCAATCGCCAAACGGCCTGAAAATTCCACATTTTTTTCACATTCAGGTGCTACTTTTAAAGTCTGTCATCGGTTGAGCCATTGAAGGCTCTTCCCTCCTAACGTGAGCTAAAGGAAGCGCTCGATGAAGAAGGCGGGCAACACATGAATAAAGGGTTCAGCAAAGTCACTTTTCCAAACGCCTGCCAGCTGATGCGCTGGCATTTTCATCCCATGGGTTTCGAGGCGAGCATGGATGCGCCGGGCAGCATGATTGCCCGTTTGTTTGATCGAGCAACTGGCGAGACCATGATCGCCATAGCCGGTATCCCGTGTGCGACGGTGATGAATGCCGCCGATGTGGAGCGAATCATCGAAGCCGTAGAAGATGAACTTGAAGCGTTCATTCCCCCGGTGGCCCTCAGGAGTTACGCCTGAAGGTTACGAGCACAAAAAAAGCCCACGTTTATGTGGGCTTTTTATTGGGCGAAAATCACAGATCGCAGCCTTCGGCAGCTCCTACGCTTTGCCTTGGCGATGATCGGCAAAGAACGCCTTTCCCTTACCGATCCGATCGGAGGCCTTGGGCATGTTGGCGGCTTGATTGTCCGGGGTATCGACATACCAGTAGCAATGACTCACGGCGCGGGTAATACCGACGTAGGCCAGGCGCAGAATTTCATCTTTCTGCGCATTGTCGTACGGCTCGTTGTCCCCAGCCTTGCCCAGGCCCGCCATGCGATACACCTGATTTTTGTATGGTGAACTGGTCAGGTGCTGGCAATCGCCAAGCAGAAAAACCGCGTCTGCCTGCAAGCCTTTGGCGCTGTGGTAGGTCAATTGCTTAATGCGCCGCGCGTCATACGGCAAGCTAGAATCAACATTAACTACAGGTTGAATATGCTCCTCTATCAATGACTTATCGCTACTTTTTCGATAAAGCATCAAGATCGAATCGCCCTTTCGGTAGTGCTCCATCAGCCTTTGCGCCATGCCTTGGTCATCCCGATCCAGCACGTTGACCGGCAGCAACGCCTTGGGCTCGCCGCTGGCCTTGGCCTTCTTGCCTGGGATCGCCGGCGCCGCACGCACGATGTGTTCGGCAGCGTCGATGATGTGCTGATGACTGCGGTAGTTATCGCTGAGCATGACTTTGGTGGTGCTTGGCGACGAAAACTCCTTGTTGAATTCCATGAAGTAACTCGGCGAACTGCCGCGCCAACCGTAAATCGATTGCCAGTCGTCCCCCACGCACAGCAACGACGAGCGCTGTGCTCCGCGACCGACGTGCATGGCCGGTCCGCGACTGCGGATTTCCGCCAGGCTGGCGCGGATCCACGAGACAATCTGCGGCGATACGTCCTGGAATTCGTCGATCATCAGATGCGACAGCGGCCGCAATAACTCATCGCTGAGCAACTTGAGGTTTTCCGGCGAGTGTTCGCTAAACAGGGCGAACATCCGGTTGTAGGTCATGATCGGCGGCTTCTGGTCGAGCAAATAGTCTTCCAGCGCTCGCCAGAACAGACTCAAGGCTTCGAAGAAGAACCGGTCCGGGTCATCCTTGCCAAAGCTCATCTTGCCCACGGCGGTCGGTACGTCGAGGCCGAGGTTTTCGATAAACCCGGCGGCAGCGACAAAACTGTCGAGCAAGGGTGCGGAAGCAAGCTCACCCTTGACCTTGTAATCGAAACCAGGCCCAGCACTGGCATCCCCGGCCAGCGAAGCCAAAACACGTTTTGATGATTCGTAACTATCGAGCCATATCAATGGTTTACGGCAGAAAGCTTGAAACAGGGTGCGTTTCACCGCCCATTCCGCGCGCACGCTCAGCTTGGCGTTGAGACGCGTCACCTGCGGGTTTTCCCGAGGATCGAAGCCCAGCACCACCCAGGCATCCAGCGACGGAATGTAGCCGTGGCAATGGAAGGTCGAGCCGTTGATATCGAATGTCTGACGATTAGGCTCTATGCCCTTGATCGGCCAGGCTTTGGCTCGAAACCACAGGTCCTCGATCATGTCGCAGAGTTCTTCATCGCGCTTGGCAGCCAATTCGGTCACGGCCATGCGTTTTTGCACGTCCGGGTGGTCGCGTTCCAGCTCCTTGAGCTGCAAGGCGTGCCGCGACAGCGGCTTGATCAACTCGCGAAAGCGTTCGTCGCGGGTATGCAAGGCGTGATAGCAAGCATTGAGCTGCTGACGCTGGGCATCGTTGATGCGCAGGTCGAACGGATTGCTGTCCACCTCTTCCTCTGCGCCTTGCGCTCTCAGGCTGAGGTTTTCGAAAGCTTGCAAACGCTCGAAACCCGGCAGGCTGCGCACCATGGGCAGAATCCGCGAGTGAAAGGTCCGCACCAGATCTCGCGCCTCTTTAAAGCTGAGCACACGCCCCCACAGCGCAAACAACTCAATCAGTTTGTTGATGAAGTCTTTGCGTGATTCGCGAGTGAAGGTCACCACTGTCATCGAACTCAGCTCGAACCCCAGGTACTGGGTCAGCAACACGATACGCAACACCAGCGTGGTCGACTTGCCCGCACCCGCGCCGGCGATCACCGAGGTCGACGGCGTATCACTGAAGATCATCTTCCACTGAGCAGCGCTCGGTTGAGCGTGAGGCGGCAGTAATCGGGCAACGTCGGCCTTCATGCGTTTCTTCAGTTCGGCGGTCAACGGCAGACGCCAATCATCGAACAAATGATCATCAATGTTCGGCGGGCGATGCTCGGTGCTGCGGGAGTCGCGTATCAGCAACACCTGCCGGCCTTCTTCCAGCCCTTCAAGCTTGCCTTCCTTATAGCCGTAATCCACCCCGGCAATGTGCCCGCTGCGAAACCCGTCCGCCTGGCCGTGCAACCACGAGGCGCGGTGCTGGGCGCGAAGGCGAGTCAAGCCATGACCAAAAAACCGGGCGGCCAACCGCTTGAGCAGCGGCATCTCGGCCAGAGGACGAAGTTCAGGTGGAAGATCGGGGGTGTGCTGCGCCACGCGGACGGACTCCAGGGTCTGAGACGGTTGAGGGCTATGGTGTCTGCATTTGCCTTTGAGTTCTAGTGAAATGCTTACGACTCATTGGCTTATGCGATGAACTGAAGGCTGGGTGAGAACGTTTCGAGCGGGTTTTATATCAACCAATTCGATTGTTATAAGGCATTTTTTACGCTTTTTATCGATTGTTGCCTGCTGGATGATGGCCGCCATCAACCACCGGTCTCGCTTCATGGACCTGCATAGCGCCCATGACGAACCTTTCAGGAGACGATCATGCTTGAACTCAGACCTTTCAACTCGTTGGGTGGCGCTCACCACGGCTGGTTGGATGCCCATCATCACTTTTCGTTCGCCGAGTACCACGACCCCAAACGTATGAACTGGGGCAACCTGCGGGTTTGGAACGATGACGTGATCGCTCCCGGCACCGGTTTCCCGCAGCATCCGCACCGGGACATGGAAATCATAACCTACGTGCGTGAAGGTGCGATTACCCACCAGGACAACCTGGGCAACAAGGGCCGCACCGAAGCCGGGGACGTTCAGGTGATGAGCGCCGGCACCGGGATCGCCCACAGCGAATACAATCTGGAAGCAACGCCGACCAAGATTTTCCAGATCTGGATCATCCCCAACGAATCCGGCCTGGCACCTTCGTGGGGCGCCAAACCGTTCCCCCAAGGTCAGCGCGAAGGTTTCGTGACCCTGGCCAGTGGCAAGGCCGGCGATGATCAGAGTCTGCGTATCCGTGCCGATGCCCGTTTGGTGGCGGCGAACCTGAAGGCCGGTGAAACCGCTGAATACCGTTTGGACAATGGTCGTCGCGCTTACCTGGTACCGGCCACCGGTGTCATTGAAATCAACGGCTTGCGTGCGCAAGCTCGCGACGGTGTTGCGGTTGCCGATGAGCAGGTGCTGCGCGTCACGGCCATTGAGGACAGCGAGATCGTGTTGGTGGATCTGGCTTGATCTGATAGTTTTCGGGCAAAAAAAGGGGCGACCGTTAATGGTCGCCCCTTTTTATTCAGCGGTGCTTCGACTGACGCCATCGCGGGCAAGCCCGCTCCCACAGGGTATTGCGCAATCCTTGTGGGAGCGGGCTTGCCCGCGATGAGGCCGTCAGCTACTTCCCAGAAATAGCGCCATCCACCAACGTCTGAGCCTCTGCCACCAATTGCTTGAGGTGGTCATCGCTTACGAAGCTTTCGGCGTAGATCTTGTAGATATCCTCAGTGCCCGATGGACGCGCCGCGAACCAGCCGCTCTCGGTCATGACCTTCAAGCCGCCAATGGCCTGATCGTTACCCGGCGCATGACTAAGGATGCTCTGGATGGCTTCGCCCGCCAGTTCGGTCGAGGTGACCTGATCCGGCGACAACTTGCTCAGCAGGGCTTTCTGCTGCGGATTGGCCTTGGCGTCGACGCGCACCGAGAACGGCTCACCCAGCTCATCGGTCAGGGCGCGATAGGCCTGGCTCGGGTCGCGGCCGGTGCGAGCGGTCATTTCAGCGGCCAACAACGCCGGGATCAAACCGTCCTTGTCGGTGCTCCAGACGCCGCCATCCTTACGCAGGAACGAGGCCCCGGCGCTTTCTTCACCGCCAAAGCCCAGCGAACCGTCGAACAATCCATCCGCGAACCATTTGAAGCCAACCGGCACTTCATACAAGCGACGACCCAGGCGCTTGGCCACACGATCGATCAGGCCGCTGCTGACCACGGTTTTGCCGACGGCGGCATCGGCGCGCCATTGCGGGCGGTTCTGGAACAGGTAATCAATGGACACCGCCAGGTAATTGTTCGGCGCCAGCAGACCACCGGACGGCGTTACGATACCGTGACGGTCGTGATCCGGATCGCAGGCAAACGCCACATCAAAGCGCTCTTTCAGACCGATCAGGCCCTGCATGGCGTGAGTGGACGATGGGTCCATGCGAATCTGGCCATCCCAGTCGACCGTCATGAAGCGGAAGGTCGGATCGACCTGAGTGTTCACCACGTCCAGGTTCAGGCGGTAATGCTCGGCAATCGCCGACCAGTAGCGCACCCCTGCTCCGCCCAGCGGATCGACACCCAGGCGCAATTTGGCATCGCGGATGGCATCGAAGTCGATGACGTTGATCAGGTCGGCAACGTAGGTGTTCAGGTAATCGTGACGGTGGGTGGTGCTGGCCTTCAACGCTTGCTCGTAGCTGATACGTTTTACGCCCGCGAGCTTGTTGCTCAGCAGTTCATTGGCCTTGGCTTCGATCCACTTGGTGATGTGGGTATCGGCCGGGCCACCGTTGGTGGGGTTGTATTTGTAACCACCGCTTTGCGGCGGGTTGTGCGACGGCGTGATGACGATGCCGTCCGCCAGGCCCGAGGTGCGCCCGCGGTTGTAGCAGAGAATCGCGTGGGAAATCGCCGGGGTCGGGGTGTATTCGTCGCCTTCGGCGATCATCACGGTCACGCCATTGGCGGCCAGCACTTCCAGCGCGCTGGCACCCGCCGGAGTAGACAGCGCATGGGTGTCAATGCCGACGAACAGCGGACCATCGATGCCCTGCGCTTCGCGATACAAGCAGATCGCCTGGCTGATGGCCAGAACGTGCCATTCGTTGAAACTCAGGTCGAAGGAGCTGCCTCGGTGCCCAGACGTGCCAAAAGCCACGCGCTGGGTCGAAATGGCGGCATCAGGCTGGCCGGTGTAATACGCCGTAACCAGTCGCGGGATGTCGACCAACAATTCTGCCGGAGCCGGTTTACCCGCATATTGACTGAGTGTCATGCAAAACCTCTGAAATAGAGTGGTTCAGGAATTGGAACGCAGTTTACTGGCAGTTTGACCGCCGCGCGACGTTATCGATCCCGGCCCGCCGCTCGCACAATGTTATAAAACGCGAGCATTGCGCGAGACGCGGTTTTGCGCTCAACCCATCGACTCCATTCGCAGCGCGTCAGCCAGCAAACCCAAGGCATGCGCGAGCTCTTGTTCGTTACCAACGCTATGGCTCAAACGCAGATGTTGTGCGTGCAAACCCTGGAGGCTGAACAGCTCTCCCGGCGCGACAACCACTTGCTGCTTAAGCAGACGCTGGAACACCTGACGCACATCCACCCGACGCACCGGGCGCACCCACACGGTAGCACCGCCCTGCGGCTCTACGAAACGCACAGTGTCGACCAGTCGCTCTTGCAGCAACTGGATCATCTGCACCTTGCCGTCCTTGAGCCGGCGCCGCAGCAATTGCAGGTGCTGATCGATGCGTCCGTTGCCATACAAGCGGGCGATGGCTTTCTGGCGAATCGCAGACAAGCGGAAAGCACGCAATAGGAAATGGCGCTGCAACTCCACGCCCAAATGACGTGAAAGCAGGTAACCAAAGGGCGCTTCCGGCCCCATGATTTTTTCGAAGGTGGAAAACACAATCAAGCGCTCCGGCGCCAGCAAATCGCGGAATCGCAAACCACCGGGTTCGAATCCAAGCTCTGCATAACAGTCGTTTTCCAGTACCCAGCAGTCATGCTGCCTCAACAATTGCGCGATAGCGTCACGGTTGTCGTCGGAGGCCAGGCTGCCCCTGGGCATGTTCAGGGAGGATGAAATCATCACCAGACGCACGGGCTCGACTTCCAGCAGCTCCTCGAGGAGGTCGTGGTCGAGGCCCCCGTCAACCATCACCGGCCATTCGATGACTCGAACACTGGCCGTTTCCAATAAACGAAGGATTCCCCAGTCACACGGTGATTCGACCACGACTGTGGCACCCTTGAGCGCCAGCACCGCGATCAGGATTTCCAGCACACCACGAAGGTCGGCGCCGATGTAGACATCGTCAGCGTGCCAGCAACGCAACGGCGAAGTGGTGTAGCGCGCCGCCAGTGCCCTGCGCAATTCCAGTTCACCGCAGGGCTGGGAATGCGTTTGCGGCTGTCTTGGATACTGACGCAGCAACTCGCGCTCCAGCAGCAACAACGGGCTGTCGATGGGCTGCAACATCGCCGGGTCGTCGGTGCTCAGGACCAGCATGCCCGGGCGACGAGCGTTGACATAGAGGCTCTCTAGCAAATCATTACCGCTGTAAAGCGTGTTTGCAGCGGGCACCGGTTGCGCGAAGTAGCCTGACTTGGCCACCGAATACACCCGCCCTTCTTTTTCCAGTAGCGCGTACGCGTACTGAATGGTCGAGATCGATACATTCAACCGCTCCGCCAATTGCCGCAACGAAGGCAAGCGTACGCGCGCATCATTGACGGGTTCATCGATGAGCTGGGCCAGGTAGCGATAGACCGCCTGATACGCGAAGTCGGTTTCACGCGGCGCTTTCATGGGGACAGGCCGCAGGCGCGGTAATTGAAGCTCACCCTCAACCACCGGTTGACGATTCGCCCGGCCCGGATAAGTGTTCGTCTGCAGGATCAGCGCTGACATCGCCGATGACCAGCTCAGCCACCCTGCCCTCATCCACCGCCGCCGACTTCATGCGATACAAGTCACTCACCAGATTGACAGGCAGACCGCTGACATCCATCAACCATTGCTTGATCTGATCCGCCACCGGGTGCCCCTGCATGGCGCGGTGCAAATCAGGCAACGCCACCAGCATGCCGGGATGACACCGGCGCAGGAAGCGTTCAAGCGTAGCGCCCTCATCGACAAAAGGCGCAAACAACAGGCACACCAACTGCGCCTCGCTCAACCCCGGGCCGCGTTGCAGCTCAATGGCGGTGCGCGCGCGCTGTTCGGCAAGGGCCTTCGGGTTGCCGAAGGCTTCCATCGCCTGTTCGCACAAGCGCTCCGGCAGTTGCTTGCGGCGCATCATCACCAAGGCCCGTTGCAGGTATTCGCCAACGCCCTCCTCATAGGTGCGCCCTTGCACAAAACAGGCGTCCAGCCCTCGCAAGTGCGCACAGACCGGGAGACTGGTGTAGTCGTTGTCACAGAGTTGAGCCGCCAATTCGTCCGCCTGGAAGCCGAGAAACTCGGTGAGCAGCGGCCAGCGCTCTTCCAGATTGCTGACCAGCATGTCATGGATATCGATCAGCGTGGCGCGGCGGCAGGTTTCAAAATTGTCGGCCGGACGCCACGGCTGGCGATCCGGCTCGGCATAAAACCGCCGGTAACCATGGCCGCCCAGGTCGTCGAGCAGCGCGAACAATCCTTCATAGCCAGGCTCGTGGTGCCCGGAGATGTTATGACCGGCCTTGGTGGCAGCGCGCTTGAGCCCTTCCATGAAACGCTTCTGCTGGCGCGGCGAATCGTTGCTGATCAAGGCATCGACGCCATGATTCCAGCGGGAGATTTGCCCCCAGAACTCGCCAGTGGCCAGGTAGCCGTTGTCCCACAGGTCGAGCGGCCCGTCCATGGACCGAACGTGGCCGATCATCAGCAGATTGGTACGGTCGGAATCACGGCCAGCCTTGGTGATCGGCGCCACGGGATCAAACGCCAGAACTTCCCGATTATCGACCATCAGCACCTCGACCCGTGGGTCGTCATGGATAAACAGCGCGCTGTAGGTGCGATGTATGTTTTCCAGGGCCATTGGATCGGTGCTGTTGAGGCGCAAGGTCGCGACCCGTAGCTGGAATGTTGCCGGCGCCCGGCTGGCGATGGTCAGTTGCGCGGCACGCAGCAACGCCAGGGCGTAGCAACTGTCACGGGAACCGGACTGAACAGCCAGGACTTTGAAGTCGCCGATTTGCTCCATGCCGCCAGCGGCCACACCCAAGCGTTGAATCAACAACTGCAATGCCGTGCGTTCGGCCCGGGAAAAGAAACCCAGCAATCGCAGCAGCACTTGTTGATAAACGTTGCTCATGGCTTGTTCATGGATATTGGTCATCTGTATGTACCTGGATACTCGTCGTTCAATATCGCGCATATAGCTGGACGCACAGCGCAGGAGATTGACCTGAACATGGTTTGATTACTGGTTATAGGGGTAAAGATTAGCACTTAAATATTCATATCAACATTTGAGCGCTTGGTGGGTTCCGGCAACCCTGCACAGGGTCGCTCACCCTTGAAGCCCGCGCAGACTGGGCTTCTCTGAATGGATTTCGATATCCTAGGAAATGTCTGACAGCGTCCCACAGACGTTTAACACAACAAATAAAGAAAGAAGTTGTCCGCGTCTGCACAGCAACTGCCCAACTAGCGGCTAATTGTTGGGTAGTTGATAACCGCACGCTTTGAAAAGTATCAGCCTGATACTGCCCCATAGCTCATTCCTTGAGATGAAAGTAATCATTCAATTATCAGGGCTTAGATGATGATTAGAAGCTACAGATTGAGAGCAAAAACCAGTTCAGTTGCTGAACGGCTCCATTGACGGATCAATGGACAGTCTCATGTAGGAAAGTGCTGAAAGCAAAAGAGTCCGTGAGGGCACGGACTCTTTGAGAAGGTCAGACTGGCTCGACCTGGAGCGCAACCCTTTCGCGGCATGGGCATTCGTCCATGTAGCGGTGAGCTTCGACAAACTCGGCAAATGGAAACACCCGAGTCTTGAGCGGCAGCAGCACGCGGTCGGCGGTCAGCTGGTTGATGTCACGCAAGGCCCGTTGCAGTGCGACCTGGTCCTGGATGATGCCCAGTTCCGGCTTGCCGGTGAAGTTACCGATACAGTGCACGAAGAACTGAATGTTCTTCTGAAATGCCGCACAGGCCGGAAATGGCGTCTGGTTACCGCCTTGCAGGCCGTACAGAACCAGGCTGCCGCGTGGTGCAAGCACATCGCCCAACAGCGACATCTGTGGGCCGCCCAAGCCATCGAACACCACATCCACACCGCGGTTGTCGGTGATTTTGTTGATCCGCATCAGCAGATCTTCTTCCTCGGTGACGATCACTTTCTCGGCACCCAGCGACAACAGGTACTCACGCTCGTCCGCGGACTTGGTCGCGGCAATCACCCGCACACCCATGGCCTTGCCCAGTTGCACAAACGAGGGGCCGGCGCAGTGGCTGGCGTCAGTGACCAGGGCGAATTGCCCGGGTTTGACCCGTGCGAGATCGGCATAGCCGAAATAGGCAATCAACAGCGGCGTGTAATGCACGCTGGCTTCAATCGGGCTGAGCACATCCGGATAACGGGTCAACGATGAGCGTGGCAGCACAATCAACTCGCCATAGACCGGATAGTCGTTCGGGCTTTGGGCCGGAAAACTGGCGACTTTGTCACCCACCGCCAAATCGTCGACACCGTCGCCGACCGCCGTGACAACACCGGCCATTTCCTGGCCAAGGCCCGATGGCAGTTGAGCGCGGGACGACGCCAGGTTCTGACGCCAGAGTGTGTCGTACCAACTGATGCCAATGGCTTCGACGCGCACCTGCACTTCACCCGGTGCAGGCAGAGCGGCCGCATGCTCTTCGCATTTGAGCACCTCGGCTGGACCAAACTTGTGAAAACGGATCGTGCGGGACATCGCAAACCTCGCCAAATGAACCTCTAATGCCATGAACTCTAGCTGGGCTTTCAACCCAACACTATCTGTGGCTATTAATAGTCGACATGCCTGTCATTGATTCCGCATGAGCGGCAACATCGTCAAATGTCGTACGAAACCGCAGCAGCCTTTGTAGGAAAACTGAATTACTCGGTGCAGAGTACCAGCCTTTCCCCGTAATATTCCTGCTGGCCATTGTTCTCATATGGCCGCTCACGTCAAGTTTGCTGACTCTGCCAGGACTCCAGATGAATCGTAATGACCTGCGTCGTGTCGACCTCAACCTGTTGATCGTATTCGAAACCCTGATGCACGAGCGCAGCGTGACCCGCGCTGCCGAGAAGCTTTTCCTTGGCCAGCCAGCCATCAGTGCGGCGCTCTCACGCCTGCGCGGGCTGTTCGATGATCCGTTGTTTGTGCGCACCGGCCGCAGCATGGAGCCGTCCGCGCGGGCCGTGGAAATCTTCGCCCTGCTCTCGCCGGCGCTCGATTCGATTTCTACTGCCGTCAGCCGTGCGGCCGAGTTCGATCCTGCCACAAGTACGGCGGTGTTCCGCATCGGCCTTTCGGACGATGTCGAGTTCGCCCTGCTGCCGATGCTGCTTAAACGCCTGCGCGCCGAATCCCCGGGGATCGTGCTGGTGGTGCGACGGGTCAACTACATCCTGATGCCGGGATTGTTGGCCTCCGGCGAAATCTCCATCGGCGTCAGCTACACCACCGACCTGCCGGCGAACGCCAAGCGCAAAGTCCTGCGCCGCAGTTCACCTAAACTGCTGCGGGCCGATACCGTGCCGGGGCCGTTGAGCCTGGACGACTTCTGCGCGCGCCCGCATGCACTGGTGTCATTTGCCGGCGACCTCAGTGGCTTTATAGATGAAGAGCTGGAAAAACTCGGACGCAAACGCCACGTGGTACTTGCGGTGCCGCAGTTCAACGGGTTGAGCACTTTGCTGAGCGGGACCGACATCGTCGCGACCGTGCCGGATTACACGGCCGACGCGCTGACGGCGGCGGGTGGCGTGCGAGCCGAAGACCCACCCTTGCCGGTACGCAGCTTTGAATTGCACATGGCGTGGCGTGGGTCGCAGGATAACGACCCAGGGGAGCGCTGGTTGCGCTCGCGGATTCAGATGTTCTTTGGGGATCCGGATAGTCTGGCCTGATCCTGATGATGTATTGAGGCTGATGGCGCTATCGCCAGCAGGCTGGCTCCCACATTGGATTTTGGCGTTCACAAAACTCTTGTGGGAGCTAGCCTGCTAGCGATAGCGTCACTTCGGTTTCAGCCTGATTAATGCTTTTTCAGCAACACAGAATTAACATCAAGCCAATTGATAGCCCGCTAACCAAAGGCGCATGCTAGGGGGCTGAGTCGGGTCTTATATCATTCCGAATGATAGTTACCTTCGGCTCATTCGATTCGTGAGATACAACCCCGCCGAGCATCATTCGCCAATCTCAACACATTGGCGGATGCATCCATGGAACAGTCATTCAAACATTTGCGTTTCCCGTTGGCTTTATTGGCCATGGTGGTGATCAGCGCTTGCGGCAAGGCTCCCGAAACTGCCGCCACGATGCCCGCGGCGAAAGTCAGCGTGGCCAAGGTGCTGGAACAACCGGTCAACGAATGGGACGAGTTCACCGGGCGCCTTGAAGCGCCGGAAACCGTAGAGATTCGTCCACGGGTCTCCGGTCAGATCGATGAAGTGGCTTTCACTGAAGGTGCCTTGGTCAAGAAAGGCGACCTGCTGTTCCAGATCGACCCGCGTCCGTTCCAGGCTGAGGTCCGCCGTCTCGAAGCGTTGGTCGCCCAGTCCCGTGCCAACGCCACTCGCAGTGAAAACGAAGCCCAGCGCGGCGAACGTCTGCGCACCAGCAACGCGATCTCTGCCGAACTGGCCGATTCGCGCACCAGTGCCGCCCAGGAAGCACGCGCCGCTGTCGGTGCACTTCAAGCACAACTGGACCTGGCCAAGCTGAACCTCAGCTTTACCCGCGTCACCGCCCCTATCAGCGGTCGTGTCAGCCGCGCGGAAATCACCGCCGGCAACCTGGTGACCGCCGATACCACCCCGCTGACCAGCGTGGTCTCCACCGACAAGGTTTACGCCTATTTCGACGCCGACGAGCGTGTGTTTCTCAAGTACACCCAGCTCGCCCGCCAAGGCAAACGCGGTGCCACCACCCCGGTTTACATGGGGCTGTCCAATGAGGACGGCAACCCGCACCAAGGCGTGATGAACTTCATCGACAACCAGGTCAACCCCAAGACCGGCACCATCCGCGGTCGCGCCGTGTTCGACAACAGTGACGGCAGCTACACCCCAGGTTTGTACGCACGCCTGAAACTGGTGGGCAGCGGCACCTACAACGCCATGTTGATCAACGACGAAGCTGTCGGCACCGACCTCGGCAAGAAGTTCGTGCTCGTAATGGATGCCGACAACAACACCGCTTACCGCGCGGTCGAGCTGGGTCCGAAAATCGAAGGTCTGCGCATCGTACGCAATGGCCTGAACAAGGACGACACCATCATCGTAAAGGGGCTGCAACGGGTGCGTCCTGGCTCGCCAGTTACCCCTGAAGTCATCCCGATGGCCAGTGAGCAAACCCTCGCGGCCCTTGCACAACAACGACAAGCGCTGGAAGCCAGCAACCTGCCCCAAGTCGCGCCTGCCAAAGTCGCGCCGGGTACGGCTGTGAAACTGGCTGCAGCGACCCCACGCGGTTAAGGGATAACGACTCCGATGAATTTTTCCCAATTCTTCATTTCACGGCCGATCTTCGCAGCGGTGCTATCGCTGCTGATCCTGATCGCCGGCGCCATCTCGCTGTTCCAGTTGCCGATCAGCGAATACCCGGAAGTTGTGCCGCCGACCGTTGTGGTCCGCGCCAACTTCCCGGGTGCCAACCCTAAAGTCATCGGCGAAACCGTAGCCGCTCCATTGGAGCAAGCGATCACCGGCGTCGAGAACATGCTGTACATGTCCTCGCAGTCGACCGCCGACGGCAAGATCACCCTGACCATCACTTTTGCGCTGGGCACTGACCTGGACAACGCTCAGGTGCAGGTGCAGAACCGCGTGACCCGGACCGAGCCGAAACTTCCCGAGGAAGTGACGCGCATCGGTATCACCGTGGACAAGGCGTCGCCCGACCTGACGATGGTTGTGCACTTGACCTCGCCGGACAAACGCTACGACATGCTCTACCTGTCCAACTATGCCCTGCTCAACATCAAGGATGAGCTGGCGCGCCTGGGCGGTGTGGGTGATGTGCAGCTGTTCGGTATGGGCGATTACTCGCTGCGTGTGTGGCTGGATCCGAACAAGACCGCTTCGCGTAACCTGACTGCAACCGATGTGGTGACCGCGATTCGTGAACAGAACCGTCAGGTAGCGGCCGGTGCACTGGGCGCGCCCCCTGCCCCGAATGCTCAAAGCTTCCAGCTGTCGATCAACACTCAGGGCCGTTTGGTCAATGAGGAAGAGTTCGAGAACATCATCATTCGCTCAGGCGACGACGGTGAAATCACTCGCCTGAAAGATATCGCCCGTGTCGAGCTGGGCTCCAGTCAATACGCCCTGCGTTCGTTGCTGAACAACCAGCCGGCGGTGGCGATCCCGATCTTCCAGCGTCCTGGCTCCAATGCCATCGACATCTCGAACCAGGTTCGGGGCAAGATGGATGAACTGAAGAAAAACTTCCCACAAGGCATGGACTACAGCATCGTCTATGACCCGACGATCTTCGTGCGCGGCTCCATCGAGGCAGTGGTTCACACCCTCTTCGAAGCGTTGATCCTCGTGGTGCTGGTGGTGATCCTGTTCCTGCAAACCTGGCGCGCCTCGATCATTCCGCTGGTGGCGGTGCCGGTATCGTTGATCGGTACGTTTGCGGTAATGCATTTGTTCGGCTTCTCACTCAACGCCCTGTCGCTGTTTGGCCTGGTACTGGCGATCGGTATCGTGGTGGACGATGCGATCGTGGTGGTGGAGAACGTCGAGCGCAACATTGAACTCGGACTGACACCGGTCGAAGCGACCAAAAAAGCCATGGGCGAAGTGACCGGCCCGATCATCGCCACGGCACTGGTGCTGTGTGCGGTGTTCGTTCCAGCGGCGTTCATCTCTGGTCTGACGGGGCAGTTCTACAAGCAGTTCGCCTTGACCATTGCGATTTCGACGGTGATCTCGGCCTTCAACTCCCTGACTCTGTCGCCAGCACTGGCTGCGGTATTGCTCAAAGGCCACGACGCGCCGAAGGACCGTTTCTCCAAGGTCCTCGACAAGTTGTTTGGCGGTTGGTTGTTCCGCCCGTTCAACCGCTTCTTTGAAAAGGCCAGCCACGGTTATGTCGGCACCGTTGCCCGTGTGATTCGCTCCAGCGGTATCGCCCTGCTGCTGTATGCAGGCCTGATGGTCCTGACGTTCTTCGGTTTCTCCAGCACCCCGACCGGTTTCGTACCCGGCCAGGACAAGCAATACCTGGTGGCTTTCGCGCAATTGCCGGACGCTTCGAGCCTGGACCGTACCGAAGACGTGATCAAGCGCATGTCCGATCTGGCACTGAAACAGCCGGGCGTGGAAAGTGCGGTGGCCTTCCCTGGCCTGTCGATCAACGGTTTCACCAACAGCCCGAACGCAGGCATCGTGTTCGTGACCCTGAAACCGTTCGACGAGCGTAAAGACCCGAGCATGTCCGCCGGTGCGATTGCCGGTGCCTTGAACGGCCAGTACGCGAACATCCAGGAAGCCTACATGGCGATCTTCCCGCCGCCGCCGGTACAAGGCCTGGGCACCATTGGCGGTTTCCGTCTGCAAATCGAAGACCGGGGCAACCTGGGCTACGAAGAGCTGTACAAAGAAACCATGAACATCATCAACAAGAGCCACAGCGTTCCGGAACTGGCCGGCCTGTTCACCAGCTACACCGTGAACGTGCCGCAGGTCGATGCCGCCATCGACCGTGAGAAAGCCAAGACCCACGGCGTGGCCGTCAGCGACATCTTCGACACCCTGCAGATCTACCTGGGTTCGCTGTATGCCAACGACTTCAACCGCTTCGGGCGCACATATCAGGTCAACGTTCAGGCCGAGCAACAGTTCCGCCTCGAATCCGACCAGATCGGCCAGCTCAAAGTGCGCAACAACAAGGGCGAGATGATCCCGCTGGCGACCTTCATCAAGGTCAGCGACACCTCTGGCCCGGACCGCGTGATGCACTACAACGGCTTCATCACCGCTGAAATCAATGGTGCGGCGGCCCCCGGCTACAGCTCCGGCCAGGCCGAAAAAGCCATCGAAAAACTGCTCAAGGAAGAACTTCCGAATGGCATGACCTACGAATGGACCGACCTGACTTACCAGCAGATTCTGTCCGGCAACACCGCGTTGTTCGTGTTCCCGCTCTGCGTACTGCTGGCGTTCCTGGTGCTCGCCGCTCAATACGAAAGCTGGAGCCTGCCACTGGCGGTGATCCTGATCGTACCGATGACCCTGTTGTCGGCCATTACCGGGGTCATCGTTTCCGGTGGCGACAACAACATCTTTACCCAGATCGGCTTGATCGTACTGGTGGGGCTTGCCTGTAAGAACGCGATTCTGATCGTCGAGTTTGCCAAGGATAAACAGCTCGAAGGCATGAACCCGCTGGCCGCGGTACTTGAAGCGTGCCGCCTGCGTCTGCGGCCGATCCTGATGACCTCCTTCGCGTTCATCATGGGTGTTGTGCCACTGGTGTTCTCCAGCGGTGCCGGTGCCGAGATGCGTCATGCGATGGGTGTGGCGGTGTTCTCCGGGATGCTCGGGGTGACGTTCTTCGGTCTGTTGCTGACGCCAGTGTTCTACGTACTGATTCGTAACTTTGTCGAACGCGGTGAGGCACGCAAGGCCGCCAAAGCGCTGAAACTGCAAAATCAGCTGGAGTCGCATTGATGAGTTTGAAAGCTTTCCTGCCGAGCCTGCTGGTACTGGCGCTCAGCGCCTGTGCCGTCGGTCCGGACTACAAGACCCAAACCCTTGAACCGGCCAACATCACCAGCGCTACCGATGGTGCGGCCGGTCAGAAGAACTTTGACCGCTCGCGTTTCGAAGGCATCTGGTGGCAGCAATTCGAAGACCCGACCCTCAACCAGCTCGTGACCGAGTCGCTGAAGGGTAACCGTGATTTGCGTGTCGCCTTCGCCCGCTGGAAAGCGGCCCGGGCGATCCGCGATGACGTCAGCAATGACGCCATGCCGACCATCACCAGCAGGGTCAGCAGTGACCTGGCCAAAGGTCAGATTCCTGGTCAGACCACCGACCGGGTGAGTAGCGAGCGCTACGACCTGGGGCTGGACATGGCCTGGGAGATCGACCTGTTTGGTCGCATCCAGCGCAATCTGGAATCGGCCAACGCCGAGCAACAGGCGTTTGAAGCCGATCTCTACCAACTGCAAGTCACCATGATTGCTGAACTGGTAGACGCCTACGGTCAATTGCGCGGTGCACAACTGCGCGAAAAAATCGCCCTGGCCAACCTGAATAACCAGCAGGAGTCGCGCAAGATCACCATCAGCCTGCGTGATGCCGGCGTCGGTGATCAGCTCGACGTGGAACGCGCCGATGCGCGCTTGGCCTCGGTCGAAGCCAGCGTCCCGCAATTGCAGGCCGAGCAGGTGCGGCAGAAAAACCGCATCGCCACCCTGCTGGGTGAGCGTCCGGACAAGCTGACCGTGGACCTTAGCCCGAAAGACTTGCCGGCGATTGCCAAGGCCCTGCCGATTGGTAATCCGGGTGAATTGCTGCAACGTCGCCCGGATATTCTCAGCGCTGAACGTCAACTGGCTTCGGCCACAGCGCGTATCGGTGTGGCCAAAGCGGATCTGTTCCCCCGCGTCAGCCTCAGCGGTTTCCTCGGTTTCACCGCCGGGCGCGGTTCGCAGATCGGCTCCTCGGCGGCCAACGCCTGGGCACTCGGTCCAAGCATCACGTGGGCGGCGTTCGATTTGGGCAGCGTGCGTGCCCGTTTGCGTGGCGCCGATGCCGATGCCGAAGGCGCACTGGCGACTTACGAGCAACAAGTGTTGCTGGCACTGGAAGAATCGGAAAACGCTTTCAGCGACTACGGCAAACGCCAGCAGCGACTGATTTCGCTGATTCGTCAGAGTGAGTCCAGCCGTTCCGCAGCCGATCTCGCCGAGATCCGCTACCGCGAAGGCACCGCCGATTTCCTGGTGCTGCTGGATGCCCAGCGTGAACGTCTGGCGGCGGAAGACACTCAGGCCCAGGCCGAAGTCGATCTGTATCGCGGCATCGTCGCGATCTACAAGGCCCTCGGTGGCGGCTGGCAACCGGAGACGGTCGCCAGCAAGTAACACGGTTTGCTAAAGAGCTCCTTTGGTTGGCCGCAACCAACCAATTTTTTTGCCCCGCGTATCATTCGGTCGCGGGGCTTTTTTTTGCGCGCAACACCCTTGTAGGCGCTGCCGCAGGCTGCGATCTTTTGATCTTGTTTGTGCGTTCTCAACGCGAAGATCAAAATCAAAAGATCGCAGCCTGCGGCAGCGCCTACAGGGTTAGCGGTGATTGTCAGACTGGTTTTCCTGGACCGTCACTGTCGCCGTCGTCCCCGCGCGTAATTTGTCCTTGCCGGCATAATCCGTATCGATCTGAATCCGCACCGGCACCCGCTGCGCCAGTTTCACCCAGGTGTAGCTGGGGTTGATGTTGGCGAGTAACCGCCCGCCCGGCAGGTTTTCGCGGTCGGCGATGGCGAAGGCGATGCTTTGCACGGTGCCGCCAAAACGCTCGCCGCTCATCAACTCGATAGCCACCCGGTCGCCCTCGCCGATCCGCGGCAGTTTGGTTTCTTCGAAATAGCCGCTGACGTAAAACGAGTTGCTGTCCACCAGCGCTACCAGCGCTCCGCCCGCCGTCGCATAGTCACCCTGGCGAGTCAGCAGGTTGGTGACGTAGCCGCTAACCGGCGACTCAACTCGCGTGCGCGCCAAGTCATGTTCAGCCTCGGCCAGTGCGGCAATCGCCAGTTGCACGTTGGCCTGGGCAAAACTGAGGTTAGCCTGATTACGCAGTAAATCGGCTTGGGCGACAGACACATCGGTATTGGCTTTTTCCCATTCTTCGCCGGAAATTGCCGAGCGTTCCTTGAGCGTCCGTCGACGGCGTTCCTCGCTTTCACGTTGCTTGAGCAACGCCTGGCTGGCGACGATGGTCGCTTGCGATTGCCCCAACGACGCCTTGGACACTTCCACTGCCCGCTTGGCGTGCTCGACCGCCAGGACGTAGCGCGAAGGGTCGATTTCCAGCAGCAACTGGCCCTTGTCTACATGCTGGTTATCTTGCACGTTGAGTTTGACGATGCGCCCGGCGACGTCGGCGGACAACGTCACCACATCGGCGCGCACCCGTGCATCACGGGTCCAGGGTGCGCGGGTGTAATGCTCCCAGGCAAACCAGCCAAGCACAAACGCCAGTACCACCACGGCGACTGTCGTGAGTCGGGCAAGAATCGTCTTCAATGCGTCAGGCTCCCATCAACAGAATCAGCGTTGCGCACACGCAGGCGTACAACGCGCCTTCAAACAAGGCTTCGTGCCAGACGAACCGCAGCACGCCCATGCGCCGCAGCACCCAATCCAGCAGCAGAAAAATCGGTAGACCCAGCAGTAACGCCTGGGCAATCGGCGGCAGGTAGACACCGCCTATTTCCAGATCAATGGGCAAGTCTCGGCTCTCCTTCGGGGGCACTGGATTCAAAATGGCTGCGGTGGCGTTCCAGAAATGACACCACGATCAACAGCGCTACGCGCATGCGGAACACCGACCACAGATGTGCGTGGACACTTGAATGCAGTGAGTCGAGCTCATCACCCAAGGCGCGCAGCCTGTCGAGCAAACGTTCGACTTCGATGTCGGGCCGGCCTGCGATCAGTCGCCCGGTTTCGCGCACCGTGGCGAGCAAGCGACTTTGCGTGTCAGGGCTGAGCAACGGATTATCCTGCCCCTGTTGCCTGAGCTGATTCAAAGCGATGCCCAGCGCCATGCTGCCGAGACTGACTTCAAACAAATCCCGCGAAGGCTTGTCTTCAACCGCAGGTAACAGACCCAGCATCGTGGTCAGTCGATCAACCATGCGGCTTTCGAAGGCAAACTGGTTTTCATCGGTGGCCGGTTGTTTGAGCAAAGCGTAGACCTGCTCGCAATTTTCCTGGTGCAACCGACGAATGCGCAGGCTGGGGCGGAAGGGAAAAATCAAGGCATACACACTCAACGCCAACGCTGCGGCGCACACGTAAGCGCCGGCAAACTCGAACCATTGGATTGCGGTGTTCTGTCCCAGCCCAATGTTCTGCGGCCCCAACAGCAAGAACGTCGTCAGCCCCAGCCCAATCCCGGTGCCTGTGGTAGGCGGGCTCGACAACCCCACCGCGACCGCATACAGCAACGGCGCCAGCAACAAGGCGAGCATTTCGAAACTGCTGATCATCGGCACCAGCGCGAACTGCAGCACCGCTGACACCACCAGTGCCAGCCCCAACCCCCGCGCGTAACTCTGGACTGCCAGCAATGGCCGGGGAAACGTCGCCATCAACGAACAGAGGATGCCCGTCACGATCATCCCGCCCCGGGCACCGTCCCAACCGGTTTCAATCCAGATCAGACCCGCGACCATCAATGCGCTGTATGCACGGATAGCGTTCATTGCCGCCAGCGTGTAATCCAGGTGCAGCGGATTTTTCTGACCGCGAAACATACTGCTGGCCCCGCGTCCGCTCTGGATCGCATCGCTCAATTCCAGGATCGTTTCCAGCTGCTGCAGCATACGCGCCTGCTCCCAGCGCAATGACCATGACAGCGAGCGCAACGTGGCCTTCAAGGGTTCGACGAGCTGTTCCGAACGGTAGGCCAACGCATCGAAGCGCTGTTGCAGCGCCGCAAATTGCCGCCGCTGCTCTGCCGGGAGTGCGCGCCCCTGCCGGGCCAGTTCATCCAGAAACTCGAGTTCTTCTGTCAGCAACTGGCGAATCTCCGGAGGGATCTCACCCTCCCAACGCGCCAGCAACAGATCGCGCTGATGGCGCAGCGCGGTCAGCCGCGCTGTCAACAGCACCAGTTGGTTGCCCAGCAATTGCACCAGATCGTCAGCGCTGCGCAACCGTGGCGCGTCGTAATACAGGTGCCGACGTACACCCTCTAGTGCGCCAATCTGTCCAAGCAACTGCATTTGTCGACGGTGGAACTCAGCTTCGCTTTCCTCGGTTCGAATGACGGCGCTGGCGTGAGTGGCCAGCAGCTTGATCACCTGATCGATCCGGGCGAAGTAGTCCTTGGCCACCGCCTCCGGGCGAGCGGTCAACAGGCTGACGACACAGACACAGGCCACTGCCAGCAACGTCTCGGTCACACGGGTCACGGCCAGCAAGAAGGTGCCGTCCGGGTCCGGCACCGCCAACAACCCCACCACCACCGCCGTATAGCCGCTGAGCACGAACGCCTGGGAACTGGTGTAGCGCAATAAGGTGCCCCCGGCGGTACACAACGCCAGCCACAGCGCCAAGGTAATCAGGAACGGCACCGGCGCCTGGGGAAAGATCGCCATGATCATGACCGCCACCGCCGCGCCCAACGTCGTACCGATGACCTGGCCAAAACTGCGGGCCAGCACCATCCCGGCCAATGGCTGACTGATGATCACCACCGCCATGATCGACCATTTGGGTTGCTCAAGATCGAACACAAAGGCCAGGTACAGCGTCAGCAGCCCAGCCGCAATGGTTCGCAACGCAAACAGCAATACCCCGGGGCCGGGGTGGAGGATTGCCTTGAAGTACTGCAGTAGCGCTTGCATGGGATTACCCATCGAGACACCTCCAGCAAGCGTAGTCACTGCTGCGATGCCTTGACGGGCTCCCGACACGTCAACTTGGTAATAGCTTCCCTTCCACCCTCTTCAACCTGGCTTTATTGCGGTGGTGTTTGTTTTTGATACTCTGTTCGGTACTTTGGGTATTTGATTTTTCATCCGAATGTCCGTTGGGGTGCTTGACGCTATGTTATCGGCGAAAGCGTTGGGATTTGGATAAAACACCCCATTAGCGTCGTAAGCCCCTAAAATTTTTGAAGGTGGAATGTTTGCTCCATAGTTTATTTCAAGAGGATCGAAACCCAGCCTTGAACGCGGATGAGCCGCCAGATTGTGGTTGCGATACAGATGAAATCCTTCCAGGTCCTTCCCGTTGATCACGTAGTCGTAACCTCCTTTTGCGCCTCCGTAATGAAAGGCTCCTGCGCCACTCTTCTTGTAAAAGGCTGAGGTAGATATGCCGTTACCATCAGGGTCAAGTGCATCTTTACCACCGCCAAACCCGCCCCGCATTCCATTGACTTGCCGTACATCAGTGACAGGTGTGCGCAGTTGAAAACCCTCTGAAAAAACCTCGTATGGATGCCGCATATCTCCACGCATGACGATCCCTTTGTACAGGTAACCCTTTGTAGGACCGGCATAATACGTAAATCCGGTTTTATCCATCAGTTTCTGCGCGACCTCTGGCCCTCTGGCTAAGTTTCTCATTTTGTTTGCGGTGCGATGATTGATGAATTTTTTGTTAACCACCAAATTGATTTCCGCACTGTCCTTAGCGGCGGGCGCAATCCATTTAGATAGTTTACGAATTTGACTGACAGCGTTTGACTGCAATTTTTTTAACGGGAGATACTTGGCAACATCATCAGATAATCTTCCTGACGAGTCCAACCGATTAAAGACGTCGTTGCGAATCCTCGCCTTTTCACTTTTTGACAGCATCCTCCCTACTGCTTTGCCAACATAGGCTCCGATCAGTTCAGTAATCACACCGCGCAAGGTGTTGGCTTTATGTTGAGCTGCGAGTTCTTGGTCATCTTCCAATTCACCCCTCGCGAAATCCGTACCTGCTGAGCCGAAACCAAACAACATCGACAAACCCGCGGTTAAAGCTCCAGGACCAGGCAAAAATGCCGTGCACGTTGCCAATACTGCCAGTGCGTCCGATACCAACTGCAATATCGCATCGGTAAGGCGCTCGCTAGGAGTTGAGCTTAGTGTATCGATGGCAATTGTAACCTGCTCGATCTGTCGTTGAAAAAGCTCTTTATATATTGGCTCCGAATCGCTGTCCTCCCACCCAAACATAATGGGTTCATAAGGAACCTTAAAATCCAGTCGTGTAAATTTTTCGAGAGGAAAGCCCAACAATCCGAGCAAATCTCTTAATTCAAACCGCAAAGACTCATGATCGATATAACCTAGGCTGAATTTAAAATCCTTATCACCACGTGCCAACAAATCCCTCAGCGAAATTCTTCTGGACAATTCTTCCCTGAGCGCAGGGAACTTCTCAATCGTTGCTGACCTTCTTAGCAGATCAACTGGATATTCGATAACGGTACTGTTCCCCCCTAAAAACACGAATAACCCCGGAGAGCCCTTTTTGCCCGGCAGATAGATGGCGTTACTCACCTCATGAGACTTACTCATACTGCCGTCGCGGATAGAAATCGTCACGGGCTTTACATTGTCAGCCAGGAACTCCTTAGCTATTTTCTTGCCGCTTTCCGTGCTCCCTTGTTGTTTTAGATAGATCTTGATGGCACGTTGTATCTCTAGTTTTTTGTCAACCTCCCAAAGTTCGAAAGTACCTGGCTGGGCGAGAACTTCTTCTAATTTTGTTTTGTAGTCCGCCTCCAGATCACTTTTATCAACGACACTTTTGAATTCCGCGCTATATCCACTTGGCCATGAAATGGCGATCTCTTCACGCCAGGCTTTTTCCTTTTTGTGCTGCCCAACAAACAACTGAGCAAGGCTAAACTTCTTATGCCGGGTTTGATAAAGCGGCTTGTGATCCTCCCGATCAGTTCTGCGCAATCGAAATTGAACATCAAACATGGTTTTAGCACTCAGATCAGATTTTATCTTCTGAGGTAGATTTGATTTGGAAATGGCTTCATTAACAACCGTGTGTATAAACATTAACGGATCAGAAATTAACTGCAGATCCTCTAGCGTCTGCATAAATTTACCCGCCACTGCTTTAACCTCCGCATCAGCAGGTTGGTTTTCATCCGGTTGTGCTAAGTCTGCAAGGCTCGATGAACGTTGCCCCGCCTCGACCAACCAATGTGCCAATGCCGAAGTAGAAGTCGATGTCGATGGGGCCACCGAAAAGCTCCCCATAACATCAGTGCGCGCTGAAACTTTATGTGGATTATTCTTCACGCTGGAAAAAATCGCATCGCCAGCACCCACGCTACGTTTACTGCGAACATGATTGGGTGCGGCATCAAAAGACGCCATGCCCGCTTGGGTTGTTTCAGTGCTGGACGCTGATTCGTCGCTTGGGCTGTATTCAAATTCAGTCTGTGCGTCTAACGCCGCCAACCCGACCACATCTTGAAGGTAGTCTTGATAAGTCGCACCCTGCTGACCGGGCGCAGGCTGCTGCAATAGCATTTCAATGTCCCTCACAAGCTGCGGGTCGTCGGACGGATCAAGATATTCAGATTCACTGATGCGTTTTTCAACGGTTTGCGCAAACACCGGAAAGTCTTCGAACATCTCGTCTATACCATCAAGAGTGTTTTCAAAAACAACAAATGCTTCGTCTGGTGCAGGATCCTGTTCGGGGACGACTTCCTTCAAAGGGTCGACCTCCTCTTCAACCTCAGGCAGAAACCACTCTGTATAGAGGTTAGTCAGCGCAGCATATAAGCTGAAAACAGCTAAAGAACGCCCCGGATTACGCTCGATCAAATCACCTGCTCGCCCCATGACGGCAACGCCGGTACGGATTAACGTGTCGCTCATTCGGCCAAGCCAGCTCTGCAGCTGCTCCTTGAAACTACCCATATCGTGCAAATAGTTCCGAAGAGAAACGGAGGGGTCGTCTTCTAATGGGCCGGTTGTCGACTGATACACCGACGCACTCTCCATCAGAGCTTCAAGCTCCAGGACTTCATCGGCGTATGCACTGTCCCACGGCATCATCTTCCCGACGAGCTGGCGAACGATATCGTCAAATTTTGCAGCGAATTGGCTTAGTGATGGCAGGTCCTCTTGAGGCGGCTCCGGCACGGCCGCGAACGGTTGCGCGAACAGGGCGCTCGCGCCATTTTTCCAGGCCCGGCTATCCGGTACTGGATCGGGGCGGGACGTTGAAATATGACGGTGGTCCCACTTCAATACACCGAAGGTATCCATTGCGTTGAAGGCGTATAACAGCTTTGCTGCAATACCCTCGGGGATACGTGGGCCGTCCAGGCTCACGTTGGAAAAAAAATCGGCATTACGCTCAATGGTCTCTAAGCGTGAAAGAAGCGTTGCACCCCGCTCCGCAGACGGAGTGTTCTCAGCGTATCGCCACATGTCCCGGAGCGTTATCAATCCATTGGGAACATGTTCCAGAAAGGGGGCGCTGATCCATTCCAGCCAGGTTTGCCGGCTAATTTCAGGGGTACTTATTTGAGCGAGAACCGTTTCCACGGACTTTGGAAATTCAGCGTGCCATCGCTGGCGCACCCCGAAGGGTGGATTTTGTAGTTCGTGAATGAACTCGCTCAATGCCTTGTGGGCCTCCTCTGTTTTGGGGCGCACGTCCTGCATGTCTTCGAGCATGATCAGTTTTTGGTAAAGCTTGCTGTCATTTGGGCGTATGTAAGATCTTCCTTTTACAGCAACCCACTTTATCGCCTCCCACTGCGCATCCTGTACCAACTCACTATTGGCGATCCGCTCATCACGTTGTTCACTTGAACGAATCAGCTGCGACTGTATAAACCCCGTAACGCCCTCGCCGCTCTGTCCGCTCGGGAACCTGACATTTTCTCCCAATGCGGATTGCCACCGGTCCGGTGGCAAATGGCAAATCACATCGACTATTTCTTTCAATCGGCTTTCTGTCACTGTCCCGACTGGTCGAATCGACCGCAGCATTGCCTCGGCAAATAGTCCCGAAAGCGCTTTGCCTGTCTGCGTGTACAAGATGCCGCTGCGTAGAACTTCGAGTACGTCTTGCTCCGATAGCGCTGTATTTCTTAACTGTTCCTTGATCGCCGACCACTCCCGTTCAAGGTGTGTCTGACTATTAAAATCCGGGCAAGACGTAAATGTCGCACACGCTAGTACCGGCGGAGGCAAGTCAGCGTTCAACGCCATAGCGGGCGGCAAATTTGCACTGTTGATGCGCAGCACTCCCGAGCTATTACAGGCGTCTGACAAAGTTTCAGAAACAAGGGTATGCGGACGGATACCATTCAACGACAAGGGAACAGTCGAAGGACTCACGACACGTGTTTCATTTCGAGAAAGCAGCATTGAGTTTTCCGTTCGAACAGAATCATTTTCATGAAGCGTAATTAACTGCCTCGTATACATCTTGTAAAAAACGCCCAATGCTTCGCACTACCTTTGACTTTGTTGACTGCACGATGGGGTCATTCAAGGTTTGACTCACAGCCCGGCCTGACCGAAGCTGACAACTTTGCCAAAGCTGTCTACTCCCGGATTCTGCATGCCCAAGTCCCGCCGCTATCTGCTCATCAGCCTTTGCGTCCTGTTTGCCATCGGCCTCGCGTGGACGTTCCTGCGCAGTACCACGCCGGTGATCCCTGAGGCCATCAAGCGGGGTTACAGCGAAGCCCTGGCCAAAGCGCGTGCCGGCCAACCGGGCGCGGCGCGGGTGCTTTATCAGCAATTGGCCCGGCCGGATATTTCACCCAAGCGTCGCGTCTGGCTGCATGCCGAACTGCCTAACTATCCAAGTTCGGTGGCGCTGAAACTGGCCGATGCGGATTTGCAGCATGAGTCACCGGACGTGCGCATTGCCGCGATAAAAAGCATCAGCGGTCTGGTTCCCAGCGGGCAGCGCAGCCTGTTGCTGGGGCCATTGCTCGAGGACAGCGAGCAGAGCGTGCGCCTGGCCGCCGTCAACGCGTTACTCGGGCTTTCGCCGGATGACCTTGGTCTGTATTTCGGGCCGCTGGAACAGGCCATCGATGCCTGGCAGCAAACCCTCAAGAGTGAACCGCTGAATGCGGAAAACCAGTACCAGCTGGCTCGGTTGTATCTGCACAATGCCGAATTCAAAGAGGCCCAGGAGTCTCTGGAAAACACCTTGCGCCTTGCCCCGGACAACCTGCCCGCGCTGGTGATGCAGATCGAAGTGCTGGATAAGCTTGGCCAGAACGACGCCGCCCGCCAGTTGTTAGCCAAACAGCTCAAGGCGCAGCCCGATTCGGCCTATTTGCAACATGCCCTGGGGTTGTGGCTGTTGCACCACGGACAAAGCGAGTTCGCCTTGCTCGGTCTGTCCAAGGCCGTGGAGCTTGAACCGGACAACAAGGATTACCGCTACGACCTGGCTACCACGCTGCACAGTGAGCAGGAACTGGACGCGGCGCAAAAACAATTGCAGGAAATCGTTCAGCGCCACCCCAATGATCGCCGGGCACGGGTGCTGCTGATCAATTACTGGAAAGAAAGTGGGCAGTTGCAAAACGTGCAGATTCTGTTGGCCCAACTCGAACAGCTCAACCCTGATGACCCGGCCTTGCAGCAAGGGCTTTGAAAAACACCAAAGTAGCAGCTGCCGAAGGCTGCGTTCGAGTTCGCAGCGCTCGTGGTCTGCCGATCGGCGTGTGCTGCGCGCCCTAACGCAGCCTTCGGCAGCTGCTACAAGCCGAGTAAAAAAGGTTGAACGCTCGCCTTCGCCAGGGGTCAAGTGAAACAGGCAGTCGATAGTGGCAATCGTGTCACCTGCCTCGCTTCCCCTAGTCAAGAGAGGGCATTTTTTGTCTACATCCAACGAGTTCACCAGCGTAAAAGCCGCCACCGGTATTGAAGGTCTGGATGACATCCTCAATGGCGGATTGTCCCGCGGCCACGTGTTTTTACTCGAAGGTGAGCCGGGTACCGGTAAGACCACCGTCGCCCTGCACTTTCTAATGGCCGGCGCCGAAGCCGGCGAACGCTCGTTGTACATCACCCTGTCTGAAACCGAGCGCGAATTGCGCCAGGGTGCCCGTTCCCACGGCTGGGAACTGGGAGAAAACGTCCACATATTCGAACTTACGCCCCCCGAAAGCGTGCTCAATTCCGAGCACCAGCAATCGCTGCTGTACTCCTCCGACCTTGAGCTCGGTGAAGCCACCCGGCAGATCTTCGAAGTGGTCGAACGGGTTAAACCGACCCGCGTGATCCTCGATAGCCTGTCGGAAATTCGCCTGCTGGCGCAAAGCTCGCTGCGCTACCGTCGACAGATTCTGGCGATCAAGCATTACTTCGTGCGCTACGACGCCACGGTGTTGCTGCTGGATGACTTGACCACTGAGTCCCTCGACAAAACGGTACACAGTGTGGCCCACGGTGTGATTCGCCTGGAAGAATTGACGCCTAACTACGGCGCCGAGCGACGTCGAATCCGCGTCGTGAAGTACCGCGGCCAGAAATACCGCGGCGGCTTCCATGACTTCACGATCATGGCGGATGGTGTGCACGTGTTTCCACGCCTGGTGGCTGCCGAGCATCGCGGCACCTATATCCGGCGCCAGTTGACCAGTGGCATTCAGGAAATGGATGCCTTGCTGGGCGGCGGTATCGAAACCGGTTCCAGCACGCTGATTCTCGGTCCGGCCGGTACGGGCAAATCGTTGATCTCGATGGTGTTCGCCGCAGCTGCCGTGGCCCGGGGCGAGAAAGCGGCGCTGTTCATCTTCGACGAAGAACTGGGGTTGCTGTTCGAACGCATGAAGAACATCGGCATCGATCTGCAAGCGTTGCAGGATAGCGGGAACCTGCTGATCGAGCAGGTGGATGCCGCCGAACTGTCCCCCGGCGAGTTCTCCCACCGGGTTCGCCGCTGCGTCGATGAGCGCGACATCAAGACCGTGGTCATCGACAGCATCAATGGCTATCAAGCGGCGATGCCGGAAGAGAACGCGCTGGTGCTGCATATGCACGAGTTGCTGCTTTACCTCAACCGCCAAGGTGCGGCGACCTTCATGACCGTCGCCCAGCACGGGCTGGTCGGCGACATGCAGGCCCCGGTGGACATCACTTACCTGGCCGACACGGTGATTCTGTTGCGATACTTCGAAGCATTGGGCAAAGTCCGCCGGGCTATTTCGATTATCAAGAAACGCACCGGCAGCCATGAATCAACCATCCGCGAATACCGCATCAGTGCCCATGGCATGACCATCGGCGAACCCTTGGATGCCTTCCAGGGCGTACTGCGCGGCGTCCCCACTTATATGGGGGCAAGCATGCCGTTGCTTGGGGATGAAGGCCAGTGATGACCCAAGCGGCGACATCCGAACGCGCGATCATTCTCGCGCCGCTAGGGCGTGACAGTCAGATTGCAATGATGTTGCTCAAGGAGGCGGGCTTCGACGGGGTCATCTGTGCGGACCTGCCTCACCTGTGCCGCGAGCTTGAACAAGGTGCCGGCTTATTGCTGATCTCTTCCGAAGCCTTGTTGGGCAGTGATCTTGAGCCGCTACTGGGGTTGATTGATCAACAACCGGCCTGGTCCGATCTGCCGATCGTCCTGTTGACGCACCACGGCGGCCCTGAGCAGAACCCCGCTTCACGCTTCGGGCCGCAACTGGGCAATGTCACGTTCCTCGAACGGCCCTTTCACCCGGAGACCTTGATCAGCCTGGTGACGACCGCCCTGCGCGGCCGTCGACGACAGTACGAAGCCAGGGATCGGCTGGTCGACTTGAGCCAAAGCGAACTGCGCCTGCAAAACACGTTGGAAACCCTGGAGCAACAGGTCGAAGAGCGCACCGCCCAACTGCGCCATAACGAAGAAGTGTTGCGCCAGTCACAGAAAATGGAAGCGGTCGGGCAACTCACCGGCGGTATCGCCCACGACTTCAACAACATGCTGACCGGCATCATCGGCAGTCTGGAGTTGCTGCGCCGGCGTCTGGCCCGTGGTCGTACCGATGATCTGGACAGCCTGATCGATCTAGGCGTGACCTCGGCCAATCGTGCCGCCGGGCTGACCCATCGTCTGCTGGCGTTTTCCCGCCGTCAGTCGCTCGATTCCAAGCCCGTGGAAATGAACACACTGGTCGTGTCCATGGGTGAACTGCTGCAACGCAGCATCAATGAAAGCATTCGCCTGGACATGCAGTTGAGCGAGCAATTGTGGGTGGCCGAGGCGGACCCCAATCAACTGGAAAGCGCCCTGCTCAACCTGGTCATCAATGCTCGCGACGCCATGCCTAATGGCGGCAGGCTGGTGGTGCGAACATCCAATCAATACCTGGATAAACCGTTCACCGACCTGCACAGCAACCTCACGCCCGGTGATTACGTGACGCTCAGCGTCACCGACAATGGCTGCGGCATGCCGCAAAGCACCATCAACCGCGCCTTTGACCCTTTCTTCACCACCAAGCCGATCGGCCAGGGCACCGGCCTCGGACTGTCGATGATCTATGGCTTCAGCAAGCAATCGCGCGGCCACGTCGCCATTCAAAGCGAAGTGGGTGAAGGCACGACGGTCAGTCTGTTTCTGCCGCGTTACGGTGGCGACCTGCCGCAAGAACTGCCGACGGACAGTCAACACCCGCTCTTCGCGCAGAATGGCGAAACCGTGCTGATCGTCGAAGACGACCCGGCAGTGCGAGTGCTGGTGAGCACCGTGTTGAGTGATTTGGGGTATGCCTTTCTCGAAGCCTGCGATGCTGACAGCGCGTTACCGATCTTCGATTCTGCGCAACGCATCGACCTGCTGATCAGCGACGTCGGCCTGCCCGGCATGAACGGCCGGCAACTGGCGGAAATCGGCCGGCAGTTCCGCCCGGGGCTGAAGGTGTTGTTCATCACCGGGTACGCGGAGCACGCGGCGGTGCGCGGCGGTTTCCTCGACCCGGGTATGCAGATGATCACCAAACCGTTCACCTTCGACCTGTTGACGGCGAAAGTGCGGGAGATGATCAGTGCCTGACCCCGTGTAGGAGCTCCCGAAGGCTGCGATCTTTTGATCTTGATCGTTAAAAGATCGCAGCCTTCGGCAGCTCCTACAAGGAATCAGGAAAGCATGTCCTGCATTATCTCCTGCAAGACATCCAGGTCGAACGGCTTGGCCAGAATCGGCGCCGTGCGGGTGATCGGGCTATCCGTCTCGCGGATTTCCTGAGGATACCCGCTGATGAAAATCACTTTGAGCTCGGGTCGCAGTTTTACCGCGGGCTCGGCAATCTGAACGCCCGAGATCCCGCCCGGTAGACGGAAGTCGGTGATCATCATGTCCAGGTGTGGCTTACTGGCAAGGATCTCAAAAGCCTGCTCGCCGTTTTCGGCTTGCAACACCCGGTAGCCCTCGCCCGACAAATAGGCCGACAGGACCATCAGAATCGAGGGGTCATCTTCGACGATCAATACGACGTCTTGTGCATCTTCACTCATGGGAAGCCTTTGTTCGGTCAATTGCTGCTGATACGACCGTGGGGTCGCTCAGAGGTTGCGTTTATCGGGCTGTTTTCCTACAGCGGCAGACAAACGCGAAACAGGGCGCCTTCGCCAATCCGGCTTTCGACGGTAATGGTACCGCCATGGGCGGTGACAATCTGTTCGGAAATAAACAATCCCAGGCCCAGCCCGGCGACGGCGTGTTTGGCCGTTACGCGCTCGAACTGCTGGAAAATCCTTTGCTGGTTTTCTTCGCTGATGCCGATCCCGCAATCACGCACCTCAACCCGCGCCTGACCGCTCTCACTGTACACCTTCACACTGATCGGACTCTTGGCGCCGTAGCGCAACGCGTTGGTCAGCAGGTTGGAAATCACCTGTTCAATACGAAACTCGTCCCAGTTGCCAATCACCGCTTGCTCGGCCTCCAGGGACACGGACGCCTCGGCGGCTTCGATCTGTTGCGCAAAGTTCTGCAACAAACCGCGTACCAGCGTTGAAAGGTCGAACAGCGTCGGGCGGATCGACAGTTTGCCGGTGCGGATGCGTGACACATCGAGCATGTCTTCGATCAGCCGGATCAGGCTTTTGATCTGCCGCTCGTCGCGATCGACCATTGCGTGCATTTTGTCGAGCGTGAACGCGGCGGCGTTATCCCGGGCCAGGTGCATTTTGCGCAGTTGGGTTTCGAGAATAAGGCCATTGAGCGGCGTGCGCACTTCATGAGCCACGATAGACATGAAGTCATCGCGCATGCGCACGGCCTGTTGCAACTCCAGTTGAGTGCTTTGCAATTGCTGGAGCAGCGCTTCCTGCTCACGGCGACTTTGTTCCAGCTCTTCAACCTGCTGTTTCATCGCCTTGCTCTGGCGGAACAGCTCGACGAAGACGTTGACCTTGCTCTTGACCGCATGGATATCCAACGGTTTGTGCAGGAAGTCCACGGCGCCGCTTTCATAGCCTTTGAACGCGTAGTTGAGTTCGCGTCCGGCGGCACTGACGAAGACGATGGGAATGTTCTTGGTCTTTTCCGTGCCGCGCATCATTTCGGCCAGCTCGAAGCCGTTCATGCCAGGCATCTGCACGTCGAGAATGGCCATGGCAAATTCGTGTTGCAGCAGCAGCGACAAAGCCTCGTCAGCCGATTGCGCTTTGTAGACGGTACGGTCTTCGCGCTTGATCAGCGCTTCAAGTGCCAACAGATTCTCCGGCAGATCGTCAACGATCAGCAGTTTGGCCTGAATATTACTTAGCATGCGATTCGTTCCAGCTCGACAAGCAGACGGCCGATGCCGCGGATAGGGAGAATGTGGTCTGGCTGGTGAATATCCAGCGCAGCCTGGGGCATGGTTGCCACTTGGGCCTCCTGCGGGTCTTGCACGATGGTCAGGCCGCCGCGCTGCTTCACCAGCGCCATCCCCTTCGCACCGTCGCGATTGGCGCCCGTCAGCAACACAGCGGCCAGGGTTGAGCCGTAGGCATCGGCAGCGGACTCAAACAGGTAATCGATCGCCGGCCGCGAATGGTGCACGCGATCTTCCTGACTCAAGGAAAAACTGCGGTCCTGCTCCACCGACAGGTGATAACCGGGCGCGGCGAAATACAGGGTGCCGGCCTCGACCGGCGTTTTGTCGCTGGCCTCGCGCACCGGCAGCGCCACGCGCCGCGCGAAGACTTCGGCCAAGTGGCTGCGGCGTTCATCGGGTAAATGCAACACAACAATGATCGGCAACACGAAACCTGCGCGCAGCGGGCTGAGGATGTTGAGCAGCGCCTCGACCCCGCCGGCCGATGCACCGATCACGATCGCTTCAACAGTAGGTAACCCCATTGCACCGTTCATGATTTGCGATAGATCCGTTCGTGTTTGACCAGCGGTTCGAATTGGTTGCCGTAGGCTGAAAAATCAGGGGTTTCCTTACTGCCAAGCACCAAAAAACCACGATGACACAGCGACTCATGAAACAAACCGAAAGCTCGATCCTGTAATTTTTTATTAAAGTAAATCAGCACGTTACGACATGAAATTAATTGAGTTTCTGAAAATACACTGTCGGTCGCCAGGCTGTGATCGGCAAAGGTCACGTTCTCGCACAGCGTCTTGTCGAAAATCGCGTAGCCATAGGCCGCCGTGTAGTAGTCGGCGAACGAGCACTTGCCACCAGCCTGCTGATAGTTGGCAGTGTAGGCGCGGACGTTCTCCATCGAGAATATCCCTTGCTTGGCTTTCTCCAACGATCGCGGATTGATGTCGGTGGCGTAAATGATGGTGCGATCCAGCAAGCCTTCTTCACGCAGCAGGATGGCCATCGAATAGACTTCCTCACCCGTGCTGCAACCGGCAATCCAGATCTTGATCGACGGATACGTCCTGAGCAGTGGCACCACTTCCTCGCGAATGGCCAGGAAGTGCGAGGGATCGCGGAACATTTCACTGACCGGAATCGTTAGCAGTTGCAGCAGTTGCATGAACGCGGTCGGGTCATGCAGGACTTTTTCCTGCAAGGCCGAAATGGTGCTGCATTCAAACTGACTCAGCGCATGGGTCACCCGGCGCTTGATCGATGCGCCGGAGTAATCACGAAAATCGTAGCTGTACTTGAGATAGATGGCCTCAATCAACAACCGCAATTCGATCTCGTAGTTTCGCTCCACTGAATAATTGCGCTCCACTTAAATACGTTCCATCTTCGGCAACCACACACGAATCAGCGAAAACAACCGGTCCAGGTCGATGGGCTTGGCCAGGTAATCATTGGCGCCAGCCTGCAGGCAGCGCTCCTGATCGTCCTTCATGGCCTTGGCCGTCACCGCAATGATCGGCAGCTTGCGCCAGCGCGGGTCCTTGCGGATCTCGATGGTGGCTTCAAAGCCATCCATCTCCGGCATCATCACGTCCATCAACACCAGATCGATGTCCTCTACTTCATTCAATCGATCAATCGCTTCGCGGCCATTTCGGCCAATCACCACGACTGCCCCTTTTTGCTCCAATGCACTGGTCAGGGCGAAGATGTTGCGTACATCGTCGTCCACCAGCAGCACTTTACGGCCCTCGAAGACCTTGTCGCGGCTGCGGGCGGTCTTGAGCATCTTCTGCCGTTCATGGGACAACCGTGATTCGACTTTGTGCAGAAAAAGTGTCACTTCATCCAGCAAACGCTCGGGTGAACGCGCGCCCTTGATGATGATCGAGCGTGAATACTTGCGCAGTTCGGCCTCTTCGTCCCGGGTCAGGTTGCGCCCGGTGTAGACAATCACTGGCGGGAACGAACAGATATCTTCGGTGGACATGCGTTTGAGCAAGTCATTGCCGAGCATGTCGGGCAACTTCAGGTCGATGATCATGCAATCGAATATCGTGGTGCGCAGCTGTTCCAGCGCATCCTGAGCGAGGCCGACGGCGGTGATTTCGATGTCATCATCACCAATCAACCGCGAAATGCTGTCTCGCTGCAGGTCATCATCTTCAACTAGCAGCACTCGCTTGACCTTCTGGGTCAGCTTGGCCTCCAGGCGTGCGAACACGTCCTTGAGCTCTTCGCGGGTGGTCGGCTTGACCGCATAACCGATCGCGCCCATGTGCATGGCGGCTTCGACTCGGTCCTCGACCGAAATCACATGCACCGGGATATGCCGGGTTTCGGCGTGTTCCTTCAAGCGTTGCAGCACCGTCAGCCCGGAATGATCCGGCAGGCGCATATCCAGCAGGATCGCATCGGGAATGAACTGTCGGGCCAGGTCGTAGCCTTCGTCGGCACCGTGCGCCACCAGGCAGTGATAACCCAGCTCGTGGGCGAGGTCGAAGAGGATGTGCGCAAAGTTAGGTTCGTCTTCCACCACCAGGATGCAACGCGTGGTGAACGGCGCCTTCTGGCGGTCATCGTTGAAGCGCGGAATATCCTCGACCACCAGCGCTGCCACGGTCGCCGGGGCAACGTGCGGTGCAATCGCTACCGGCGCGGCGCGCATCGGCTCGACGGGTTCTTCACCCGGTTCGACATACTGTTGCGGCAAGACCAGAGTAAACACACTGCCCTGCCCCGGCGCGCTGGTGACGCTGATCGAGCCGCCAAGCAGCGCGGCCAGGTCACGGGAAATCGACAGCCCCAGGCCGGTGCCACCGTAGCGCCGGTTGGTGGTGCCATCGGCCTGGCGGAATGCCTCGAAAATACTGTCGTGCTGATCCGTGGCGATGCCGATTCCGGAATCGCGGACGATAAAGGCAATGCCATTGTCCGGGGCCGTGGCAACGCTGAGGCTGACGCTGCCGGCCTCGGTGAATTTCACTGCGTTGGACAGCAGGTTCTTGATGACCTGCTCCAGGCGCTGGCGGTCGGTGAAGATCATGCCCGGCGCGCCGTTTTGCAGTTCAACGTGGAAATCGAGGCCTTTATCCAGCGCCAACGGCTGGAACATTCCACGCAAGCCATCGACCAGACGCGCCACGCTGGTGGTCTCCGGACGGATTTCGAGCTTGCCGGCCTCAACCTTGGAGATATCGAGAATGTCGTTGATCAGGTTGAGCAAATCGTTGCCGGCCGAATAAATCGACTCGGCGAACTTCACCTGTTCGGCACTGAGGTTGTCTTGAGGGTTTTCCGCCAGCAACTTGGCCAGGATCAACGAACTGTTCAGCGGCGTGCGCAGCTCGTGAGACATGTTGGCGAGGAATTCCGACTTATACTTGCTTGAGCGCTGCAACTCTTCGGCGCGCTCTTCGAGCTGGATCTGCGCCTGATTGAGCTCGGTGTTCTTCAGGTCCATGGCATCGCGCTGCTCGGCCAGCGCTTCGGCCTGCTCGGCGAGCTGTTCATTGGTCTGTTCGAGTTCGACCTGTTGGGTCTCCAGGTGCGCCTGGGACTCCTTGAGAATTCGCGACTGCTCTTCGAGTTCTTCGTTGGCGGTTTTCAGTTCTTCCTGCTGCACTTGCAGTTCTTCGTTGAGCTGCTGGGTTTCGGCCAGCACTTCCTGCAACCGCTGGCGATAGCGCGCCGCCTCGATCGAAGTGCCGATGTTGCCGCAGATCAGTTCAAGCAATTCAATGTCACGGTCGTCCAGTGGACGCAGGAAACCCAGCTCGATAACGCCGTTGACCCGGTCGTCATCGCTGGTTGGCACCACGAGCACGCTGCACGGCAAGCCGTCACCGAGGCCGGAGCTGACTTTGAAGTAGTCGCTCGGGACTGCGTCCAGGCGTATCAGCCGCGCCTGCTGCGCGACCTGACCGACGATACCTTCTTCGCTATAGATGTGTTGTTCGATTGCTTCCTGCTCACGGGAGAAACCGTAAGACGCTATGCGCCGCAGACCACCGTGCTCTTCGCGGACGTAAATCGCCGCCACGGCGCTGCCCAGATACTGCGCGCAAAATTGCAGGATGTTGCGCCCCAGCAAGTTCAACGACAGTTGGCCCAGCACCTGCTCAGCGAGCTCAGTCTGGCCGTTGCGCAGCCACGCCTGGCGCTGCAAGCGTTCGGCGCTGGCTTGTTGCGCGGCGAGGTTGGCGCTGTAGCTTTGCGACAGATTCAACAAATCGCGGCGGCCGATATAGGCCAGCAGCCCACTGATCGCGGCGATGAACAACAGATAAAGACCGATGCTCCAGACTGTGGTACGGCGCACCTCTTCATTACGCGCGGCACGCAGCTGCTGCTCCATGTCGATCACGTCTTCGAACTGCTTGCGTACCTCATCAGTCAGGCGTTTGCCCTTTCCGGCCCGGACCGCGCTGCGGTAATCGCCGCTGGTGCGCTGCAAGTCGATCATGGTTTGCGCGTATTCAGCCCATTCCTGCTGTAACGACTGCAACCGGCGCAGACGGTCGGTTTGAGCCGGGTTGTCGGCGGTCAATTCGAGCAAGGTCTTGAGGACAATCTCGACTCTCGGTTTCGCCGTTTCGTAAGGTTCCAGAAACTTGTCGTCACCACTGAGCAGGAAACCGCGCATGCCGGTTTCCAGATCAACCGTCAGCTTGACCGCCTCATTGGCATTATTGATCACCCGGTCGGTGTGCTCGACCCACTGAATCGTCGAGAGCAAATACGTGATCAGCGACACAAAGAAAACGGCACTGATGAGGCCGACGCCCAGCGGCAGGCTGATGTTGCGGCTCAGGAGTTTACGAAATCGTTGCTCATCAACCGAAGACTCAGTGGTCATAGTTAAGCCTTGTCGAACTGGTGAAAACCAGGGAGTTTGCCCCAAACCTGGCACGTTGATCCAATTTTCTGACGCCTTTTTGCGCAAAGTCCTACATTGAGCTGCGTGCGCAGCAAAGGAGCGGTTATCCTGAGTCCAATTATTTTTATAACGCGTCGGGAACTTGTCGGGATCCGCCACTTACTCATGCAAGAGGGCCGGCAAATTCGATAGACCGGCAACCGCCCATCCATTCTGAGAAATTCACTATGTCCGCCACCCCCTCCACCATCCTGGTCGTCGAAGACGATGACATCGTGCGCATGTTGATTGTCGATGTGCTGGAGGAGTTGGAGTTCAAGGTGTTGGAAGCTGACGGCAGCGAGCAGGCACTGGAAATTCTCAAAGAGCTTGACCAACACATTGACCTGATGATGACGGACGTAGGTTTGCCGGGCATGGATGGACGGGAATTGGCCGATAAAGCCCGTGCATTGCGGCCTGCGTTGCCGATCATGTTTGCCAGCGGTTACGCCGAAAACATTGACGTGCCTGACGGCATGCATCTGATAGGCAAACCGTTTTCCATTGATCAGCTGCGAGACAAGGTCAAAGGCATTCTCGGCAATTGATCATTTGCCTTCCTGCGTCCCGATAAATACCAGATATTTCCATCACTATTCAAAAAAACGAATCGCTTATCTTTCGCCGCTTGATGCCTTGGCTTTCGTTTAGAGAGCCAAGGGTTTCGGTCATCTCGTGTATGGAAGACTTCTTTTGCCTCCGGTCAATGCCACTGCAACACGTGCCGCCACATCCGCGACTCCTTTTGCTCAAAACATGCTGCCTTCTGCCGCCCATCGGTTGTCGGGCGCCAGTACACGCAACCATCCGTTGCCCCCGCAGCTTTACGTCATTCCAGAGAAGGCAGTATCAGGGGGGCGTCCTGCTCACGACGCTCAACTGCCAGTTCCCTGTCCGGTGTACAACGGACTATTAACTGCCAACGAGATGCCCGATTTTTTAAAAGAAACGGGAGCAATCTGCGATCAAACGTCGCTCGAGAAAGCCTGGACTTCGTTGGAGAACCGTCTTCGAACGCAGACAGTTTCGGAGAATGATGTCCTCCAGATACTCGAATCAGGAGTTCTACAAACGGATACGGGAAAAACACTGGCGCCGCTACTGTCCGAGGCAATCCTGCGTTCGATCAAGCCGTTAGCCGGGCTTGCACCAGAGCGGTTGCGAGAGTTTGTAGAAACTATCTGTCACCTGCCTCCAGCCCGGTGGGCAAATAGTTTCGGGGAAGACACCAACTTTCCTCGGGGCAACGACGGTAAAGGCGTACAAGGTTTTATTCAGAAGCAAATAACCGCTTCCCGAGCACAAAGAGAACAGCAAGTTGCCAATGGCGAATTGCTCGACGACGACACATGGAAAGCCCTGAAGGAATTCACGCAACAATCGCGGGGGTATATCCCCGAGTCAAGTGTAGGCACTCTTAATGAAACGCTGAGGCAATTGGAAGATCTGATTCACATCAGACCTTCCCCCAAAGAAGCACAGTCTTTGATGGCAGACTTTGCTCAGGCCATGAAAGAATCTAGTCCGAACGAACGTGAACGCTGGCCCGTTCGCTTTCCAGAAACGGTACAGCAACTCAAAGAGCGCCTAGAGGCAATCGAGATAGTTGACAAACGTCCAGATCGGAGCTGGCTTCCAGTCAATATGGCCTTCTCGCCTTCAGACGCCATAAGCGTGATTCAAAACAACGCGAACTCTCTCCTACTCAATGTTCACGACTTTATCTTTGGTACTCCGGTTGAATCCGCTCTCACAGCAGAAATCGAGCCCCGTCAGCCTGAGTCAGCGCTACTGGCCACAATGGTGGAGATCGAACGAAAATCCAGCTTTTACAATGAGGTTATCACTACAGGGCCGCGTTACACCGGCGGTTTATTCGGGAAGGTTCTGTATGTTCTCAACGCGCTGGATACAGTGGGTGTATTGTCGATCGCTGAAAGGGTTAAACCTCATCTGCCAGCAGTTCCAGTTCCTGCTTTGCCAGCAGAGCAAACAAACAAACGCGTTGAAGAAGCAGTTGTCAGTAGCGAACCTGCCAACGAGTCATCATCCACAACACCGAATGAGACTACGTCGTTTGAGCAATTGGCACAGTCGGTGCTCAATACCCTAAGCGAATTCGATAATTTGCTGAAGTTCCCTGCGGCTGAGGCCTATGAGCCTGTAGTACATGATTTTGAAACGGAGCTTCATGCACTAATGGATGTTGAAGCTGGCGGCATATCAGAATCTCCCTATCGACGTGAGGAACACTCTGAGGCTGTCCCAGGATGGTGGCAATCAATTGGCCCGCAGATCTACACGGCGTTAACCGGCTTGCTTGCCGGAATGGCAAATTCTGCCGTGGCGTCGGGCGCGGTTTTAACTCGACAGATCAGGGAGAACCCTGTTGCCACTGGCGGCTACACAATCGCCGCGGTCTCTGCAATCGCGACTATTACTTCGATCTACAACCACATCAACTCGCAGTATCCGGGGCAGACACCCAACCTCCCGGCGCCCGGCGAGCAACCCGGTACGGGTAATAGAACAAGCGAAATTCTATCCACTGCAAGCACGCCACCAACCCCAGAGACTTCGACCGCAAGCATTGATCCCGCCGAGAGTGTCTCAACGACCCAAAGCGCTGCCGTCCAGCAAGAGCAGATCGAAGAGAAAATCGAGGATATTCTTGCGCCGCTCTCAGACACCATCCTTCAGTTGATGTATCAGTCCACCGAGCACAACTTGCTCGACGACGCCCAATTGCTCCACAACGTTGCGATGCTGCTGGAACAGCACAGCACAAAAGACGCCGCCAAGTCCTATGCCGAACTGATAGAAGAAGCCGAGGAGCCTACCCATGGGTTGCAGGATTTAGCGCAGTCAGAGGAGATTGCCCAGTCCCCTTCGCGAAGAGTCAAGAGAGAAGCCACGTTCGGCGAAAATGGCGCTCAATCCGGTGCCGTGATTCCAGGTGCCGATGTGCCCGGGGAAAACGCGTCTGACAACGAAGCGCTGCTGATTCAATACTTGGCAACGATGCAGGAACTGGAGCGCCCGGCCCCCGACCTAATTGAGGATATCGATAGCGAAACGCAAACAGATCCAGCCTTGAATAGCGCGCGCGAGGTCGTCCGGCTACTGCGCAACAGGCGCAGCGTCGGATGGGCGGACGCCTCACGAGCCAACGGTGACGCACAGCTGATTGCAAGCTACACCACGGCCCTTGCGCAAGCATTCCACTCAACGCCCGCGATTACCGATATCAATGTTGTGGTACCGAGTCATTCCACGTTTGGCCAGTGCTGGTTGAATTACGTCAGAGCCTTCAGTAACCCATTTTTTACCGATTGGGCCACCAAGGTTGGCCTCGATCTGGCGACTGCGAAGATCGACACCAACAATAACTCTCTCAGCGGAAGGGTGGGGGAAAGTCGGGCTCTGACAACCTTCACACTAACCGACAACAGCGGTTGGGCCAACGTGGCGGGGCCGATCCTTCAAGCAGCCGAGGTCATCGCGCCGACTCTCCATACAGTTTCATCCCCCTCCCCCGGTTTCGGGGCACCATTGAATCTGGTAGCGAGTTTTCATGGTGAGTCCCTGCCCACAACCAAAGCCGATGCCGAGCGACGCGCCATTGAGCTGAGCGCGAACCCTGTATTTTCCTCGATTGATGCTGACGAGACTTTTAGACCCCGCGAAGCCAGGTCCGAAGCGGCCGTTGAAAGCCAAAAACGCAAAATGGGTGACATTACCACCCGCCATCGCTTGGTGATGGCGTTGAATGATCTGATTCGTGGTAAGCCGGACGACCAATCGGTGAGTCTCGATTTTACTTTGGTGTCTCCCGACTCATCATTCGCTGCCAAATACCCATTAGAAGCTCAAAGATTGATTAGTGCGTATCGGTACATCAGCGCCAATGGCTGGATTGTGCCAACTACCGTCGCAGGTGTGCGCAATCTGGTGGAGATGTTAAGCAATCCGTTACCTGTAGCCCCCAAAACGGGAAACTACCAAGGCGCTTGCGGCTATTCTCGCCCGTTAACCCCTGCTCAACGAAACTTGATCAGCACCACCACTGCTAGTCGCGTGAGTTTGGCCAGAAACCGTGGCTTACTCGACCTATTCTTATCGCGCGCAAACGAATTTACACCGCTACAAGGCCTTAAGCTCGCGCTCTCATCTTCAGAGGCGTCTTCGTTGGGTCGTGCGCTTACATCGGATCTGAATGTCATTTCCACAAAAGAAAGTGCGGATGAATTGGTCATGGCGGCGCTGCTACTTGACCTGGACCCGACATTTGGCCAGCAACGCAATCATGTTGCAGGATTCAACCTCACGCAGCAGGCCAATTGGGGAGCCAAACCTTCGGCGGTAGTTGCCAGCCTTGAAAGTCACCTTGTAGCGGGCGGCAAAGTCAGCACCGGAACGGCGCCAGTCGCCGCCTATCATTTGCTTGCCGCCAGCGCGCCTGAGTTTCTGGTCAAGAACCTGCCCGACAACCTGGTCTGCGGCACCCATACCTGGGCGATGTTGCGAATCGGTGTAGCCCGAATAGAACAGATAGCGCCGGGGACTTCCGCTCAAATGACTTTTGAGCAAGTCATGAAATACGCCGACACGTTGCCCATCACAGTCGGCCAGGAAATTGCTGAGCAGTCCGTTACGGTCAATCCCCTCATCGACTGGGCGATTGCCAACGGCGTCATTCCCCTCAATGCGGGTGACACGTACACACCACAACAACTTGTTATTGCACAAGAGAAGTTCCACGAGATCAGAAGTGAACTTGCACGGGCACGGAACTCTCTGTCTGCGCCTGTTCCAACAAGAAGAGAGCTGGCGCTGGCTGAACTGACCCGTGTATACGGCGAAGGCCTGCCCTATGAGGATCTGTGCCTCACCCCTAGAGCTGCGGTCTTACCTCAAACCGCGCAATCTTTGCTGGATCTTTACATCGATGGCCGCTTGCCAGGAGTCTCCTGGCACTCGTCGAATCCACTGATACCCATCGATCGTTTCAGTCAACAGTTCGAAACGCTAAAAGATGTAAGCAATCTATTTACTGAGACCTTTGATAATTATTATCACAACCTCTGCTCAGGCTCGGAGTCGGTATTTAAGCATCTGGTCTCGCAACTACCAATGGAAGACCGAAAAAGCCTTGAATATGGCAAGCAAAAGTTCTATTCGTTGCGCAGCGAAATCAGGAAAGAAGCGTGGCAAATAAGCACAGAGGAATCGAATGCCAGTAAGGGCCGCCAAGGTGTTCTGATAGAATCCGAATACCAAGGAAAAAAGACTTATTATGAGGTGCTTCCATCGGCGGTGCAGATTCGAAAGCGCAATATAACCGAGCCACTGATATTGGGTGGAGTACCACGCGTCATTGCCAGTAGCAAGAGCCAAATTGAATTTCAGGCAGCGACTTCGCAGCCCTTCGATTGGGAAGCCTTCAAAAATGGGACACCGCCAAGAGAAAATGTCACTTCAAACGTGATCATTGATGAATTCAAGCCTATGCGCCAGCAAGCCGTTCTCTACGGCGACAACTTTGACTTCAACTCGGTCCCCAGTGCATTTTCATCTGATTCCAAAGTTGATTTCATCGCCAAGGTCTTGGTGGAAGAGTTTTTCATGTCCGAAAAGGATGGCCTCTTCGAATCGGCAAAAGGACTTACAACTTGGGAAGAACGGCAAGCTTACCAAAAAAATGTAATGGCCTTCCTTGGATCACTGGTCCCATTTAAATCCACGATTGAAAACATCCAGAAAGGCGATACCGCAGGGGCGGCTCAGGACTTTTTACTGGATGCATGCGGGTTCGTCATACCCGGTTTTTCTGTCGCAGGAAAAATCGCGAAAGTTGCGAAATCAGGTATTGGGTTCATTCCAAAAGTCTTGAAGTTTACCTGGGTCATCGGTAGCACTACTGTTGCTGCCGCAAATCCGTTAGATGGAATCGGAGACGTTTTCAAGGGGGGAGCAAACGTCGTAGTCAAACTGGGGGAGCAGGCCAGAGACGCTGCGAGCAGAGGTGTCGATCAGCTCAAACAACTGATTGGCAGTACCAAAGCCCTTCCCCCGAGTTACCTGTCAAAACAGGCAAATCTCGCTGACGGTGTCGTGCGTGGCGGCCAAACCGCGGGGCAAACTGAAAAAGTCAAAGCTGTATTCAAAGACGGTCATTGGTATGCCTTCAACGTTGACGCAAACCGTCCCTATGGCCCACCGCTGGAAAGCTTTAAACCTGATAGCTCCATTACGCTTGAACAATCAACTTTCAGTGACGGGTCTGTAGCACTGACAAATACTCGGCTATTTGATACTGAACCATTTACAATACAGAGATCCACTTGTACCGATGTGGTGGTGGGCGATAAAGTCTATCGTCTGAGCCCTGCAGATCCAGAGAGTCTGAATGACCTGTCATCCCCCATATACTTCAGGAATCTCGAAGGATTCGATTCAGTTTGCAGCAGAGGGGGCAAAGTTAAACGGAGCGTTAGTTGCTTCTCAAAAATGGTAGAGGATAACTTATCTCCCGCAGCAATGAGAGCGCAAGCGATCGAACATAAACGCATCTATCCTTCTGCAGGCGCGAACTCCCAAATTGTACATGAACGTAGAATTTACAACTGTGACGCCACAACTGGAAAATGCACTCCAACAGCACTCTCAGAACCATTGCAATTCAAGAAAAAAGTCACCGGTAGCATTATTAATGATAGACACTTCGGTCTTCGCAGGGACACAACCGACAGCCACCTTGATACCCACACGCGGGTTGTCAAGATTAATCAAATAGTTCCTAGCGTCGACGATGCGCGAGATGTGAGGGGCTTCTTGGTTGATGTTCCAGGCCTGCTTTGGGGTAAAAGCACATATTTGGTTGCCGAAGCGGATACAGGCCTTTTCTACTACTGCAAATTCGACAGCACCGCCCCTACCGACCTAGAGTTCAGTAAAATACATTACGTTAAAGACAGTTTTGCTGGCGACATTATCGAGCGATATCAAAAAATTAAGGGGCCCAGCATCCAAGCCGCCGGAGTACCCGTCCCCAATCGAGACTTTGTCACGTTACCAACACTCGATAGCTTATATGCCGACCTCGTTAAAAGTGCAGCTTATACGCCAGAGCAACTGACAGACCTAGAAAAAAAAGTAGAGTTGTTTACTAAAGAAAAGCAGCGGGAGTTTGTTTTTGATGTTTGGAACAAAAACAACCACCGCAAGGTTGATATCACGATTCCGGCTATCAGAGTAACCTCTATTCAGACACCTATTGGTTTCACGGGCTTTACAGACTCAAGAAAAAATGAAATTTATGCGAATGGCGCAAAACTTCAAATTGATGAACAAATCAAGGCCACGGGACTAGGTTCCTTTAATAAAGGTGATCCAACCGACTCCGCAGACACGCTTAGAAGGGATACCGCGCAGCCTGTCGTGCTATGGGAATACAAACTGTTTGATGCTCCTCCACCCAATGTGGTGGAAATGATCCTCAAGACCGGTTCCGGAAATTGCGACCAAATGGCGGCTGTTGCGGCGGATATCGTTCTGAAAAATAGGGGCGCCGCAACAGTTTGGGGTATGCCTGGACATACTTTCACAATGGTAGGAGGTCCAAAAAAAGGTACTGTTCAGGATTCAACCGACTTCAGTGAGTCCGCGTTTATCGACGCGTGGATTGTCGACCCGTGGGCTGGGATAGTATGCCCGGCCAATCAGTACAATCGCCAATTTTCTAACACAATGTCGTTATGGCAAACGGAAGGTAAGAAAATTATCACAACACATGGACCAATAGCTTCTGAAACTACCGAATGGAAGGATCCCACGGATCCGATTTGGATAAATAGACTAAATGGGCCAAAACAGCTGAAATATTAAGTAATTCATCCACTGCGACGCTCCCTCTGGGAGCGTCAACTGTTGTGGGGATTATCGTTGCAGATGTAGTATCCCCCGCCCATTAAACTATAAGATTAATGGTTTGCTTACACCACTTGAACGACCTCTACCCGCTCGGCCCAAGGAATCCCTTCACATGACAGCCCCCCACGCAACCAAAGTCCTGGTCATTGGTTACGTCTGGCCCGAGCCCCGCTCTTCTGCGGCCAGCGGGCACGTGATGCAGATCCTCGACGTTTTCCTGCAACAAGGCTGGGATGTCACTTTCAGCAGCCCGGCAAGCTTTGGTGAGCAGCGTGCTGACTTGACGGCGCTGGGTATTCGCGAAGTGCCCATCGAGTTGAACAACAGCAGTTTTGACACATTCATCAGCGAACTGAAACCGGACATCGTGTTGTTCGATCAATTCATGATGGAAGAACAGTTCGGTTGGCGGGTCGAGAAACACTGCCCCGATGCCTTGCGTGTCCTCGAAAGCTGCGACCTGCAAAGCCTGCGGCATGCCCGTCACCAACGGCTCAAAGAGCGCTTGAAAGCCAACGATGACAACAACGATTTTCACGACCTGTTCGCGCCGGCGTTGCGTGAAGAGTTCGAGCACATGGCCGACACCGACCTGGCCAAGCGGGAGGTCGCTTCTTTTTATCGTTGCGATCTGACGCTGTTGGTTTCTGAAGTGGAAATTGAACTGCTGGTCGAACAATTCAGGATTCCGCGCCATCTGCTGCACTGGAATCCTCTGATGGTCGACCTGCCGGACAGCCCCCCTGTACCGTTCGAAGCGCGCGCAAACTTCATCCATATCGGCAACTTTCGCCATGCGCCCAATTGGGATGCCGTGCTGTGGCTGAAAACAGCCATCTGGCCGCTGATTCGCGAACAATTACCGGCTGCTCAATTGCACATCTACGGGGCCTACACACCCCCCAAGGCGACGGCACTGCATAATCCGGCCCAGGGATTTCATGTCATGAACTGGGCGGAGGATGCTTTGAAGGTCATGTCCGCGGCACGTATTTGTTTGGCGCCGCTACGTTTCGGCGCAGGTATCAAAGGCAAAATTGTCGATGCCATGCTGACAGGCACACCCAACGTCACGACGCCGATGGGGGCCGAAGCGATGAACGGGCAAGAGCCGTGGCCCGGTGCAGTGACTCGTACCGCGCGCGACTTCGCCGATCAGGCCGTGCAACTCCACAACGACAAGGCGCTGTGGCTGCAAGCCCAGGCAAACGCGCAAAACCTGCTGGCCAGCCGTTATCAGCAATCCCTCCATGGCCCGGCCTTGATCCAGCGGCTACTCGATTGTCAGCGGGATCTGGCAAGCATCAGACGGGATAACTTTACCGGCAGCATGCTGCGTCACCACCATCACAAGAGCACTCAATACATGGCGCAATGGATTGAGGCGAAAAACCGACTCAACTGAAGCCGCGCGATACATATGTACCGCCTTTGCTGAGCCCGACCCGCTAATCTGGCCCCTTCACACCCCACGGACGGGGTGATTCGCAAAAGGAACGGCCATGACCAGCAAGCGTACAAGACTGCTCGACAAGCAAACCTGGATGAGCAACACCCTCGATATCAACCTTCTGAAACTCACTGACATTGTCTGGCCAGGCGCACATAACGCCGGCATGGACAAAAAAGCCCCCAACCATGATGCCGTCTTCGGTAACTGGACAAGTTGTCAGAACGATACGTTTGCCTGGCAACTTGCCAATGGCGCACGGGCCTTCGATATTCGCCTGGGGTATGCCGCCGCTTCGGATCGATCCGGGTTTTACTTTCACCACAGTGGTTTTCGCTCGAACCGTGACCTGGACGAATTGATCGATGCGTTACTGCTGTTTCTGGACCGTAACCCCGACGAATTCATCGTTCTGGATTTTCATCAGTTGGCCGATGGCGACAAATACTTCGATCATAAAAAACTCAATGACTTACTTGTCCGTCGTCTCGGGCTGCGCCTGGTACTCCCCATTGATGGACTTAAAACCGTCGGTGAACTGAAAAGAGCCAGCTCACAACGCAGAGTTGTTTTAGCGGCGGCTATTGTTACGGGGCTTGATGACACCTACTTCTGGCCACGTATCCCGCATAAATGGCATGACAGAACTTTCACCGACATCGCCGAACTCCAGCGTTACATTGCCCGCACGCTGGTCGATGCGCCGTATGAGACATTCCTCTGGTCATTGTCAGCGACCACCTATTCATTGCTCGGTGGCCCGGGGCATTTGAAGCGTTACCTCAACGACTGGTTTTCTACCACGGGCAACTGGGTAACGCGCTGCAGCATCATCAGCACTGACTTTTTCGATGAATCCGATATCGTGCGCTATTGCTGGAGCGCCACCAGCATGAAAGCGGTGTACGGCCACGCCCTGCACGAGACACCGCGCGCCCCCTAAACGCACTCTCTGGCAATTCCCACCGTTTAAGAGGCATCATCAAGCGCGCGATAACAAGAAAAGTGTGCCGATATGACCCGTACCGCCAGAGTCACCGACCCTTCCTACGAACTGATGGACGACCACAACGGGTTGTCCATCATCTATCGTCAGCACGGCTTCCCCTGCCCTCTGGTGCGCTGGCATTTCCACAAGGAATACGAACTGCACCTGATCGTCGCCAGTTCCGGCAAGGTGTTCATCGGCGACTACATCGGCAACTTTTATCCCGAAAGCCTGTTCCTGACCGGTCCTAACCTGCCCCACAACTGGATCAGCCAGGTGGCCGAAGACGAAGTCGTGCCCAAGCGCGACATGTTGGTCAACTTCACTGACGAGTTGTTCGACAGCGGCTATCAGGTGTTCGCCGAACTCAAGACCCTGGCGCCGTTGCTGGAGCGCGCGCAGTACGGCATTGAGTTTCGCGGCAAGCCCACCATCCGCAAGGCGATGGACCTGATGCAACGCATTGCCGATAGCACCGGCGTGACACGGCTCGGGCATTTTTTCATTCTGCTGGAGCTACTGGCCGCGTCTGACGACTATCAGTTGCTGTCCGGCGCCACCACCCCGCAACTGGCGGACGAGCACAACATCGACCGCACCAACCGCGCCGTGGATTACATTTTTGCCCACTACGCCCGGGACTTGACGCTGGAGGAAGTCGCCGAGCATCTGGGCATGAAGCCGACCTATTTCAGCCGGGTATTCAAGCAGGCGACCGGGCGCAATTTCATTGAGTTCGTCAATCGCCTGCGCATCAGCAAATCCTGCGAATTATTGGCCGATGGCGACAAACCGGTGACCGATGTGTGCTTCGAGTCGGGCTTCAACAACATTTCCAATTTCAACCGGCGCTTTCAGCAACTCAAGGGCATGACGCCTTCGCACTACCGGCGGTTGGTGGTGCAGCGGCTGACAGAGCAAAACCTCGGCTAAGGATCAAAGGATCGCAGCCTTCGGCAGTTCCTACAGGCTGCGATCTTTTTGCTTTCAAATGCATGAAACCTGTACGTATTCGATATCACTCCCTCGCTGAAAACCCCTTCCCTGCGTCCACTCCGCCAAACTCCAGTGCAAAAAAGTATCGATTAAAGTGCGATGGATGATTTGTCTCACTCGCCATTGAAGGCTGTAATCAGCACAGATTCTTCCTGCCTTCGGAAGACACAAAAACAATAACTGCCCTTCTGTAACCCGCCGGGTGCAGAAAAGGAGTGCACGATGCAACCTTCTGTAAAAGCTCTGCTTGCCCTCACCTGCATGACCCTCAGCAGCGTCAGCTTCGGCGCCCAGACCCTGACCATCGCCACCGTCAACAACAGCGACATGATCCGCATGCAAAAGCTCTCGAAAACCTTCGAGGCCGAGCACCCGGATATCAAGCTCAATTGGGTGGTGCTTGAAGAAAACGTCCTGCGCCAGCGCCTGACCACCGACATTGCCACCCAGGGCGGGCAGTTCGACGTGCTGACCATCGGCATGTACGAAGCGGCATTGTGGGGCGCCAAAGGCTGGCTGGAGCCAATGAAGGATTTGCCCGCCACTTACGACCTGGACGATGTCTTCCCGTCGGTACGCGAAGGCTTGTCGGTCAAGGGCTCGCTGTATGCCTTGCCGTTTTACGCTGAAAGCTCGATCACCTATTACCGCACCGACCTGTTCAAGGACGCCGGCCTGACCATGCCCGAGCGCCCGACCTGGACGCAGATCAGCGAGTTCGCCGAAAAGCTCACCAACAAGGACAAGGAACAGTACGGTATCTGCCTGCGCGGCAAGGCCGGTTGGGGCGAAAACATGGCGTTGATCACCACCGTGGCCAATGCCTATGGCGCACGCTGGTTCGATGAAAAGTGGCAGCCGGAATTCAACGGCCCCGAGTGGAAAAACGCGCTGAATTTCTACGTCGACACCATGAAGAAATCCGGCCCGCCGGGCGCATCGAGCAACGGCTTCAATGAAAACCTGGCGCTGTTCAACAGCGGTAAATGTGCGATCTGGGTGGATGCCAGCGTCGCCGGTTCGTTCGTCACCGACAAGACCCAGAGCAAAGTCAGCGACCACGTCGGTTTTACCTACGCGCCCCATGAGGTCACCGATAAAGGTTCGGCCTGGTTGTACTCCTGGGCACTGGCGATCCCGACCAGTTCCAAGGCCAAAGACGCGGCAAAAACCTTCAGTGCCTGGGCAACCTCCAAAGAATACGGCGCACTGGTCGCCGAAAAAGACGGCATCGCCAACGTGCCGCCAGGCACCCGCGCATCGACCTACAGCGAGACGTACATAGACGCGGCGCCGTTCGCCAAGGTCACGCTGGAATCGCTGAAAGCCGCGGACCCGAGCAAACCAAGCGCCAAACCGGTGCCATACATCGGCATCCAACTGGTGACCATCCCGGAATTCCAGGGCATTGGTACCCAGGTTGGCAAATCCTTCTCGGCGGCGCTGATCGGCCAGACCACGGTCGACCAGGCTTTGGCCGCTGCCCAGCAAAGCACGGAGCGAGAGATGAAGCGCGCCGGTTACCCCAAGTAACCGCCACTTAACCTGTGGGAGCTGGCTTGCCAGCGATGAGACCGACACATTCAACATTGATGTCGACTGTTCAATCGCCGTTGCAGGCAAGCCCACTCCCACAGGGTTCGCGTCGATGTCAGGAATGTTGTTCTTTCCTGAACATGTATTTGCACCCATACGGTTGTGATCACCATGAATACTTCAACTGCCAAAGCTCACCTGGACATCGCCCAACCCCGGCGCAAAAACCGAACGGCCAATCCCGGCTGGTTTCTGGTCAGCCCTTCGGTGCTGTTACTGCTGCTGTGGATGATCGTCCCGCTGGGCATGACCGTCTACTTCTCGACCATTCGCTACAACCTGCTCAACCCGGGCGAGAACGAGTTCATTGGCCTGGAAAACTTCACTTACTTCCTCACCGATTCGGGCTTCCTGCCCGGCGCCACCAACACGTTGCTGCTGGTGGGCAGCGTGCTGCTGATCAGCGTGGTGTTCGGCGTGCTGATCAGTGCGTTGCTGGAGGCCAGTGAGTTTCTGGGTCGCGGCATCGTGCGGGTGATGCTGATCTCGCCGTTCTTCATCATGCCCACCGTCGGCGCGCTGATCTGGAAAAACCTGATTTTCCACCCGGTGTCGGGGATCCTCGCCTACGTCTGGAAACTGTTCGGCGCGCAACCGGTGGACTGGCTGGCGCACTACCCGCTGCTGTCGATCATCATCATTGTCTCGTGGCAATG
>Ga0247818_10000042_pt1 | contig 66538 bp, 74 predicted proteins | sample 13C_Glucose_Day1_FD_192424 | JGI IMG/M metagenome (GOLD analysis project Ga0247818, IMG submission 192424) | Soil microbial communities from agricultural site in Penn Yan, New York, United States - 13C_Glucose_Day1 | ecosystem: Environmental > Terrestrial > Soil > Agricultural land | place...
AGACGGACTACTACCAGCGCTATTTCCGGCTTAACGTGGTTGCCGATGAAGTTCAGTTCAACGTGCAGCTGGATGCGCAGCGCACGCTGTGCCTGTCGTTGGGTAGCAAGCGCCGATTCAGCATCGAACAGGTCACCCTGCTGGAACTGGTGCGGCCGTGGGTCACTGGGCTGATGCGCCAGCGGATGACCTTCGAGCGGGAGTTGCTGGAAGAGGCCACCAAGCCTGCGCCGCACTGGCAAAGCCGCATGGAGGACAGGGTCGAGCAGATGGAGTCGCCGCTGACCGGGCGTGAGCTGGAGGTGGGCCGGCTGATGCTGAGCGGGTGTTCCAGCAAAGAGATTGCGCGCAAGCTTGAAATCTCCGTGGAAACAGTGAAAGTGCACCGCAAGCATATGTACAGCAAGTTGGGTATCAAATCGCAGTCGGAGCTGTTTTCGCTGTTTCTTCAGGCCCAGCTGGGTTGATTGCGGCCAGCTGCATGCCACCACTGGCTTGTGCTGAATACTGTGGGAGCGGGCGTGCCCGCGAACACCGGCATAGCCGGTGCCATCCACCGCGTCGCCTGCTTCGCGGGCATGCCCGCTCCCACAAGGACCGCGCTCGTACCTAGGCCTGCGCTGCATCTTCAGATCTGACTGGTAATGAAAAATGACCCGCCCGCTGTTTGTTTCCATCGATGGGCCCAAGGGCACTGGCAAGACCACGCTTCTGGAGGCCGTGACCAAGGCCCTGCGGGCTGACAACAAGAAAGTGATCCGGCTTTGCGAGAAAAAAAGCGACCCCTATCGGGGGGAAACCATGGCCCTTGTCAATCAACTGGTCAGAAACCCCTCCCGGGACCTGGAATTGAGGGTATGCGAGCGCTTCGCCGAAAGCCGTGCCTGGATTTCCCGGCACGTGCTGCCCAGGCAGCCAGTAGACAGCATCATCCTGATCGATCGCTGGTACCCGTCTGATGCCGCATTTCGCCGCACCGTGGCGTTCGACGAGATCCTGCGCCTGAACCTCGAGCGAAATGTGCAAGTGCCCGATTTGCATGTCGGCGTTGTCACGGCCCCTGATACCTCATGGGCAAGGGCCGCGGCACGAACGCGCGGATTGGGCAGTACGGTGATCCATAGCCTGGACGAGCAGGTTGCCTGTACCGAGGCGTTCGAGCGTGCGGTAGCGGAGCACGGCTGGGTACTATGCCGTAATGAAGGAGCCATCGAGGATGCAACGAGGCAGGTAGTGGCCGCGATCGATAGCGTGTTTCGACCACGCCAGAGCTGACCGCTGGATGTACGTACGCTGGTGGATGCTGCATCATGCCTGGCCATTTACCGCCCCAGGGATACAGCGATGATCAAGACCGGCGATACACTGCCCGACGTAACGCTTTACCAGTACAGCAACGGCGAGGGCGGCTGCGCGATCGGCCCGAACGCGTTTTCCCTGCACGAGCGCTGCAAGCAGAAAAAAGTGCTGATCTTCGGCTTGCCAGGTGCTTTCACGCCTACCTGCTCGGAGCGGCATGTACCGGGCTACGTGGCTGCGGCCCAGGACCTGTTCGCCGCCGGGGTTGCCGAAATTCTCTGTGTTTCGGTCAATGATGCATTCGTCATGAATGCCTGGGGCGCGAGCCTGCAGGTGGGCGGGGCGGTCAGGATGATTGGCGATGGCAACGGTGAATTCAGCGAGGCGCTGGGCCTGATCCAGGACCTATCGGCGCGCGGTTTGGGCCGGCGTTCGCAACGCTATGCCATGTTGGTCGACGACCTGGTGGTCAGGCACATCGCGGTCGAAGCACCCGGCAAGTTCGAGTGCAGCGACGCCGCGAGCATGTTGGCTGTTTGTAAGCTCTGAAGGCATACACCGTTACTGTGGGAGCGGGCGAGCCCGCTACCACAGGGGATGTGACCCGTTCTCGAATATTGTTCCCTGCGCGACAGCGCAGCTCGAAGGGCTGGGCAATCGGCCCGTCAACCTTTACTCGCCGCCTCACGCCGGGATGGTTTCAACTGAACCCCCTCCCAGCGGGCAATCACTAGTGGTGCGATTGCATTGCCGAGCACGTTCAGCGTGGTAGTCCCGCTTTCAATCACTCGGAAGATGCCTGCCACCAGCGCCACAGCGTCGAGGGGAAGCCCGGCAGATGCCAGCGTGGCTGAGAGGATGATGATTGCGAAGCCTGGAACACCGGCTGCGCCCTTGGAGGTGAGCACCATGGTCACGACCAGCAGTATTTGCTGGGACAGTGTGAGGTCTATACCGTAAAGCTGGGCGATGAAGATTGTCGCGACCCCCAGGAAGATCGACGCGCCATCCAGGTTGAACGCATACCCGACCGGTACTACGAAGCTGACGATACGCCTGGGAACACCATAGTGTTCAAGCTTCTCCATCAGCTGTGGCATTACCGCCGCGGATGCCGCACTCGAGCACGCCAGGATCAGCTCATCCTTGAAATAGCGGACAAGCTTCAACAGGTTCTCGCCGATCAACAGGCAGATGCCGCCAAGTACGATCAGTGCGAAGAGGATCAGTGCCAGGTAAACGACCCCGATCAACTTCATCAATGGCAGCAGGGAGGCGAAGCCGAAGGTTGCCACGGTGGAGCCGATCATGCCGAACACCCCAATGGGCGCGTATGCCATGACATAGTTCACCAGCTTGAACATTGCGTCGGCGGTGCCCTGCAGTGTTGCCACGACTGGGGCACTCTTTTCGCGCGGCAAGGCGTTCAGGGCCATGCCGAACAGTACCGCGAAGAACAGGATGGAAAGCAGCTTGCCTTCGGACAGCGACTGGAAGAGGTTGTCCGGCACAATGTTCTGCAGGATCAGCAAAGCGCCTGTGGCAGGTTCCGATTTAATGCTCGCATCGCCTTCGGTCATGCCGGCGATCACTGTACCTGAGCCAGGCTCCAGAAGATTGGCCAGCACGAGCCCGACAATGATGGCCAAGGTGGTGATTGCGAAAAAGTAGCCGAGGGACTTGACCCCCATACGGCCAAACGACTTGTTGTCGCCACCCCCTGCAATGCCGAGCACCATGCAGCAGAAGACGATGGGCACAACAATCATCTTCATCATCTTGATGAAGATGTCACCCAGGGGTTTGAGCACTTCACTGCTGACCCATTGTTGATGTTCCGGGTGTGTATTCAAGAACCAGCCAACGCCGATGCCGAGCAATAAGCCGATAACGATCTGCCAGACCAGTGGGACTTTTTTCATGACGCCAGCCTATTTTTATTGATTTATGGTGTGCTGCGCTGTTGGCAGTAATTGAAGGCGTGAGCGAAGCGCTCACGCCCGGGGCACGCGGGCAAACAACGCTATTTGGCGAAGATCTGCCCCATGTCCTTGAAGGCTTTGAACTCCAGCGCGTTACCACACGGGTCGAAGAGGAACATGGTGGCTTGCTCGCCCACCTGGCCTTTGAAGCGGACGTAGGGCTCGATGACGAATTCGGTACCCAGGTCGGTCAGGCGGTTGGCAAGCGCTTCCCACTCGTCCCACTGCAAGATCACGCCAAAGTGAGGGGCTGGCACATTGTGGCCGTCTACCGGGTTGCTCAGCGCATGTTCCTGGTAGGGCATCTTGGGATGTTCGTGGATGACCAGTTGATGGCCATAGAAATTGAAGTCGACCCATTGGGCTGCGGAACGTCCTTCTTCAAGGTTGAACACCTCGCCGTAGAACTTGCGAGCCGCGGGAATATCGTAAACCGGAATGGCGAGATGGAAGGGGGGCAGGCTCATCAGAAACTCCTTGAGGGCTATGGGTAACGACCTGTGAAGCAACAGGTCATCATTGTGGTGGGTGGCTTGTTTCTCGTTTTTGTCGATTCTAGGAGTGGCAAAATAATAAAAAAATCAATATATTTTTCTTAAAAACACAAAGGAAAATTGTGAATGATCCGCGAGCTCAAGACCCTGATTGCCGTGGCCCGGGAGGGCACGTTCGCTGCGGCCGGGCTCAAGGTGAACCTGACCCAGGCGGCCGTAAGCGCACAGATGCAGAGGCTGGAAGCCGAACTGGGGTATGAGATCTTTGAACGCAAAGGCCGCAACGCCCAGCTGAACAGGCGCGGGCAGCAGATTCTGGAGCAGGCCCAGGAACTCGTCAGGCTCTACAACAGCCTGGGTTCCAGTGCTCAGGGTGTGGCGCCTACCGTGCAGGTAGAGGTCGGCGCTATCGCGTCGGTACAGAGGTCACTGCTGCCACAAGCACTGGCGCAGTTTCATGGCGCCCGGCCTGAATGTCGTACGCGTATCATTCCTGGCCTGTCGCTGGAGCTGCTGAGTGCGGTAGATGCCCGGGAAATCGACATCGCCGTGATCATCAGGCCGCCGTTCGAATTGCAAAGCGATCTTCACTGGACAACGTTGGCAAGCGAGCCTTACAGGCTGATCGTTCCAGCCGGGCTCGCGGATGCCGAGTGGAGCGAAATGCTTTCGACCCAACCCTTCATTCGCTACGATCGCTCGTCATTTGGTGGGCGCCAGGTCGACCGCTTCCTTCGACAATTTCATTTCAATACCAGAGACGTGTGCGAACTGGACGAACTGGATGCCATCACCGAACTTGTCGGGAAGGGTGTGGGGGTAGCGTTGGTGCCACAAACAGTCAGCCGAGACGCCTGGCCTGCCTCCGTGCGCGCCTATGATCTTGGCGGCCACACGTTTCACCGCGACATTGGCCTGGTTCACCCTGCAAACGTTGCCTTGAGCGTGCAGGTTACGCTCTTGGTCCAGCTGATTGTCGAGGCGGCTGTTCAATGCGACTGACAACCTGAACCGGCGCACCCGGTTCAGGTTTGGCAGGCCAGCGACGGGGCTGGTTGCTGCCAGTGCCGTGCACGCCTCATTTCTTGCCCGGCAATACCGAACCGAGAACTTGCCTGGCCGTCTGCACGATGACCCCAGCCTGGTCCGGGTCGCCCTTGAGCAGGCTGCTGGCGAACTTCTTCGCCTGCTCCAGCTTGATGTGCGGTGGCAAGGGCGGTACGTCCGGATCGGTCTTGAATTCGATCAACACCGGCCGGTCAGCCGCCAGGGCTCGCTCCCAGGCGCCGGCAATGTCTTCTTCGCGCTCCACGTAGATGCCTTGCAAGCCGATGGAGATTGCGAACAGATGATAGGGCACATCAGGGATCGCCTGTGAAGCCTCGAACTTGGGGTCGCCCTCCATTACCCGTTGTTCCCAGGTCACCTGGTTGAGGTCTTCGTTGTTGAACACCGCGCAGATCCACTGAGGGTTTTCCCACAGGCGCCAGTACTTGGCGACGGTGATCAGCTCGGCAAGGTTGTTCATCTGCATCGCCCCGTCACCCACCAAGGCCACCACGCTGCGCTGCGGATGGGCGAACTTGGCGGCGATGGCATAGGGTACCGCCGCGCCCATGCTGGCCAAGCCGCCGGACAATGAGCACTGCATGCCCCGGCGTATCTGCAGGTCGCGGGCAAACCAGTTGGCGCAGGATCCGGAGTCACTGGTGACGATGGCGTGGTCGGGCAGGCGAGGGGAGAGTTCGTGCACCACGCGCTGGGGGTTGATCGGGTCGGCCTTGACCAGGGCGCGTTTCTCCAGGGTCTTGTCCCAGTCTGCGCGCCAGCCTTCGACCTTGTCGCGCCAACGGCGCTCGGTCTTGTGTTCGAGCAATGGCAGCAGTGCCCGCAGCGTTTCGCTGGCGTCGCCGACCAGGTTGACCTCCATGGGGTAGCGCAAGCTGAGCATGTCTGGCTGCAAATCGATCTGCACGCCACGGGCCTGGCCTTCCCCAGGCAGGAACTCGGCGTAGGGGAAGCCGGAGCCGATCATCAGCAAGGTGTCGCATTCGCTCATCAACCGATAACTCGGTTCGGTACCTAGAAGCCCGATGGCGCCGGTGACCCAGGGCAGGTCGTCTGGCACTACGGCCTTGCCCAGCAGCGCCTTGGCCACGCCAGCACCAAGCGTTTCAGCTACCGCGATCACCTGTTCGGTGGCTTGCAGTGCGCCGGCACCGACCAGTATCGCCACTTTTCGTCCAGCGTTGAGTACATCCGCGGCACGTTGCAGGTCCTGCTCGAAAGGCACCACGCGGGGCCTGCTGTAGCCGATGCCGGAATGCACCGTGCCGTGGGCTTTCGGTGGTTCGTGGTAGGGCAGGTCCTGCAGGTCGTTGGGCAGGATGATGGCGGTGACCCGGCGTTCGCCGACGGCGGTACGTACTGCGCGATCGAGCAAGTGGCGCACCTGTTCCGGGGTCGAGGCCTGCTGGACGAAGGCACCTGCAACGTCCTTGAACATCGACAGCAGGTCCAGCTCCTGCTGGTAATGCCCGCCGAGCGCTGCTCGCGCCTGCTGGCCGACGATGGCCAGCACCGGCTGGTGATCCATGCGCGCGTCATACAGGCCGGTAAGCAGATGCGAAGCGCCGGGGCCGGAGGTGGCAATGCACACACCCAATTCGCCGGTGAACTTGGCATGGGCGCTGGCCATGAAGGCCGCCATTTCCTCGTGGCGTGCCTGGATGAACTGGATCTTGCCCTCGGCCCGGCTCAACGCCCCGAATACCCCGTTGATGCCGTCGCCGGGGTAGCCGAAGATGCGCCGCACACCCCATTGATACAAACGCTCCACCAGAAAGTCGCCTACCGTGCTGGTCATTGCCTTCTCCCGTCCTGTGACCGATAGGGGTCTGGACTTGGCGCGGTTCGGGAAAGTTTCAAGTGTGTGCGCACTGGTCTACCGACTGGAACCTTGCCGAACACATTCCTTCGGCTGACGAGGGCCCTGTGGGAGCGGGCATGCCCGCGAAACAGGCAGCGCGGTGGATGGCACCGGCTGTGCCGGTGTTCGCGGGCACGCCCGCTCCCACAGGTATGTGCTGCAGCGCCGGTCGTCGTCGGTGCTGAACGGCTGCACTCAAGCCAGGATCAATCAAGCTGAGTCGCCCGATTTCACTCAGCCAGCAGGAGTTACAGCGATGTCCAAGTACCTGTACCTGATCAGCTATATCCTCGACAACCAACCCGGCACCTGCGAGCTGCGCAGCGACCAGGAGGACCTGAGCCGCGATGCGGCGCGTGATTACCTGCAAGGCCTGCACCGCAACGAAGCGTCATCGTTTACTGACGTGCAGGTGCAGCGTCTGCAGCACGATCATGAGCCAAACACATCGCCAGGGCATTATCAGCAGCCATGAAAAGGAGAGGGCTGGCAGATGAAAAGAAGAGGTGAAACCTATAGACAATGGTGCGACCCGATCCTGCACCATCAAACCCATGAGGAAACGCTCGGCTCCGGTACCTGCCTGGAAGTGCAGACGCGCTTGTCACGCACTGGCGGCACCCAGTTGTTCATCGGTGTCTATCGCACCGACGGTACGGTGCTGTGCGAACAGATCTACCACCAGTGTGCGGGGGAAACCATGAGGCGGGCGCTGCTGTGGGGCGTGGGATATGCCAGGCGCGTCGCGGGTGAGGGCGAAGCGTTCCGTGGCGAAGCGGCCGGTAGCTGAATGATCTATCTGGGTTGCGCTGGCTGGAGCCTGTCCAGCCGTCATGCCGAGGCATTTGCGCAGCCCGGCAGCCACCTGCAACGCTACGCCACCCGCTTCAACACGGTGGAAATCAACAGTTCGTTCTACCGCCCCCATCGCCCCGAAACCTATGCCCGTTGGGCTGCGTCCGTACCTGAGGATTTCCGTTTTGCGGTGAAGCTGCCCAAGGCCATCAGCCATGAGCAGCGTCTCGCCGGCTGCGAATACGCACTGGATATGTTCCTTGCACAATGCGGGCAGTTGGGCGATCGCCTGGGTTGCCTGTTGATACAGTTGCCGCCATCGCTTGGCCATGACACCGAGCATGCGCGACGTTTCTTCGAAAGCCTGCGCCGACGGTATGCCGGGCCGGTGGCGCTGGAGCCCAGGCACGCCAGCTGGCAAGCGGCGCAGCAGATGCTGGTCGATTTGCGCATCGCCCAGGTTGCGGCGAGCCCTTCGCGCTTCGTTATCGATGCGCAACCGGGAGGTTGGCCAGGGCAGGTCTACTGGCGCCTGCATGGCGAGCCGAGGATCTACCACAGCGAGTACTCCAACGAGTATTTGCAGCGTCTGGCTGAACGCTTGCAGGCCAGCCGTGCCGCTGGAGTACCCACCTGGTGCATTTTCGATAACACCGCCTCCGGAGCGGCGATGGCCAACGCACTGGCTCTGCAGCAGCTTTTGCGCTGAGAAAGTCGTGGATACAAGGCGATGGAAAAGGGCGATGACCAACCGGTCAAAATAAATGAATCTTTTTACAGGTCGCTGGCTCCATTGGTCTGAATCGCTGAAGGAGAGTCCAATGGCTGGGCAGCAGTTGTATGTGATCGAATATGAGCTTCATGGGGAATTTCGCACCTTCATCATCCGGCTCGAGCGTATGGACAACGCCGAAGCCTGGCACTGGGCAAGTTGCGATGCGGGGGTGGGCATCATTCCACGGTTCGGCCAGCACAAGATCAAGAAGGTCAGCCGGCCGATGGCTGAGCGCTACGGCATCAACAATGTGCGTTGGCGGGCATCAGGCGAAGGGCCCGAGTTCGTCGCTCCGCCCATTGATGTAAAGAAGTTCTCGAATAGCGGTACGGGCAATACCTGAAGCATTTGCGCAGAAGGCCTGCCTGCAATTTGTAGGCAGGCCTTTGCTCATGGGTTCGCCTCTCACGTTTCGAGACACGATCATCCTTGCTTTCAGGAGCCAGCACGTGCCGCGAATCATCACTCCAGCCACCCCTGAACACGAGATCAGCGAGCGCAACGCCCGCATGTTCGGCTCGCCAAAAGAGCGCCTTGATTTCTACCGCCGTGAAATCCAGTACGAGACCAGCATCCTTGCCAACCGCACTGACGCCTATCTCGCTGCCCAGTCGTTTCTGGTGATCGCCTTCGTATCGTCGATGGGCAACCTCAACCAGAGCTGGGGCGAGATGTTTACGCTGGTAGTTCCGCCGTTTCTTGCCTTGCTGGGTGTTTTGAGTTCACTCAATGCCTGGCCGGGCATTCGCGCGGCCTACAAGATCATCGAGCACTGGCAATTGAAACAGAGCCACCTTTTGCGCAGCGAGCCACTGATGGGGCTGGCATATGACGAATCGCCACTGTTCAGCGAGGCGGAAACTTCACTGGCCGGGCACCGCAAGTCGCTGTTGTTCTCGCTGCGTACGCCGTGGATATTCCTGGCCTTCTGGATGATTCTCGGCATCTACGCGGTCTTCATCCAGCTGGCGTGAACCGCGCAATCGCACCCCAATCGTTGCCGACCCTGATTACCACCACCCTCAAAGCCTTTGCTCGGGTACCAATACCCCGGGTTGATCGCGCTGTTTCCTTTGGGCCTCCAGGCAAATGTCATAGATCACAAACGCTGAACTCCTGCCGCCTCACCTGCGTCCCTCGAATGAATGCCCAATAAAGACGGCATTCATCCAACAATCAGCTTCGAGGGCGAAACGATGGACAAGACCGATCAAAGCTCGACCTCTCCACCCGGTAGCACCCAGGAAAAAGCCTTTATCGATGACGCCGGTGCGCTGCTTGGCGAGGCCAGGCACAAAGGCAGTGAGCAGTTCGAGCACTATCGCGATAACGCAGCCGATCAACTTGATTCGCTCGAGGAGGGTGCGCGCTCGGCGGCTGCTGCGCTGCAAGGCAACGATAGTCTCGGGCTGTCGCAGTACCTGACCCAGGCAGCAGAGTGCGTGGGCGAGTTTGCCGAGCAGGTACGCCATCAAAGCGCCGAGAGCCTGCTGCAGCGCGGTGCACAGTTGGCCAAGAACAACCCGGCGCTATTTCTGGCCGGCAGCGTCGCCATCGGGTTTGCTGTGTCGCGGTTCATGCGAGCCAGCACCAGCCATGAATCCACCCCCCCTGCGTCTGCGTCTTCTGGTGATTGGAGCCAGCCCCACCCGGCGCAGCCAGTACCTGATCGTGGTAGCGACGTATCCCCCCGCGAACCTTACACCCCCGTCGACCCGATCGGGCCTGGTGCAGGCACACCGGTCAGCGGCAGCCCGTTCGAGCGCGACCCCCTCAAAGGAGGTGAATGATGAGCAAAGACACTTTGCATTCCAGCCAGAGCCTGCATGCAACGGAAGACGACGCCGTCGGTGTTGGCGGTTTGTTGCGCCAGCTGATGCGTGAAGTACCGGACCTGTTCACCAAAGAGCTGGCGCTGGCCAAGGCAGAGCTGCAGCAGAACCTCGCCACCCTCAAGGCCGGCACGGCTGCGGTTGCGGCGGGAGCGATCGTGATGCTGGCAGGCTTCGTCATTCTGCTGCTGGCGGCCGTCTACGCCCTGGCGATGGTGGTCGAGCCGTGGCTGGCAGCCTTGATCGTGGGCGCGGTCACCTTGGTGATCGGGTTCATCATGTTGCAGTCGGGCAAGAAACAGTTCGAACCCACGCATCTTGCCCCTGACCGCACCTTGCATGCCATGCAGCAGGACAAGGACACGCTGAAGAGGAAACTGCCATGACCACTTCCTTCGAACATGAAGCGCATAAAGACCCTGACTTGCTCGAGCAGGAAATCAACGCCAAGCGCGAGCACATCAGTGATCTGGTGGACGCCCTCGAACAGCGCCTGAGCCCGGGCCAGATGGTCGACCGGGTCCTGGCCTACGCCAAGGGCAATGGCGGCGAGTTCTTCCAGAACCTGGGCACCACCCTCAGGAACAACCCTGTACCCGCTACCCTGACGGTACTGGGCCTGGCATGGCTGGGCCTGAACCAGAACCGCCCCTTCAACCCAGGGCCTGCGCACCATGGGCCGGGGTTGGGCGAAAAGCTCGGCGACGCGGTGGACACGGTGAAAGGCGCTTTCACGCAGGCGGGGGAGGCAGTGCATGACGCCAGCCAGAAGGTGCGCATGAAAGCCCATGACATGCGCGATCGGGCCAGCGAACTTGGCAGCGGCGCGCGCGACTCCATGGGGGCTTCCGCGGACACCCTGCGCCATTCGGCACACAAGGCTACCGATCAGGCCGCGGCATTGAAGGGCCAGTTCGATCACCTGCTTCAGGAGCAACCTCTGGTATTGGCTGCTTTGGGAATAGCACTGGGTGCGGCATTGGGGGCGGCGCTACCCGGTACCCGCAAGGAAGACCAGCTGATGGGCGCCAGCAGTGATCGTTTGACCGACACGCTCAAGGCCAAGGGCCGCGAGGTGAAGGCGTCGGTCGAAGAGTCGTTCGATCAGGCGGGTGGCAAGGCGTCGACCCAGGCAGAGCGCAGGCCTGGAGACTCCGATCTTTCCTCAGGGTTGGGCTTCAATTCCTGATCCTGCGGGATGTGCGTTGCCAGCCTGTTCTGCCTGGGCAGCGGGCTGGCGGCTATCCGCGAGCTCCTCCAGCCCACTTGATAATGAACGCGTGCCAAGTGGGCCGGTCAACCGCTTGCAACTTTAAACAGGGAGGTTCTGCCTTGAAGATCGACGCGTTGTTGACCGAACTCCTCAATGCCCGCGGGCCAGGTGGGCAAGAGGATGAGGTGCGCACCATTTGCCTGCGAGAGCTCGCCAACTTCTGTGATGACACGCACATCGATTCTGCCGGCAACGTGGTAGGGGTCATTCGCGCCGGGCTTGCATGCAATCCGCAGGCAGCCATACGTGTAATGGCCCACCTCGATGAGATCGCGATGATCGTCAAGAATGTCCACGACAACGGCACACTGGAGGTGCTTGCCCTCGGGGGAGCGCAACCGATCAGCTTTGGTGTCTGCCCTGTCGACATCCTGGGCGATGAGCAGATCCTGCCTGGCGTGCTGTCGTATGGCTCGATGCACAGTAGCAGTCGGACTGCCAACGGAAGAGACGTGCTGACCGGAAACGTCCAGTGGAAGGATGTGCATGTAGTCACACGCAAGACCAAGCAGGAACTGCAGGCATTGGGGGTTCGACCAGGTACGCGGGTCGTGCTCAGCCAGCACTGGCGTCGGCCATTCAAAGTGCAGGACTGTGTTGCCGCTCATTTTCTCGATGACCGTGCTCCCATCAGCGCTGTCATCCTCTGTGCGAAGCTGCTGGGTGAGAGGCGAGCGGCGCTGAAGCAGGATGTGTGGTTCGTGCTCACCACACTGGAGGAAGAATCCAATGCCGGTGCCATGTACGCCGCGTCCCGGTTGCCCGGCGACACCACTATTGCCGTCGAGGTCGGCCCGGTGCTCGAAGAGTATGGTACGCAGCTGTCGGCCGACCCGATCATCAATACCGGTGACCAGAAGGGCTACTACAGCCGCACCGTGGTACAAGGCCTGATCGCCGCTGGCCGCAGGGCAGGGTACAAGCCGCAGGCGGCTTTGCTCGTCGACTTTGCGTCGGATGCGAGTGCGGTATTGAGCGCCGGGATCGATGCCCGGGCAGGTTGCATTGCGATCCCGACAGAGAACACTCATGGCTTTGAGATGGTACTCCTGGATGGCATTTCAGCCTGTGCGGAAACCTTGGCCGAATTCCTGGTGAGCTCCCAGGATGAAAACGACCTTATAGGCCGCTAGCGCTGCAGATTGTCCCGAGCGGCATCGTCTGCCTGTCGCTCGCGAGGGGGCTGTGGAGGCGTTTCGCAGTGTCTGCCCATCGCCTGATACTCTTTGCGAAGTTGATGGATCTCCCGGTTGTCGAGTGATTCGAGGCCTAGTACCGATTGCTCCGCTGATTTTGTAGCGCGGATCAGTTCGTCGAGCTTCACATGGATGATGTCGTTGTCCCGGTTCTGGGTGTTCTGAATCAGAAAAACCATCAGGAAAGTGATGATGGTCGTCGACGTGTTGACGATCAGTTGCCAGGTATCGTTGTAGTGAAACCAGGGCCCGGAGGCAGCCCACATGCTGATAAGCACCACGGCGATCAGGAAGGTACTTGGTTTACCGGCGTGCTTGGCGAGCCATTGACAGAAAAGCGCGAATTTCATGGTGTTATCTCCACTGTGTCTAGGATTCTGACCACAGGGGAGTGCTGAAATCTTTTTACATTTTCGTTTGGTCGACGGGGCACACGCTGATAATCGGATAGCTGTCGCCCTGGTTGAAAGGCCGACAGCTTCACCCGGCGCTGGCGTCAGCAATCGTGATCAATTGGCATTGTAACGCGGGGCCAGCTGATTACTGGACAGCTGGCCGAACAGGGCTTGGCGGCTGGCCTCGTAGCGTTCGAAGGACTGCAGGTCATGCATCGAAGGGATGGAGATCAGCACCTCGTCGTCAAAGTCCTGCAGGGCACCGTCCACCAGATCCTGGGCCGACATCACGATCCCTGGATCGAGGTTTTCGACCGGCAAGCCGCCAATCTGCCAGAAGTCGGTGGCGGTCGCCCCTGGCAGCACGGCCTGGATCCTGATGCCTTTTTCCGCAAGCTCCTTGTGCAGGGACTGGGTAAAGGCGGTGACATAGGCCTTGCTGCCACCGTACACACCGTTGAGCAACTCCGGCGCCAGGCTGACGATGGACGAGATGTTGATCAGGGCACCTTGCTTGCGCGCGACAAATCCCGGGATGGCCGCGTAGGTAAGGCGGGTGAGGGCGGTTATGTTGAGAGTGATCATTTCAGCCATGCGCTCGACATCACTTTCCAGCAGGCTGGTGTGAGTGCCTATGCCCGCGTTGTTCACCAGCAGGCTGATGCTGGCGTCTTCGCGCAATTTGCGCTCTACCTTGAGCAGATCATCAGTGTTTGCCAGGTCTGCTGGAAACACCTCCACGTTCTGCCGGGTTTCGGTGGTCAGCCGGCTGGCCAGGGTGTTGAGGCGGTCCCGGTTGCGGGCGACCAGCACCAGGTCGTAACCCCGACGTGCCAAGCGTTCTGCGTAGATCGAACCGATGCCGGTGGAGGCGCCAGTGATGAGGGCAGTGCCTTTGAATTGCTGCTTCATGGTCAAGCTCCGTGGTTTGGTTGTGGAGCCCATGATGCAGAAGGTCGTGCTTGTCTTAAACGACACATATGGTACGTTTTCAGGACATCCAATGGTGGAGCTTCAACCATGCACCGGGTCGGCTATCTCATAACCGAAGGTTTCCAGATCATGTCGCTGGCAACGCAGGCCGTGTTCGAGTTCGCGAACATTGTCGCTGGCGAAACGGTTTACAAGATCCAGAACTTTTCCGTCGGAGGCGGCACGGTGCGTTCCTCCCTGGGCATGTACATGGACACCCTGCCGTTGGGTGCTCCTGGTCTGGCTGACACCTGGATGATCACCGGCACCTTGACCCCGCTGACTCCGCCTGGCGATGAAGTGCTGGCCAGCGTTCGAGGCTTTGTCGACGGCGCCCGCCGCATCGCAGGCCTGTGTACCGGTTGTTTCGTGCTAGCCCAGGCCGGTGTGCTGGATAACCGGCGGGCCACGACACACTGGGCCTACGCGAAAAAGCTGCGGGAACTGCACCCGAAGATCGAAGTGGAAGAAGACCGGATCTTCATTGTCGATGGGCAGATCTGGACCTCCGCGGGAATGACCGCTGCCCTGGACATGGCGTTGGGTATGGTTGAAAGAGACCTGGGCACCGAGATGGCCAGGTCAGTGGCACGAAAGCTGGTGATGCATCAGCGCCGCTCCGGCGGGCAATCGCAGCATTCCGAGCTGCTGGCGCTTTCGCCGAAGTCTGATCGGATTCAGAGCGCCCTGGATTACGCACGCAAGCATTTGAGCCGTCCCTTGAGTGTCGAGGAACTTGCAGAGTCCGTGCATCTGAGCCCACGACAATTTACCCGCGTATTCACTTCAGAGACAGGTCAGTCGCCCGCCAAGGCTGTGGAGAGCCTGCGTCTCGAGGCGGCCCGTTTGATGATCGAGCAGAGCCGTCACAGCCTGGATGTGGTGGCGAAGGAAACCGGGTTCAGGGACCGTCGGCATATGCGGGAGGTGTTCATTCGTGGTTTCGGCGTTCCGCCTCAAGCGGTGCGAAGAGATGCCCGGCGGGTGGTATCGGCTGAATGACAATGGCCGACTCATGTGTGCTGTTTGTCGGCAATTCACTACACGGGGAGCAGGTGCTCTCGTTCAAGCAGCTCGATGTTGGACGGCTTTACATGCACTTCGTGTAGTTCAGGAGCCGTAAACCAGCGGCATTCCACGATCTCATGGTCTGCAGCAGGTTCTGTCCCGGTTTCGACAGGCAGCTGATAGAGGTAGTGCTCCTCACCTGCGAGCACGTAGTGATTGAGGAATCGAGCACCTTCGAAGGGCAGGCAAGTTTCCTCCATCAGCTCGCGCTGCGCTGCATCCAGGTGATGCTCGCCTGGGTCGATTTTTCCGCCTGGCAGCGACCATTCAGCGCTTTGCTTGCGCACGAAAAGGATGCGTCCTGCCTGTAGGCAAATGACAGTCGCATGCCGCTCTCTGGAGTTGTTCATGATGAGCCTGCTGTACGATAGAGGTGGCATCAGGGTAGAACTCACCCTGATGCCCGCTGCCGATGATCAGCGATCTTTATCCCACTGCTTGTCATCTGCCTGGTTTTGCTGGCCGCCCATGCGGTCTTTGTCTGTCAGGTTCTGGTTCTGCTTTTCAGTCGTACGTTGGCCGCCCTGGCTGCCTTGGCTGCCTGTGTCACGGGAACGTTCCCAGTCCTTGTTCATCTTGTCCTCAGGTTTCTGGCCGGACTGGCTGCCACCTTGCTGCTGACCGGGCACCCGACCGCCCGAACCTTGGCCGCCTTGCTGGCCAGCTCCGGCAGTGTTGTTACCCATGCCGCTATCAGCATTACCTTGGTTGCCACCCTTGTCTTGATTGTTAGCCATGATCGCTTACCTCAGGTCAGACACAGAAAGGTCTGTGTGTAGTGTTATGACCAAGGCCTGTTCACACGATATGCACGAAATATCTGGAAAGCTGACTAAACGCATTAATTTCGAGGGTACGAAATATTGGTGTCCAGGCAGGATGTGCCTGACGGGAAGCGCACAGTGCTGAATGGTACTGCTCCCATTACCGACAACCTTCAATCTCGAACCGCTCGTGATACTCGATTGTCGGGGTTATCCTGAATAGCGAGGCCAGGAGCCTTTCGGGAACTACCCATGCGCCAGATGACACTGTTGTTCGCGATCGCTGCATTTGCCGGTTGTCAGGCGCCAATGCCTGCTGCAAACCCACAAATGGCTTGGGTCGATCTCTCCATGCCATTCCCGAATGACCGCGTGCTGTTGGCCGAGCGCCTGGATAAACAACGCCTGCGCGACGGCCGCTTCTTCGAGGTCAGCCCCGGCAGCCATGAATTGGTCGTCAGGTTCGACTACGAAGTAAATGGGGGAGGTGGCATCAGCCTGATGGGGGGCACTACGGTAAGGCAATGCTACCTGACCATTGACTATGAGCATTTCAAGGCTGGTCAGCGCTACTTGCTCGAGGCTCGTTCCATGGCGATGACGCCGGAGGCGCGGCTCTATGATGCGAAGGGAGAGATTGTGGCGCAGGTTAAGGAATTTTATTGCCTGATGTGATGGCGCTGCCGTCGCCTGTGTCATTGCAAATGGGAGCAGCGCTATATGTGGCAGATATCGAGGCTACCGGCAATGGCGGAGTAGGGTGCCTCGCTCAGAGTGGTTGAGTTCAACCGTATTTTGTTCTGTGGCGAGCGGCGAAGGCTGTGATAATGGAGGGGAATCACAAGGGCCATGCCATGCTGACCATCTCTGATAACGTCCATCTGCCAGACGCCGACATCGAACTGACATACATCCGCGCGCAAGGCGCAGGTGGGCAGAATGTCAACAAGGTGTCCAGCGCCGTGCACCTGCGCTTCGACATTCCCGCCTCGTCGCTGCCCGAGTTTTACAAAGAGCGGCTGCTGGCGCTGCGTGACAGTCGCATCACCGGCGACGGCGTGTTGATCATCAAGGCACAACAATACCGCACCCAGGAGCAGAACCGCGCTGACGCACTGGCGCGTCTTGCCGAGTTGATCATCAATGCCGGCAAGACCGAGAAGAAACGCCGCCCCACCAAGCCGACCCTAGGCTCGAAGACCCGCCGCCTCGAAGGAAAAGCCAGGCGCAGCACTGTCAAGGCGGGTCGGGGCAAGGTGGAGTTCTAGGCTCTCCGCTTCATTGATCAGGCTTGTACCGCGCCGAACCCGCCAGTGGGCAGAGGGTGGCCGCCATCCCCGCAAAGATGAAGCCCTGGCTTTTCTGGATCAGTCCACGATAAAGAGTTTGGCACCGACGAGGGTAGAAGACCTGTGTGCCTCCGCGTTGTCGGCTACTTGATAGCTCATGCCAGGCCGCAGCGTGAAGGTGCGGCCGTCATCCAGCTCTGTATCCAATTCGCCTTCCATGCAGAGCAGAATATGGCCCTTGTGGCACCAGTGATCGGCCAGGTAGCCAGGCGTGTACTCAACCATGCGAACCCGTATACCCCCGAAATGACAAGTCCGCCAGTACGCGGTGCCGGCCTCTCCGGGATGAGCAATAGTTTCAACTGTCGACCAGTCGGTTGTACCAAAAAAATTGGCTACATCCCTGGCGTAGTCGGCATGTTGTTGCGAGATAGAGCAAACAACGACCTGGACTGGTGATAGCCACGCAGGAAGTTTTCCATAGTGATGCTCTAGCAATATGCCTGTAAAGCGCTCAAGCGATCCGAATAGCGCGCGGTGCAGCATCACTGGACGTTTACGTTGACCGCCTTCATCAACATACTCAATGCCAAAGCGTTCTGGGAGATTCATATCAACCTGCAGCGTGCCACACTACCAATCTCGACGTGCAGAATTCCGACACCATCCGCCTGATTCCCGGCGCGCAAAAGCTGGTGAAGAGCCATGACGCGGCTGGTAAGCCGCTTGAACGACATCAGTGACTCCAGGATGACCTTGTCCGGATCTAGCCACGCGTTGTCGATGCCTGCCTTGATCATCGAGTATTCACCGCGGGCTTGTTGACCGAATGAAGCTCCATCCGACGACCGAAGAGGCGAGGGTAGTGCTTGCTGCAACTCGGTTGCAGCTTGCTGAGCAGTTGGCCGAGATCAAGGATTCGCCGTTCTTGGCTGCCTACAAACCCGATCAGGTTAGACGGCTGCTTAAGGGGGACTGGAGGATCGGCTGGTCATGGGCGGAGGAAGCGGCCAGGGCAGGCTTCAATGAGAAATACTTCCGGAATGTCTACTCGCATTTTTGCGATTACGCACACTGCTCCTACATCAGCTCGTTGCAAATGGAGCAGGCGAACACTCTCGCGGCGCATCGGATGCTTGGTGTAGCTCCTCTGCAAACCTGCGTCCATGTAATCGCTCGGGCAATAGCGTTCTATCAAGAGCTCTTCCCGGGCAGCCAGGCGACAGTGGGCGCTGCAGCTGAAAAGGCTAGGAAGGTAGCTTACTACTGGAGCTTTACGGGTTCTGACATCGATCACCTTTTTGAGGACTCCTCGCAGAGCGAGGAGTGATAAACCTTGATCAGTCCAACACGGAATTGGGGTGATGGCATTTAGCCTTGTAGCGAGATAAGCTCGGGCTTTAGATTATTCAAGGAAGACTATGAACAGGTTCATTGCTGTCATTGGGATGTGCTTCTTGCTCGGTGCATGCGCCACGTCCCACTACACCGCTGGGCGCGACTTCCCATCAGCAAGTGTGGCGAGCATCACCAAAGGAAAGACCACGACGACTGAGCTAAAGGCGCTTTTTGGAGAGCCTTACGCGAAAAGTGCCGTGAGCGAGACCGATGAGAAATGGGTGTACACGTATACGAATGCCTCTGCCCATGCTCAGAGCTATGTGGTGACCATGAAGGTGACCACCACTGGCACGCAGAAGACCCTAGATGTCCTGATCCGTGATGATGTGGTCATCAATTACACCTTCAGTGAAGGCCCCGCACCAGGTAGCAGCACAGCCACCTATTGATGAGGAGGCACCTGATTGGACAAAACATATGCCTATGTTGATGAGTCGGGAAATTCTGACTTAGACACATCCAAGGTTGGGAGCTCTGGCTTCTTCGTGGTTTGCTCCATCCTTGTGGCTGAGAAAGACCTGCAGGACGCTTACCAGCGTGCCGAGGAGCTTCGTCGGCAGCACTTCCAGACAGGTGAAATCAAGTCTAGTAAGGTGCGTGCGAAGGATGCTGAGCGCCGTATTCGCATTTTAACCGACCTGGCAGAGCTTCCGATGAAGCTCTATTTCGTCGTCGTGGACAAGGAGCGCATCTACAAGGATGGGGGGCTGCAATTCAAGACCTCGTTCGTAAAGCATATCAACGGATTGCTCTATGGCCGGCTCTTCAGGAACTGCCGCAATCTGCAGATGACCGTGGATGAGCATGGCGGAGTTGAGTTCCAGGAGAGCCTGAAGGCCTACGTCGAGGATCGCTACGTCGGTGATCTCTTCGGGGACGATCACGCGTTCCAGACGAAATCCAGCAAGGATGATGTCCTGATTCAGGTCGCTGATTTCTTTGCGGGATCCGTGGCCCAGATCTATGAGCAGAAGGCTGTCGGCGATATTGCCGAGGTCTACAAAAAGATCCTCCGCGAGCAGACCCTCGGCCTACTCGAATGGCCACCCAAGTTCAATTCGCTGCTTGCTCCATCGATGGATGACTCCAGCTACGCGGACTATCAGGTGCATCAGGAAGCTCTGCGGCAGGCAGACCTATTCATCGAGAAAGCCGGCCAGTACCCGGACGAGGACGAGCGTCTGCAGCTCAGCATTCTGGATTATCTCAGATTCCAGAGTGAGTTCGTGACCAAGGACTACATCCCAATCGCCGACATCCTCGCTCATTTGGGGGAGAGGGGCTTTGGCGATCTCTCTAAGCAGCGGGTGAGGTCGAGTGGCGTTGCAAAGCTACGAGACGCTGATGTCATCATCACGAGCACGTCCAAAGGATACAAAATTCCCCAAACGAGAGCTGACATCAATGACTTCTTGGAGATGGCATCTGGTGTAGTTGTGCCATTGCTTGAGCGTGTCAAAAAGGCCCGGGAGGTTTACAAGCTCAGTAGTCGTGGTGAGTACGACATCATCAAGGTGTCCAGGCTCATGGATCTGGAGAAGCTCCTATCCTCCCTTGAAGCTCTCGCCCCAGACAGATGATTGAAAAGGCCAGGCATAATTGCCTGGTCTCGAGAAGTTTTAAACCTAGTTAAATCGAACGACGATCCAGCACCAACGTCCTATTAAAGGACATCGCTCGCGGGATGCTTTAGGATGTTCCGCCTGTTTCCCTTCAGTTTGAGGATCGAATATGTCTCGTCTGGCAGAATTTCGTCAGCTTGAACAGCAACTCGCCGCACAACTTGCAGAGCTGGAATCGCTGAAAGGTAGCTCCGAACTGCAGAAAGAAATCGAATTTGAAACCAAGCTTCGTGACCTGCTAAGCAAGTATGGCTATAGCTTGCGCGACATTATCAACATCCTGGATCCCCAAGCTAGCCGTCGCGCCGCCTCTCCTGCTGTTGCAGAGAAAGCCCCACGTCGTGCCCGCCAAGTAAAGCAGTACAAGAATCCGCACAACGGCGAAATCATCGAGACCAAGGGCGGCAATCACAAGCTGCTCAAGGAATGGAAAGCCGAGTACGGCTCTGATGTGGTGGAAGACTGGCTCGCCCAGTAACACGCTTCACCGATGGTTTGCTAAAGCCCCCTCACGGGGGCTTTTTCTTTGGTGATGCTGTCAGGTAGTTCATCTGGGCGAGCTATCGCCACCCACAGCGAAAACGTACCTCGTACCAGCGACTGATCTGTGATCATCGGAGACGCATTTCGTCCGCAGTACCTATGCAGCCAGGCATTTTCCGAATACTGTATGCCCATACAGTAATAGAGAATACCGCCATGACAGGCACCAATCTGCCCGTAATGTCGATCCAAGAGTGGCGGCAGCTGCTCAACGACACCGAGGCTCTGCTCCTCGCACCTAAGAAACATCACAGGGAGCTTCTGCATCACGCATATGCGCTACGTGATACGCACGCCGTAGACTCAGCAACCTTGGCCGATATGTTGGAGCTCGCGGACGAAGCATTGATGTACGCCCACTCAGTCCAAGCGGATCAGCAGTGGTAGGCTAAACACACGCCTTGGTAGCATGGCGTCATGTCAGGATAGCCATGGCGAAAAGGTGAGTTCGTGAAACGAGATCTGAGCAAGGTGCTCATGCCTGACTACCCCCTGTATACGGAGGCCGTGGAAGCCCTGACGCTGTACCATCAGGCCCAGGCTCAAGGGGTGGTTGGAGCCGAGCTGGAGCGCCTCAGGCTGTTGGCTGAGCATCGCTTTCAGGCCGTCACCGACTAGCAGCTCCGAGCCCTCGGCCCCACAGAGAAAGGCCATTAGCAACCGGCCTTCCGAGATCGGTCACCAACATGCAAGGTGCAAAAGTTGCGCTCTGCTACCTAAAAACTCATCACTGACACCAGCTGTTTAACCATCAGGCGAACAAGATGACTCGTGGTACTCGGGCAGCCCCAGAAAAAGTGCCGGCTCGGGCCTTTGATCACAAGATGGTTCGCCAACGCCCTGCATTTCTGAATCAGGAAACGCTTGATAGCGTTGCTCGCGAGCATCAGCTTCATCTGCAGAAGCTGAGTGAAGAGATTCAGCTGAAGGCGCGCTCGAAGGCCAGTAAATTCGATGAGCCTAGCGATGCGATCCGTGGCAAAGAAGGAGCCATAAAGCGCTTGGTCGAATCCTATGGCTTCGTATCTCCCCAGCTATTCGGCTCGACCGTGAGGGGTGATGATCATGAAGGTAGCGACCTCGACATACTCGCCACCATTCCCTCCGGTAGAGCGGGCCCAATCTCGCTGTTCGACATAGCCAGCCTTGAAGATGAACTCCAGGCACTGATCGGCGTACCGGTGGATTTCAACATCGCCAATAACATGCCTGCGCATTTTCGGCATGGGATCGAAGGCGAGCTGGTCGAGCTCTAGCCAGGCGTTGCTCTGGAGAACATGCCGGCGATTATTCTGGCGTCCAGCAGGGCGTGGTGAGGCAGTTCTTCCCCATCGCTCATGGCGGCCAGGGTCGTGGCATCAGTGTGAAAGTTTCTTACGTTCTTGGGCCATTTCCCATTGTCATAGGCGAGCTCGCAAAACAGCGGTAGGGCACTTTTGATTACCCAGAGCGTGCCACAGTTGATCATCTGTCCACGGCTAATCATCCCTCGGCAGTGCTTGCCACGTGTTTTTCTAGAGCATTTGCGGCTCGATCACCGGCCTGAGTGTCCACACTGTCACTCAAGGTTTGACAGAGATGACGTAGCTGCGGAATCGTAACTCCTGTATTTATGCTGATTCGCATGTGTGCCTGAAGCTGTGGCTCGACTCCTGCAAGCGCGGAAAGCATTCCCACTGTGGCCAGCTCACGCGTCTTCCAATCCAAGATATCTCGTTCGAATATGTCACCAAACAGGTGAGTGCGGAGGTATTGGTTAGCTATCGGGGCAAAATCGAACAGTGGCCCCTCAACCGGCGAACCCGACAACTTCGTCTGGTTAGCGGTACCTGCGGCCAACAGGGCGTCACCTTGAAGTATTGGACGGCTAGGTTCGCGACCTGGATCGTCAAAGATGCCGCGCTGTTTGCGTGATTCCAGCACCTGCATCAGCTCCGTCAGCGCGTTCAGAGATCGGGGGAAGCCGGCATAGGCGTAAAGTTGTACAAGCACCTCACGCAGTTCGCTGACCGTTAGTTTCAAATCCAAGGCCTGATCCAGAGCAGTGTTCAAGCGGGGCAAGTCACCAATGGCAGCAAGCGCGGCTACGACGACAACCGCTTGTTGTTGCTCGCTCAGCGACTTGGAATTTGATTGGGATGAAATGGGGTGGCTCATGACATTGCGCGTTCCGATTGGATCAGATGAGGCCATCTCCGTAGCGCCTAGTCCGATCATGAATGTGGTTGCTATCCCGGCATTGATCCACTTACTCAGCACGCGGCCCGCTGTATTGTTCATCGGTCACTTTCTCCAACCAGTGGACATTTTTGCCTTCAGCTGTCGCTGTAACAGCAAGGTGCGTCATGCTCGTTGTGGGGGCAGCTCCATGCCAATGCTTAATGCCTGGAGGGCACCACACGACATCCCCAGGACGAACCTCCTGGATAAGGCCGCCCCATTGTTGAGTCAGCCCTAACCCCGAAGTGACCACCAGCCGCTGGCCAGCAGGATGGGTATGCCATGCAGAACGTGCCCCCGGCTCAAATGTCACGAAGCTTCCCGAGGCGCTAATACCCGAGTCCGCAGGCCACACCGGATCAATCCGGACGTCACCGGTGAAGAATTGAGAGGGGCCAACCATAGAGGCCTGTTTACCCGCTCTGGTTATTTCCTGTTGGCGGGGTGAGGCATTTTCAGCTGCTTCGCTCGATGCGAGTAGCAAAGTAGAGAGGCATATCGCAGCTGTAATGGGGTGAGCATTCATGTTGGAAACCCTCATTGTCAGAGATCTTGGGTAGCACGTGACCTCAGCTCAGCCTTTTTCCAGCGGGCCACTCAGGTAGACAACGTCAGTCACTGGCTCCAGCCAATCGACGGCCTTGCCATCCATGTATTCATTGATCGCGACATGCTGCATAGCCGTAGTATCGGTCGCGCCATGCCAGTGCCGGCGTCCGCAGTTGCACCAGATCAGATCACCTGCGCGGATCTCGGTCTTCGGGCCATCTTCACATTGCGTCCAGCCCACCCCATCGGTCACTAGCAAGGCTTGGCCCAGAGGATGAGTGTGCCAGTGGGTACGAGCACCTGACTCGAAGTTGACCACCGCAACGCCAACTCTAGCGGGGGCAGGCGCTGTGAAGACGCGGTCGATGCGTACTCGCCCCGTGAACCATTCAGCAGGCCCTTGGATCGCATTGGCCGACCCTGCACGGTGGACTTGCATGGCCACGCTGGAAAGGTTGTTGTCCGCCATATTGTTTTAGCCTCCCAAAAATGTAATTGAGACAACTGTAGCGACCGCGCTTTAATTCGTGTATTAGCAAAATCAAGAAATCGGTTTGAAGCTGAGCTTAACAATGAAATCAGACAATCTGAGCGATCTGGTGGTCTTTGTGGCCGTAGCCAGGGAAAGTAATTTCACCCGGGCAGCGGCACGATTGGGTGTGTCACCTTCAGCCGTTAGCCAGACAGTAAGGGGTCTTGAGGAACGTCTCGGTGTTCGCCTCCTCACCCGCACCACTAGGAGTGTCACGCGAACGGAGGCTGGGGAGAAACTACTTCAAGATATCGCGCCGCTATTGGATCAGATCGATGGTCACCTGAATGGCCTGACCGAGTTCGGACAACACGCCTCAGGGACGGTGCGGATCACAGCCGATGAGTTCGCCGCCCGCCATGTTTTATGGCCGAAACTACAGCCGGTGATCGAGTCCTACCCGGATGTCACGATTGAACTTATGACCGATTACGGCCTGACTGACATCGTTGCCGAACGATTCGATGCGGGTGTACGTTTGGGCGGCATCATCGATGCAGATATGGTGGCTGTGCCCATTGGGCCGCCCATGCGGATGGTTACCGTAGCCTCACCCGCCTACTTGAAGCGGTATGGAGTACCCCGCCGCCCCGAGGAGTTGATGGCCCACAGGTGCATCAACCTGCGGTTGCCTACGCACGGCGGCCTTTATCCTTGGGAATTCACCAATGATGGCAGCGAGTTTCGTGTCCGGGTGCAAGGGCCCCTGATCATGAACAGTTCGTTGCAGATACTGGATGCCTGTCTGGCAGGGGTGGGTTTGGCCCAGGTGACCGATGTACACGCGCAGGAGCATATCGGCAGCGGTGCCCTTGAAGAGGTCTTGGCTGATTGGTCAGAATTCTTCCCTGGTTATCATCTTTACTACCCCACGCGCCGGCAGCAAACCGCTGCTTTCAGGGTTGTTCTTGAAGCACTCCGAAGCGAGTAGGAGCTTGCGTGATGTCAGATGTCCAGCTGGCTTTCAGTGTTGGGAAAATTCGACTCGGATATCGTCACTGCCAAGCATCTGCATCAGGCCGTCGGGGTTTTCAATGTTTCCGATAAGGGTGTAAGAGTAAGGCGTTTTGAATGTCTTGTAGAAGACCACCAGGGTCTTCGATCCATACAGCATGACGTCCCCTGCTTTGATCGTTCCTGGAACGCTCGCATCCTTGGGGAGTGATACCGCGAGATCGACATACTTTTCGTTACTGTTGAGATCGGCCATTTCGAGCGTCAGCGGTAACAACGAGGAGAAGGCACGAGCTGCCTCAGTGTCAGCCAACCTGATTTTGTAATGCCGCTCGCCTATTGACATCTGCATGCAGGGTCTCTCCTGTTGAGCTTTCGCTTCGCCGGCCTTCGCCGTTTGGAAATCAGATGCGCTGGCCGGAACTGTCTGAGCTAAACCAAGTGCCAGTAGTCCACCCACCCAAGCAAGGTGCTGCAGACCAGACCATCGATAGAGAGCGGCCTTTTCGGTTATTAGAGGTAAAGGCTTGTGGGGTGTGCTCCTTCTCATTGCATCTCCTAGCATCCTGGGTTGGGCGACGTCTTATAGGCTGGATCAGGGTGCGTTGGGCGTGGAGGCAGCTGACCTTTCCGCACCTAAACGCAGCTCCGCGATATCGCGTTTTGGAGGCGTGCCGAACTGGCGCCCGTACTCACGGCTGAACTGCGATGGACTTTCGTAGCCGACCTTGAATGCGGCGGTCGCTGCATCGAGGTGTTCGTTGAGCATCAAGCGTTTTGCCTCGTTCAACCTCAACCATTTCTGGTATTGCAGTGGACTCATTGCGGTGAGCTGTCGGAAGTGCTGATGGAATGTCGAGAGGCCCATCTGTACCTGAGAGGCCAGCTCGTCCACCCGCAGAGGCTCGGCGTAGTTAAGCTTCATCCAGTCGATGGCCTTTGCGATTCGATGACCCTTGCTGCCAACGGAGGCGATATAGCGCAGGAGAGGGGCTTGGTCACTTAGCAGCAACCGATAATGGATCTCTCGCTGAATCAAGGGCCAGAGTACCGGGATCGCATCGGGCTCCTCCAACAGCTCAATCAGGCGGGTGAAGCTCTCCAACAGCTTCTGGCCCAGTCCACCAACTCCAGCGCTGGTGTGAAAGGACTGACCGCTCACAGGAGGGCGACCATCTTGCGCGATCAATTCGGCCAGTGTGCGCAAATCGAGCTTGAACACCAAGCCAAGACAGGGCGCTTCCTCGCTGGCCATTGTCACCGCCGAGTTGGCGGGAATGTTTAGCGAGGTGACCAGAAAACGAGTCGTGTCGTATGGGAATACGTCACCGCCGATAACCATTTCCTTTGCCCCTTGCGCAACCAAAACAATGCTTGGTTCGACAATGCACGTAATCGGTGGGGCTGGTGCGTTGCGTCGATAGACGCTTAGGCCTGCAATGCTCGTCGCGAAATCTCCAGCGGTGGGCGCGTGGGCACCGATGACCCTGCACAGTGTGGCCATTGGGGTCGTGCGTGAAGGCGGGAGTGCGGTTGCGGGCATGGTGAGCGTTCCGATCAGCGTGTAGCGAAACACTACTCGCGCGTCGCTTTCAGTGTCCATGCCCAGCCAACCAGGTCTGGACAATTGGGCAAGAAAACTACCGGTTTGCTCTACTGATGTGCTGGTTCACGCGAGGAACATAGGTGGCAGATGAGATGACTCTAGCGTCCGTGAGCGATGTCCTCTCACATTCCTTCCATTTCGAGCAGACAGGAAGATGTGCATGAAGTCTTTGTTCGTTGCGTTTGCCTTGATGGTCAGTTCACTCACTGCGGGAGCCGCCGATATGTCTCATGGGGCCAACAATTTCTACCAGAGTGAGCAGGTTTCACTCGAGCGTGTCACCTTCAAGAACCAGTTCCAGATGACCACTGTCGGTAATCTGTATCTGCCCACAAAACAGAGCGTCAACGCCAAGCATCCCGCAATCATCGTCGGGCACCCGATGGGGGCGGTCAAGGAGCAAAGCTCGAATCTTTATGCCCAGAAGCTGGCAGAGCAGGGCTTCGTCACCTTGGCCATCGATCTGTCGTTCTGGGGCGAAAGTGACGGGCGTCCGCGCAATCTAGTGTCGCCGGACATCTATGCCGAAGACTTCAGTGCGGCGGTTGACTATCTCGGTGCTCAAGGTTTCGTTGATCGGAACCGTATTGGCGTGCTGGGTATCTGTGGCAGCGGCAGCTTTGCCATCAGTGCGGCGAAAATTGATCCACGCATGAAAGCGATTGCAACGGTCAGCATGTACGACATGGGTGCCGCCAACCGCAATGGACTCAAGCATGGCGTCTCGGTCGAACAGCGCAAAAAGGCTATCGCCGAAGCAGTAGCCCAGCGTGATGTCGAGTTTGCCGGAGGCGAAACTAAGTACACCAGTGGCACGGTGGATCAGCTAACTGAGAGCTCTAATGCCATCGAGCGGGAGTTTTACGACTTTTACCGCACACCTCGTGGTGAGTTCACTCCCAAAGGGCTGTCGCCGCTTCTGACGACGCACCCGACGCTAACCAGTAACGTCAGGTTCATGAACTTCTATCCGTTCAATGACATCGAGACGATCTCGCCTCGTCCCATGTTGTTCATCGCAGGAGAGGAGGCTCATTCCCGGGAGTTCAGCGAAGAGGCGTATCGCCTTGCCGGCGAACCCAAGGAACTCGTGATTGTCCCGGGCACTGGCCATGTGGATCTGTACGACCGCGTAGAGATGATCCCCTTCACCAAGCTGACAACTTTCTTCCGCGAAAACCTCAAGTAAAAGGGTGTTGTTTCCAGGCCCAGCACCACGCAGGGCGTGGGCATCCGTGTCTTTTGAAATTGCTACAACGAGAATTGCCATGAGCAGCCCAGCAATACCCCTTCAACACTCAAACCGTCAGGTCTGGAGCGCTGTCCTGGCGATGTCGCTCTGTGCTTTTGCCTTGGTGGCTTCTGAGTTTCTGCCTGTGAGTTTGCTCACACCAATTGCATCCGATTTGTCACTGACTGAAGGCCAGGCCGGGCAGGCCATCTCTATATCGGGTTTCTTTGCTGTAATCACCAGCCTGTTACTAGCCACCGTAACCCAAGGGATCGACCGCAAGCCTGTGCTGCTGGCCACGACGGCGCTTATGCTAATTTCCGGGGGCATGGTGGCCTTTGCCCCTGACTACCTGACGTTGATGGTTGGGCGTGCCGTGCTTGGGATTGCCATTGGTGGTTATTGGTCGATGTCCACCGCAGTGATGATGCGCATCGCGCCCGAGGCACTCGTTCCGAAGGCTATTGCTGTGATGCAGGGCGGTACAGCCTTGGCTACGGCAATTGCGGCGCCAGTTGGGAGCTATCTGGGTGGCATGGTCGGCTGGAGAGGGGCATTCTTTTGCGTGGTGCCTTTGGCTGCACTGGCGTTGATCTGGCAAGCCTTCACGCTGCCGGCAATGCCGAGTGAGCGGATTCAAATATCGGCCACTGGCTCGCTGCGCCTGCTTGGGGATAGCAAGGTTGCCCTTGGCATGGCCGCAGTTGCGTTTCTCTTCATGGGGCAGTTCACCCTCTTTACGTATCTGCGGCCCTTCTTGGAGACGGTCACGCATGTAGATGTGCCCACTCTCTCGCTCTTGCTCTTGATCATCGGTGCCGCAGGCTTGGTAGGCACCATGCTAGCCGGCTCTCTTGTTAGTCAAAGTCTGAACAAGGTTTTGGTTGGAATACCGTTGATCATGACTGCCATCGCATTCGCCATAGTCGTCGTTGGTAGCTGGCTTGTTCCAGTCGCCGCAGTGCTGGGGCTGTGGGGGCTGGCCGCGACCTGTGCACCGGTGGGATGGTTTACCTGGTTGGCCAAGGCATTGCCACACGATGCAGAAGCTGGTGGTGGGTTGATGGTCGCAGTAATTCAGTTGGCTATCACTGCTGGTGCAACTGCAGGAGGGATGCTGTACGACGGGATGGGTTATCAGGCTACCTTCATCGCCAGCGGCATATTCTTGCTCATTGCAACCGCACTCAGTGTTGTCACAAGCCGTTGGCGTGGCGCGGCATGCACGTAGAACGGTGGGCCAGCCTACTTAAGCGTGCAGCAAAGACGACAGTAACAATCAGGTACCATGAGTCGGCGGATAAAAGAAAGCCCGCTGCTAGGCGGGCAAGGGAGCTTCTATCACACGTAGGGATAGCTAACGTTCCCACACCGCCTGTGAAAAGTACGTGAATAAACCCGTCGGTGAAGGCGATGCCTGTCCAATCTCCGCGATCTTGAGTGGATGTGCTCTAGCGGTTGCGTATGGTATTCAGTGCAGGTGACCAGACGTTATGTCCGCAGCGTTCACACACGACTGAGTCTTGAGGTTCATAGAAGGTTGGGAAGCCGCAGCTGACGCAACAATGTAAGCCCGCGTTCGGCGGTGCCAGGTACTCTGGACGATGTTCGACTGGGAGCACCGACAGCCCTGGCCAGGTATCATCTGGCCCATAGAAATACAGGCTGATATCGCCATCGGTTTCCAATAGGCCGAGTCGAACTTGGCCGAGATGCTCCACGCCTTGTTGGCGCAGTTCCATGAAGAGCTCGTTGGATGAGATGTTCAAATTTCGCAGCGAATGGATCTCGTACATTCCGTCCTTTACTACCGTGATGGGCAACCCATCGATCCAGGCCTCGCATGTTCTGCTGCGTCTCATCATGTAGACGGTTCCGCGATAGAGCAGCAAATGGGAGGAGGGGTACATCTTCATAAAAGGTAACATCGCCTGCGGCTGAGCCCAAGGTGAGGATCACCACGAGCTCGAATCGGGAAAGCTGCCTAATTCCACGTCGACCACTGAATTTCAGAAAGAAGAACACGGCTAGAAACGCCGCTGAAACGCGGACGGCGACCTCCAAGAGAAAGGTCAGCGGGAACTCGCCAATGAGCATTTGGGAAATTTTCAAGGCACGCATCGACCGACGCACTTGGCTGAACGTTAACTGCTCGATTTTCAGGGCGGTTTCTGAGGCACTCGGAAGCACTTTATCGCCCCTAGCTGCCTCAGCAATTGCGCCACGTAGCCGTCGAATCATTGCCTGGGCAGTTCCTGTCGGCATTCCTTTCGATGATCGATTTTCCGGCAGTGTGTAAGCATCAGGAAGTGCCTCCCTGATCGAAATCCCTCGTGATTGAACGTAGTCTTTCAGGATCAAAACGAATTGAAGGCATAACGGCCTATGGGTTTCCAGAGGTGCTCCAGGGTTGTCGATGAACACCCAGGGGCTGCAGCGAGGCGGATCACCAGGCTCAGGTGATCGCGGATAAGTCATAAATTGGCTCAACAAACCGACATGCTGGGCGTCTGGGGACAAATCGGCCAAAGGAATCGTCGTGAATCTCGCCACAGCCAGTACGAACCTGCAGAGCTGGAGCTCAACATCAAACTGGCACTTGCTCTGAAGATATGCGAATAGCCAATCAATTTCGTGGGACAAAAAGTTAGCGGTTTCCAAGCCCTTGCTATCGGGGACTTCCGGTGATTTAGCCATAGCGGGCGCTGGCTGCTCCCGGACGCCAATTCGATTCAAGTAACTGAGGAAGCCATAGGTGATGCCGCGCACTTGTCGCATCACCGTGCTCACGATCGGAGCGTCAGGATCGCGTCGATAACACGGGCGCCAGGCTGGATTAATTGGCTGGGCAGTGAGCACAGGCTGTCCAGCGGAATTGAATCGACTGCCTGCCGGACTGCGACTGATCCAGTTGCAATCCGGTTGACTAATGAAGCCTAGGAATTCCGTGAAGGCAGCGTTATCCCATTGGGTGATTGGGCGCCGGTCTACGAGAAAGCTCCAGTTTAGGGCCATCTGGAGGACGGCTGAGTAATCCGAGTATCGGCCAGGCCAAGGTGTACGCTTGATACGCATCGACTCCAGAATGAAGTCCGCTGCGTGACGGCACATCTCAACAGGGAGACAGGACTCATCAACCTTCGATAAGCGCTCCAAGACGTGAATGTTTGCAGGGAAATCCAGGCCGTCGTTTATACAGCGCACGAACGTCGGCATGGTAGGAAAGATCGGAAACGGGCTCAGCGTCCGGGTCATGGGCAGTCATGGTTCTGATATGTCGGAGTCAGTGTAGACAATGAATGCTAACGGCCGGCCAGCTCAGAATCCCGGCGATCATTCGAAGAAGGATGGCACGCTTCGGACGTCGTTTGTCGGCAGGCAAGACGCTCCCGATGGGGGGCGCTTGATGGATCGTGAAGAGGAGTATGCTAGGGAATCAGTTGGCTCTGACATTTGGGATTTTCACGCCTAGATCGTCCAGCTTCAAAAAATGGGTCAGAGAAGCGCTGGGTTAGGCGATGGAGGGCAAAGCCTTGATTTTCCGATGCTCACGGTTTCCAGGTTTAGAAAATTTCCGTCCAGGGATTACGAAACGCTGACAGCGTGTACGTTGCTCGCCCAATACGTCATTTAACATAATACACATTATGCGCTAGTCTATATTTGGTCACCAGGCCACGAGTGAGGCACTTTGGGACCAGGTAATGCCCTCTGGTCTAGATTTTAATCTCGATCAATCGACCGCTTACCATCACGAGCATTAGCCTGGTGCTGGACGCGTTGGGCTTGCCTTTGTTGGCTAACGCGGCTGGAGCATCCGAAACCCAGCCATTCCCAGCTGTACCTGAGTACTTGCAAGTAACTTGTAACGTTTACCCTCGGCTTTGTTGACCAGGCCAAGCCAAGCCCGACGCCTGCGTGACCACACCAAGGCTGCTGCCAGCGTCGTTGCGGTTGCCGCGATGGCAATCGCCGGCAAACCAGCCCCTGGTCGATCGGTTGACGCGGTCAATTGTAGGAGCGGCCTTGTGTCGCGATGGGCTGCAAGGCAGCCCCGGCATTTTATGCGTCTGCTTTGAAATCTTGGGGCTGCTGCGCAGCCCATCGCGACACAAGGTCGCTCCTACAAGGGCCCGCAGGGTTCAGACGACAGTTGCTTACACCTCACGCCGACCCTCAAGCCAGGATCCATCCCTGTAGGTCCGTCCTGACTTGAAAGCGATACTTGAGCGCTCAGGTCCCCTCGTGTGCCCATTCTTATATGCAAATAAGATATAACTACACTAAATACTCATTTAGCGTAGTTATATAAACCCAACCTCTGCACCCACCTCTCAAACCAGCCCGCCAAAACGCCTGTAAAAGCCTTCATTCACATCCGGCAACGGCCCATCAGCCGTCTCCAGCGCTGCATTCAGCCATTCTTCCGCCTTGGCAAACACCAGGCGATAGAGGTTACGGCACAGCTGTCGCGCAGCCCTTCCCTCCCAATCCCCAGGCAGCAGCTCGTCCGGCAATTGCGGGTCGCGCAGCAGCAGCCGGCGGTATTCGTGAATCAACAATGTGCGTGCCAGGAAGCAATCCTGGGCATCGAGCTGTTGTTGCTCTTTCAAACCTTGCCATAGCGGCCTGAACAGCTGGATGAACTCGCTGTACTGTTGCCCCAGTTCGTCGATGCGCCAGCTCTCCCGCACCTGGGCGCGCATGGCCTTGGATGCCAGTACTTCCTGGGTGTGGGTCTCGAAGACGATACTGTCGTCGCTGGCCTCCAGGTCACGCAGGGTTGCGGCCAGGTCGGCGCGGTCTGCCCGTGGGCAGCCCAGCAGGTTCGGGGCCATGGCGCCAAACCCCTGCCACTCCAGTTCCTCTCGCAAAGCCTTGCGTTTGCCGGCCTCCAGCTGCGAGAGCAACACCAGCGTCCAGGCGCCGTCCCAGGCTGGCTGGCTCGGGCTGTAGACCCGCTTGAAGGCTTTCTCGAACCTGCGGCGGCCTGTGCCTGTCAGGCTGTAGTAACTGCGGCGGCCAACCTTTTCGGCAGTGAGCCAGCCTTCCTTGGTAAGGCGGAAGATGGATGTGCGGATCAGCCGCTCGTTGATGCCGATAGGCTCCAGCAGGTTGATCAAGCTACCCAGCCAGACGGTACCGCCGTGGGGTTCGATGGCGTCGCCGTACAAAGTGATGATCAAGGAACTGGCGCGGATCGGCGTCTGTTCCTGGAAGCGGGTGATCAGGTGGTTCAGTGGGGCGAGATTGCTCATGGGCGAACTGTGCGCGGATAAAGCACCGACTATACCTGCGCGGCGTGCCGCCTGGCCATTGCGTGACGCTGCCAGGCTCATGCCGATGCCTGGCCTTTGGGCCTGACGCCGGTGTCTTCCATGCGTGGGCGCCGGGGCTCGACTTCGGTCAGCGGCGGGCATTCGACCAGGCTGTTCATGCAGCGTTGCGCCAGGTGCTGATACTCCGCCGTGCCACGTTGCTTCCAGGCCAGCTCCTGTTCGGTCAGTGGGCGCTTGACCTGGGCTGGCGAGCCCATCACCAGGCTTTGTGCCGCACATTCGAAACCCGCCTTGACGAATGCCGTGGCCGCGACGATGCAGCGCGGCGCCACATGGGCACCATCCATCACCACCGCGTTCATGCCGATCAAGGCGTCTTCGCCCACGCGGCAGCCGTGCAGCACGGCGCCATGCCCGACATGCCCGTTGCGTTCGACTACCGTATCGCCGCCCGGGAAACCATGCATCACGCAGGTGTCCTGCAGGTTGGCGCCCTCCTCCAGCACGATACGGCCGAAATCCCCCCGTAGTGAAGCCAGTGGGCCGACGTAGCAACGAGGACCGACGATGACATCACCGATCAGCACGGCGCTGGGGTGCACGTAGGCTGTCGGATGAACCACGGGGGTCAGGCCGTCCAGTCGATAGCAAGGCATGGAAAAGCTCCTGAAATGATTTCAAATGCACGCAGATCTTGTATCACAATATTATTTCGCGTCAATCGCCTGGGTCGTGTATCGCTTTGGAGCGTGTCGCTTGCTTTGCAAAAAAACGTCGTTCCACGCCGAAATCCGCCTAGATAAACGATTCATCACCATCAATGGCGATGAAACGTCGCTTGGCGCTACGACGCAAAGAGATACATGAAACAATTTTGTATGTTGCATTCATGTATCGCGTGATGCATATACTGGTTACACCCGGACGTGATCCCGCATCACGCCCCTGCAAACAATTCCAAGAAATGCCGGCCCCACGATGTGCCGTGCGTGCAGCCAGAGGAACCCGACATGCCGCGATATCTCGATGTGCAGGCGCCGGAACAAGGCGTCCAGCTCATTACCCTGCAACGGCCCGAGGCGCTCAACGCCCTGTGCACCGAGTTACTGGCAGAGCTGGCCACTGCGCTGGAAACGGCCGGGAAGGACGAGCAGACCCGTGCGGTGGTCATCACCGGCAGCCGCAAGGCATTCGCCGCAGGCGCCGATATCCGCGAGATGGCCGAGCGCGACCTGGTCGGCATCCTCAACGACCCCCGTGTGGCTCACTGGCAAAGCATCGCCGCCTTCACCAAGCCGCTGATCGCCGCCGTCAACGGCTATGCCCTGGGCGGCGGATGCGAGCTGGTGATGTGCGCAGACATCGTCATTGCCGGCAGCGACGCCCATTTCGGCCAGCCGGAAATCAACCTCGGGATCATCCCCGGCGCCGGTGGCACCCAACGCCTGCTGCGAGCAGTAGGCAAGCCGCTGGCCATGCAAATGGTGCTGACCGGCGAAGCCATCACCGCCCGCCATGCCTTGCAGGCCGGGCTCGTCAGCGAAATCACCCAGCCGGAACTCACTGTAGAACGCGCGCTGCATGTCGCCCGCGGCATTGCCGCCAAGGCCCCGCTGGCGGTGCGCCTGGCCAAGGAGGCGCTGCTCAAGGCCGGCGATACCGACCTGGCCAGCGGCCTGCGCTTCGAACGCCACGCCTTCACCTTGCTGGCCGGCACCGCCGACCGCGACGAAGGCATTCGTGCATTCCAGGAAAAACGCCAGGCCCGCTTCCAGGGCCGCTGACCATCTTCCCCTCGACTGACGGAGCGAGTCTGTCATGCCTTTCCAGCACATCTTGTTTTCCATCGAGGACGGCGTCGCCCTCCTCTCGTTGAATCGCCCCGAACAGCTGAACAGCTTCAATACCGCCATGCACCTGGAAGTGCGTGAGGCGCTCAAGCAAGTGCGCCAGAGCAGCGAAGCACGGGTGTTGTTGCTGACTGCCGAAGGCCGTGGTTTCTGCGCCGGCCAGGACCTGTCCGATCGCAACGTCGCCCCTGGCGCCGAAATGCCGGACTTGGGCGAGTCGATCGACAAATTCTACAACCCGCTGGTACGCACCCTGCGCGACCTGCCGCTGCCGGTGGTCTGCGCGGTCAACGGTGTGGCTGCCGGCGCCGGTGCCAACATCCCGCTGGCCTGCGACCTGGTGCTGGCCGCCCGCTCGGCCAGCTTCATCCAGGCATTTTGCAAGATCGGCCTGGTACCCGACTCCGGCGGCACCTGGCTGTTGCCGCGCCTGGTCGGCATGGCGCGAGCCAAGGCCCTGGCCATGCTGGGCGAGCGCCTGGGCGCCGAACAGGCCCAGCAATGGGGGCTGATCCACCGTGTGGTCGATGATGCCGCGCTGCGCGACGAGGCCCTTGCCCTCGCCCGCCAGCTCGCCACCCAGCCCACTTACGGCCTGGCCCTGATCAAGCGCAGCCTGAACGCCAGTTTCGACAACGGTTTCGATGAACAGCTGGAACTGGAGCGCGACCTGCAGCGCCTGGCCGGGCGCAGCGAGGACTATCGCGAAGGCGTGAGTGCCTTCATGAACAAGCGCACGCCAGCATTCAAGGGGCGTTGATCATGAGCGCACTCGCAAGCAACGCCCAGGTGGCAGTGATCGGTGCGGGCGCCATGGGCGCCGGCATCGCCCAGGTTGCGGCCCAGGCCGGCCACCTGGTAAAGCTCTACGACAATCGCCCGGGCGCAGCAGCCCAGGCGGTTGCCGACATTGATCGGCAACTTTCCCGCCTGGTGGAAAAAGGCAAGTTGCAGGCCGTCGAGCGGGAAGCCATCAGCGCCCGGCTGTGCCCGGTGGACGCCCTTGAAGCCCTGGCCGATGCCCGCCTGGTGATCGAGGCCATCGTCGAGAACCTGCAGGTCAAGCAAGCGCTGTTCAGCCAGTTGGAAGCCTTGTGCGCCGCCGACTGCATCTTCGCCAGCAACACCTCGTCGCTGTCCATCACCAGCCTTGCCGCCGGGCTGCAACGGCCGCAACAGGTGGTTGGCATGCACTTCTTCAACCCGGCACCGCTGATGGCTCTGGTCGAAGTGGTCTCGGGCCTGGCCACCGCCCCGGCCGTAGCCGCCTGCATTCATGCCACCGCCCAGGCCTGGGGCAAGCTGCCGGTGCACACGCGCTCCACGCCGGGCTTTATCGTCAACCGCGTGGCGCGGCCGTTCTATGCCGAAAGCCTGCGCCTGCTGCAGGAAGGCGCAGCCGATTGCGCCAGCCTCGATGCGCTGCTGCGCGATGCCGGTGGTTTTCGCATGGGCGCGTTCGAGCTCACCGACCTGATCGGCCACGACGTCAATTACGCCGTTACCTGTTCAGTCTTCGATGCATTCTATGGCGATTTCCGTTTCCAGCCTTCGCTGGTGCAAAAAGAACTCGTGGACGCAGGCCGCCTCGGGCGCAAGACCGGCCAAGGCTTCTATAGCTATGGCGAAGGCGCGGAGCGCCCGCAACCAGCCGAACTGCACAGCGCCGCCATCGTCGATGCGTGCGTCGTCGAAGGCGACCTGGCGGTGATGCAGCCGCTGGTCGAGCGCCTGCGCCAAAGCGGCATCGCCGTGACCCGACGCGCCGGCTGCGGCCTGATCCAGGTGGGCGATGCCACCCTGGCACTGTCCGACGGCCGACTGGCCAGCCAGCGCGCCCGGGAAGATGGCCTGCGTAACCTGGTGCTGCTCGACCTGGCACTCGATTACGCCACCGCCACCCGCCTCGCCATCAGCTGGTCGGCCGACACCAGCGACCACGCTCGCGACCAGGCCGTGGCCTTGCTGCAGCGTGCCGGGCTGAAGGTAACGGCGGTCGCCGACCTGCCCGGCCTGGTGGTGCTGCGCACCGTTGCGATGCTCGCCAATGAGGCCGCCGATGCCGTGCTGCAAGGCGTCGGCAGCGCCGCCGACATCGACCTGGCCATGCGCGCCGGGGTCAACTACCCCTGCGGCCCGCTAGCCTGGGCCGCGAACATCGGCCTCCCCCATACCCTGCGCGTGCTCGACAACCTGCAGCGCAGCTACGGCGAGAGCCGCTACCGCCCTTCCCTGCTGTTACGCCGCTGCGAAGCCAAAGGAGGCACCCTGCATGACTGAAGTCGAACTGGCACAAGCCTGTGCCGAAGCCATGTACGCACGCGACCAGGCCACCCAGGGCCTGGGCATCCGCCTGCTGGAAGCCGGCCCGGGCCAGGCCTGCCTGCGCATGCCGGTACGCGCCGACATGATCCAGGGGCATGGCACCTGCCATGGCGGTTTCCTGTTCGCCCTGGCCGATTCGGCGTTTGCTTTCGCCTGTAACAGTCACGACCAGGCCACCGTCGCCCTGGGCTGCAGCATCGACTACCTGGCCCCGGCACTGCGCGATGACGTTCTCACCGCCCGCGCCAGCGAGGTCAGCCGCAAGGGCCGCACCGGCCTGTACCACGTCCGCATCGAGAACCAGCGCGGCGAGCTGGTGGCGATGTTCCATGGCAAATCCTACAAAGTGCGCGGCACCGTGCTGGCGCAGGAGACGCAAGATGACTGAACACACCCTGGCCGATGCCTTGATCATCGACGCCGTGCGCACCCCCATCGGCCGTTATGCCGGGGCCTTGAGCGGCGTGCGCGCCGATGACCTGGCCGCCATTCCGCTCAAGGCCCTGATTCAGCGCCATCCCGAACTGGACTGGACAGCCATCGACGACGTCATCCTCGGCTGTGCCAACCAGGCTGGCGAGGACAACCGCAACGTCGCGCACATGGCCAGCTTGCTGGCCGGGCTGCCGATCGAAGTGCCGGGCACCACCATCAACCGCTTGTGTGGTTCCGGCCTGGACGCCATCGGCAATGCCGCCCGCGCCCTGCGCTGCGGCGAAGCCGGGCTGATGCTGGCCGGCGGCGTGGAATCGATGTCGCGCGCGCCGTTCGTCATGGGCAAGTCGGAGCAGGCGTTCGGCCGCGCAGCCGAACTGTTCGACACCACCATCGGCTGGCGTTTCATCAATCCTTTGATGAAGGAAGCCTTCGGTACCGATTCGATGCCGGAAACGGCAGAGAACGTTGCGCAACAGTTCGGCATTTCCCGCGCCGACCAGGACGCCTTCGCCCTGCGCAGCCAGCACAAGGCGGCCGCCGCCCAGGCACGCGGGCGCCTGGCGAAGGAAATCGTGCCGGTCGAGATCCCGCAGCGCAAAGGCCCGGCCAAAGTGGTCGAGCACGACGAACATCCCCGCGGCGACACCACCCTGGAGCAGCTGGCCAGGCTTGGCACCCCGTTCCGTGACGGCGGCAGCGTCACCGCCGGCAATGCCTCGGGGGTCAACGATGGTGCCTGCGCCCTGCTGCTGGCCAGCAGCACTGCCGCTCGCCGCCATGGCCTGAAGGCTCGCGGCCGCATCGTCGGCATGGCGGTGGCCGGGGTCGAACCACGGCTGATGGGCATAGGCCCCGTGCCAGCTACGCGCAAGGTGCTGCAGCTTACCGGGCTGTCGCTGGCCGACATGGATGTCATCGAGCTCAACGAGGCCTTTGCCGCCCAGGGCCTCGCGGTACTGCGCGAGCTAGGCCTGGCCGACGATGACGAGCGGGTCAACCGCAACGGCGGTGCCATCGCACTGGGTCACCCGTTGGGCATGAGCGGTGCACGCCTGGTCACCACCGCCTTGCACGAGCTGGAAGAAACCGCCGGACGCTACGCCCTGTGCACCATGTGCATCGGCGTCGGGCAAGGCATCGCGATGGTCATCGAACGCCTCTGAGCGGCTCAGGCCATCCGCTTGTTACCGAACCGAACGCAGCCGTATATGCTGCTTCCATGACACTCACCACGCGGCCTGCAACCGTTACCGCGCGGCGTACAAGAACAATTCGAGTGAAGCCATGAACATGTACCATGATGCCGATCGTGCCCTGTTGGACCCGATGGAAACCGCCAGCGTCGATGCCCTGCGCCAGCACCAGCTGGAGCGCCTGCGCTGGAGCCTGAAGCACGCCTATGACAACGTGCCGCTGTACCGCCAGCGCTTTGCCGAGTGCGGCGCCCACCCCGCCGACCTCAAGTGCCTCGAAGACCTGGCGAAGTTCCCCTTCACCGGCAAGAACGACCTGCGCGACAACTACCCCTACGGCATGTTCGCGGTGCCCCAGCAAGAGGTGGTCCGCCTGCACGCCTCCAGTGGCACCACCGGCAAGCCCACAGTGGTGGGCTACACCCAGAACGACATCGACACCTGGGCCAACGTGGTCGCCCGCTCGATCCGTGCTGCAGGTGGGCGCAAGGGTGACAAGGTGCATGTCTCCTACGGTTACGGGCTGTTCACCGGCGGGCTTGGCGCGCATTACGGTGCCGAGCGCCTGGGCTGCACGGTGATCCCCATGTCCGGTGGCCAGACCGAGAAGCAGGTGCAGCTGATTCGCGACTTCCAGCCCGACATCATCATGGTCACCCCCTCTTACATGCTAAACCTGGCCGACGAGATCGAGCGTCAGGGCATCGACCCGCAAGACCTCAAGCTGCGCCTGGGCATATTCGGCGCCGAGCCGTGGACCGACGAGCTGCGCCGTTCTATCGAGCAACGGCTGGGCATCGATGCGCTCGACATCTATGGCCTCTCGGAAATCATGGGGCCTGGGGTGGCGATGGAGTGCATCGAAACCAAGGATGGCCCGACCATCTGGGAGGACCACTTCTACCCCGAGATCATCGACCCGGTCACCGGTGCAGTGCTGCCGGACGGCCAGTTGGGCGAGCTGGTGTTCACTTCGCTGAGCAAGGAAGCGTTGCCAATGGTGCGCTACCGCACGCGCGACCTCACTCGCCTGCTGCCCGGTACTGCCAGGCCGATGCGGCGAATCGGCAAGATCACCGGCCGTAGCGATGACATGCTGATCATTCGTGGGGTCAATGTGTTCCCGACCCAGATTGAGGAGCAGGTGCTGAAAATAAAACAGCTTTCAGAACTTTATGAGATTCATCTGTATCGCAATGGCAACCTGGACAGTGTCGAGGTGCATGTGGAGCTGCGTGCCGAGTGCCAGCACCTTGATGAAGGCCAGCGCAAGCTTGTTGTCGGCGAACTGAGCAAACAGATAAAGACCTACATTGGCATCAGCACCCAGGTGCAGTTGCAGCCCTGCGGTGCGCTCAAGCGTTCCGAGGGCAAGGCCTGCCACGTGTTCGACAAACGGTTGGCCAGCTGATTCATTCGGCTGCGTTTTCAGCCCCGGCATCGTCCGGGGCTTTTTTTTGCGTTTTTTCGGCTGGCCTCTTCGCGGGTAAACCCGCTCCCACAGGAATCGCATCATGCCAGGGGGATGCACACGAACTGTGGGAGCGGGTTTACCCGCGAAAGGGCCGCCAATGTGATACACAAATCTTATTCGATACACCTAAAACTGTTTGACGTTATGTTTTGTATCGCTTACAAATGACTCATGCCTTAGCAGGAGTCGCAGCACATGTACGCACAGCTAGTGGAAACCGGAGTCAAGCGCGTCAAGTCGCTGGAAGAAATGTCGCCCCAGGAGCGCAACTTCCAGGAAAAGATCGACGCCGAAATCAAGATCGAAGCCAAGAACTGGATGCCCGAAGCCTATCGCCAGACCCTGATCCGGCAGATCTCCCAGCACGCCCACTCGGAAATCGTCGGCATGCTGCCCGAAGGCAACTGGGTCACCCGCGCCCCCAGCCTCAAGCGCAAGCTGCAGCTGATGGCCAAGATCCAGGACGAAGCCGGCCACGGCCTGTACCTGTACAGCGCCATGGAAACCCTGGGCGCCGACCGTGACGAAGAAATCGCCAAGCTGCACAGCGGCAAGGCCAAGTACTCGAGCATCTTCAACTACCCCACCCTCAGCTGGGCCGACATGGGCGCAGTGGGCTGGCTGGTCGATGGCGCTGCCATCGTCAACCAGGTGGTGCTGCAGCGCACCTCATACGGCCCGTATTCGCGCGCGATGATCCGCATCTGCAAGGAAGAGAGCTTCCACCAGCGCCAGGGCTACGAAATGCTCCTGACCATGATGCGCCACGGCACCCAGGCCCAGCGGGACATGGTCCAGGACGCGATCAACCGCCTGTGGTGGCCGGCACTGATGATGTTCGGCCCCAGCGACGAGCACTCCCCCAACAGCGCCCAGTCCATGGCCTGGAAAATCAAGCGCCAGACCAACGATGAACTGCGCCAGCGCTTCATCGACCAGACCGTGCCGCAGCTCGAGCTGCTCGGCTGCACCGCCCCCGACCCCGACCTGAAGTGGAACGCCGAGCGTGGCCACTACGACTTCGGCGAAATCCAGTGGGACGAGTTCTACGAAGTGATCAAGGGCAATGGCCCGTGCAACCAGGAACGTGTCGCCACCCGGCGCAAGGCCATCGAGGACGGCGCCTGGGTACGCGAGGCCGCCGTGGCCTACGCGCGCAAGCAACAGAACAAGAACGCCGCCTGAGCGGCGATTGATGCGGAGATCGAAAATGTCTGTCTGGACCCTCTACGAAGTGTTCGTGCGCAGCAAGCACGGCCTTAACCACAAGCATGTCGGCAGCGTGCATGCCGCCGATGCCGCCATGGCCATCGAAAACGCCCGCGAGCTGTACACCCGCCGCAGCGAAGGCGTGAGCCTGTGGGTGGTGCCCTCGGCACTGATCACCGCCTCTTCCCCGGACGAGAAAGACCCGCTGTTCGCCCCGGCAGACGACAAGGTCTACCGCCATGCCAGCTTCTACGAACTGCCCGACGAAGTCGGGCACATGTGAGGTTGGCCATGCATAACGAAGCCCTTGCCCCCTACCTGCTGCTGCTTGGCGACAGTGCCCTGGTTCAGGGCCAGCGCCTTTGCGAATGGTGTGGCCGCGCCCCGGCCATCGAAGAGGAGCTGGCCCTGATGAACGTCGGCCTCGACCTGGTAGGCCAGGCGCGCAACTGGCTGGAGTACGCCGCCGAGCTGCTCGATGATGGCCGTGACGCCGACGCCCTGGCCTTCCGCCGTGACGAACGGGCCTATCGCAACCTGTTGCTGGTCGAGCAGCCCAACGGCGATTTCGCCGTGACCATGACCAAACAGTTCTTGTATGACGCCTGGCATTTCGCCGTGCTGCAGGGCCTGGTCGGCTCGAACGACGAGCGTATCGCCGGTATCGCCGCCAAGGCCCTGAAGGAAGTCACCTACCACCTGCGCCGCTCCAGCGAGTGGGTGCAGCGCCTGGGCGGTGGCACCGAAGAAAGCCGCCAACGCATGCTCGCAGCCATCCCTGCACTGTGGCGCTTCACCGTCGAACTGGTCGCCGGTAGCGACAATGAAGTGCACCTGGCGCAGGCAGGTGTCGCTGCCGACCCCGCTGCCGTCGGCGCGGCCTGGCTCAAGCAGGTTGGCGAGACTTTCACCTCGGTCGAGCTGCCGCTGCCCAAGGCCGCCAGCCATTTTTACCTGGACGGTCGCAAAGGCCTGCACACCGAGCACCTGGGCCTGCTGCTGGCCGAGATGCAGTTCCTGCCGAGGGCGTACCCCGATGCAACCTGGTGAGCTGATTGCCGGCGACCGTGGCGCCCGCGCGCAACAAAGCGACGACCTGGCCCGGGCCTGGGCGGTACTGGCCCAGGTAATGGACCCGGAAGTGCCCGTGGTCAGCGTGGTCGACCTGGGGATCGTGCGTGACCTCGGCTGGCACGGTGGCCACCTGCATCTGGTCGTCACGCCGACCTACTCCGGCTGCCCGGCCACCGAGGTGATCGAAGGGGATATCCGCCAGGCGCTGGAACAGGCCGGCTTCCCCGCGCCGGCCCTTGAGCGTCGGCTGACCCCGGCCTGGAGCACCGACTGGATCAGCGAACTGGGCCGCAAGCGCCTGCGCGCCTATGGCATCGCCCCACCACAGGGCAGCGTCAGCAAGCGCAGCCTGCTCGGCGAGGCACCGCAGGTGTGCTGCCCGCAGTGCGGCAGCGCCCATACCGAATTGCTCAGCCAGTTCGGCTCCACGGCCTGCAAGGCGCTTTACCGCTGTCGCGAGTGCCTGGAGCCGTTCGACTATTTCAAATGCATTTGAGCCGTGGAGAACGCCATGAGCCAGTTTCACAGCCTGACCATCAAGCAAGTGCGCACCGAGACCCGCGATGCGGTATCGATTGCCTTCGACGTGCCAGAGCACCTGCAGGCGCAGTTCCGTTTCACCCAGGGCCAGTACCTGGTCATGCGTACCCAGCTGGATAACGAAGAAGTGCGCCGCTCCTATTCCATCTGCAGCGCCGTGCAGGACGGCGAACTGCGTGTGGCGGTAAAGCGCGTGCCTGGCGGGCGCTTCTCGGCATTTGCCAATGACGTGCTCAAGGCCGGCCAGCAACTGGAAGTGATGCCGCCATCGGGCAGCTTCTTCGTGCCACTGGAACCGGCCCGCCAGGGCAACTACCTGGGCGTGGCTGCCGGCAGCGGCATCACTCCGATCCTGTCGATCATTGCCACTACCCTGGCCAGCGAGCCGCACAGCCGTTTCACCCTGCTGTACGGCAACCGCTCCAGCTCTGGCGCACTGTTCCGCGACAAGCTGGAAGACCTGAAGAACCGCTACCTCGACCGCCTGAACCTGATTTTCGTGTTCAGCCGCGAGCAGCAGGATGTCGACCTGTACAACGGCCGCATCGATGCCGACAAGTGCGGCCAGCTGTTCTCGCGCTGGCTGGACGTTCCTGGCCTGGATGCAGCGTTCATCTGCGGCCCGCAGGCGATGACCGAAACCGTGCGCGACAGCCTGCGGGCCAATGGCCTGGCCAAGGAACGCATCCATTTCGAGCTGTTCGCCGCCGCCGGCAGCGAAGCCCGTCGTGAAGCCCGCGAGGCGGCGCGCCAGGTGGACTCGGCGCTCAGCCACATCACCGTGATCAGCGACGGCCGCGCCCTCACCTTCGACCTGCCACGCAATACCCGGAACGTGCTGGACGCCGGCAATGCCATCGGCGCCGAGCTGCCGTACTCGTGCAAGGCCGGCGTGTGCTCGACCTGCAAGTGCCGGGTGATCGAGGGCGAAGTGGAAATGGACAGCAACCATGCCCTGGAGGATTACGAAGTGGCAGCGGGGTATGTGCTGTCGTGCCAGACCTACCCGGTGAGCGACAAGGTGGTGCTCGATTTCGACCAGCTCTGAAACCGCGTTGCCTGCTTCGCGGGTAAACCCGCTCCCACAGGGACTGCACAAGACCCTGTGGGAGCGGGTTTACCCGCGAAGAGGCCCTAAGCAACACCGCAACACCCGCGTGACCTCAACAAAACAATTACAACACCCAGAGATCGCAACCCATGACACCCGAACGCATCGAAAGCATCGCCAACCACCCCGACTTCCAGCACCTGGTGCAGCGCAAACGCCGCCTCAACGGCAGCCTGACCCTGGCCATGCTGGTGATCTACTACGGCTTCGTCCTGCTGGTAGCGTTCTCCCCCAGCACCCTCGGCCAGTCCCTCAGCGGTGGCGTCACCACCGTCGGCATGCTGGTGGGCGTGCTGATGGTGCTGCTGTCCTTCGCCCTGACCGGTATCTACGTGCACCGCGCCAACAACGTGCTCGACCCGCTCAACGACAAGGTCAAGCAGGAGTGCGCACAATGAACTGGACCGCCATCTCGATGTTCATGGTATTCGTCTGCTTCACCCTGCTGGTCACCCGTTGGGCTGCCATGCGCACCCGCTCGGCCAGCGACTTCTACACCGCCGGCGGGGGCCTGACCGGCATGCAGAACGGCCTGGCGATCGCCGGTGACATGATCAGCGCCGCCTCGTTCCTGGGCATTTCGGCAATGATGTTCATGAACGGCTACGACGGCCTGTTGTATGCCCTGGGCGTACTGGCCGGCTGGCCGATCATCCTGTTCCTGATCGCCGAGCGCCTGCGCAACCTGGGCAAGTACACCTTCGCCGACGTGGTCAGCTACCGCCTGGCGCAAACCCCGGTGCGCCTGACCTCGGCCTTCGGCACCCTGGTGGTGGCGCTGATGTACCTGGTGGCGCAGATGGTCGGTGCCGGCAAGCTGATCGAACTGCTGTTCGGCATCAGCTACCTGTACGCGGTGATGCTGGTCGGCGTACTGATGGTCGCCTACGTCACCTTCGGCGGCATGCTTGCCACCACCTGGGTGCAGATCATCAAGGCGGTGATGCTGCTGTCGGGCACCAGCTTCATGGCCTTCATGGTGCTCAAGCACTTCGGTTTCAGCACCGAGGCGATGTTCGCCAGCGCCGTGGCCGTGCATGCCAAGGGCCAGGCGATCATGGCCCCGGGTGGCTTGCTGTCCAACCCGGTGGATGCCATTTCCCTGGGCCTGGGCATGATGTTCGGTACCGCCGGCCTGCCGCATATCCTGATGCGCTTCTTCACCGTCAGCGATGCCAAGGAAGCGCGCAAGAGCGTGTTCTATGCCACCGGGTTCATCGGCTACTTCTACCTGCTGCTGATCGTTATCGGCTTTGGTGCCATCGTCATGGTCGGCACCGAGCCGTCCTACCGTGACGCCACCGGCGCGATCATCGGCGGCGGCAACATGGTCGCCGTGCACCTGGCCCAGGCCGTGGGTGGCAATCTGTTCCTCGGCTTTATCTCCGCCGTGGCCTTCGCCACCATCCTGGCGGTGGTCGCCGGCCTGGCGCTGTCCGGTGCATCGGCTGTTTCCCACGACCTGTATGCCTGCGTGGTGCGCCAGGGCAAGGCCAGCGAGCAGGAGGAAATGCGCGTGTCGCGTATCGCCACGCTGCTGATCGGCCTGCTGGCGGTAATCCTCGGCCTGATGTTCGAGTCGCAGAACATCGCCTTCCTTTCCGGCCTGGTGCTGGCCGTGGCCGCTTCGGTCAACTTCCCGGTACTGCTGCTTTCGATGTTCTGGAAAGGCCTGACCACTCGCGGCGCGGTGTGCGGCAGCATGGCCGGCCTGGTTTCGGCGGTGCTGCTGGTGGTACTGGGCCCGGCGGTGTGGGTCAACGTGCTGCATAACGAGAAGGCGCTGTTCCCCTACAGCAACCCGGCGCTGTTCTCCATGAGCCTGGCCTTCCTCGGCGCCTGGGTGTTCTCGGTCACTGACAGCTCCGAGCGCGCCAGCCAGGAGCGTGGCCGCTACCTGGCGCAGTTCATCCGCTCCATGACCGGAATCGGCGCTGCCGGCGCCAGCAAGCACTGACTCTCAGGGAAGAACAACCATGTCGGGTAAAACAACAACAATGAACCGCACGCACTTCATTTCGGCCGCCTGGCTGGCGACCCTCGCCCTGCCGATGCCGGCGATGGCAGATTTCATCGGTGACAGCCACGCCCGGTTGGAGCTGCGCAACCACTACCTCAACCGCGACTTCCGCCAGAGCAACGCACCACAGGCCAAGGCCGAGGAGTGGGGCCAGGGCTTTACCGCCAAGCTGGAGTCGGGGTTCACCGAAGGCCCGGTCGGCTTTGGTGTCGACGCCATGGGCCAACTGGGCATCAAGCTCGACTCCAGCCGCGACCGCCGCAATACCGGCCTGCTGCCTTTCGGCCCGAACAGCCATGAACCAGTCGATGACTACAGCGAACTGGGCCTCACCGGCAAGGTACGGGTGGCCAAGAGCACCCTGCGCCTGGGGACCTTGCAACCGATCCTGCCGGTGGTGGTGTACAACGACACCCGCCTGCTGGCCTCCACCTTCCAGGGCGGCCTGCTCACCAGCCAGGACCTGGCCGGCCTGACCTTCAACGGCGGCCGCCTGACCAAGGCCAACCTGCGTGATTCCTCGGGCCGCGACGACATCGGCTACGGCGCCGCCAGCAGCGACCACCTGGACTTCGGCGGCGGCAGCTACGCCATCACCCCGCAAACCAGCATCAGCTACTACTACGCCAAGCTCGAGGACATCTACCGCCAGCAGTTCGTCGGCCTGATCGATACCCGCCCGCTGGGCGAAGGCCTGAGCCTGCGCACCGACCTGCGCTACTTCGACAGCCGCAACGACGGCGCCGAGCGTGCCGGCAACATCGACAACCGCAACTTCAACGCCATGTTCACCCTCGGCGTACGGGCCCACAAGTTCACCGCCGCCTGGCAGCAGATGTCCGGCGACAGTGCCTTCCCGTTCGTGAACGGCGGCGACCCCTTCACCGTCAACCTGGTCACCTACAACACCTTCACCCGCGCCGGGCTGGACTCGTGGCAGCTGCGTTACGACTACGACTTCGTCGCCATGGGTATCCCCGGCCTGAGCTTCATGACCCGCTACACCGATGGCCGCCACGCCGAAACCGCCACCGTCAGCAATGGCCGTGAGCGTGAGCGCGACACCGACATCACCTATGTCATCCAGAGCGGCCCGTTCAAGGACGTCAGCCTGCGCTGGCGCAACGTCACCTTCCGTTCCGGCAACGGCCTGACCAACGCCGTGGACGAAAACCGCCTGATCATCGGCTATACCGTGGCGCTGTGGTAACAGCGCCCCTCTACATTGGAGAACAGCATGTCTGCCGCCCCTACCCTGCAAAGCTTCATCGCCGGCCGCTGGCTTGGCCAGCATGGCGCCCAGGCCCTGCGTAGCGCCCTGGATGGCCACGTTCTGGCCTACAGCCACGAAGAGCGCCCGGATTTCGCCGAAGCCGTTGACTTTGCCCGTGCTCGTGGTCTGGCCACGCTGATGGCCATGGACTTCCAGCAGCGCGCCGCGCGCCTGAAGGCACTGGCCCTGTACCTGGCCGAGCACAAGGAGCAGCTCTACGCCTTGTCCCACCACAGCGGCGCGACCCGTGCCGACAGCTGGATCGACATCGAAGGCGGCAACGCCACGCTGTTCTCCTATGCGGGTATCGGCAGTCGCGAGTTGCCGTCGGGCAACCTGGTGCATGAAGGCCCGGCCATACCCCTGGGCAAGCAAGGCCATTTCGCCGGCAGCCACATCCTGGTGCCGCGTGCCGGCGTAGCGGTGCACATCAACGCCTTCAACTTCCCCATCTGGGGCATGCTGGAGAAGTTCGCCCCGACCTTCCTGGCCGGCATGCCGTGCATCGTCAAACCGGCGACCTCGACCAGCTACCTGACCGAGGCCGTGGTGCGCCTGATGAATGCATCCGGGCTGTTGCCCGAAGGCAGCCTGCAACTGGTGATCGGCAGCACCGGCGACCTGCTCGACCGCCTGCAGGGCCAGGACGTGGTGACTTTCACCGGCTCCGCCGATACCGCCGCCAAGTTGCGTGTCACGCCGAACCTGGTGCGCAACTCGGTGCCGTTCACCGCCGAAGCGGATTCGCTGAACTGCGCCATCCTGGGGCCGGATGTGACCCCGGACAGCGAAGAGTTCGACCTGTACATCAAGGAAGTGGTCCGCGAAATGACCACCAAGGCCGGGCAGAAATGCACCGCCATCCGCCGCGCCATCGTACCGGCCAGGCACATCGACGCCGTTGCCACGCGCCTGCGCGAACGGCTGGCCAAGGTGGTGGTCGGCGACCCGTCGCTGGAAGGCGTGCGCATGGGCGCCCTGGCCTCTCACGACCAGCAGCACGATGTGGCCGAGCGGGTGCGTAGCCTGCTGCAGAGCTGCGACCAGCTGTTCGGCGCCAGCGATGGCTTTGCGCCGCGTGGCGAGGGTGTGGCCGAGGGCGCGTTCTTTGCCCCGACTTTGCTGCAGGCCCGCAACCCGCATGCCGAAGGCGGTGCCCACGATATCGAAGCGTTCGGCCCGGTCAGCACGCTGATGGCCTATGACGACCTCGATGAAGCCCTGGCGCTGGCTGCGCGGGGCAAAGGCAGCCTGGTGGCAACCTTGGTCACCGCCGACCGCAGCGTGGCAGCCAAGGCCATCCCGGTGGCCGCCGCCTGGCATGGCCGCCTGCTGGTACTCGACAGCGAGGCGGCCAAGGAATCCACGGGGCATGGCTCGCCATTGCCGCAGCTCAAGCACGGCGGCCCGGGCCGCGCGGGCGGTGGTGAAGAGCTCGGTGGCCTGCGTGCCGTCAAGCATTACCTGCAGCGTGCCGCAGTACAGGGTTCGCCGAGCATGCTGACGGCGGTTACCGGCGAATATGTGCGCGGTGGCGAAGTGATCGAAACCGAAGTGCACCCGTTCCGCCGCTATTTCGAGCAGTTGCGCATCGGCGAGTCGCTGCTCACCCACCGGCGCACCGTGACCGAAGCCGACCTGGTCAACTTCGGCTGCCTGTCGGGTGACCATTTCTACATGCATTTCGACGAGATCGCCGCCAAGCAATCGCAGTTCGGCAAGCGCATCGCCCATGGCTATTTCGTGTTGTCGGCAGCGGCCGGGCTGTTCGTCTCCCCGGGGGCAGGCCCGGTACTGGCCAACTACGGCCTGGACACCCTGCGCTTCATCAACCCGGTGGGCATCGGCGACACCATCCAGGCGCGCCTGACCTGCAAGCGCAAAATCGACCAGGGCAAGACCAGCCCACTGGGCGAGCCCCAGGGTGTGGTGGCCTGGGATGTTGAGGTGACCAACCAGTTGGGCGAGCTGGTCGCCAGTTACGACATTCTCACCCTGGTGCTGAAAAAGCCCTGACAGTGCCGTTGGTCAGGGGCGGTGACAATCCAACCGACCTCCCCTGGCTGTTGCCGCTCTCATTCAATGAGGGGTGGTCAATGGCTTCGCCTCTCACTCCTGTATTGGGCCCGCCTGATCGCGGGCCGTTTTTTCATCGAGAGCGAGGGTTGCGAGATGAATGGCTTCATGGGAATGGGTGGCGGCAGCGCACAGGATGACTGGCCAGAGCTCGAGCCGGACCAGCGCAATGACCGGGCAGATGACCCGGATGCCGACCCCAATGTGGCTGATGACGAAGAAAACCGCCCGGGTGTACCGGCCAGCGACCCCGAATCCGGTGCCTGACCGTCATACAGACGGTCTGCGCGATCCCCTGTGGGGAGATTGCCCAACCCTTTGGGCCGCGCTGTCGCACAGATAACGGAATTCGCAAGCGATCCTCGTACCCTGTGGGAGCGGCTTTAGCCGCGAAGAATCCAACGCGGTGCATGGCACCGGCTGCGCCGGTGTTCTCGGCTAAAGCCGCTCCCACAGAGGATCGTGCCAACTTTTAGAATTTGAGCAGGACGTTTGTTCCCGCACGGATTGTGCAGTCGGGGAATCACATGGTCGCCGCCGGCCCACCTACCGACTGGTTCGGCTTGCCGCCGGACACCCGCCAGCTCACTTCGGTAATGCCGTAGCGCTCGGCCATCGGCCTGCTGACTTTTCTGATTTTTTCGCGCCCGAACTTGGGGATGATGCCGATGCCCGCATCGCAGCTTGCCCAATGCCAGGCCTCGGCATTGTCCAGCGTCTCCAGACGAATGATGAAACTGCGCGGCTGGCCATGCAGTTGGTAATCGATGATGTATAACTGTGGGCTAGGCATCGCAGGGGCCTCCCTTTCTCCATGGATGACACCCTGATTGATCGGAGCACGGCCAGAAGATTCAAAAAATCGTCGAACAATAGGGATCAAAGGCTATTGCAGCCTCGGTACGCAGAGCTCGGCCGGCACCCGGCCCAGCGGGTGCCGGGTGTCCGGTAACCCTTCAGCTCACTGTTGGCGCCCCCCGCCATGGCTGTTCTGGCCGCCCTTGCGGCCGGCCTCCGATGCCCGTTGGCGGTCATTGGCGAAGTTGCCGCCAGAAGCCTGCCCGCCTTTGTGCCCTGCGCGGGAGGCCCGTTCCCGGTCATTGGCGAAATTGCCTGGGTTGGTTTCCTTGGTGCCGCCGCGCTGGCTGGCTCGCTCTTGATCCTGCGCCATTTGGTATCTCCTTGCGATGGATGGGTCGCATGGATGTTTGCCATGCCTTGGTTCCGAGCCGCCGATCACAAAGTCTGCTCAATGGTTTTACTGGCAACTGACCAGTGGCACCAAACATGGGCCGGCAAAAGGTTTGCGTGGCGGAAGCAGGTGGATCGCACTTTCCTTTGCCGGCGGAGGTCTCAACAACATGGCGACGGCCTATAATCGCGCCACACACACGCCCGATGATGCTGCTTCGGGCGGAACGTTCCGGTCTGTACAAGGCTCCGTCCATGAAGTCGTCCGCCAAACAACCTGCCTCGCCCCAGAACCCGGCGCTCAGCCCCAGCCACCTGGATTTCCCGGTGGTGGGCATCGGTGCATCGGCAGGCGGCCTGGAAGCGATCTGTACGCTGTTCCGGCAAATGCCCGGCGATTGCGGCATGGCCTTCGTCGTGGTCTTGCACCTGTCCCCCGACCACCAGAGCGTCGCCGACCGCATCATCCAGGAGACCACGCAAATGCCGGTGCGCCAGGTGACCGAGCCGGTGCCGATCGAGCGCAACCACATCTATGTGATTTCACCGGCCAATCGCCTGTCCACCAACGATGGCTACCTGCGCGTGACCCCGGCCAACCGGCGCCGTGGCGACCACGTGGCCATCGACCTGTTCTTCCGTGACCTGGCTGACGTGCACAAGGACCACGCCTTCTGCGTGGTGTTGTCCGGTACCGGTGCCGATGGTGCCGTGGGCCTGTCGCGGATCAAGGAGCAAGGCGGCGTGACCCTGGCGCAAACCCCGGACGACGCCCAGTACGACAGCATGCCCCGCGCTGCCATCGAGACCGGCATGGTCGACCTCGTGCTGCCGGCGGCAGAAATGCCGCAGAAGCTGCTGGAGCTGTGGCGCAATGCCCGTCAGGTGAGGCTCCCGGAAATCGAGGACGACACCCTGCCCCCGGCCCTGGGTACCCGTGCCGGCGATGCCCAGGCTTGCGAGCCGATGCTCGAGGAGATCCTGCTGCAATTGCGCAGCAATACCGGCCACGACTTCCAGCACTACAAGCGCGCGACGGTGCTGCGGCGCATCGAGCGCCGCCTGCATGTAACCGGCCAGGCGGACCTGGCGGCCTACCTGCATTACCTGGAACAGCACCCCGCGGAATCCAGGGCGTTGCTGGCCGACATGTTGATTGGCGTGACCAATTTCTTCCGTGATCGCGAAGCCTTCGAAGCACTGGAGCGTCATGTGCTGCCGCAACTGGCCTGCGAACGCGACCCTGCCGAGGGCGCGGACGAGATTCGCGTATGGTCGGCGGGCTGCTCCACCGGCGAGGAGGCGTACAGCCTGGCCATACTGGTTTGCGAGCAGCTGGCACTGGAACAGCGCACGAGCAAGGTACAAGTGTTCGCCACTGACTTGGACGAACGCGCCATCGCCATTGCCCGCAGTGGCTCCTATTCCGAAGCGATCGTCACCGATGTGCCGCCCAGCCGGCTGCGCCAGTTCTTCCTCAAGGAAGACCAGCATTACCGGGTGCGAAAAGAGGTTCGCGAAAAGGTGCTGTTTGCCCGTCATAACCTGTTGTCGGACCCACCGTTCTCGCAGATCGACCTGATTGTCTGCCGCAACCTGCTGATCTACCTGGACCGCGAGGTGCAGCGGGACATCCTGCAGATGTTCCACTTCGCCCTGCGCCCAGGTGGCTACCTGTTCCTCGGTTCGTCCGAGTCGGCCGACGTGGTCAACGAACTGTTCACCCCGGTGGACAAGCGCAATCGCATTTTCCGCGCACTGGATGCCAGCAATGCCGGCCGTAACTCTGGCCATAAACCTGGCCATAAACCTGGCCGTCAGCTGCCCGGTACTTCTGCCGCCAGCATGCCGCAGGAAACACTGGCCAAGGCCAAACCGGGGCGCAAGCCATCCTTCGCCGACCTGCACCATCGTGCCCTGGCGCGGCGCATGCCGCATAGCCTGATCGTCGATATCGACGGCAATATCCTGCACATGAGCGAAGGCGTGGGCCGCTTCCTGCAACTGGCCGGGGGCGAACCGAGCCGCAACCTGCTCAACCTGGTGCTGCCGCCCCTGCGCCTGGCCCTGCGCAGCACCTTGTTCCAGGCGCGTCAGGGTACCGAGGCGGTGACCTCGCGCCCTGTCGACCTGGCGGAATCCATGGGCAGACTGCAGGTGGAGATCACCGTGCAGCCGTACAAGGACGACCTCGGCGCCAGCGATTGCCTGCTGGTGGTATTCGAAGAGCGCGCGCCCGACCCGTCCCTGCCGTTGCCAGGCGTCATCCGCCAGACCGACAGCATGGTCTTGCACAACCTCGAGCGCGAACTGCTGCGCACTCGCCTGCTACTGCAGGAAACCATCGAGCAGTCAGAGGTTTCCAGCGAGGAGCTGACCGCTTCCAACGAAGAGATGCAGGCCATCAACGAGGAGTTGCGTTCGGCCAGCGAAGAATTGGAAACGAGCAAGGAAGAGCTGCAATCGATCAACGAGGAGTTGCTTACGGTCAACTACGAGCTGAAGAACAAGGTCGAAGAAACCGACAAGATCAACGACTACCTCAGCAACCTGATCGCCTGCACCGAGATCGCCACGGTGTTTGTCGACCGCAACCTGCATATCCGCTGGTTCACGCCGCGCGCCACCGACCTGTTCAACATGCTGCCGGTCGATACCGGCCGTTCCCTGCTCGACATCACCCATCGCCTGGATTACCCGGCACTGGCTGACGATGCTCGCGCCGTGGCCCAGGGCGAGGCCATCATCGAGCGTGAGATCGGTAGCCAGGGCGATCACTGGTACCTGGCGCGCCTGCTGCCCTATCGCTCCAGCGAGCAGAAGATCGACGGCACGGTGCTGACCTTCATCGACATCAGCAGCAGCCATGCCGCCGAAGAGCGCGTGCGCCAGGGCGAAGAGCGCCTGAGCAAGCAGTTGGCCGAGACGCAGAACACCAGCCTCATGAAGGACGAGTTCTTCGCCGTCATGTCCCATGAACTCAAGCACCCGCTCAACCTGATCCAGCTCAACGCCGAAATCCTGCGCCGCCTGCCGTCGCTCAGGAACATCAGTGCAGCGAGCAAGGCCGTTGGTACCATCTGCGATGCGGTAACCAGCCAGGCGCGGATCATCGACGACCTGCTGGATGTGGCGCGCATTCGTACTGGCAAGCTAAAGCTCAAGACCGAGCCTGTGGATCTGCTCGCCGTCCTGCAGGGCATCCATGGCGTGGTAGTGAGCGAGCAACATCCCTGCCCGGTTCGCCTGGAGCTGCCCGCCGACAGCCTGCCGGTGGTGATCGAGGGTGACGTAACCCGCCTGGAGCAGATCATCTGGAACCTGCTGAACAACGCGCTGAAATTCAGCCCGGCAGGCAAAGAGATACGCCTGGTGCTGAGCCACGACGAAGACCACGCGCGCCTGCAGGTGATAGACCATGGCGTGGGCCTGAGCCACGACAGCCTGGAGCACATCTTCGACCTGTTCAGCCAGGCTGCGCCGCAACAGGCCAGCCACAGCCGCGAGGGCCTGGGCATCGGCCTGTCCCTGGTACGGCAACTGGCCGAGGCTCATGGTGGTAGCGTACGCGCCACATCACCGGGGCTTGGCCTGGGCTGCACCTTTACGGTCACCCTGCCCCTTTGCGCAATCCAGCACCCGCAGCGTGAGCGGGGCTCGGAGCCACTGAGCGAGGGCCGCCTGAATGGTATTCGCGTGTTGCTGGTGGATGACTCCGTAGAGGTGCTGGCGGTAATGCAGGAGCTGCTGGAAATGGAGAGCGCCACTGTTCATGCCTTCAGCAAGCCGCGTGAGGCCCTGGACGCCGCTTCGGGTGAGGAATACGACATCATCCTGTCCGACATCGGCATGCCGGTGATGGACGGGCATGCGTTGATCAAGGCCCTGCGTGGCCATGCGCACCTGCGCCATACCCCCGCCATCGCCCTGACCGGCTATGGCGCCAGCGCCGACCAGTACAAGTCACGCCAGTCGGGCTTCGACCGGCACTTGAACAAGCCTGTGGGCTATGACGAGCTGGTGGAGGCCATCGAAGCACTGAGCGGCTCGGTACCTTACTGACCATTGGTCGCATTCAACGCAACGTTCATTGCTGCCAGGGGCCGAATCTTCATGGAATGAGGGATTCGCCCAGGAGCCTGAATGAAGCCAGTCAAGCATCGCGCCACCATCATCTGCCGGCATGGCAAACAAACCCATAAATGGTTGTGGCTAAGAAAGCCCAACGCCGCCTGGACCCTGCCCGGCGGCAAGATCGAACCCGGCGAGACGCCGGTACAGGCGGCGGAGCGTGAATTGCTTGAAGAAACCGGGTTGCAGGCAGAATCACTGACCCTGCTGATGCGGCATGAAGCGGCAGAGCGCATGCATTATGTGTTCGAGGCGGAGTTCATCGAGGCCCCGCACCCCAAGGCCTTGCACGAGATTGCCGATTGCCGGTTCGCTCATCTGGACCAGGTGCCCATGCTCAAGGACGAGATCAAGCTGCTGATCCGCTCGTTGCTGGCGTGTGATCGGGCGACGGCAGCATCGATGAGATAGGGCTTTATGCCTGTGCCGGCCCTTTCGCGGGTGAACCCGCTCCCACAGGTCCAGTGGAATACCTGTGGAACCCCTTGTGGGAGCGGGTTCACCCGCGAAGAGGCCTGCCCTGCAAACTGCTAGGCATGCACACTCCACTGGCAGGCCTCCACCTCGATCGGCATCTCGTCTATGGCATGGATCATCCCGTTCGCCAGTGCCTCCCGGGGCCCGAGTATTCGCGGGTAGGCCATCAGATAACGTGGCACATCCAGCACCTCATCCGCCCCTTCCGTCCGCTCGGCGACGATCTGTGCATACAGCCGCAGGTCGTAGTCCAGGCTCATTGCATATTCGGCCATACGTGAGTGGTCGACCGAGCCATGCAAGGTCCAGTGGAACGGATGGAACAGGAACTTGCTGTAACTGCATGCCGTGCGCCGTTCCCCGGCCAGAAAGAGGATATTGCCCATGGACTCCACAGTGCCCAGGTTGTGGGTATGCACCGCGACCGGTAACGCCCGCAAAAAGTTGTACAAGGTAAACCCGTAACTGCACTCGCCGCCCATGGTGGCGATGTTCAGTTGCAGGACATCGGCGCCTTGCTGCAACGCCCGCGAACAGGTGTTGATCAGGTTGCCGCAGGTGGATGAGTTGATAGGCCCGGTGAAGTGGACGATATGTCTGGCCATGCTTGCCTCCGGTGTTGGCAGATCATTCCTTGGTTTTCTGCGCATCGTCACCCTGCCCGGCCATCTGCCGGTACTGCTTGCGCAGGGCATGCAGCTCGGCCGGATCCATGTCTTCAAGGTCCAGCAGCGCCTTGTGCGCCTGTTGGGTGGTGCGCAACAGTTCATCGATCTTGATGTGCAGTTCGTCGTTGTCGCGGTTCTGGGTGTTCTGGATCAGGAACACCATGAGGAAGGTGATGATGGTGGTCGAGGTATTGATCACCAGTTGCCAGGTGTCGTTGAAACCGAACAACGGCCCGGTCACCGCCCAGCTCAGGATCAGCAGGCAGGCGATGCCAAAGGTCAGCGGGCGGCCGGCCCAATTGGCCAGCCACTGGGCGAAACGGTCGAATTTCATCCTGGCACCCTTCCTCGTAGCAACTATTGGGTGGAAACGTCACGGGCCACAAAGTTCAACGCGGCATCCGCCTTTTCCGTTGGTCAACCGTGCTGAACCCTGGCCGCTGTTCACCAGTCGCACCTTCAGAGTGACCGAACAAGGACCCGGCAATGAGGAAGGCAGCGTGAGCGATATCCGCATCGGCATCTCTGGTTGGCGCTACGGCCCCTGGCGCAAGGATTTCTACCCGAAGGGCCTGCCGCAGGACGACGAACTGGCGTTCGCTTCGCGAGCGGTCAACAGCATTGAAATCAACGGTTCGTTCTACAGCCTGCAAACGCCCGAACGCTATCGGGGCTGGCATGACGAAACACCGCCCGGCTTCGTGTTCGCGGTAAAGGCCCCGCGCTACATCACCCATGTACGCCGGCTCAAGGACATCGAAGAACCCATGGCCAATTTTTTTGCTTCCGGGCCGCTGCTGCTCGGCAAGAAACTGGGCCCATTCCTGTGGCAGTTTCCACCGAACATGAAGTTCGACGAGGCCCGGTTCGCCCGTTTTCTCGAACTTTTACCGCACAGCCGCAAGGCTGCGCGCGAATGCGCACAGGGCTGTGCTCAACGCCTGCAGGGCAACGGCAGCACAGATATCAAGGGTAATGCTCGGCTGCGCCACGCCGTGGAAATCCGCAACGAAAGCTTTCTGTGCGAAGCCTTCATCAAGTTGCTGCGCAAGCACCGGGTGGCGCTGGTAGTGGCTGACAGCGCCGGGAAATGGCCGTATGTCGAAGACCTTACCGCCGACTTCGTGTACATGCGCCTGCATGGCGATGTCGAGCTGTACAGCAGTGGCTATACCGCCCAGGCGCTGCGGCGCTGGAAGCAGCGCATCCAGCTGTGGAGCCAGGGCGGCCAGGCCGACGATGCCCAGCTGGTCGTGCCCGGGCCGCCGCCACGGCGCGCCGCCCGTGACGTCTACTGCTATTTCGACAACGACCAGAAAGTGCATGCGCCGTATGACGCCCGGCGCCTGTTGCAGAAGCTGTCGCTGGACCATGAGCTGATGACCGAGCCTGGCGTGGTGCCGGAGGTGACCCTGTGAACAGGACACTGCCTGCCCCGCACTGCATCATCGACAAGATCACCGCCGTGCATCGGCTGAATGTACTGACGTTGAACGTGCACAAGGGCTTCACCTTCTTCAACCGGCGCTTCATCCTGCCCGAGCTGCGCGAAGCGGTGCGGGCCACCGGTGCCGACCTGGTGTTCCTCCAGGAAGTGCACGGCAGCCACCAGCAACATGCCCTGCGCCACCCAGCCTGGCCGGAAACGCCACAGTACGAGTTCCTGGCTGACAGCATGTGGCCGCAGTTCGCCTACGGCCGTAACGCCGTTTACCCCCATGGTGACCACGGCAACGCACTGCTGTCGAAATTCCCCATCAGCCGCTTCGACAACCTCGACGTCTCGGTGCAGGGCAACGAGCAGCGCGGCCTGCTGCATTGCCAGCTGGAGGTGCCGGGCCATGACCAGGTGCATGCGGTGTGCGTGCACCTGGGCCTGCGCGAGGCCCACCGGCAACGCCAGGTGAAGCTGCTGCTGGACCTGCTCGACAGCCTGCCGCCCAAGGCGCCGGTGATCGTTGCCGGCGACTTCAACGATTGGCGGCTGAAGGCCGATGCGGTGCTGTGCGAACACCTGGTAGAAGCCTTCGGCGAGCATTTCGGCACCCCGGCGCGCAGCTTTCCGGCGCGCCTGCCGCTGTTGCGCCTGGACCGCATCTACCTGCGCAACGCCATGCCCGGCAGTGCCCAGGTGCTGTCGAAATACCCGTGGTCGCACCTTTCCGACCACGCCCCTCTGGCATCGGAGATCAACCTGTGAACCGACCCTGGGTAGACGGCAACAGCGTGCAGTTGCTGATCAATGGCGAGCAATACTACCCCCGCGTGTTCGAGGCCATGGCCCAGGCACGGGAGGAAATCCTGCTGGAGACCTTCATCATCTTCGATGACAAGGTTGGCCAGCAATTGCAGCAGGTACTGATCGATGCCGCCCGGCGCGGCGTGCGTGTCGAAGTGGCCGTGGATGGCTACGGCACGGCCGACCTGCCTGCGCCGTTCATCGCGGCCATGACCGATGCCGGGGTCAGTTTCCACGCCTTCGACCCGCAGCCGCGACTGGTGGGCATGCGCACCAACCTGTTCCGGCGCCTGCACCGCAAGATCGTGGTGATCGACGGCGAGCGGGCGTTCATTGGCGGCATCAACTACAGCGCCGACCACCTGGGCGACTTTGGTGCCATGGCCAAGCAGGATTATGCAGTGGAGGTCGCCGGCCCGGTGGTGGCGCAGGTGCATGCCGCCAGCAAGCGCCTGATGTCGCCGGTACTGCAGCCGCCCAGCGCGGTACGGCCGCTGACCGAGCCTGCCGGCACTTGCAGCGCAGTGCTGGTCGAACGTGACAACGGGGTGCGCAGCACCGATATCGAGGCCCATTACCTGCAAGCGTTTCGCAGTGCCCGGCAGCGTATCGTGGTGGCCAATGCGTATTTCTTCCCGGGCTACCGGCTGATGCGCGAACTGCGCAATGCATCCCGGCGAGGCGTGGAGGTGCGGTTGATCCTGCAGGGCCAGCCGGACATGCGCTGGGTGCGGGCGCTGTCGCGGCTGCTGTACAACTACCTGTTGCGCGACGGTGTGGCCATTCACGAGTACTGCCAGCGGCCGTTGCACGGCAAGGTGGCGCTGGTGGACGACCAGTGGGCTACGGTCGGCTCCAGCAACCTGGACCCATTGAGCCTGTCGTTCAACCTGGAAGCCAACCTGTTCATCCGTGATCGCGCCTTCAATCACCAACTCAACCAGCACCTGCAGGCGCTGGCCCGCGAACAATGCAAGCCGGTCACCCTGGAACGCATGGTTCGCGGCTACTGGTGGCGCGCGCCGCTGATTTTCCTGTGCTTCCACGTGATCCGCCATTTCCCGCGGATTGCCGGTTGGTTCCCGGCGCACCGCCAGCACCTGCGTTCGCTGCAACCAGAAGCCGAGGCTCAGGGTGACTATCACGAGGGCAAGACCTGATGGCGCGAAAACACTGGCAAACCTGGGGCAAACGGCTGTTCACCCTGGCATTCCTGATCCTGATCCCTGTGCTGCTGTACCTGCTGGCGCGCAACCTGGACTGGAACGAGGTACGCCAATCGTTGCTGGCCTACAAGCCCGGCACCCTGGCCATCGGCCTGGCGCTGGCCGGGTGCAGCTACCTGACATTCGCCAGTTACGACCTGCTGGCCCGGGCCTACACCGGCCACCACCTGCCGGCTCGCCAGGTTTTGCCAGTGGCCTTCGTGTGCTATGCCTTCAACCTCAATTTCACCACCTGGGTGGGTGGTGTGGCCTTGCGCTACCGGCTTTACAGCCGCCTGGGCTTGGACACGGCAACCATCACCCGCATCATCACCCTGGGCCTGTTGACCAACTGGATGGGTTACATGCTGCTGGCTGGCACGGTGTTCGCCTTGCGCTTGGTCGAGCTGCCTGCCAACTGGGCGGTCGGCGCCAGCGGACTGCAACTGATCGGCCTGGTTTTGCTGGCGATTGCCGCAGGCTACCTGCTGGCCTGTGGTTTCGCCAAAAAGCGCACCTGGCGCTGGCGCGAGCATGAGGTAACGCTGCCATCGCTGCGCCTGGCGCTGTGTCAGGTGGTACTGGGTGCCAGCAACTGGGCGCTGATGGCACTGCTGATCTTCTGGTTGCTACCTGGCGAAGCCTTCTATCCATCGATACTTGGCATCCTGTTGATCAGTTGCGTGGCGGGTGTGGTCGCGCATATCCCGGCCGGGCTGGGTGTGCTGGAAACGGTGTTCCTGGCCCTGCTGCACGGGCAGCTTGCCCAGGGTACGCTGGTGGCGGCCCTGCTGGGGTACCGCACGCTGTACTATCTGGTGCCGCTGTTGCTGGCGGTGCTTACCTACCTGATCCTGGAAAAGCGCGCCAAGGCCATGCGCCGGCGCGACAAGCCTGCCTAGAGCTGACAAGGGCCATTGGCCCGGGAGGTGGCAAATGCGTGGCGCTGTCTTGAAGCCGATGTTCATCCTGATGGTGGCCAGCCTGGTCAGCGGCCAGGCCTTGGCCGAAGCCTGCAATGTGCTCACCCGTTCCTCCAGCGAGGCGGTAACGCCGGTGGAGCGGCACAGCTGTTACAGCTACAGCAACCTGCCCGCCGAGGCGATCAACTGGTCGTGCAGCAACGAGAACAAGGACATGCTCAACAGCGAAAAGCACAAGGTCGCGCGTTGTGCGGATGGCAGCGTTGGCAGTTGCATCGCACCGTTGACCCAGGAAGCATTGGCCAACCCCAAGGCCGCCGGCGGTGACAGGCCGGCATTGCCCAAGGATGCGCGGGTCATCACCTACTACTACGACACCCCCAGCCTGGGCCAGGCCCGCACTGATTGTGAGCGTAGCAATGGCATTTGGCAGACTCATTGAGCCGTCTGTTATGGCCTGTACCGGCCCTATCGCCGGCAAGCCAGCTCCCACACCGACCGCATTGGCCGCAAGGACTGCGTTATCCCTGTGGGAGCTGGCTTGCCGGCGATAGGGCCAGAACAGACATTCAGAACAGCGGCATCAATTGATGTTCTGGCCGCAGGTAGGGTCAGGCATCAGGGCGAAATCGGGTCACTCGCCGGGAAAGTCTCGTCCAGCGCATTGTCCACCGCGCTTTCTCCGGTTTTCTCGCCACAGTGGCAATCAGGCATTCGGCACGGCTCGCCATCGCGATGCCCGCTGGCGCAGGCCTCGCAGCAATACACCTTGCCTTCGAGCTGCAAGGCATTGGCATCCACGGTGCAGGAACAACCGGCACAGGCACAACGCACCTCGTTCATGGCTTGATCTCCTCGTCATCGATCACATCATCGCTCCACGGTTCACCATCAAGCGGCGCGGAGCGGGCCAGTTCGGCTTCGTCCAGGCCTATGCCGCCGCCAATTTCACTGGCCTCCACCCGCCGCAGGGTCTTGTCTGCCGGGCCGCCGCTGCCACCCGGTTCGTTCGGGTCGCGGGCGCCGGTTTCGTCCAGCAAGGTGTCCGGGCTCAGGTCGTCATAAGTGACATTGTCCTCGTGCAGGCTGTCGCTCAACGCCTCGCCGCCGGTCATGCCGCTTTCGGCTACGCGCCGGGGCGGGAACTCGCGGGCCACGTCCGCAGCTGGTCGCTCGTCACCCACACGCCCCTCGCGCTCATCCAGGCGCTCGTCGAAGTCCAGTTCATGCACGCTGCCCATGCGGTCTTCGGTGTCGTCGATTTCGCTGGGGGTATACGGCTTCGGTTCATCTGCTCGGGCCATGTGCCTTCTCCGTCAGGTGGCTTCATTCGGTCGACTGCACCTGCTGCTGGAAGATTCAGAGTTTTTTTGAACTACCGCCCGGGCCGCTGCCTCCCAGCTTAGGGTTTGTATGAAAAGTCGCCGAGCGGCGATCAGGCAAGGCGAAAACAGGCGAGGAAGCGGAGTTTACGGGTTGTAAATGAGCATTCCGTGCCTGTTTTCAACGCAGCATGATCGTCGCGCAGGCACTTTTCGTACAAAGTCTAGAGACTGCGAACCGCCCGGAGCCCACCATGGCCAAGCCCCTGCAGGAATATGCACGCAAGCGCGACTTCAATGCCACGCCCGAGCCCAGCGGCAAGCGCAGCCGTGGCAAGCGGGCCCACGCACTGCAGTTCTGCATCCAGAAGCACGATGCCAGCCACCTGCATTACGACTTTCGCCTGGAACTCGATGGCACGCTGAAAAGCTGGGCCATCCCCAAAGGGCCGTCGCTGGACCCCAAGGTGCGCCGCCTGGCCGTGCACGTGGAGGACCACCCGCTGGACTACGCCGACTTCGAAGGCCATATCCCCGAAGGCCATTACGGTGCAGGCGATGTGATCGTCTGGGATCGCGGCATCTGGGAACCCGAAGGCGATGCGCGCGAGGCCTATGCCAAGGGCAAGTTGCGTTTCCGCCTGCAAGGCGAAAAGCTCGGCGGTGTATGGAACCTGTTCCGCACCCACCTGGCCGGCAAGAAGGAACAGTGGATGCTGGTCAAGTCGCACGACGGCCAGGCGCGCAGCGAAGCCGACTACAGCATTGTCGACGCCCAGCCCGACAGCGTGCTCAGCGACCGCACGCTGGTGCCGCGCAAACCGGCAGCAAAAAAGGCCGCCGCGCCACGTCGCAAGGCCCCCAGCAAAGCCCCGAAGGTGCAGTTGCCGGCGCAGTTGCAGCCACAACTGGCGACCTTGGTCGACTCCCCGCCCAATGGCGACTGGCGCTACGAGGTCAAGTTCGACGGTTATCGCATCCTTGCCCGCATCGACGGTAATGATGTGCGCCTGTTCACCCGCAATGGTCATGACTGGAGCAGCAAGATGCCCCGGCAGGTTGCCGCCTTGCGTGCGCTGGGCATCGATTCGGCCTGGCTCGACGGCGAGGTAGTGGTGGCCGACGATAATGGCTCGGCGGACTTCCAGGCGCTGCAGAACGCCTTCGACACCGAGAATGACGAGCACATCACCTATTACCTGTTCGACCTGCCCTTCCTCGGCGGCCAGGACCTGCGCCAGTTGCCGCTGCAGGACCGGCGCAACACCTTGCAGCACTTGCTGGAACACAACGAATCGGACCTGCTCAAGTACTCCGCCGACTTTGACCAGCCCGTCGAATCCCTGCTCGACAGTGCCTGCCGGCTGCAACTCGAAGGCCTGATCGGCAAGCGCGTCGACAGCCCCTACAGTGGGCGCCGCAGCCCCGACTGGATCAAGCTCAAGTGCAAGCAACGCCAGGAGTTCGTGATCGTCGGCTACACCGACCCCAAAGGCAGCCGCAGCGGTTTCGGTGCCCTGCTGTTGGCCTTGCACGACAACGGCAGCGGCGAGTTGCGCTATGCCGGCAAGGTCGGCACCGGCTTCAGTGCCACCACTCTGGCCAGCATCCATGCCCGGCTGAAACCCTTGGAAATCGCCAGGCCGGCCCTGCCCAATCCGCCCACCGGGGCCGAAGCCCGGGGCGTGCACTGGCTGAAACCGCAACTGCTGGCCGAAGTCGCCTATGCCCAGATGACCCGTGACGGCATCGTGCGCCATTCGGTGTTCCACGGCCTGCGCGATGACAAACCGGCTACCGCCATCGACCTGGAGCGCAGCATGCCTGCCAAGACCCTGCCCACGCGCAAGCAGGCCAAGGCCCCCGAGGCCTTGGGCGAGCTGCGCCTGACCCACCCCGAGCGGGTGGTCGACGCCACCAGCGGCGTTACCAAGCGCGAAGTCGCCGAGTACTACGCCGCCGTCAGCCAGTGGATAATGCCCCAACTCAAGGACCGCCCGGTCGCGCTGGTGCGCGCGCCGGACGGCCTGGCCGGGGAGCTGTTCTTCCAGAAGAACGCCGGTCAGCTGCATCTACCCAACGTGCTCAGTTACGACAAGGCCGAGGCCGGCCAGGCGGCGATGGTCATCAACCGCGCCGACACCTTGCTGGGTGCTGTGCAGATGAACATGCTCGAGCTGCACACCTGGAACGCCACCGACAAGGACTTCGACAAGCCCGACCGCTTCGTCCTCGACCTCGACCCGGACCCGGCACTGCCGTGGAAGGCCATGCACGAGGCCACCCAACTGGCCCTGACGCTTCTGGATGAACTGGGCTTGAAGGTATTCCTCAAGACCAGTGGCGGCAAAGGCATGCACCTGGTCGTCCCGCTGACCCGGCGGGCGGGCTGGGATGAAGTCAAGGCGTTCAGCCACGGCATCGTCGATTACCTGGCCAGGCTGTTCCCCGAAAGGCTCAGTGCCGTGTCCGGGCCCAAAAATCGCATCGGGCGCATCTTCATCGACTACCTGCGCAATGGCAAAGGCGCGACCACCGCCTGCGCGTATTCCCTGCGCGCCCGCGAAGGCCTGCCGGTATCCGTGCCGATCTGGCGCGAGGAACTGCCGCAACTCAAGAGCGCCAACCAGTGGAACATCGGCAACGTGCTTGAACGCCTGGGCGATGTGGACGACCCCTGGGCCGATTATGCCAAGACAAGGCAATCGATCACCGTAGGCATGCGCAAGCAACTGGGGCTGGCCCGGTGACGGCTTGCCTGCAGCGCTACGCCCGCAGCGCCTCACCAAGGAGCCGAGCCCATGAGCATCGTTCAGGATTTTGACCTGACCAACCTCGACCGCCTGCTGCGTGCCTTCGGCGAGCGGCAGCAACCGCTCAACCTGGATACCCAGTTGCCGCAACTGATCCAGGCACTGCAAGCCGACCACCTCGACCTGCTCCCCCTGCCCGGCCAGGGCAATACCCTGCGGCGCTGGCAAACCCTGGCCCGGGTGGCAGGCTGTGACCTGGCCTTGGCCAAGCTGTACGAGGGCCACACCGACGCGTTGGCAATCCTTGCCGAATGCGCTGCGGCACACCACGCCGCTGAGGGTATATGGGGCGTTTGGGCCGCCGAACCGCCGGATGCCCGCGCCTGCATCGTGGCCCGTGAGGGCGACCAGGTTCGCCTGGAGGGTCGCAAGGCCTGGTGTTCCGGCGCATTGCAGATCGACCGGGCACTGATCACGGCCTGGGACCAGCACGACCAGCCCCAGTTGGTGGCCATCGAACTGTCCCATCCTAGCCAGGGCCTTGCCATAGAACGCTGGCAGGCCATCGGCATGGCCACCACCGCCAGTGTTGAAATCGAATTCAACCATACCCCTGGCATCGCCATCGGCCGCCCCGGGCAATACCTCTCCCGCCCTGGTTTCTGGCATGGCGGTGCTGGTATTGCGGCCTGTTGGTACGGCGCCGCGGAAGCTTTGGCCGATTACCTGCGCGAACACTGCCGCAACCCCCGCCCCGATCCACACGCCGATGCTCACCTGGGTGCGGTCGACGCGGCGTTGTACGGCGCCAGGGCGGCACTGCGCGAATGCGCGGCGTGGATCGACCGCCAGCCAGGCGCAGACGCGAGCTTTGAAGTGCGCCGCACCCGCGCCCAGGTGGAACAGGCCGTGGAACAGGTGATCCACCACGTTGGCCGGGCGCTGGGCGCCTCTCCTTTCTGCCGTGACAACCATTTTGCCCGGCTGAGCGCCGACTTGCCGGTGTTCCTGCGCCAGAGCCATGCCGAGCGCGACCTGGCGGCGCTCGGTGAGCAGTTGACCCAAAAGCCGGCAGGAGTCTGGCAGCTATGAGCGAGAACCTGATCCAGGCGAACAGCGGTACACCGTGGGCTGCCTGGCAGCAGGCCGCGCACCTGGCCAGGGCTACCTGGATCACCCCGCAGCAGCTGTGCCCACCGGGCCGTCGCCTGGTAGTGCTGGCTCCCCACCCCGATGACGAGATTCTCATGGCCGGCGGGCTGCTGGCAGGCTTCCAGGGCCGAGAAGACGACCTGGTGCTGATCTCCGCGACCGATGGTGAAGCCAGTCACCCTGGCTCTGCCCACTGGAGCGAACACCGCCTGCGCCGGCAAAGGCCGCTGGAAAGCCGCCATGCACTGCAACAGCTTGACCTCGACCTCGGCCGCCTGGACTGGCGGCGGCTCCACCTCAAGGACGGCGCGTTGCCGCGCAACGAGGCGTTCCTGCTCAACCACCTGAGCCAGTTGCTCAGGCCTGACGACCTGCTGATGGCCACTTGGAGCGGCGATGGCCACTGTGACCACGAGGCAGCCGGCCGGGCTGCGGCGCAGGCGGCCCGGATGCGCAAGGTGCAATGCCTGGAAGTACCGGTATGGGCCTGGCACTGGGCGCAACCGGACGACCCGCGCCTGCCATGGCCACGCGCTCACCGCATCCAGCTGGACGAGGCCAGCCTGGTCCGCAAGCGCAAGGCCCTGGCCGCACATGTCAGCCAACTCGAGCCGGATGGCCCGCGCCCGCCCGTACTACCGCCGAACTTGCTGGAGTGTCTGCTGCAACCTTTCGAACTGGTGTTCCTGTAAATGGAGTTGTCATGAGCCTCGACCCACAGTATTTCGCTGACCTGTACGCCAGCAGTGAAGACCCTTGGGCCTTTCGCACCCGCTGGTACGAAAAGCGCAAGCGCGACCTGGTCATGGCCAGCCTGCCGCGCCAGTGCTACCAGCGGGTGTTCGAGCCGGCGTGTGCCAATGGCGAGCTCAGCGCCTTGCTGGCCGAGCGTTG
>Ga0247818_10000044_pt1 | contig 66069 bp, 63 predicted proteins | sample 13C_Glucose_Day1_FD_192424 | JGI IMG/M metagenome (GOLD analysis project Ga0247818, IMG submission 192424) | Soil microbial communities from agricultural site in Penn Yan, New York, United States - 13C_Glucose_Day1 | ecosystem: Environmental > Terrestrial > Soil > Agricultural land | place...
TATCGTCAAGGCAAGGCCGCTTTTATTCATGCCCATGCATTGATTGAAGATGCTGTTAGCTCATGGGCGCAACGCCTCGCGCGTTGATGAATATTCTTCAGATCAATGAATGGTAAGAACAGACTTATGCAGTTACCGTCAGTAATCGGCACCCGTGACAACGATCAAGACAGTATTGATCTTCTCGGTATATTCGGCAGTTTGATTGACCAGAAATGGTTGATCGGCGCGCTCACCGGTGCCTTCATGGTCACCGGCGTTGCCTATGCGGTTTTGGCGACACCGGTATACCTGGCGAATGCGCTGGTGCAGGTCGAACCGAAGAAGAACGACATGCTCGGGTTTTCCGACCTCAACAGCATGCTCGGTGGGCAATCGCCCTCGGTGACCGAGATCGGCATCATCAAGTCCCGCGCAGTGATCGGCAAAACCGTCGATGATTTGCGCCTTGATATCGATGTCACCCCCAACACCTTCCCGATCATTGGCGGCTTTCTCGCCCGGCGTTATCGCGGCGAGACCGAGTTCAGTGTCGCGCCTCCGCGCCTGGGCCTGAACAGCTACGCCTGGGGCGGTGAGCGTCTGGAGATCAGCCGGCTCAATCTGCCAAAAGAGCTGCTGGGCAAAAAGCTCACGCTGGTCGCCGGCGAGCAACATCGCTTCCAGTTGTTCGATGAAAACGACAACGTGCTGGCCGAAGGCGTCGCGGGCGAAGCGTTCAAACAAAACGATGTAGAAGGGCTGATCACTCAGCTGTCGGCCAACCCCGGCACCCGTTTCGAGGTAGTGCGCAACCCGCGGATCGTGACCATCCAGAGTTATCAGGACGCGCTGGATATTTCCGAGCAGGGCAAGGAATCGGGGATCATCCGTTTGGCCCTGGCCAGCTCCGATGCGGCCGAGGCAGTCAGAATCCTCAACAAGATTGCTGCGTTGTATGTGCAGCAGAACGTGCAGCGCACCTCGGCGGAAGCGGCGCAGAGCCTGCAATTCCTGCAAGGTCAGTTGCCGCAGGTGAAACGCGATCTGGCCAAGGCCAGCGATGCGCTCAACGGTTATCAAACCCGTGGCAAGACGGTCAATATTTCCCTCGAAACCCAATCGGTGCTCGAGCAGGTTGTCAGCCTCGACACGCGTATCTCCGAACTGAAGATGCAACAGGCGGAACTCGACCGCAAGTTCACCAAGCAGCACCCGGCGTACCGCGCGCTGATGACCCAGCTCGGCGAGCTGACCCAGCAACAGAAGGCGCTGGAGAGCAAAGCCCAGGACTTGCCCGCCACGCAACAAGAGTTGCTCAACCTGACCCGCGATGTCGAAGTGGCGTCGCAGATCTACACGCAACTGCTGAACAAATCCCAGGAGCTGGACATCGTCCGCGCTGGCGCCGTGGGTAACGTGCGCTTGATCGACACTGCGGACGTCGACCTGACCAGCCCGGTCAAACCGAAAAAAGCCCTGATCGTTCTGATTGCCACGTTCCTCGGTGCCTTTTTCGGGGTCGCGCTGGTGCTGCTGCGCAAATCCCTGAGTCGCGGTCTGGAGGGGCCGGAAGCCATCGAGCAACTCGGTTTGCCGGTGTACGCGTCGATTCCCTACAGCGCCTTGCAACAGGAAGAGGACAGCAAAAAAGGTCGCGCCCGCGACGGCGTGGACAAGCCTGCCTATCTGCTGGCCCTGCGCAACCCGACAGACCTGTCCATCGAGTCGATTCGCAGCTTGCGTACCTGCCTGCACTTTGCCGGGCTCGACTCGACCAACAACCGCATCATGATTTCCGGGCCGAGCCCGCAGGTCGGCAAGACTTTCGTTTCTTCCAACCTCGCGGCGGTCATGGCGCAAAGCGGACAGCGCGTGGTGCTGATCGATGCCGACATGCGCAAAGGCCATCTGCACAAAACCCTGAACACGCCGATCACCAACGGTTTGTCGGACCTGCTGGTCAAGCGCTGCAGCATCGAGCAGGCCATCAACAGGGTCGAAGTCGACAACCTGCACTTCATCAGCCGCGGCCAGGTTCCGCCCAATCCTTCCGAGCTGTTGATGCACGCCAACTTCCGCGAGCTGCTGGCGCAACTCAGCGAACTGTATGACCTGGTGATCATCGATACACCGCCGCTGCTGGCCGTGACCGATGCAGCGATTGTCGGTCGTGAAGCGGGCATCAGCCTGATTGTCACGCGCTTCGGGGTGAACCCGGCCAAAGAGATCGAACTGACGATTCGTCGCTTCGCCCAGAACGGCATCGAGTTGAAGGGCGCGGTGTTCAACGGTGTCGAGAAGCGCGCGGCCAGCTACTACGGCAACGGCGGCTACGGCTATTACAACTACGAATACGCGTCCGACAAATCCTGAGTGTCAGCGATTTTTCTTTCATGTTTGAAGTGGGTGACTTGTGAAAAAAATATTGCACGTGGCAGAGACGATCAAAGGTGGCGTCGCGACGGTTATCCGCACGATTTCGGCTTCTCCCGAAGGCGACGCGGCCAACTATGAGCTGGTCTATCTGGTCCCGCAGGACCAGGAAAAGGAACTGCACGGGATTGCCGGGCAGCAGATCCGAACTTTCCTCCGGACCGGGCGCAATGTGCCTTCGTTGCTGCGCTTCGCCTGGCGACTGACCCAGGTGATGCTCAAGGAAAAACCCGATGTCGTGCATTTGCACAGCACCTTTTCCGGCGTTATCGGGCGTAGCGTGTGTGTGCTGTTGCGACCTTGGCGCAAGCCGCAAATCGTCTACTGCCCCCATGCCTTTTCGTTCCTGATGGAAAGCTCGCCGATCAAGCAGAAAGTCTATGCGGGGATTGAGCGGGTGTTGCAGAAAGTCACCGACGTGATCATCTGCGTCAGCCAGTACGAGCTCGACAAGGCCGCGCGGTTCGGCATTCAGCGCAAGCGTATGAAGCTGATCTACAACGGCATTCATCACAAGGATGACGCGCCGAAAGCGAACAGTCCCGAGCCGATTCATCTGCTCTTCGTCGGCCGTCTCGATTATCAGAAAGGCTTCGACGTGTTGCTCAAGGCATTCGCCAAAGTCCAGCGCAGCGACCTGAAACTGACGGTGGTTGGCAGTGCCGTGAACGAGGATTCAGTCGAGTGCCCGCCGATGGAAGGGGTTGAATACCTGCCGTGGGTAACGCCCAGTGAGGTCCAGGCGCTGTACCGCAAAGCCGATGCGCTGATCGTCCCGAGTCGCTGGGAAGGCTTTGCCATGGTGCCGCTCGAAGGCATGGCCATGGGCTTGCCGGTGATTGCCAGCAACTGCACGTCGTTGCCCGAATTGGTCACCAACGAGGTGTCCGGCTACGTCTTCCCCAGCGGGGATCACCAGGCGCTGGCCGATGTGCTGAAGAAAATCCAGAAGCCACGGTTGCTCGACCTTGGCAGCGAAGGGCGCAGCATCGTCCGCGAGCGCTTCAGCGCCGCGTTGATGATCCGCCAGACCTATGACCTGTATCGCGCCCCCTCTTTTTAAGTAGAACTCAAGCTTATGAACGTAACGATTTTGCATGGCTACAGTGCGTCCAATTCCGGTGACGGTCTGCTCGTCGATCTGGCCATTGCCTTGGTACAGCGCAATTTTGGCGATGACACTTCGATCAGTGTCGTGGCCTCCGATCCTGACTCCTTCAGCTATCTGCCGCATCCGCGCTTTGATGCGCCGGTGATGGCAGCCAAGGGTTTGGGTCGGGTCAAGCAGGCTGTGTTTCTCAATCAGTCATACGCCGGGCTGGCTGACCTGTTGAAGAAAACCGATCTGATCGTCGGCGTTGGTGGCGGCTACATGCGCTCCAAAAGTGCCTTTGAACACATCAAGCTGAAACTCGGCCACGCCAAGCAACTGGAAACGGCGATCCTCAGCAAAGTGCCGTCGGTGTACCTGCCGCAGAGCATCGGGCCGTTCCACGGTGAGAGCAGCAAAATCGTTGAGCATTACGCCAGCGCCGATGCGGTGTTCGTGCGTGATAATCGCTCCTCGGCGATTTTCGATGCCTGCGAAAATGTCTACCGCGCGCCCGATCTCGCAGTGCAGTCGCTGGCGAGCAAAATCCTCCAGCAACCCAAGTTCACCCGCTGCGCCTCTTCGCCGGCCACGGTGTGCGTGGTGCTGCGCAAGCCGCCGGAGTGGAGCAAGGAAAAGAAGGTAGCCTATGTCGCCAACTTGAAGTTGCTGCTGCAGCGCCTGAAGAACAAAAGCAAAGTGGTTTGCGCGGTGCAGAGCGCGGTTCGCGGCAACGATGACGGCGCGTTCTATCGCGAGCTGGGCATCACCGAAGACTTGCTGCCGTTGAAAGCGACGCTGGCCAAGTATCAACCGGACCTGGTGATTTCCGTGCGCCTGCATGGCGCCATCGAATCGCTGCTGTCCGGCGTCCCGGCGTACCACATCAGCTACGAGCGCAAAGGCTTCGGCGCCTATCAGGACATGGGCGTGGAGGACTGGGTGATCAATGGCGGCGATATCGATGTCGACACCATCATCAACACGGTCTATGCGCCGAATGCGCTGTCGAATTTCGGCAAACGCCTGACCGACACCTGCCGTGAGATCGAGGCAAAAACCGTGGCCATGGACGACATCATCAAAGGTGTCGTTCGATGATATTTCGGCTGTTGCTTCGCGGCGGGGCATTGGGCGCGAAGTTTTTGCTGGTGTTGGCCATCACCCATTACCTGGGTTATGAGGCGTTGGGTTTTTACGGCGTGGTGGTCGCGGCGTCGTTGATCGCATCGAAGTTCTACAGCGTCGGTTTCAGCTCCGAGATCAATCGGCTGATCAGCGTTGGCGGCAGTTCGCGCCGGGTCGTCGATAAAGTCCTGCTGCTGTATCTGGCCGTGGGGCTGCTGTTGTCGGTGGTGACGGTACTGGTGTATTCGCTGTTCCAGGCGGTCGAGGCGACGACCGCGCTGATCCTCTGCGTGACCCTGGTCTTGCTCACCGAGCACCTGTCGTTCGAAATCAATTCCTTCGTGTTTTCCGCGCAGAAAGCCACGGCGGGTGCGCTGCTGTTTTTCATCAAGACCGGCCTCTGGGCGGTGTTGGCGGTGGGCGGGATGATGCTCGGCTGGGTGTCGGGAATCGCCAGCGTATTGTGGCTCTGGGTGGCCGCTAACGTATTGGTGATCGTCGCCGGTTACCTGATTGTGGTGAGCGTGCACAAAGGTCGGGTCAGTGGCACGCTGGCCACGGCAACCGTGTGGAAGGCCGGATTGCCGTTCTATCTCGGTACCGGGCTGATCGCTTTGAGTCAGTACGCCGAGCGCTTTCTGATCATCGACCTGGAACCCTACGCCAGCCTCGGTAAATACGTGTACGCGTGGTCGGCGGCGAACACCTTGCAAGCGCTGTCCTACGCGGTGGTGGCCGTGGTTGGAATTCCGGTGCTGGCCAAGCGTTTCCAGGCAGATCAACAGCCGTTCACGGTCCGGCAATTGTTCGTCAATAAATGGGTCATGCGCTCGCTGGTGGTGTCTGCTGCGGTGGCGGTGCTGATTTATCTGTTCTTCAACGTGGTGCTCGATTATGTCGGCGCGGCCGTTCCGCGACCGGACAATGCAATCCTCGCTGTGCTGATTTTTTCCTTTGCGCTGCGTGCGATTGGCGACATCGTCTGGGGCGGTTTGATTGCCTCGAAAAACAGTCGCGTGTCACTGGCGAGCGCGGTCATTTGCTTGCTGGTTTCGGTGCCGGTCAGTTACCTGTTGATCAAACACTATTCGATTTATGGCGCCGCCTGGGGCAACGTTTTTGCGATCATCGTGCAGCTGGGCGTGATTGCCGTGCTGACCCGTGTGACCCGGCCGAAAGGGGCACTGGCATGGGGTTGAAGCTGCCTTGCATCGAGTTTCGCGGCAAGAAACTCGACTCGTCGATCTCGTTCCTGATTTTGTTCACCGGGTTGTTTCTGTCGGTGGCCATGCCGCTGTTGATCCCCCGTGATCCAGGCCCGGATGCCATGACCTTGTGGTCGTCCTACGCGCGAGCCGACAACTGCAATTTCTGGAACCCGTTCTCGCCGGATCGCTCTTCCTATGAGTGTTCGGCGTTCCTGCTGCGGCCCACCGGGATCAATCTGACCAACGCCTGGGCCTACGGCATGTTCTGCAATTTTTTCCTCACCGCGATTCCGGTGGTGGTCTTTCGGCGCATGCCGTTGGCGATCTTCGGCACGCTGTGTCTATGGGGCATCGTCCGCTCGTTTTTCCTTGAGAACCTGACCAAGGAAATCATTGTGTCGGTGGCGGTGTTGAGCATTTTGCTCAGCTCGCTGACGCACAAATATCGCGGCGGCTTTTTCCTCTCGGCGGTGATCTACGGCGTGCTGATCCGGCCTTACTGGATTCTGTTTTCACTGTCCTGGGTCGGCGTCTGCGTGATGAAGAAGTACGTCTCGCGCTTCACTTTCTTCCTTATGCTGTTCCTGTTCTACCTGGCGGTCGCCATGGCGATCCAGGTGGCGCTCGGCTTTCCGGTGTCATCGATTCGCGCCAGCAACAACGAACTGCGCACGGCGGGCGAGGAGGGGTCGAAGTCGTTGATCGTCTCGTGGCTCAGCGGCAGTGATTTTGTCTCGCAAGCCCTGGACTCGATGATCATTTTCTTCCGTCTGTCGTTTCCCGTGGAGCTGATCCTGCTCTCCGGGCCGGGTCAGGTGATCTTCGTCGCGCTGATGATCATGACCGCGTTGCTGCTGTTCAAAGTCATCACCTCGACCGATTACAAAGGCGCACCCATCCAGACCAAGCCCAAGGAACTGATTGCGATCCCGCTGGCATTCCTGCTGGTTCAAGGCCTGTTCGAGCCGGACTTCGGCTCCTTCGCCCGGCACTTCTCGATGGTGGTACCGGTGTTGTTTGTGGGCCTGGGATTGATGCTACGAGCGAACAAACCGGTGCAGGTTGAATCAAGAATTCTGAATTGAGGCAGGTGCTTTATGTCGAGCAAAAAAAAGTCCCTGGAGATAGAAACCCTGCGTGGCCTGGCGTGCCTGTTGCTGGTGCTCTACCACGTCATCGGCCCGTTGGGTGGCGGTTTGAAAATTGACCTGGGCTCGCCGTTCCGGGTGATCGCCGACTCGATGGTGTACGTGCGCATGCCGCTGTTCACCTTCATCTCGGGCTATATCTATTCCATCTACAAAATCCGCGGCAATGACTTTTCGACGTTCTTCAGCGGCAAGGTGCGACGGTTGATCGTGCCGCTGTTTTGCGTGGGTGTGCCGTTTTCCGTATTGCAAGCGGTTGGCCCGGGCGTGAACAAGGACGTCGGGGTGATCGACGCTTTGTTGTCGTTCTGGGTGCCGATCAACCACTTCTGGTTCCTGCAGGCGGTGTTCATCATTTTCATGTTCGTCGGCTTGTTGGAGTGGCGCGGATTGCTGCGGTCGGCGACACGCTCGTACCTGTTGTTTGCCTTTGCGGCGGTGGTGTTCCTGCTGCCGCCGTTCAAGGTCGATGCATTCGGCATCAACGGCGCGATCTACCTGCTGCCGTTTTTTGTGGCGGGGATGATTGGCCAGGAAAACGTCGACGCATTGAAGCAGCGGTTCAAGGTGATCGGTCCGCTGGTGTTCGTGGTGATCTCGCTGACGCTGCTGTACGTGGCGGCGGTGGATCGCGAGCTGATCGTCGACCGTCGCAGCCTGATCGGTTTGACGGTGGGTTGCGTGTCCTGCATTGCGCTACTGTCGAGTGACATGCGCTCGAAAGCGCTGACCTGGCTGGGCGGCTATTCCTATGCGATCTTTCTGTTCCATGTACTGTTCGCGGCCACGTCGCGGTTTATCCTGGGGCGGTTGGGCGTAAAGGATGAAAGCCTTCTGGTGTTCGGTGGCTTGCTGTGCGGTTTGCTGGGGCCGGTGGTGCTGTCGATGATTTTCAGTCGGTTCAACTTCACCTCCGTGCTGTTTCTCGGTGAACGCGCAGCGACCAAAAAAGCCCCAGCGAACATCGCTCCGGTGGCGCAGACTTAATGATTGTCCGAGGGAAGGAAGCAGCGCATGTTGGCAGTTGATGGCGTCCAGCCTGTTGCGGCGTCGGTGGTCGAAGTGGGTGATGCCCGCGAGCGTTTTGCTCAGTGGCGCGAAGGCAAGGCCGGCAAGGTTCTGTCGATCTCGGTGATCGGCGACAGCTACAGCGCCGGGCAGGATTTCTATCTGAATAAACTGGTGCAGCGCGTGTCCGGCGAGGTCGGTTTTGCCGGCCCTGGCTACGTAGGCTTCAACCACGGTGCGGCCCTCGGTGGTTCGCATTTCAAGTACACCCGCAGCAGCGAAAAGTACTTCGGCGGTGACTGGCAGGTGTCCGGCCTCGGCCAGGCCAGCCCCGACAGCCGCACGGTGACGGGGCGGCCGGGCGCATGGCTGCAGATCGATGCCAGCCCGACGCCGGCCATCAACACCGCTGTGACCCAGGCAAAATTGCTTTACCTCGGCAACGGCGAGCCCAGTGAGATTCGCTATCGCTGGACGCCATCCCAAGACTGGCGACCATTGACCCTCGGCGGCTCGGGGGTGCAGGAAGTGCCGTTGCCCGGCGCATCACAGGCGACGGATTGGGCATTCAGGCTGGAGGTGGTGAAAGGCGCGCCGACCCTGTTCGGCCTGTGGATGAGCAACGATCAGGGCGGCGTGCGGGTATCCAAACTGGCGGCGTCCGGTGCGGCATCGGCTGACTTCTACCACAGCGACAGCCTTTGGCAGACGCAGTGGAAAGCGGCGGTGTCGAAGATCCCGGCGGATATCTATCTGATCATGCTTGGTGGCAACGATCAGGGTTTCGGCGTGAAGCCCGAGCAGTATCTGAAGAACGTTCAAGGGCTGGTGGGGATGATTCGCGAGATCCAGCCGGCGGCGAGCGTTAACCTGATCCTGCGTCAGGAAACCACACGCTCCAGTGCGTATCCGATGTCGGCTTATGCGCAGGTGTTGGCGCCATGGGCGAGCGCGGAGCATCTCGGTTACGCCGATCTGCAATGCGCGTTCGGCAGCGACGTCAAACGCTACGCCGCCTCCATGATCGGTCCGGACAAGATTCATCCGGTTCCGGCCACGGGTGGGCGAGTGATTGCCGACTACTTCTATCGCTGGATGGTGGGCGGGCAGCAAACCGTTTCGCCCCAGGGCAGTTGTGGCGCGGGAAGGTCTTTGTAGGCGCTGTCGAGTGAAACGAGGCGGCGATCCTTTGATTTTTCAAGAGCAACGTCAAAAGATCGCAGCCTGCGGCAGCTCCTACAGGGCGCTGCGGCAATTTTCGAAAGATTCCAGATGACCCAGCAGCTCTGCGGTTTTGAGCGGCATCAACTGCGTTGCACAACGAGTTTCTACATTGATGATGATGGCCGGGTCGTTGCAGCAAATGCGCACCCGGAATCGCCAGTCGCTGAAAATCACTTTCAGGCCGTCACGGTCATCCATTTCCAGCGCCTGCCCGCGATAAAGCCTTTTCAGGTGTGCGAGCAGGGGATAGGGGTCGAGCATTGGCCGGCGGATGTCTCCCGAAGAGGGAAACATACCGATTCGTTCCACCAGCAGAGTGGGGCCGAGCCAGGACTCGTTGGCGCTCGGCAACCGCTGATGACGCGAAAACGAGGACATCACTCCGAGGTTGCCCACCTCCATTGCAATGTATGCCGAGAGTTTTCCAATGTTCATGGTTGGCCTGCCTGAATGAAAAGTGGGCGTTGGGTGTATGAGGTAACTCAGAGACCCTTGAGGTACACGTTGTCGTAGCAAAAATTGGTCGCTTCGAGATAACCCTCCGCGCCGCCGCAATCGAAACGCATGCCCTTGAATTTGTAAGCCAGCACGCAGCCGTTCTGCGCCTGTTTCATCAGGGCATCGGTGATCTGGATTTCGCCACCTTTGCCGGGTTGGGTATCGGCGATCAGGTCAAAGATGTCCGGCGTCAGGATGTAGCGGCCGATGATCGCCAGGTTGGACGGGGCGTCTTGCGGGCTGGGCTTTTCCACCATGTTGTTGACCCGGTAGATGCCGTCTGAGATCAGCTCGCCGGCGATCACGCCGTACTTGTGGGTCTGGTCGCGGGGCACTTCCTGAATGGCCACGATCGAGCAACGGAATTTCTTGTAGAGCTGGATCATCTGCGTGAGCACGCCGTCACCTTCAAGGTTCAGGCACAGGTCATCGGCCAGCACCACGGCGAAAGGTTCATCGCCAATCAGCGGGCGGCCGCTGAGGATCGCGTGGCCCAGGCCTTTCATTTCAACCTGGCGGGTATACGAAAACGTGCAGGTGTCGATCAGCTCGCGGGTGCCTGCCAGGAACTTCTCTTTTTCGGTGCCGCGAATCTGGTGTTCGAGTTCATAGCTGATGTCGAAGTGGTCTTCCAGTGCGCGTTTGCCCCGCCCGGTCACGATGGCCATGTGTTGCAGGCCGGCGTCCCGCGCTTCTTCAACGGCGTACTCGATCAACGGCTTGTTGACGATCGGCAGCATTTCCTTGGGCATGGCTTTGGTCGCCGGCAAGAAACGCGTGCCATAGCCCGCAGCGGGGAACAAACATTTACGAATCATAAAAGTATCCTGGACAGTCACGGCACGCCGTTAACGGCTGCGCGCAATAACGAGTGATTGCAAGTTTCAATGAATATTGAAGGCGTACTTTAATACCCGAGTCAGGTTGTTAATGGCAATTAGTAGTGTGGCCAGAAAGCGTCAATGTTATGAGATGTCGGTTTGATACTTGTTAGTTATTTTTAGTCGGTATCTGTTGATAGTGAGGAAAGCATCGGAGTGCTAATAAGTACCGGGCAATACAGTTTGACCTGCAAAAATATTTATTGCCAGTCGTTGAACTAAATTTGTTTTAGGTTGTTGTCGCCCTTGTTTGTGTGGTGCACCACGCATCTTCAATACATAGGGCTTGACACGCTACTGAGTACTTATCTCTCAATGGACCGCACTATGAAAATTCTGGTAACGGGTGGTGCCGGATATATCGGCTCGCACACCACACTCGCGCTGCTTGAAGCAGGCTATGAAGTTGTAGTGCTGGATAATCTTTGCAACAGCAGCGATGCGGCCTTGCATGCGGTGGAAGCCATATGCGGCAAGCGTGCACTGATGATTCGCGGCGATGTGTGCGACCGGGCTTTGCTGGACCGGATTTTTCGGGAGCACGCCATTGATGCGGTCCTGCATTTTGCCGGGCTCAAGGCGGTGGGTGAGAGCGTGCGCAAGCCGCTTGAGTATTACGAGACTAACGTCAGCGGCAGCATCACCCTGTGCCAGGCGATGGCCGCTGCGGGGGTGTTTCGCCTGGTGTTCAGCTCGTCGGCCACGGTCTATGGCGCGCCAGAGCAGATGCCGATCCGCGAAGACTTCCCGACCGGTAATCCGACCAACCCCTATGGCCAATCGAAGCTGATCGTCGAAAACGTGCTGCGCGACTTGAGCCAGGCGGAGCCGCGCTGGAGCATCGCCCTGTTGCGTTACTTCAACCCGATCGGCGCTCATGACAGTGGTCACATGGGTGAAGACCCCAACGGCATTCCCAATAACCTGGTGCCTTATATCAGCCAGGTGGCGGTCGGCAGCCTGCAGGAGTTGTCGATCTTCGGCGACGATTACCCTACGGTCGACGGCACTGGCGTCCGCGACTACATCCACGTCGTGGACCTGGCGGATGGGCACATCAAGGCATTGCAGTCCATCGCCGGGCGCACCGGTATCCATACCTGGAACCTCGGTACGGGCGATGGCTACAGCGTGATGCAAGTGCTGCGGGCATTCGAGGAGGCGAGTGGGCAACCGGTGCCGTTTCGCATGATGCCGCGTCGTTCGGGTGATGTTGCGCAATGTTGGGCTGACCCTTCCAAGGCGGCGAAAGAACTGGGTTGGAAGGCAACGCGCAATTTGCAGGAAATGATGACTGACACTTGGCGCTGGCAATCGAATCATCCCAAGGGTTATCTCGGATGATGTCGTTTTGGCCTAATGTTATTTCCAGTCAGGTTGTTAGATATCGTCGGGAAAATACACTGGAAATGCCTTTTGCATATCCGTAGATATAAACCTGCCGTTTGACGTTTATCAGTCAGGTAGGACTGTGAATGAATGACGGATCTTGTTCGCACTTTTCGCGACTTGAACTCTACCAACTCTAACGGAACATCCGGTTTTAATCGGGTCGAATGTTAGAAAGGAGTTGATATGAAAAAAGTGATGGCGATTGCCTTGTTGACGATGTTGAGCAACTGGGCTGCCGCAGCTGAAACGCCGCTGACTGCGGTGACCAATGTTGGTGGCAGTGTAGCGGCTTCTCAAGCCCCTGCAGCCAGTACTGCCATGGTTGCCAGTGCAATAGCGGCGTCCAATAGTGGTGGCAGTGCCAACGGCGGTACCACCGGTACGACCGGTACCACCGGCACCACCGGCACGCATAACTAACAGACGTTTTTGTTAGTGCAGTACAGGGTCGCCCGACGCAAGTCGGGTGACTTCTTTTTTAGATTCGCCCTTGAATAGCGTAGTGCCATTATGACTCGTAGTTTTTCTCTTTTAATGTTGGCAAGTCTCGCTTTACAAGGTTGCATGTTTTCCCCCGGCCAATACCTGAGCACCAGTGATATCACCCGCCAAGGGGCCAGTGAAAGCAGCCGGGTCGAGCTGATCCCGATTACCCCCAAGCTGATTTCCACCACCCGCACCACGCAAAAGCGTGAGTCGCTGCCGGCGGAACTGTTGGCGACTCCGGCCGAGTACCGCATCGGTAACAACGATGTCTTGTACATCACGGTCTGGGATCACCCTGAGCTGACAGCCCCGTCCGGCGCGCAACAACAGATCGATGCCAACGGCCGGCTGGTGCGCTCCGACGGCACGCTGTATTACCCGTACATCAAGGAAGTCCAGGCCGCCGGGCGTACGATCCAGCAACTGCGCGCTGACATCGAGCAACGCCTGTCGGCGTTCATCGCCGAGCCGCAGGTAGATGTCGCGGTGCTGCGCTTCGCCAGTCAGAAAGTCGTGGTGACCGGCGCCGTGGCCAAGGGCGGTCCGCAAGCGATTTCCACCAATCCCCTGAGCGTGGTCGAGGCCCTCGGTTCCGCTGGAATCGATACCAACAACGCTGACTTGTCCGGCCTGACGCTGACGCGCAACGGCCGGGTGTATCCGCTCAATCTCGACTCGCTCAACCAGCAGGATTCCGAGTTGCAGGGCGTTTATCTCAAGGGTGGCGATCAGTTGTATCTGCCGTACAACGACAACAAGCGCATCTACGTCATGGGCGAGGTCAACCAGCCGCGCGCATTGAGCTTCAAGACCGCCACCATGAACCTGTCCGATGTCCTCGGCTCGGTTGGCGGCCTGAGCCAGACCACTTCCAACGGCAACGCGGTGTACGTCATCCGCGGGGTTGAAAACCTGGACGTGGAGCCGGCGAAAATCTACCAATTGAACGCTGAATCGCCGACCGCCATGGCGCTTGCCACGCACTTCGAAGTGCGCCCCCAGGACGTTGTCTATGTCGGGCCTGCCAATGTGACTCGCTGGAACCGCTTCATCAGCCAATTGGTGCCATCGGCGTCGATTGTCGGTACGGGTGCTTCCGCTGCGAAGAACTGGAGCGAATACAGTAACAACAGCAAATAAGGTCGCCGACTGTGAACACGTTGAAAGTTGGCGTCTGCCTGAGCGCGGCCCTGTTGTTGTGTGGCTGCAACCCGCTGATGAGCGCTTCGTTGAACAACCTCAAATCGGCGGTGATCGGACCGGATGAGGTGGACGTGACTCCAGCCCAAGTGGCCGAGGTCAACTATCCGCAGATCAAACTGACCACGCCGACCGGCTCCGGGGTGTTGGCGCTGGTGCGCGAGCGTGAAGACCTGCAGTTCTGGGTCGCTTCCGGCAAACAAGTGCTGTTGCTGCGCGATGGCCTTGCCGTGCGCAGCATCGGCCTGGGCCTGGAGGGTGACCTGGACGGCACGCGTCTATCGGATACCTCACCGTTCAAGCAAGGCCTTCATCAAGTCGCCGATGGCTACACCTCCCGGCGCTGGATCGATCTCTACAAGGGCCAGGAAGTGGGGGTGATCGTTAACAGTCGCTTCTCCCGAAAATCCATGGACACCTTGACCATTCTCAACAAGGAATACAGCGTGCTGCGTGTCGATGAGCAGATTGATGCCCCGGCCATCGGCCTGCGGGCGACCAATCGTTATTGGGTCGATCCCGTCGACGGTTTCATTGTGCAGAGCGAGCAACAGCTGACGTCGCAGTTGCGCGTCAGGATCGTGCAATTGACCCCCAACCGCAGGCATGTCCCGTGAAGCGCTTGGGAACGCTGTCGGCGTGTTTACTGTTGATCACCAGCTTCAGTCAGGCCGCTGTCACTGTCAGCGGTGACGTCGCCAATCCCGGGCCGGTCGAGTTGCCGGCTGGCGGCCGCTTGCTCGATGTAATCAACGTGGCCGTGCCCAATGCCGAAGGGTATTGGCTGGCGGGTGTCCTGTTGCGTCAGTCGTTGCTGGAAAAGCAGGCGCGACTCAAGGCGGGCGTGTTGTTTGATCTGGACGTTTTGCAGCGCATGGCTTCGCTCTTCGACAAGCCAAGCCGTGCAGCGCTGGCACTGCGTTTGTCTGAGCAAGTACGGCAGATGCCGGTTACCGGGCGTCAGATCGCCAATCTCGATCCGGTCGCGGTGGAAGTCGGCTTCGCGCGCAACATTCGTCTCGACGATGGCGACCGCCTGATTTACCCGAAACGTGTCGATGAAGTCGAAGTGCTCGGTGCTGTTGCTGAAACCTGCCACTTGCCATATCAGCCGTTACTGGAGGCTCGCGAGTATCTGCAAGGTTGCACACCGCTGGATGATGCCGAGGCCGATTACCTGTGGCTGATTCAGCCTGACGGTGGGGTCCGGCGAGTCGGTATTGCGCACTGGAATCGCGAGAGCGGGCACTTTCCCGTTGCCGGCAGCAAGATTCTGGTGCCGGTGAAAAATGATGATCTTGATCCGCCTGTCCCTGAGCTGAATCAGCAGTTGGCCGAATTCATTGCCACGCAGCTGGCTGAGGTGGTTCGTTGAATTTACGTTTTGCAGCCGTATTGTTATTGCCGTGTGGCCTGGTCCATGCAGAGCCACGCATTACTCAAAATGATTTCGGTGGCGCGGGTCTGTGGCAAACCCCGACGGCGCGGATGGCGCCGGCCGGTGAGATAAGCGTGAATGCCAACCGCACCGATCCTTACAGCCGTTATAGCGTGTCGCTTCAGCCGTTTGAATGGCTGGAAGGCTCGTTTCGCTATACCGCCATTACCAACCGCCCTTACGGCCCTGACTCGCTGAGTGGCAGCCAGAGCTATAAGGACAAGGCGGTCGACCTCAAGGCCCGTTTGTGGGAAGAGAGCCATTGGGCGCCCGAAGTAGCGCTGGGCTTTCGAGACATTGGCGGTACGGGTTTGTTCTCCAGTGAATTTGTGGTCGCCAACAAGCGCTACGACAATTTCGATTTCAGCGCCGGTATTGCCTGGGGTTACATCGGCAATCGCGGCGACTTCGATAACCCGCTGGGTGCGCTCGGTGATCGCTTCAAGACCCGGCCCGAGAGTGAAGGTACCGGTGACGTCAACGCCGGGTCGTACTTTCGCGGCAAGCCTTCGTTGTTCGGTGGCGTGAGCTACCAGACGCCATGGGATCGGCTCAGCCTGAAACTGGAATACGAAGGTAACGATTACAAGCACGAACCGAAGGACAACGAGATCAAACAGGACTCGCCGATCAACCTCGGCGCGGTGTTCAAGCTGACCGACTCGATCGACGTCAGCGCGGCGTGGGAGCGCGGCAACACCGCGATGTTCGGCGTCACCTTCCACACCAACTTCGTCAGCCGCAAAGCACCGGCAAAAAACTTCGACCCACCGGCCGAACCGCTGCCGGCGAAGTCGCCAAGCACGAATATGGAGGAGGTCAACTGGCCCGATGTGTCCCGTCGCCTGCAACAAAATGCCGGCTATAAAGTCGAGCGCATCAGCCAGCGCGGATCCGAGTTGTTTGTCTATGGCGAACAGCAGCGGTATTTCCATTCGGCTAAAGCGGTGGGCCGTGCGAGCCGGATTCTGGACAACAGCGTCAGCGACGATATCGACTGGTTCACCGTGGTCAACAAGCGCTACGACCTGCCGCTGGAAGAGACCAGTGTGCCGCGGCAAACCTTCCGTGAAGTGATCAACAACGAGGAGCCATTGCAATCGTTGCACCGCACCACCGAGATCAATCCGGCGATGCCGCACAACGAAAAAACTCTCTATACCGAAGCGCCACAGCCTTTCAGTTACGGCGTGGGGCTGGGCTTCAAGCAGAACGTCGGCGGCCCGGATGGCTTGCTCTATCAATTCAGTGCCGACGCGGACGCCGAATACCGCTTCAACCGCAACACCTGGTGGAACGGTTTGCTCAGCGCCAACCTGGCGAACAACTTTGACAAGTTCACCTATGACGCACCCAGCGGTTTGCCCCGTGTGCGAACGGATTTGCGTCAATACCTGACGACCTCCGAAGTGACCATGCCGCTGTTCCAGGTCAGCCACGCCGAGCAGTTGGACAAAGACCTGTACGGCATGGTTTACGGTGGCTATCTGGAGTCGATGTTCGCCGGGGTTGGGGGCGAGGTGCTATTCCGTCCGACTGGCCAGCGCTGGTCGTTGGGGGCGGACCTGAACTACGTCCGTCAGCGTGAATTCGACCAGGGTTTTGGCCTGCGTGATTATTCGGTCGTCACCGGCCACATCACCGGCTACACCGACTTGCCGTTCGATACGCTCGCGGCGGTCAGCGTCGGGCGTTACCTGGCTGGGGACTGGGGCGGCACGCTGGATATCTCGCGGGAGTTTTCCAACGGTGTGCGGTTTGGCGCCTGGGCAACGATCACCACCGCCAGCGGCAACGAGTATGGCGAAGGTAGTTTCGACAAAGGCATCTACCTGTCCATCCCGTTCGACGAGTTGATGAGCATGTCGACCATGCGCCGCGCCAACCTCGTCTGGTCGCCATTGACCCGAGACGGCGGCGCACGCCTGAATCGCAGCTTCCAGCTGCATTCGATGACCGACAGCCGCGACGACGACATGTTCTATCGCAACTTCGAGAAGATCACCGAGTAACGACCGGCTCGTACCTTGGGAGCAAGTTTGCTCGCGATAACGTCAGTGCATCCAGCCTCAATGCCGGCTGACCTGACGCCATCGCCAGCAGGCTGGCTCCCACCCTGATCAGCATAGAACCCAATACCAAACCCAACCCAAATCCCTTATGGGGTCCAGCAGGCTGGCTCCCACCCTGATCAGCATAGAACCCAATACCAAACCCAACCCAAATCCCTTATGAGGGCCAGCAGGCTGGCTCCCACCCTGATCAGCATCGAACCCAATACCAAACCCAACCCAAATCCCTTATGGGGGCCAGCAGGCTGGCTCCCACCCTGATCAGCATAGAACCCAATACCAAACCCAACCCAAATCCCTTGTGGGAGCCAGCCTGCTGGCGATGACATCAGTCCAGTCAATACACCTGTGCCAGGCACTCCGTCGTCCCCAAATCGCGCCCACAAAAAAGGGGACTTGCGTCCCCTTGCGGTGTTGCGTCGTGCAACGCTAAACCCTCAGTAGATGTCCTTCGACAGCAACGTGAACGGTGTCTTCACCAAGATCTTCAGGTCCAGCCACAGTGACCAGTTGTTGATGTACTTCAGATCGATCTCTACACGCTTCTGCATCTTGTCGATGGTGTCAGTCTCGCCGCGGCAGCCGTTGATCTGCGCCAGGCCGGTGATGCCCGGTTTGATTCGGTGACGTGCCATGTAGGCGAGGATTTTCCCAGAGTAGTAGTGGTTGTGCGCGATGGCGTGAGGTCGCGGGCCGACCAGTGCCATGTGCCCTTGCAGCACGTTGAACAATTGCGGCAGTTCATCGAGCGAAGTGCGGCGGATAAAGCGACCGACTGCGGTGATGCGAGAGTCATTGCGGCTGGCCTGCTTGACCTCCTTATCATCGTGCACACGCATCGAGCGGAACTTCCAGACCTGAATCACCTTGCCGTTCCAGCCATGGCGGTCTTGCTTGAAGAACACCGGGCCAGGCGAATTGAGCTTCACGGCCAAGGCAATGACCAGCAACACCGGGCTCAGCAGGATAATGGCCAGCAGCGCCACGCTTTTTTCCACCAGGCTTTTGCTCAGTGCAGCGGTCGGTCGGCTGGTCAGCGGACTTTCGTTCAAGTAGATCGCCGGCAGGCCGTCCACGACTTTCACCGAGTGATTGAGCAGCGTCAGACTGTTCAAGTCCGGCACCCACACCACGTCAACGTTGGCACCGAGCAAATCGACGTACATGGCTTCGATTTTTGCCGCTTCCGACAAGGGCAGGGTGATGTACAGACGACGGATGTCATGGGTTTTGATCAGATCGAGCAGGTCTTCCTGAGCACCGACGATGCGCGGCGCACCTGGTTCAAGCGAGGGCACGCTGCCGTTACTGACCAGACCCACCAGTGGCAGGTTTTCCAGATGACTCAGCTTGTTTGCCAAACCCAGGGCCAGTTCGCCAGTGCCGACGATCAGGGTTTTATGCTCGCTTTTACGAGAGCGCTGATAGAACTTGGAGAACGCGTGCAGCGGCGCGTACAGGAGTGCCTGACCGAGGAAACCGTACACCGCCCAGCCAAGAATCACTTCCCGGGAAAACAATGCATCGGCCTTGCAGATAAATGCGATGCAAGCCAGCGCAGCCATGGTCATGGACCAGCCCATGAACAAGCGTCCCAGACCCGTCAGATAGTTGTCTCTTTTTCGATAAACACCACTGAAGGTGTAAGCCGGAACCGAGGCCAGCACCGCCAGCGTTGCGCACATTCGATAGTAGAACTCGACCGAGCCCGTTTGCCGTTCAGCGAGTATGAACAGCAATGAAACAACAAAGCCCTGTGCCAATGCCCATTGGCCCCAAAAGGTCAGTCCCTTGAGGCCGGTGTTTCGATTGATACGAAGAGAAAGATCCATACGAATATCCCCAAAAGACGTCCATTCAGGTTTCGACAGTTGAAATCCGAGTTGTTAATAGACTTATTGTTGTTATTAGAGCGAGTGTCCTGAGGTAACAACGCCGACATGCGGAACTGTCGTCAGTCAATAGACTAAGTTATTGCCGGGGATGCTGTCTGACGAGTTCTAACAAGATGGCAAAGTGCCAACTTATAAAAAAAATACAAGCAATTGAGTTGTTAAAAATGGTCGATCAGCAGGGGGTGAATATTTGATGTTGTATTGGGTATTGTAGGAGGGGAGGGGCAGGAGGGTTCTAGCGAAGGGAGGATACAAACAAAGTGCTTTTTTATTGTTGTTATCGCACTGTTGATGTTTGCATTGTTTGCCGAGGTCAGGCGTTCAGCACACCACTTCCTGGATCAGGCAGTAGCCACGGTTTCTTACCGCACGAAACAAGCGCTCACCATTGCTGGCACTTTTGAATTTGTCTTGCAGGCGACTGAGGCACATCTCCAGACCGCGGTATTGTTCCGGTTCCCTGCCGATACTGAGGATCAGCTCATCTCGACTGACGACGCGTTCTTCATGGTTCAGCATTTTTCTGACGAGTGCAGTTTCCAGTCCAGTCAGGTTTATCTCGATACCTTCTTTAACCAGGGCGCCTTGATGATCGTCGAGTTGCCAGACTTCGCTGCAAGGAGCGTCACCTTCGATTGTTCGGGCGCTGTTACTGGCATCCGCAATCATGGCGGGTTTGCTGTGAAATGGACTTTCTGATTGCGCGGCCAGCCATTCGGATTCGAGGGTGGCCAGTATTCGCTGCGTATCATGTTCGATACTTTGCGCAACTTTTTTCCTTGTCACGCTTGGGTAAGTGAACTCCATCAGCACGGGGGGCGACGAGGGCGAGGCAACTCCTTCAACAAACATTTGTGCCTGGGAGGTCCCAAATGAGTTGAAACGCTCACTGGACAGAATAGTCTCTAGTTCACGTTGCGACGTTGTGCTGTGGGTGACGACAACGAAGTATTTCCTTGGGAGGGTTGTACTAATTTCCATGTCTCTCTCCTGAAGTACGCACCAAATTTGGCAAAAAAATGATCGGCAGGGGAGTAGAGACTCCCTCGGAAGTAATCGAAAAGGCAGGGTCTGGGCCCAAATTGGCCCTCGATAGGTTCCACACGATCTGCTATAGACTATCTTTTTATTGTTATGGTTCAGTGTTGCCACGGTCATGGAATCGATAAATTGCCAGCAAGTATAAAATACAAATCAAACGATGAATCGATATCTTTGTATAGTTGAAAAACATTCCGTTAGATGATGCCAAAGCGCCTGTAAGGCGCTGAGTCAGACGGTCGAAATCAACCCTCTCATCAGGCGGTATCCATACCCCCGGATGCTCTGGATCGCGTTAGTACCGTACATGTCTTTGATTTTACCGCGCAAGCGGCTGATTGATTTTTCCAGCGCCCGAGGGTCGTAGAAATTGGTGTTAAGCCCCATGATACCGGCGATTTCATCATGGCTTAGTATGTGATTACTGGTTTGCGCAAAGGCCTCCAGAATCTTCATTTCGGCAAATGAAATGTCCAGTTTTTTACTGGTGCCCAATAAGCAGATACGAGTCGGGTCCAATATCAGATTGATATCTCTTTGCCATTCTTCACTGCTGAAAAAGTCGGCCAGCAACTCAGAGCTTTCGTCGGAGAGGGTATTGAACTTGATACAAAAGTCGGCTCCGGCAAGATAGTACTTCATCTTGTTGAAGGCACCGCGGCCAGTAATGACCGCACATATGATGGGCTTTAGATGGACATTGCGCAGGTTTTCCACCACCGCGAGGCTTTCCTCGAGCGCCTGTGGGCTATCGATGATGATGAAGATGGCCCGATAGGAGCCTTGGTACTCATTCTTCTTATATGAATGAGTGTACGAGCTGGCATCAAGTGCTATATCGGCCCGCACGTGCCTTGCGACCAGGGCTCTAAAATGTTCAGCCACGCCACGCGTCCGACCCAGGGTGAGTACACCCGGTTCGTCGTTTGTCTGGCGCTGGCTTCTAGTCGCTAAGTTCCCTGTAAGCATCATGCATTGACTCGAATAGGTGCTGACATCGGGATGTTAAAGCACCGGTTCTCGTCTGTGACTGACAATTGGTAACATTCACGCGGATTTTAGACGTGGCTCCCGAGTTTTCTAACAATAATTAAGCTTTTCAAGCTTTTAGTTGATTTTCTCAGCGTAGTGAACTAGTGAAAATAACTGCGTTAGATGGTGGCAATATGGAATTGTGCCACTATTTTGGGACTCTGACGATGGTTTTTTAATGTCCTTTTGCCACTGTTTGTACGCTGGTTTGTGATTTAAGGAATTTAGTCCTTTTGCGTAGAAATATAAATAGTGTGCGGTGGGTCACGTTTCATTGGGCGCGAAAGCGCTCGGGACTCGCTGTCCAAATCCTATCTCGATTAGTTATCCAGTCGGACGATTATTAACATGGCTTGAGTGTGTTGTTTGATAAGACCTATTCTCCGTCGCTGGGTCGGGTAAAGGCTGTCAATTTGCCATTTGCGTTTGGTCCAGTTGCTCAATACCTGAATAGTAGTTAACGGAGCGCTCTACCAGGGTGGTCTGACGGAGGATTAATGGATTTCTTGACCCTTATAAAGGTGTTGATCTTAGGTGCGGTAGAAGGTCTTACAGAGTTCTTGCCCATCTCCAGTACGGGGCATCAGATTATTGTTGCAGATTTATTAGAGTTTGGCGGTGAACGCGCCATGGCGTTCAACATTATTATCCAGCTGGGCGCCATTCTTGCCGTCGTATGGGAGTTTCGTCCCAGAATTATCGACATCGTCAAAGGACTGCCCACCCAACGCAATGCACAGCGCTTCACCCTCAACCTGCTGATCGGTTTTCTGCCGGCTGTGGTTCTGGGGGTGTTGTTTGCCGACAAGATTCACGAGTACCTCTTCAACCCGATCACCGTGGCCATTGCATTGGTTGTCGGTGGCATTGTCATGTTGTGGGCAGAACAGCGCGACCATGTGGTGCACATTGAGCATGTGGACGATATGCGCTGGCCGGATGCGCTAAAGGTGGGATTCGCACAGTGCCTGGCGATGGTGCCGGGTACTTCCCGTTCCGGGTCGACCATCATCGGTGGCTTGCTGTTTGGCCTGTCGCGCAAGGCCGCCACCGAGTACTCGTTCTTTCTGGCAATGCCAACCATGGTCGGTGCGGCGGTGTACTCAGGCTACAAGTACCGCGACTTGTTCCAGAACAGCGATCTGCCGGTTTTCGCCCTTGGCTTTGTGACTGCTTTCTTTTTCGCGATGATCGCTGTGCGCGGGCTGCTCAAGTTCATTGCGAACCACAGTTATGCCGCATTCGCGTGGTACCGGATCGCCTTCGGACTGCTGATCCTGGCGACCTGGCTATTCGGTTGGGTGAACTGGACGGCGGCCGCCGCTGCGGGCTGACAATGACGCCAGGCGGTGGAAGCCGCCTGGCTGGATGACTTTCCGAATAGTTAACGCCCTTCAAGCAACTCAGCGGCTTGATCCAGCAACGCCAACGGGTCTTTGGCCTTGTGAATATCCACCGACAACAACTGGCGAAACTTGCGCGCGCCCGGAAACCCGGTGCCCAAGCCCAGCACGTGCCGGGTGATGTGGTGCATGGCGCCGCCCGCCGCGATATGCGCGGCAATGTACGGCCGCAACTGCGCCAGCGCTTGGGCCCGCATGATCACCGGCGCGGTGCTGCCGAACAGTTGCTGATCCACCTCAGCCATCACATACGGGTTGTGATAAGCCTCGCGGCCCAGCATCACACCGTCGAAAGTCTGCAGATGTTCATGGCAGGCTTCCATCGTCTTGATCCCGCCGTTGAGGATAATCTCCAGGTCTGGAAAATCCGCCTTCAACTGCGCCGCAACGTCATAGCGCAAAGGCGGAATGTCACGGTTCTCCTTCGGCGACAACCCCTCCAGAATCGCAATCCGCGCATGCACGGTAAAACTGGTGCACCCGGCATCCCGCACCGTGCCGACGAAGTCGCACAACGCTTCGTAACTGTCGCGCCCATTGATGCCGATACGATGCTTGACCGTCACCGGAATCGACACCGCATCGCGCATCGCCTTCACACAATCGGCTACCAACTGCGGATGCCCCATCAGGCACGCGCCGATCATATTGTTCTGCACCCGGTCACTCGGGCAGCCGACATTCAGGTTCACCTCGTCGTACCCATGCTCCTGCGCCATCCGCGCACACGCCGCCAAATCCAGCGGAACACTGCCCCCCAACTGCAGCGCGAGCGGGTGCTCGGCTTCGTCATGCCGCAGAAAACGCTCGTGATCACCATTGAGCAAGGCACCCGTGGTCACCATCTCGGTGTAGAGCAGGGCGTTTTTCGACAGCAGGCGTAGGAAGAAGCGGCAATGGCGGTCAGTCCAATCCATCATCGGTGCAACCGAAAACCGGCGGGACAGCGGGGCGGGTGTAGCGTTGTTTACGGACATGGGGGATCTGGAATCGGTGAGGCTGGGAGGTGGGGGAGTTTATCAGGATTGGGCTTGCGGGGTGCGGACGTGTCCCAAGGTACTGTTTTCAACACTTCCTGAACCGGCGCTGTCGCAGAGTCAGGTTTCATCCTGCATGACCGAACTCCGGCATAGGATCAATCCCAACCCCTCTCCAAACTGCATCCAACTCCACAGGAATACGCAAAATGATCGCAAACCTCATCAAAGTTTCGTTGATCGCGGGTGCTGTGCTGTTGAGCGCTTGTTCCGGTGTGAGTACCGATCACCGTTATGTGGATGACTCGCAGTTGTCCAACGGCTTTGGCCCGGGGCCAACCCGTAGTGCCAGCCAGTTGAATTTCCATGGCAGTGCGCTGGGCAATAGTTTTGGTGAGTACAGTTCGGGGTTGCTGCACGACGATTGATCGGTGCAGGACGGCGCGATGATTGCGCCGTTCTGCATTCGGGGTGAGGGTCAGAGCATCCTCAAGCCTTCAAAAGGGTTCCAGCCTTGTGAGCCTTTGACCTGTTTCAGGTAGTAGGCGTAGTTGGCGCTCAGGCCGTACATCAGGGCGAAGACGACATTCAGGCCGGTGTTTACGGCTTTGGGTCCTTCGTCGTAACCCAACAGAGTGAATACCAGTGTCAGAACAAAAGAGGTGGCGATGATGATCGCGATGATTGCCAGGTTCTTTTTCCACAGTCCAAGTACGAATAGGTAGATGGGTCCGAAGAAAAACGCGATGAAGTTGAGGTTGATCAGAATGCGTTTGCGGGCTGGCAATTGTTTGAACGCGGCTTTGAACTCCGGGGTTTTTGGGGAGCCGTGCTGATCAAAGAAAGCGAAACGTTCTTGCCATTTCGGGCTGACGTTGTAGGTTTGCAATTCATCCGTGCTGCTCATGATCTGTCCTTTTTTGAGGGTTTTGCTCGGTCGAGGCATCGACCGAATGATTGTTCGGTGCGCTTGTCAACGCGTCTTGCGTGCGGCCGGACTGCTACCGGCGCGAGTGCAGTTTCCGGCATGTAACAGGATTTAACAAGCCATGACAAAGTGCCTCGACAGGCTGTTCGTCACGGCTTGCAGGTATTAAGCGGGCAGGCAGTCAGTTACTTGCTCTCAGGCAACGCCAACCATTGGCCGAGCACTTTCTGGTAATTACCCGTCACCTTGGCCAAGTGCAGCCACTGGTCCACATAGGCTTTCCAGGTGCTGTCATCGCGGGGCAGCAGGTAGGCTTTCTCGCCATATTGCATGTACTGCGTCGGGTTCACCGCGCACAGTCCCGGTTTCAACTTTTGCTGATAGAGCGCTTCAGACGCGTCGGTGATCATCACGTCGGCGTTGTTGTCCAGCAGCTCCTGAAAGATGGTCACGTTGTCGTGCAACTTCAATTGCGCCTTGGGCAGGAAGGCGTGAACAAAGGCTTCGTTGGTGCCGCCCGCGGGTTCGACCAGGCGGACCGAAGGCTGGTTGATTTGCTCGATGGTCTGGTACTTCGCCTGGTTTTCACAGCGCACCAGCGGGATCTTGCCGTCGACGTCGAGGGTGGTGCTGAAGAAGGCTTTTTTCTGCCGGTCGAGGGTCACCGAGATGCCGCCCATGCCGATGTCGCATTTGCCGGCCAGCATGTCGGGCATCAGGGTTTTCCAGGTGGTTTGCACCCACTCGACCTTGACGCCAAGGCTGTCGGCGAGGGAGCGGGCCATGGCAATGTCGATGCCGGAGTATTCGCCGTCCTCGGCTTTGTAGGTGTAGGGCTTGTAGTCGCCGGTGGTGCACACCCGCAGTTGGCCTTGTTGAATGACGCTGTCGAGATGGGACGGGGTTTGCTGTGCCTGGACGCCAAACGACAGGGCGAGCAGGCCACCGAGCATCAATGTGCTTTTGCTGTTTTTCATTGTTATCGGGCTTTTGTGATTGAGTGGCTTGGAGCAGGGAGTGTAGTGAAAACTCCGCGCGACTCAAAAACGGGTGATGGTTACGGCTCGCCCATTTGTGGGCTCAGCGTTCCTAGCCACGCGACCAACCCGACAATCAACACCGCGGCAAACAACTCCACCCTGACGCTGCGGCGCAATGTATTCGCCGCCACGCTGTACTGCCCGTCTCGCAATGATTGCTGCAGCAGCGGCCCCAAGTGGAAACGGTTCAGTGCGGCCAGTGCGAGCATGCCGGCGAACAGCGCGACTTTGATCAACAGCAAAATCCCGTAGGTACTTGGAAGCACGTCGTCGAGGTTTGGTCCGGCAATAAAGAGGTAGTTCACCACGCCGGTGACGACGATGATCGCCACGATCAGTGCGCCCACGGATTCAAATCGCATGACCGCACGGGCCAGCAGGCGGACGTGGTTTTCCGATTGCAGGTTTCTGCTTTGCGACATCAAGGTGAACGCGATCAAGGCTCCCAGCCAGGCGCCTGCGGCCAGCAGGTGCAGGATATCCGCGGCGAAATGCCAGATGCCTTCATCCATGGCGCCATGCCCGCTCCAGGCCAGGGAGGCGAGGGCAATGCCGCCAGCGGTGGCCGCCACCCATAAGGCAAGTTCAGGTGCGCGAGTGCTGAACAGCATCACCAAGGCTGCGATGAACAAGGCAATGAGCCGAATCATCCAGGCCATCCCCATGTCCGTTTCACGCAGCATCATTGTCAGGTGCGGGCGCAGTTCGCCAAGGTTCGATTCGCCACTCATGGCACTGACCATCAGCACCATGCCAACGACGGACAGCATTACCCCGCTAATGGCCGAACCGATCAGCAAGGCTTTTAAGGGCAGGACGGCGCCCGAAACCCGTTCCTGCTCTTTAAGGCCGTACAACCCGAACAGCGCGATGCCAAACAGCAGCATCAAATCCACGTACAACAAAAAGCGCAGAACGATGTTGGCCAAGTCGCTCATCAATCACTTCACTTTGAATGAAACGTTGCCGGTGATTGGGTGGGTGTCCGAAGACACGGCGCGCCACTCGACTTTATAGGTGCCGGCGGGCAGCGGCGACAGTGGGGTAATGAGCATGGTTTTCGGGTCGCTGCCGCCGCTGACTTTGGCTTTCATGGGCATGGGCGAATGCGCCATGCCAGGCATTTCGGTCATGACCAGTTTTGCCCCGGAGAACTGCGTGACCAGGTTCTCGGAGAAGTGCAGTTCGATGGTGCCCGGCGCCGCACCTTGCGCACCTTCGGCGGGGCTGGAGGAGAGCAATTTCGGATGGGCTTGAACGAGGGTGCTGAGCAGCAATCCGGCAGACAGCAAGACAGTTGAAACGCTGGTTTTGATGATGTGCATGCAAGGCCTCTTGCCGCTCAATGCGGCTGTTTTTTTAGTGTAGGTATCGGGGTTCAGAACCACAGGCGTACGCCGAGAACCAGCCGCGCCTCGCTGCGGTCCTCGCCTTCAGCCATGGCGTAATCGGCGGTTTTGCCGTAAGTGCGGTTCCAGGTGACGCCCAGGTAGGGCGCAAACTCCCGGCGGATTTCGTAGCGCAGGCGCAGGCCGGCTTCGCTGTTCGACAGGCCTGAACCGATCCCTCGTTGCGGGTCGTTCTTGCCGTAGACGTTGAGCTCTGCGGTCGGTTGCAGGATCAATCGGTTGGTCAGCAGGATGTCGTAGTCGCCCTCCAGCCGCATGGCGCTTTGGCCGCCATCGCCGATGAACGCCGTGGCCTCGGCTTCGAAGTTGTATAACGCCATGCCTTGCACGCCGAGCGCGGCCCAGGTTTGCGCAGCGCCGGGTTTGAAGTCCTGACGAATGCCGCTGACCACGTCCCACCATGGGCTGATTGCGTGGCCCCACAGCGCCTGGATTTCGGCGTCTTCAGTCTTGCCGTTGCTGCGTTCGCCTTCGGAGCGCAGCCATAGGCGATCGATGTCCCCGCCGATCCAGCCGGACAGGTCCCATGCCAGGGCGCTGCCGTCGTCGGCGTCCTGCCATTCGAGTTTGTCGGCGAGGAAGTATGAGTTGAGTGCGCTGTCATGCACGCGGTGCCCGGCCGGGTCGACGTACACAGCGGCGCGGTCTGCATCGGTCAACGGTGCGATGGGTGTACGACTTTCGGTCGGGGCCGCGGGCTGCATCTGGCCATCGTCCATGCTCTGCATTTGGCTGTGATCCATGCCGCTCATCTGGCTGTGATCCATGCCCCGCATGTCGTCAGTGGCGGCCAGAGCGTGAGAAAATGGCAGGCCGGTAATCAAGGCCATGGCAACGGAGGTGAGTCTGATCATGTTGGGCGCCTCATTCTTCCACGCGAACTTCACGGAACATGCCCATTTCCATGTGGTACAGGAGATGGCAGTGATAGGCCCAGCGCCCGAGCGCATCGGCGGTCACCCGATAGCTGCGGCGTGTGCCCGGCGGCATGTCGATGGTGTGTTTGCGCACCATGAAGTCGCCGTTCTCGTCTTCCAGATCGCTCCACATGCCGTGCAGGTGGATGGGGTGGGTCATCATGGTGTCGTTGACCAGCACCACACGAACGCGCTCGCCATACTTGAGGCGCAGGGGCTCGGCGTCGGAGAACTTCACGCCATTGAACGACCAAGCGAATTTCTCCATGTGTCCGGTCAGATGCAACTCGATCGTGCGCCCGGGATCGCGGCCGTCCGGGTCGTCGAAGGTGCTGCGCAGATCGGCGTAGGTCAGCACGCGGCGGCCGTTGTTGCGCAGTCCGAGGCCGGGGTCGTCGAGTTTTGGGGTGGTGGACATGGCTTGCATGTCCACCAGCGGGTTGTCGGTTTCCGAGGCGGGATGCGACTGCATCCCGGGCATGGCCATGTTGCTGTGGTCCATGCCGGCCATATCGCCGTGATCCATTGCACCCATGCCCATGTCGTCCATGCTCACCAACGGGCGTGGGTCCAGCGGTGGCACCGGTGCAGATAGGCCCGTCTTCAGCGCCAGGGTGCCGCGGGCATAACCCGTGCGGTCCATCGATTGGGCGAAGAGGGTGTAGGCACTTGCAGTCGGCTCGACAATCACGTCGAACGTTTCCGCCACGGCGATGCGCAGCTGGTCGACGCTCACCGGTTTGACGTGCAGGCCGTCGGCCGCGACCACGGTCATTTTCAGGCCTGGAATGCGCACGTCGAAGTAGCTCATGGCCGAGCCGTTGATGAAGCGCAGCCGCAGTTTTTCGCCGGGACGGAACACTCCGGTCCAGTTCGCGTCCGGTGGCTGGCCGTTCATCAAGTAGGTGTAAGTGGCGCCGCTGACGTCGGCAAGGTCAGTGGGGTTCATCTTCATTTCGGCCCACATCTTGCGATCGGCAACGGTCGCGCGCCAACCGTTGTTGCTGACGTCGTCGATGAAATCGCCAACCGTGCGCTTGTGGTAGTTGTAGTAATCGGACTGCTTTTTCAGCGTCTTCATCAGGCTGGCCGGGTCTTCGTCGGTCCAGTCGGTGAGCATCACCACGTAATCGCGGTCGTACTGGAAAGGCTCAGGCTCCCGGGCGTCGATCACCAACGGCCCGTAGACACCGGACTGTTCCTGCAAACCCGAATGGCTGTGATACCAGTAGGTGCCGTTTTGCCGGACCTGGAATTGGTAGACATACACTCCGCCCGGTTCGATGCCTTTGAAGCTCAGCCCGGGCACGCCGTCCATGTTGGCCGGCAGCAGAATGCCGTGCCAATGAATGGAGGTGCTGTCCTTGAGTTTGTTTTTCACCCGCAAGGTGACCGTATCGCCTTCGCGCCAGCGCAGAAGCGGGCCGGGAAGACTGCCATTGATGGTCAGGGCGGTGCGTGCAGTGCCGGTGAAGTTGACCGGGGTTTCGCCGATGAACAGCTCGAAATCGCTGCCGGTGAGCACGTGCGGTTCGCCGGGGCTAGTGACTGCCCAGACAGGTGGCCGCCATAACCCGAGGCCGCCCAGCAGCCCGCCAGCGGCCAGGCCTTTGACGAAGGTGCGTCGTGAAGTGTTGGAGTGCATGCCGATGATCCCGTCCGTCAGCTGGTGAACTTGTTGACGAGGCTAACGGGCGGTTGCTTTCAGCAGGCTGAGGCGGGGATTACAGTTTTGACAGGTAGGCGTTGTTTACTGGCGCTTGGTAGGCTTGTCGGACGAGGCGACGGTGCCACCGCTGCAGTTAATGTAGGAAGATGACTTCAGCCAGCGTTGATCCGGGTAGTAGGAAAACAGCAATTGGCCGTCCTTCATCGAGTCGATCAGGCGATGGGCGATCGCCGGCCTGACTGCGGGGCAACCAAGACTTCTGCCGATCCGGCCATTGGCCCTTGCCAGAACGGGACTGACGTACGGCGCGCCATGGATGACGATTGCGCGGTCGTAGGCGTTATCGTTGAAGCCCGGTTCAAGGCCTTCCATGCGCAATGAATAGCCGTTTTGGCCGCGATAGCTTTGCTGGGTGCGGAACAGGCCCAGGCTGGTGGCGAAGCTTTCATTCTGGTTGGAGAACTGCGTGGCCATGTTTTCGCCGCTGTTGCGGCCATGGGCGACGAGTTCGTGGAACAGCAATTTGCGCTTTTTCAGATCGAACACCCACAGGCGTTGTTCGGTCGAAGGCAACGAGTAATCGATCACTGCTAGTCTCTGTGCCGGGGCTGCGCCCTGGACGCGGGTGCACTGGGTGGCACGGACCGCCAGGGCAATGACCTTGGCATTGGCGTTTGGAGCAGCTTTGGCCAGCGCGACTTCAAGCGAATCGGCGTAGGCTGTGGATAGGGAAGCCGACGTCAACAGCAGAGCTGTGTATAGAAAGCCAAAGCGGTGTAGCGCCATAAAAATGTCTCATCAGGAATATTTCGAGTCTAGCAGCGAGTTGGACGCTAGCCCTTTGATTGCGGGAGATTAAGGATTATCCATGGGTCAATTAACAAGGTTATTCGTCATAAGCCGTGCTTTTTTTATGGTCTTTCTGATCAGCGGCACTGCGTTGGCAGAAACTTCGCCGATCATGCCGGTAACTCCGCTAACCAGTCCATTGGCCGCCGCGCCGGACGATGTCGTCGGTCAGGCCATTCAATCAGTGCTGGAACCCCTGCAATCTTCGTTCCCGCCGTTGCTCACCTCGCGCAAGCATCAGCGCGTGGACGTCGGACGGGTGGTCATGGATTTTTATTCCCATCGTAACTTTCGCGCCGCCTGGACAGACGGTCGTGATGTCACCCAATTACTCAAAAGCCTGAACGAAACGGAAATCGATGGCTTGGTCCCGGCGGATTTCCGCGTGGCGGAATTGGCGCAGGCACAACTGGCGATGCAGGCAACCGCGCCGACACCTGCGCAATCGGCGGCGTTCGATCTGGCGGCAACCCGCACCTACATCACCGCGCTATTGCAGTTGCGGCGTGGCAAAGTCGATCCGGCACGGTTGGACTTTCACTGGAATTTCGACCCGGTCGGCGTTGATCCTCGTGAGGACGTGAACAATTTCTTTACCGCCCTGGATGATCACGATGTGGCTCGCGCATTTGCCCAGGCACCACCGCAGGAGGCGGTTTATCGCAACATGCGTGTGGCGTTGGCGCAGTTGCGCCAGGTCAGGGATACCGGTGGCTGGCCAAAAGTGACGGAGGGGCAGTCGCTCAAACCCGGCATGGACGGGGTGGCGGTGACGCAATTGCGTGCTCGTCTGGTGGCGGGGGGCTACCTGGAACCGCACAACGGCAAACGCACGGACTACGACGACAAAGTCATCGCGGCGGTGAAGAAATATCAGGCTGAGCAGTATCTGGGCGCGGATGGTGTGGCCGGGGCGGCGACGCTCGCGGCGTTGAATGTGCCAGTAGAAGCGCGGATCGATCAAGTCCGGGTGAACATGGAGCGGGCGCGGTGGTTGCTGTACAAACTGCAGGGGACTTTTGTCGTCGTTGATATCGCCGGCTACAAGGTCGCACTGTACCGCGACGGCCAGCCGATCTGGCGCTCCCGGGTACAAGTCGGCAAACCGTTTCGCAGCACACCGGTGTTCCAGTCCGAAATTACCTATGTCACGTTCAACCCTACATGGACGGTGCCGCCGACGATCCTGGTCAAGGACATGTTGCCCAAGATTCAGCAGAATCCGGGTTACCTGGCCGCCAACCGGATCAGAGCCCTCGACCGCCAAGGCAATGTGCTCGATCCCGCCGGCATCGACTGGTACAACGCGCGTGGCATCACATTGCGCCAGGACGCCGGCCCCGAAAATTCCCTGGGCCAGGTGGTGATTCGCTTCCCCAACGATTACGCCATTTACCTGCACGACACGCCGCATCGCGAGTTGTTTGCCAAGTCGATGCGCGCCACCAGTTCGGGCTGTATTCGGGTGGAAAATCCATTGCAACTGGTGGAGCTGCTGTTCAACGATCCGGTGCGCTGGAACAGCGAAGGCATTCAAAAGCAATTGGCCAACGGCAAGACCGAAAACATCAAACTCCCGGTCAAGGTGCCGGTGTTGTTGGCGTACTGGACGGTAGATATGAGCCACGACGGACGGGTGACGTTCAAACCCGATGTTTATGGCTATGATTCTCCGGTGTTGCGCCGGTTGAACATGCCGACGGAGTTGCCTGCAGTGGACTTGCAGCCGGCAGGAGCGCCATTGGTCGTGACGGGGCAAAACAACTAACGACCCGGAAAAAGTGGGTTTGCATTGGTTGAATCAACGCTGGTTTTTCCGTTAGACAATTGGCCGACCGCTCTATGTCGGCCTTTGCGCTCCGTCGCAATTTTGCGAACTGGCAGCGCATGGCGGTTGGCGCATGTGTTGAAAACTATCACAATGAAAGTTGGTCATAGGTGACCGAGCTAAAATGGGATAGGGAATTCAAGATGGATGTTGTGCATAGAAATTCGTCAATCACCGCAGGTCCACTTCACGTGCATGACCTCGATGAGTGCCGCAACATTCGAAAAGGAACGGTATTTATTGTTGCCTCGGGAGCATCCGCCAAAGATTTTCCACTGGAAAAATACGCCGACGTTCCCATGATCACCATGAACGGTGCGATCTCGAAGTTCACAGGAACAGGGATCAAACCGTTTTTTTATGTGTGTACCGATCAGGGTTTTCCCCTGCAACAACCTGGACTGTTTTCTCATGCCATGGGTATCAGCGAGCGGGTCGCGCTGTGGGAAGACCATGTCTGGGGCAAACAGGCTGAACCCCAAGGTGAGTTGTATTTGTTGGGGCGGGCGCCCAAGCAGTCCTGGAGCGATCTGTTCCGGGCGGACCCTGAGCTGGTCAGAAGTCGCAAGTTGGGCACTGGTCGTACTCGAACCCTGGGTTTCAGCAAAAATCTCAAACGCGGTTTTTTCGACGCTCGTACGGTGGCCTATCTGGCATTACAGCTTGCCTACCACGTTGGTTTTACCAAAGTGTTCCTGGTGGGCGTCGACTTGAATCAATCGATAAGCCGCTTCTACGAAGAACCAGGCGACATGGCCTCTCCCTGCCGGCTTGATCAGCATTTTGATACGAGAATCCTGCCGTCATTCGAGATTCTGTCGAAGTACGTCATGAACAAAGACTTCCAGGTCTACAACCTGTCTGACTGCTCGAGGATTTCAGCGGAGCTTGTCCCCCGGGTAACGATGGATCAACTCGATACGCTGATCTGAGTAAACCCTATACGGGACCGATGGGAACCACTTGCCAAGCGGTTCCCATTTTTGCTTTGTAACCCCGTAGACTTGGCGCCCGGAACCAAGGGATATGGCGCTCCGCCCATGCCTTACCCTATTCAGGACGCGCTTTTGCCCACACGCCACGACGACCAGTACCACGCCCCCGGCGATGCATTGAAACGCCTACCGTTGCGCAAGGCCGCGGTGCTGTTCATTGCTACGGTGTGCCTGTGCCTGTGTGCCTTGCTTTATCTACAGCTGGAGCAATCCCGGCGTCACGACCTGAATCAGGCCCGGGTGGCATCGTCGAATCTGACACGCGCCATGGCGCAGCAAGCCGAAGACACCTTCATGAAGGCCGATCTGGTGCTGACCAGCCTGGTGGACTGGATTCAAGTCGACGGGTTTGGCCCACCCCTCAGATCGCGGTTGCAGAAGACCTTCGCCCGACGGGTGCAGTCGCTGGATCAGTTGCACGGCATTTTGCTGTTCGATCAAAAAGGCCAGTGGGTCGTCACCTCGTTCGAGGATTTGCCCCGCGGTCCCGGCGTGGCGGATCGCGAATACTTCAAGTTCCACCAGCAGAATGTCTCGTCCGTGGCGCACATCGGCGCAGCCATTCGCAGCCGCGAAAATGGCGAGTGGATCATTCCGGTTTCCAAACGGGTGAACGACAAGAACGGCGAGTTCCAGGGCGTATTGCTCGCTGGCATCAAAATGTCGTACTTCGATCAGTTCTTCAAAAGCTTCAGCATCGATGACAAAGGCTCGATGTTCCTCGGGTTGACCGATGGCACGCTGCTGGCGCGGCGACCGTTCGTGGAGTCGCAGATCGGTACGTCATTGGCCAAGGGTGAAGTCTTCCAGAACCTCCTGCCTCGGGCGACCTCCGGTGAGGCGATGTTCACCTCGCTGGTGGATGGAGTCGTGCGCTTGTATGGCTACCGGCAACTGGACGGGTACCCCTTGGTGGTGTCGGCGGCCTCATCCAGGGATTCGATTCTGGCGGAGTGGCACGACACGGCGTTTCGCTCCAGCCTGATCGTTGCGCTGGTGATGTTGGGTGTCGGGCTTTTTGGCTGGGTGTTCATCCGTCAGCTGCGGGTTGGTGAACGGGTCGAAGCGGATTTGCGCCAGGCTCAGGAAGCGCTTGAGCTGATTGCCACCCACGACAGCCTTACCGGTCTGGCCAACCGTCGCTTGTTCGAACGGGCGCTGGATGTCGAGTTCGGACGCGGCGCCCGTCAGCACAGCCCGCTGAGCCTGATCATGCTCGACATCGATTTTTTCAAGCGCTACAACGACACTTACGGCCATGTGGTCGGTGATCATTGCCTGGCTCAGGTCGCGCGTGCGGTGAAAGATTGCTGCCACCGCAAGGCTGATCTGGCGGTGCGTTACGGCGGGGAAGAGTTCGCCGTATTGCTGCCGGACACTGACATCCATGGGGCCATGACCATTGCCGAGCAGATCCGCCGCAGTGTCATGGCCAAGAACATCAGCCATACCGGATCGCCCACCGGTTACGTGACGGTCAGCCTCGGCTGTTACTCGTTCATGCCGACAGGCCGTGACAGCATGGACGTGTTCATCCAGCGAGCGGATGCTGCGCTGTATCAGGCCAAGCATTCCGGCCGTAACCGTTCGGCGGTGCTGTCGCTGGAGGGCGGCATCGCTGAACTAATGCGTTCAGATCGTTGAAGCGTTTTGCCGGGCCGTATCCCCCCCGAAACACCCCCGGAGACCCGGCTGTCTGCCTGTCAAAAGTTGTCGTCAGGTTGCAAACAGTTTTAGTGCTTTAGCCGTGGAACGCAGCCGATGACAGACCGTCATCGGCTGCGCTTGTTCGTTCAGCTGCCTGTCCCGCCGCCAGCGCCGCCACTGCCCCCGCCTGCCGAACCAGTGCCGCCACCGGCGCCGGAGCCACTGGCGCCACCCGCACTGCCGGACGAAGAACCGGTCGCGCCGCCGTCACCGGCATTGCCGCCCGAAGGCGCGGAGGGGGTGTTGTCGGGTGGCATCACAGGACCGCTGGTAGCACCGGATTTGGTGCCCGTCGCATCCGTGCTTTCGCCGGATTCTGCGAAGGCATTCAAGGACGCCGCCGATAACAAACCGGCTAGCAACAACGAAGTGATTTTGATGTTCAACATGGCACGTCTCCAAAAAAGTGAGTCGCTACCTGATGTTGGTGTGAGGGGCGGCGGGGTTGGTGCCGGTTGGGTGACGAGTGGCATCTATTGCGGCAACCCCAAATCCCTGTGGGAGCGAGCAGGCTCGCCCCCACAGTGGTTTGGTGCGCCGAGCGATATCAGACAGCTTGGATTCCAGCGCCTGCCGCACCTGCGGCCATTCCTCATCAATAATGCTGAACCGCACTGAATTGCGCTTGCGCCCGTCGGGCATGATCCGTTCGTGGCGCACGATGCCTTCCTGTTGCGCACCAGGCATGTCAGGCGTGGGGCGTCTATTACGCCGCAGATGAGTCGGCCGACGCAACCACTGGCAGGCCCGCGAGGTCACAGCCAGGACAGGCAGGCAAATGGAGCGTGGGTCATGAAAAAACTGCGAATTGCGACGTTCAACGTCAACGGCATGCGCGCACGGCTGCCGAACCTGTTGGCCTGGCTCGAACGCGAACGTCCGGACATCGCCTGTTTGCAGGAGCTCAAATCAGTCGACAGCGCATTTCCGGCGGCAGAACTTGAAGCCATCGGCTATGGCGCCCTCTGGCAGGGGCAAGCCTCGTGGAACGGGGTGGCGATTCTGGCGCGGGATGCGCAGCCCCTGGAAAGCCGTCGGGGGTTGCCGGGTGATGACAGCGACACGCACAGCCGCTATCTGGAAGCCGCCGTGCATGGGGTGCTGGTGGGCTGCCTGTACCTGCCCAATGGCAATCCGCAACCGGGACCGAAGTTCGATTACAAACTGGCCTGGTTTGAACGGCTGATTCGCTACGCGCAGACGTTGCAAGTCAGTGAACACCCGGTGGTGCTGGCCGGCGACTACAACGTGGTCCCGACCGATCTGGACATCTACAACCCGCGCTCCTGGCTCAAGGATGCGTTGCTGCAACCCGAGAGCCGCGAGTGTTATCAACGATTGCTGGAACAGGGCTGGACCGATGCCATACGCCACCTGTATCCGCAGGAACGGGTCTACACCTTCTGGGATTATTTTCGCCAGCATTGGCAGAAGAATTCCGGGTTGCGCATCGATCATCTCCTGCTCAACCCGGCCTTGAGCCCTTATCTGGAAGAGGCCGGCGTCGATGCCTGGGTGCGCAATGAACCCCATGCCAGTGACCATGCGCCGACCTGGATTCAGCTGGGTTCGCGCAAGCGTCGATGAAGTGTCTTACGGGTCGATTGGCTAAATCAATTGTCATGCGCAGCGGTTCATCCCTTATACATAGCGGCCATTGGCGGAGCGATCCGCCGCTTGCGTGCACAAGGATTGAACGATGAGCGAACCACGCCTGACGAATCGCGCGCTGTACCTGCAACGGCTGGGTTTTGATGCGACTCCGGCGCCGACCCTGGATACCTTGCGTCAACTTCAATTACGCCACACCGGCGCTTTCCCGTTTGAAAACCTCACCACCTTGTCCGGCGAACCGGTGCTGATCGACCTGGCGTCGATCGAACAAAAAGTCCTGCATCAGGGACGCGGCGGTTACTGCTACGAACTCAACTATCTGTACCTGGTCTTGCTGCAAGAGCTGGGTTTCGATGCACGTGGCATCACCGGGCGCGTGGTCATGGGCCAGCCGGAAGGTGCCTGGACTGCCCGCACGCACCGCTTGAGTCTGGTGACCGTGGACGGCGTGCGCTACATCAGCGACGTCGGCTTCGGCGGCATGGTGCCCACCGCGCCTTTGTTGCTCGACAGCCCTGCCGAGCAAGCCACACCTCACGAGCCCTATCGCATTGAGCCGCACGTGGACGGCTACACGCTTCGCGCCAAGGTCGGCGAAGAATGGCGAGCGATGTACATCTTCGATCTGCAACGCCAGGAAGACATCGATTACAGCGTCGGCAACTGGTACGTCTCGACTCATCCGCAATCATCTTTCGTCAAACAACTGATGGTGGCGCGGACCGGCGAGGGCTGGCGGCGCACACTCAATAACGGCAGCTTTGCGATTCACACCATCGGCCGCGACAGCGAGCGACGCCAAGTGGCGGATGTGCAGGAGCTGCTGGAGGTGCTGGAGCATGAATTCGGGATTCAGGTACCGGCGAGTGCAACGCTAGGCAGAACCCTGGCACGCTTGATCGAGCCGCAGTAACGGCCAATGTCGTATCCATTATGAGGGGCAGATTGAATCAATCTGTCCCTTTCGTTTTTTGGCTTATGGACGGGCATCGGGCTCCATCACTCGATGGATTTCGTTAAGGGCTTCCAGCAGTTTTTTCTCCAGGCTTTTCAGCTCTGTCGCCGTAATGCCCGGTTTTAAATGCCCGGTCGCTTTCGCTTCAGCCGCTTTGCTCAGATCGGGCAGCAACGTGCGCCGCAGGATGTTGTTGATTGCCGTCTGGTAGCCGTACCCCTCGCTTTCTGCCAACGCGCGTGCGGCCTCAATGACCACTTCATCGAGCATGATGGTGATTCTTTTTTTGCCTTTTTCCGAGGCAACTGCCCCGCGCTTGGCATTGCTGAAGTCGTATTCGTCTTTCATGGATCAAGCCTCCAGATACTGGCGCCGCTCGTTTTTGGTCGCGAGGCGCGCAGAAATGATTCGAACGAAATTCGGGTCACGATAGGTGTATGCAACGACCAGCAAACGCCCTTTGCCATCCAGCCCGATCGTGATCCAGCGTTGTTCATCATGGTGTTCGTCCTGAAAGGTCAGGGCGCGTTCGTCATGGAACACGGGTTCGGTCTCGGCGAGGCTGATGCCTTGGTGCTTGAGTTTGTTGGCTGCGTTCTTGGCCTTGTGATACTGAATTTCGAATGACTTCATTATGCATACTTTATATGTATATGGAAGAAGACAACATCGACCGACTGTCGCCACGAATTCAAAAGACTAGTGGGTGCAGGAGAATGGCCCGAAGGGATGTATTTCAAGGTTTTTGGCGCGATTGCGCTTGCTGGCAAATGGCTGGGATGACTAACCGTTCATAATTTGACGAGTAAGTTGTATACAACTCTATAGACATTTGTCCTGAGTCTTGCATACAGTGTGCGCATAACAAAAACCAGGGAACCCCCTAACATGAAAACGCCCCATGTTTCACACCAACGGCCTGAAGATGAGAATCTCGGGATCGGCGCGAATATGGCTTACGGCCTGCAACATGTTCTGACCATGTACGGTGGCATCGTCGCGGTGCCTTTGATCATCGGTCAGGCGGCCGGCCTTTCGCCGGCGGACATTGGTTTGTTGATTGCTGCTTCATTGTTTGCAGGGGGGCTGGCCACGTTGCTGCAAACCCTGGGTCTACCGTTTTTTGGCTGTCAGTTGCCGCTGGTGCAGGGCGTGTCGTTCTCCGGCGTCGCAACCATGGTGGCGATTGTCAGCAGCGGTGGTGAGGGAGGGTTCCAGTCGATTCTGGGGGCGGTCATTGCGGCATCGCTGATCGGGTTACTGATCACGCCGGTGTTCTCTCGAATCACCAAGTTTTTCCCGCCGCTGGTCACGGGCATCGTGATCACCACCATTGGCCTGACGCTGATGCCAGTGGCCGCACGCTGGGCCATGGGCGGTAACAGCCATTCCCCAGAGTTCGGCAGCATGGCCAACATCGGCCTGGCTGCGATGACGCTGGTGTTGGTGCTGTTGCTGAGCAAGATCGGCAGCGCGACCATCTCCCGTCTCTCGATCCTGCTGGCAATGGTCATCGGTACGATTGTCGCGGTGTTCCTGGGCATGGCGGATTTCTCGTCCGTCAGCGAAGGTCCGATGTTCGGCTTCCCGACCCCGTTCCATTTCGGCATGCCGACGTTCCACTTCGCGGCCATTTTGTCGATGTGCATCGTGGTCATGGTGACGCTGGTGGAAACCTCGGCGGATATCCTGGCGGTCGGTGAAATCATCGAGACCAAGGTTGATTCCAAACGCTTGGGCAATGGTCTGCGCGCCGACATGCTGTCGAGCATGATCGCGCCGATCTTCGGCTCCTTTACCCAAAGCGCCTTCGCCCAGAACGTCGGGCTGGTGGCGGTGACCGGGATCAAGAGCCGTTACGTGGTCGCCACCGGCGGTGTGTTTCTGGTGCTCCTCGGCCTGCTGCCGTTCATGGGCCGGGTCATCGCCGCCGTGCCGACTTCCGTTCTAGGCGGCGCCGGTATTGTGTTGTTCGGCACCGTGGCCGCCAGCGGCATTCGGACGCTGTCGAAGGTCGACTACCGCAACAACGTCAACCTGATCATCGTCGCCACCTCGATCGGCTTCGGCATGATCCCGATCGCAGCGCCGAACTTCTACGATCACTTCCCAAGCTGGTTCGCCACGATTTTCCATTCCGGTATCAGTTCCTCGGCGATCATGGCGATTGTCCTCAACCTGACCTTCAACCACCTCACGGCCGGTAACTCCGACCAACAGTCGGTGTTTGCAGCGGGCACCGAGCGGGTCCTGCGTTATCAGGATCTGGCAGCATTGCGCGAAGGGGATTACTTCAGCGACGGCAAACTGCATGACTGCGACGGCAAGGAAATCCCGGTGGTTGAGGTGGACCACGGGCATGGCGAGCCACGCCCGGTGCATGCCAAAAGCAGTGAGCATGTCTGACGTTTCAAGCGCATGAAAAAAGGCCGATCTGTTGAATGACAGATCGGCCTTTTTTGCATTCATGCAGTCGCTATTGTTCGCTTTGTGTCCAGCGCCCCATCAAGGTGTTGGACGGCAGTTGTTCATCCAATAGCTTTCTCGCCGTTTCCACCCCGGCCACCGGCAGCCCTTCAGGGTTCAGCAAGCCAATCTGCACCAGTACGCTGGCCTGATCCCAATAGATGTGCTCGTGGTACAGCTTGTCTCCCCGGAACTTGATCACGCCCAGCATTGGAATCTCGACGTATTTTCCGGTCGGTGCCACGTTGGGCAGCATCCAGTCGATTTCGGTGCTGTGGGTGAAGCACATGATGAATTCGTCGACGATCTGCAGTGCGCCGATGGTGCGCGAGATCGGGATGAGCTTCATGTCCGGCGGGTTGCCATGGACAAAATGGTGTTGGTAGAAGCGGCTGAGTTGCTTGGCGCCGACGCCGCCGGTCATGGTGGGAATATGGTTGACGTAAGGCTCGGCGACCATGGTCGCCATGGTGGCCGGTACGTCGCGGGTCTCGAACTCGTGGCGGATGTGGTCTTCCCACAGGGCTGACAGGTTGAAGTGGGGGCCGATCTCGCGCTTGAGGGCGGCGATGCTGCGCTCATGGGCCATCAGCGAGGCCGGTTTGTCGTAGTGTGAACTCCCGGCCCGGGCGAAGGCGTGGTCGACGCCCGGGTACACGTAGATTTCGGCCTTGTCGTTGGCAGCCAGGTGTTGACTGATCTGGGCGCGGGCACTGGCGTCGCAGTAGCCATCGTTTTCGGCAAAATGCAGGACCAGGCGGCCCTTGAGGTTTTCCGATTCGTGCAGCAAATGTTCGATGCCCATGCCGTAGTAGCCGACGGCGCAGGCTACATCGGTGCGCGTGGCGGTCAGCCAGGCCAGCTTGCCACCCATGCAGAAGCCGACATAACCCAGGCCCGCGCCTTCGACTTCAGGCAGTGCCCGCAGGGCGTTGAAACTGGCGTCGATATCAGTGACGGCCTTGTCCACATCCAGGCGCTGGAACAGGTCGATGGCCCGCGCGAAATCGGCTTCGGTGTAGCCCAGGTCAATCCCCGGTTGCAGGCGCCAGAACAGATCCGGTACCAGCGCCACATAGCCTTCTTCGGCATAGAAGTCGGCCACGGCGCGCATGTTGGCGTTGATCCCGAAAATCTCCTGGCCGATCACCACGCCGGGGCCTTTGCCGCTGGCCGGCAGGGCTAGGTAACCGCTGAACGTGGCGTTGCTGTCCGTTGCCCGGATCTCAATCATCTTGCCCATGTCATCTACCTCATTCGGTTATCAGATTTATTGGCTGTCACGGTGTTGCTGGAACCATACGCGCGGCGACACGCCACGGTCTGGCCCGAGTATTGAAAAGCCGCCATCCACGGGCACGTCGACACCGGTCATCCAGCCGGCACCGGCGCTGCACAGAAACGCCACCACGCTGCCGACCTCATGGCCCCGGCCGATGCGCCCGAGCGGATGAAACGGCGCCCCGACCCGATCGGCCAGTTGCGGGTCGTTGTCGCTGAACTCGGCGACGCTGGGCGACCAGGTCCAGGCCGGGGAAACGCTCAGCACGCGGATTTGCTCCGGGGCCAGGGTCATGGCCAGGTTTTTCGTCAGTTGCAGGATGCCGGCCTTGGAAGCAGGGTAGAGCGCGCGCCCGGCCGCACCGAATTTGCCACCGGTACTGCCGATGTTGATTACCACGCCTCCGCTGGGCAGGTGCACGGCGGCTTTCTGGGTAAAGATCGCCGCCGACACCAGATTGACATTGAGGGTTTTCAACCACTGCGCGCGATCCGAAGCCAGCCCCTGGTCGGCATACAGGCACGCGTTGTTGACCAGGATGTCGAGCCTGCCGAAGCGGGCCAGGGTGGCAGCGATGCATGCGTCGATGTCTTCGTCGCGCTCCACATCGCACGCTGAAAACCCGCAATCGAGTTCTTCCGCCAACGCCTGACCACTGTCAGCGTTGCGCCCCACCAGCATCACCCGGGCACCCTCCGCCAACAGCTGCCGAGCGATGTCCAGCCCCAGCCCCTGAGTGCTGCCGGTCACAATCGCCACTTTGCCTTCGAGCATCATGCCAAGTCCTCCAGTGCTTCGTTGACGTGACTGATACGGGCGATCAGCGCCATGCTCGCCAGCGAGCTTGTGTGTGCGCCGCTGTCCGCGCTCGCGCAGGCATCCGCCGCGACCGTCACTTCGAAACCGCAATCCACCGCATGACGCACCGTGCTTTCCACCACCGAGTGGGTCGCCACGCCAGCGATCAACAAGTGCGAAGGATTGAACTGGCGCACCAGGCTTTCCAGCGGTGAGCCATAAAAGGCATTGATCCGGTTGTGGGTGACGACGAACTCCTGGCGGCTGACCTTTGGCGCCAGGGCGCTGTAGAACTCCGCGCCCCAGCTGCCTTCCCGGACAGCACCAAGGCTGGCGACAGCGCGCAGGATCGGCGCGTTCTGGATCAGGTCGGCGTAGTCCGGGCGGAACGCCACACGCACGTGGACAATCGGCCAGCCCTTGGCGCGTGCGCCAGCGAGCAATCGACCGGCCGCATCGAGCAGCGCGGCGCGCTTACTGTCGTCGGCCCCCAACCCGACTTGAATCTTGCCTTCAGGGTGCAACACGTCGTTTTGATAGTGCAGGGCGATCACCAGGGGCGTGTCCATCACACGAACACCTCAAGGTTGGCGAACACATCGTTGCAGTTGATGAGGTCCACGCGCTTGAGCTGGATCTGCCAGCCACCACCCTCCTGAGCGGCCAACTTATAGGTGTAGCGACCGGCGAGCTGGCGTTGTTCCAGGCGCCATTCGCTGTACTGGAAGCTGGCGCTGACCACCAGCAAGCCCTGGGCGTCGAGACCTTCAACCATCACGTTGCCGACCAGGTGGGCGGTTTGGGTTTGCGGTTGCTGCGACCAGTTGCGGGCGTTTTCCACCCGGCGGATCCGCACCTCGCGCAGCATGCGGTTTTCCCAGAACAGCGAGATATGGTCGAACGGGTTGGCTTGCTCGTGCTTGTGCGGCACCCAATACATGCCGGTGTCGGTGAACAGCTTGTCCCACTCCCAGAAACGCCGCTCATCCAGCAGACGCGCCTCCTGATAAAGAAACTGTTCGATCTGGCGCAGGGTCTCGGCGGGAACCTGGGCCGGGGTCAATTGGCGAGTGTCGACGTCGATTCGGCGGTCAAGCAGCATGGGTGCTCTCCTTGGCAATCAGGGTGGCAGTCATGAACTGTTTCCAGGCGGCGAATTGGTTGCGCATCGGCAGTTCGCTGGTGCCGTTGGTGGACACTGCGCCGTCCTCCAGTGGCTTATCGGTGCCCACGTAGCGGTGCATGCTGATCCACTCGCCACCACGGGTCATGTTGCCTTCCTGGCAGCGAGCATAGACTTCGACGTCGTCGGGCATCACGTTGGAGGAGGGTGAGTTGATGACGTTGGCGTAAGTGAGTGCGCGGTCGAACACGGCATCCGGAGCCCCTTTGCAGCGGAAGGTCTGGATCTCGACCATGGTCTGGTCCACGGCGATGGGACGGATCACCCGGAACTGCATGAACACCGTGTGCGGCGATCCGCTGCCGTAAATCACCGTGTTGTGGCGATTCATGCCCAGGATATCTTTGGCGCGCTGCTCGCCGTAAGCCTGGCTCAGGCATTCGAAGTGGGCGCGGGAGACCTCGTCGCGCTCGGCGGCGGCCGGGTCGAAGATCGCTTCCATGTAGCCATGGCCGTTGTGGTAGGCGCGCAGTTCGAGTTTTTCCCAGAAGTCGTAGGGTTCGCCGTTACCGTCCATGATCAGCAGTTCGAAGGGCATTTCACCGATGGCTTCGGCTTCGTCACGCGCAGCATCGACTGACGATTCGTGGGTGACGCGGGCGTGCATGGTGTCGTGCAGGTTCTCGTAGAACACTTTCCAGTTCGAGCGCTGTTGAACACGGAAGATGCCGCCGGCCACCTCGACCTCACCGACGGGCGAACGGTCGCACAGGTTGTCGATGGAAGTGATGACGCCGCCCAAGAATGTTTTCAGATCCGGTCCGAACGCTGCCTGGCTGGCGAACACAAAGCCGCGATAGGCCTCGACGCGGGCGACGCTGACCATGGAAAAATCCGGGTGCTTGGGGTCGTAGCAGGTGCCTTCGAAACCGCTCTTGAGCGGCGCCGACAGATGCTGGCCGTCGAGTTTGAAGGTCCAGGCGTGGTACGGGCAGCGGAAGAATTTGCCGACACTGCCGTCACCGTCGGCCACCAGTTTGGCGCCTTTGTGCGGGCAGCGGTTGTACAGCACGCTGACCTGCTGGTTGGCGCCGCGCACCATGATCACGTCCTGATCGCCAATGCGCGTGGTGTGATAGTCGCCGGGGTTCTTGACCTGGCTTTCATGGCCGACGTAGATCCAGGCGTTGCCGTAGATGCGCTCCATCTCCAGCTTGAACAGGGTCGGGTCGGTGTAGACGCTCTTGTGTACGCTGTCCTCGCGGATCAAGGCAGCGATTTGCTCGTTGGTCGGTATCACGGGATGTCCTCGGCTTGTCACAAATCGAGCACCAGCAGCGCGCTGCTGGCACGGGAGACACAGGTACAGAAACTGCCGCTGGCGCGGTCGCGCTCCGACAGGCAGATGTCGCGGTGATCGGGCTGGCCGTCGATGACCTGGGCGACGCACACGCCGCAGTCACCTCGTCGGCAGTCGAACATCGGGTCCAGCCCGGCCTGGAGCATGGCGTCCAGTACGCTTTGCCCGGCGGCCACTTGCAGGCTCACGCCGCTTTCGCGCAGGTGCACCTCAAAGCCGGCGTCGCCGGCCACTTCCAGCGCACCGCTGAACAGTTCGTAATGCAGGTGATCTTCTGCCCAACCCTGTTCGCGAGCGCAGGCCAACACGCTATTGAGCATGGCGCTGGGGCCGCAGATGTAGAGGTGCAGGCCGGCGATTGGCGCGGCCAGAATCGCAGCGGCAGGCAAGCGCTTTTGCGGGTCGCCACCGCTGATCCAGCAGTGGTTGTCCTGGCAGGCGCGGGCCTCTTGCAGGTAGGCCATCTGTGCTTCATCGCGACCGGCGTAGTGCAGGGTGAACGGCTTGCCCGCCGCGTGCAGCGAGCGGGCCATGCCCAGCATCGGCGTGATGCCGATGCCACCGGCGATCAGCAGCGCGTGTTCGGTGTTGTCACACAGAGGGAAGTGGTTGCGTGGTGCATCGGCCCGCAGTTCATCGCCGACCTTGAGTGAGTGCACCCAGCGCGATCCACCGCTACTCGCTTCTTCAAGCTGGACGGCGATTTCGTAGTGTTCGCCGTCGGGCAGGTTGACCAGCGAATAGGCACGGCGTTGAGCGCGGCTGCCCGGTACATGCAGCTCCAGATGGGCGCCTGCGGTGAAGTCCGGCAACGGTTGGGCGTCGCTGGACACCAGCAGCACGCGGCGGATTCTGGGGGTCAGAGGGTCGATTTGTTGGACCCTGAGCGAGAGGCTGGACATACGCAATTCCTGTCTGAATTCGTAGCCACTGTATGAAGCTTGAGGGGGTCAAAAAAAGCCGCAAACGGCAAACCGGTATCCACTTCTGGCGAGAGTGATTACGATGCCGATCTTCCCAACACACCGGAACCTGTAGCAGCTGGCGAAGCCTGCTGCTACGAGGATCGCGTTTTGGCTTCGGGGATCGGCATCAACGCAATCAGATCAACGCTTCAAATAGGCGAGCAGGGCGCGCAACTGTTTACCATCCGCCCGGGCCAGATCGTCCAGCACTGCAAAGTGATGACACCCCGCAAGCTCGACAAGGCTCACGGTCTGCCCGGCCTCGCGACAGGCACTGGCGTACTCGCGTGAATGCCTAATCAACTCCGGCAATTCATCCCCGCCCACGGTCACCAGCAACGGTGCGCCATCGCCGATCAGCCTTTGCGGGCTGAACCGACAGATCTCCTCTTCGCTCAATTGCAGCTTGTCGTTGAGCCAGCAGCGGCTGATGGGTTCAAGTTCCATCAGGCCGCTGATCGGCATGGCCAGGGTCACCAGCGGATGTCGACGATACAGCGCAGTCAGATGGCCGCCCGCTGAATGCCCGCACAGCACCACCTGCTGACCGATGTTCAAGGCTTCGCAATGCGCCAACAGGTAGTCCAGTGCCTTGCCGATCTGGCCGACGATGGTGCTCATGCTCGCTTCGGGTGCGAGGGTGTATTCCAGCAAACCGACATTGAAGCCGGCCTCAATCAGGCCCTCGGCGATAAAGGCGTAGTCGTCCTTGTCCGAGGCCTGCCAGTAACCGCCGTGAATGAACAGCAGCGTCGGCGCCCCGGCATTCCCCTGGGCGTACCAATCGAAACGCTCGCGCATGGCATTGCCATACGGCACATCACGCTGCCAGGCGTGGCTCGCATAGGTCTCGGTGCTGCGCTGGCGAAACCGCTGCATGATCTGCGGAAAATTGCCCACGGCGGCAACGTTGTTGTAAGCCTGATTGAGGTCCATGGCTGCTCACACTCCCAGGTAGCGTTGCGACAGTTCGGGTTGAGCGGCCAGCTCCAGCGGTGTGCCATCCCAGACCTGTCGTCCCTTCTCGATGATGTGATGGCGGTCGACCACCCGCGCCATTTCCTTGAGGTTTTTATCGATCACCAGAATCGTCTCGCCCTCGGCCTTGAGGGTGGCCAGGCAACTCCAGATCTGCTCGCGAATGATCGGCGCCAAACCTTCAGTGGCTTCATCGAGAATCAGCAGGCTGGGGTTGGTCAGCAGTGCGCGGCCGACCACCAGCATCTGCTGTTCACCACCCGACAGCGTGCGTGACAGTTGGTCCTGACGCTCCAGCAGGCGCGGGAACAGTTCATAGACCCGCGCCAGATCCCATTTGCCCCGCGTAGCGGTGGCCAGCAGATTTTCCCGCACGCTCAAGGTGCCGAAGGCGCGGCGGCCTTCCGGCACCAGACCCAAGCCAGCCTTGGCGATGCGATAGGGCGCCGCACCGCGCATTTCCGTGCCGTTGATACGGATGCTGCCGGCACTGGGCTTGAGCAATCCCATGATCGATTTGACCGTGGTGGTCTTGCCCATGCCGTTGCGGCCGATCAGCGACACCACTTGGCCCTGCTCGATGCTCAGGTGCATGTCGAACAACACCTGGCTCAAGCCATAACCCGCTTTCAAACCCTGAACTTCAAGCATGTTCTTCTCCCAGGTAAGCGGCCCGTACTTGCGGGTCGTTGCGCACTTGTTCGACGCTGCCGGTCAGCACTGTCTGGCCGTACACCAGCACGGTGATGCGGTCGGCGAGGGCGAATACCGCATCCATGTCGTGCTCGACCAGCAGGATCGCGTAGCGGCCCTTGAGGTTGTGCAGCAGCTCGGTCATGCGCGCGGATTCGTCGGCGCCCATCCCGGCCATCGGCTCGTCGAGCAACAGCACCGAAGCTTCCTGCGCCAGGGCCAGGGCGACCTCCAGTTGCCGCCGTTCGCCGTGGGACAGCGCCTGCACCGAGTCTTGCGCGCGAAGGCCCAGCCCCACCTGCTGCAAGTAACCCATTGCCGGTTCCAGCAGACGGGTGTCGCGGCTCAACGGGCGCCACATGCCGAATGCCTTGCCCTCGCGGGCGGCAATGGCCAGGGCGACGTTCTCCAGCAGGGTGAACTCGGTGTAAAGCTGGCTGACCTGGAAAGCCCGTGCCAGCCCCAGGCGCGGCCGTTTCCAGGCCGGTACGCGGGTGATGTCCTGGCCGTTGAGATGGATTTGGCCCTGGTCGGGGAAAATTTCGCCGGCAATCTGCGCGATCAAAGTGGACTTTCCGGCGCCGTTGGGGCCGATGATAGCGTGCAGTTCGCCCTTGAGCAGTTCAAGGCTGGCGCCGTTGGTGGCTTTCACGGCACCGAAGGCTTTGTGCAGATCACGGATCGACAATTGTGCGCTCATGGGCGTGCCTCCACGGCGGCGTTGGGTTTGACGGCAACCACCTTCGGCTTGCGCTGTAACAGGCTCAGCAGCAAACCGTAAACGCCTTTCTTGCCGAACAGCACCACCAGCAACAGCAGGGGGCCGAAGATCAGCATCCAGTGCTCGGTCCACTGGCTCAGCACTTGCTCAAGGCCCAGGTAAGTGGCCGCGCCGAGCAGGGGGCCGAGCAGGGTGCCGACGCCGCCGAGAATCACCATCGCCATCAGCTCGCCGGACTTATGCCAGGCGCCCATGTCGGGGCTGACAAACAACGCGTAGTTGGCCCACAGAATCCCTGCCAGGCCACCGCCGGTGCCGGCGATCACAAACGCCGTAAGGCGATAGCGCAAGGGTTTGAGACCGAGGCTGACGGTGCGCCGCTCGCTTTGCTTGAGCCCACGCAGGACAAAACCGAAGCGCGAATTGACCAGTCGCCGACACAGCAGCAACCAACCGGCCAGCAAGGCCACGCACAGGTAGTAGAAGTGGTTGGCGTCAGCCAGGTCCAGTGCGCCGAGGGTGTTGCGCTCGTTGAGCAAAATGCCGTCGTCGCCGCCGTACAGCGACAGCGAGCCAAGCACGAAATACAGCATCTGGCCGAACGCCAGGGTGATCATGATGAACTGCACGCCGCTGGTGCGCAGCGACAGATAACCCACCAGCAGCGAGAACAGCGCGCACACCAGCAGGGCCAACGGCCAAACCACCAGCGCGCTGTTGCTGCCTTCCCAGCCCCACAGCGGCAGGCCTTGGGACGTGTGAAAGGCAATGACGCCAACGATGTAACCGCCCAGGCCGAAGAACGCGGCATGGCCGAAGCTGACCATGGCGCCGTAGCCGATCAGCAAGTCCAGACTGATGGCGGCCATGCCGTAGATGGCAAGGCGGGTGAAGAAGCTGACCAGATAAGGTTCGTGCAACCAGTGGGCCAGCAGCGGCATGCAGGCGAAGGTCGCCAGGCACGCAAGGTCGATGATGAGGCGTGGTGACATAGCGTTCTCCTCAGGCGCGGGCCGGCAGCAGGCCGCGCGGGCGCACCAGCAGCACCAGGGCCATGACGATGTAGGCGCTGGCGGAAATCAGTCCGGCGCTGAGGGTGCCGCTGGTTTCGCTGGGCAACAGTTGGTCCAGCAGCGGCGGAATGTAGGCACGGCCCAAACTGTCCACCATGCCGATCAGCAAGGCCCCCACCAACGCACCGCGCACCGAGCCGACACCGCCGACGACGATGACCACGAAGGTGGTGATCAGGATCTTCTCGCCCATGCCGATTTCCACCGACAGCAACGGTGCGGCCATGAAACCGGCCAAGCCGCACAGCACGCAGCCGAATACGAACACCAGTGTGTACAGCCGGGCGATGTTGACCCCCAGCGCGCCGACCATTTCGTGGTCGTCGGCACCGGCGCGAATCAGCATGCCCAAGCGCGTGTGGTTGATCAGCAGCCACATGCCGACCGCCACGATCAGTCCGGCGGCGATGAACAGCAACCGGCTGACCGGGTACATCAATCCGGGCAGCACTTCGACAAAACTGGAATACCACTCGGGCGTGGGCATCGCCGGTGGGCTGCGGCCGAAGATCAGGGTCAGCAGTTCGTTGCTGAAAAACACCACGGCCAACGTCGCCAGCACCTGATCCAGGTGGTCGCGATTGTAGAGGCGGCGCATGATCGAGGTTTCGATCAGCGCGCCGTAACAGGCCGAGCCTATCAATGCGGCCAGGCCGCCGAGCCAAAACGAACCGGTGGCCATGGCGGTGTAGGCGGCGCAGAAAGCGCCGACCATGTAAAAGGCGCCGTGGGCCAGGTTGATCACGCCCATGATGCCGAAAATCAGGGTCAGGCCTGAGGCCAGCAGAAACAGCAAGGCGCTGTATTGCAGGCCGTTGAGAATCTGTTCGAGCAATAACATTGCTGCGTTCCTCAGGAAAACGCCCCGCAGTTGTGCTGCAGGGCGAGGACGGGAGTCAGGTGCCGGTCAGATCGCGCATTGAGCGGCGTAGCTGTCGACATGGCGGGTCGCCAGGGTCTTGATCGGTACTTCGATCAGCTTGCCGTCGGCGCCGGCCTGCACTTGCAGCAGGTACCAATCGATCACCGGGTGCTGGTTCTGGGCGAAGCTGAAGTCACCGCGAATGGAGTCGAACTTGACGTTCTTCATCGCCGAACGGAAGGCCGGCTGGTCTTTGAGATTGCCCTGGGAGGTTTTCAGGGCGGCACCGATCAGCCGGGCCGTGTCGTAAGTCTGGGCGGCATACACCGTCGGGACGCGCTTGTATTTCTCGGTGAACGCCTTGACGAAGGCCTGGTTGGCCGGGTTGTCCGATTGCGGGTTCCACAGGGTGACGATGTTGGTGCCCTTGGCCACGTCGCCAGTGGCGGCGAGCATGCGTTCATCCATGGAGAACACCGGCACCACCATCGGAATTTGCGCCGACAGGCCCGAGCCGCCGTATTGCTTGGCGAAGTTGATACCGCCGCCACCCGGGTGAAACTGGAAAATCGCATCCGGCGTCAGTGAACGAACGCGAGCCAGTTCCACCGAGAAATCCAGCTGGTTGAGCTTGGTGTAGATCTCGGTCACTTCGCCCTTGAAGGTGCGTTTGAAACCGGCCAGAGCGTCACGACCGCCCTGATAGTTGGGCGCCAGGATCACCATCTTCTTGTAGCCCAGTTCATTGGCGGCGACACCGGCCATTTCGTGCGGGGTGTCGTTCTGGTAGGAGCCGACGAAGTAGTTGGCCATGCACTTTTCACCGGCAAGGGTCGACGGCGCGGTGTTGTTGCTGACGTAGAAACCGTCCTTGGTGGCGGTGTTGATCACGGCCGCCAGCACGTTGGAAAAAATCACCCCGGTGTACAGCGAGATACCGTCCAGGCTCATGCGGTCGGCGATCTGCTTGGCCTTGGCCGGTTGCAGGCCATCATCTTCCACGATGAGTTGCACCGGCACGCCGCCGAGCTTGCCGCCTTCCTGATCGATCGCCAGCTGGAAGCCGTCTCGCGAGTCTTCGCCCAGATAGCCGGCGGGGGTGGAGAGGGTGGTGATGAAGCCGATTCGGACAGGCTCCACAGCCTGGGCAGCCGTCGCTGCGCAGAGGGAGGTTGCCAGACATGCACGCAATACCAGGTTTTTCATGAGGCGGCCTATGAAGTAGGTCGTGCCAACGCACGGTAGATGTCGATGAGGGCAGTGATTCAGTGTTCGGTCGGGCCGATTGATTGTTGTTATGGGGGCGCTGTGTCAGCTGTTGCTCTCGGTGAACTTCTCCAGGTAAAGGCGGCTTTGATCCAGGCCTTGCTGCTGGCGCCAGTCCTTGATCGACTCGACCATTGGCGGCGGACCGCACAGGTACAGGTCGAATGGTTGGTCACGCAGCTCGGCCAACTCCAGGTGTTCGGCGATGTAGCCGGTCTTGCCCGGCCAGTCGGGGTTGGGATTACTGACCACGGGCGTAAAACGGAAGCCCGGGATCCTGGCGGCATAGGCCTCGATGCGTGAGATTTCACACAGGTCCGCGGCCTCGCGCACTCCGTAGTAGAGGTGTACCGGGTGACCGCAGCCTTGTTGCTCGGCGATCTGCTCGAGCATGCCGAGGAATGCCGACAGCCCGGTGCCGCCGGCCACCATCACCAGCGGGCGGTCGATATGCCGCAAGTAAAAGGCACCCAGTGGCGCCTCCATGTGAATCACATCACCGACCTGGCAGCGATCGCGCACGTAGTCGGTCATCACGCCGCTGGGCAGCAGGCGAATGAGAAACTGCAGGTTGCTGCTGCCCGGCGCGCAAGCAAACGAATACGAGCGTCGATGCTCAGTGCCTGGCACTTGAAGGCGTGCGTACTGGCCAGGCAGATAGTCCAGCGCCGCACCCGCTGCGCCGACTTCCACGTGCACGATGGCGGTGGTCGGGGAGACCTGTCGCACCTCGCTAACGGTGCCTTGCAGGCTGCTCGGGCCGCTGCTGCCGCAGAGGCTTGAGTCGAAGTCGAAGTAGAACGCGGCATCCGATTGCACGCGTGTCTGGCAGCTCAGTACCTTGCGTTCAGCCAGGTCGCTGGCCGACAGTGCTTCCTCGTCCACATAGTCTTGGGTGTATTGCCCGGATTCACAGCGGCCCTGGCAGGTCGCGCAAACCCCTTCGCGGCAATCCAACGGAATCTTGATCCCGCTGCGCAGGGCCGCGTCGAGCAGGATTTCATTGTTCTGCACGTTGCAGAAGAGTGTTTTGCCGTCGGCGAAACTGAAGGCGACCTTGTACGTCATGAGCGTTAATCCGCAGGGTTCAGAGATGGTAGAAATCGAGCACGGAGTTGATCGTGTCGTTGAGCAGCACCACGTGTTTGCGGGCGATTTTCCAGCTCTCGCCGTCGGGGCGCAGACGGTACGTGGCGCGGCCGAAGAACTGCTCGGCGGTCTGCATGCGGTAGTAGAGGGTGCTCCAGTTGACGCGCACCTCCAGCTCATCGTCCTGCAGCGGCGCGATGCGCACGTTGCTGATCAGGTGCAGGGTGCGCGGCATCGGAATGGTCGACGCCGCCTTGCCGGTGCGAATGCGGAACACCCGGTCTTCCAGGCCACCCCGGTTGGGGTAATAGATCAGCGACATGCCTTTTTTCGGGTCGGTGGTGTAGACGTGCTCCGAATCCCATTGCGGCAGGTGGAACTCGCTGTCGTCGCTGAACATGGCCAGGTAAGCGTCCCAATCCTGGGTATCGCAGGCCTCGGCGTTGCGGTAGAGAAATTGCTCGACGCGGTATTGCAGTTGCGAATTCATGTTCACACCTCACGCAGTTTCAACGGTTGTTGTTCGGCCGCCTTGCGCGCCAGGCCTTCGAGCAAAAAGCGCTGCCAGTTGGCGTGCTGGTTGACGTACAGGCCTTCATGGGTGAACTCGGTGCCGGTCAGCGCCGGCGCGATGCCAATGGCTTCGCTGTTGCGGGTGGCGCCTTTGACCCACTTGCCTTCGCCGCGGGAAATGTCGCTCCAGCGTTCCAGTCGGGCCTGGAAACCGCGCTGGGCTTCACGAAATTCCACCAGGTCATCGGGGGTGCCCATGCCGGACACGTTGAAGAAGTCTTCGAACTGACGAATGCGGTTTTCCCGATCGGCATCCGACTCGCCGACCACACCCAGGCAGAAGCTGTTGATCTCGGTTTTGTTCCAGGCCAGCGGGCGGATGATCCGCAGTTGCGAGCTGATCTGGTCGAGAAAGAACATGCTCGGGTAGACGTTCAGGTTACGCAGGCGATGCATCATCCACTCGGCCTTGCCTTGGCCGTGTTCCTTGACCAGACGCGGCATGATGCTGGCGTAACCCGGGCGCACGGCCGGGTTGGGCATGTCGCTGAACAGCACGCTGTGGCCATTGTGGAAGGCGAACCAGCCGTCGTCGGTTTCCTTGTCACCGGCACCCAGCTTGCTGTAGTCCAGGGTGTCGCCGGCGCTCAGGCCTTTTTCGGCGTTGACCTGCTGACGATGCTGCACGGTGGCCACGTAGTTGTAGTGGACGGTGCTGACGTGATAACCGTCCAGGCCGTTCTCGTTCTGCAGTTTCCAGTTGCCGTCGTAGGTGTAAGTCGATTTGCCCGGCAGCACTTCGAGCTGACCGGTTGGCGATTGCGCCACCATCATGTCGAAGAACACTTTGGCGTCACCGAGGAAGTCTTCCAGGGTGTCAGTGCCCTCCACATTGAGGCTGACGAACACAAAGCCGTTGTAGCTTTCGATGCGGGCCTTTTTCAGGCCACGGGTGGCCTTGTCGAAGCCTTCGGAGTATTCGCCCGGCGCCTTGACCTTCACCAGTCGACCGTCGCTTTTGTAGCACCAGGCATGGAAGGGGCAGGTGAAGGTTGACTGGTTACCCTTGCCAACGCGGGTGAGGGTGGTGCCGCGGTGTTGGCAGGCGTTGATCAGCGCGTTGAGACGACCTTCACCGTCGCGGGTGATGATCAGCGGCTGGCGCCCGGCGCGCATTGTCATGAAGTCGTGATTATTGGCGATCTCGCTTTCGTGGCAGGCGTATATCCAGTTCTTCTCGAAAATCAGTTCCATTTCCAGATCGAACAATTCCGGGTCGGTAAACATATCGCGGGCAATACGATAAACACCGTCTTGCGGACGGAAGTCCAGGCAACTTTCGATATAACTTTTCCACTGTTCGACACTTCGTGCAGTTGTCATTTCCCGGTCCTCGGCCAATGGGCTAATTCATGGGTTCATTTAATGCCTTGGTGGCGGGCAGGGTCTATCCGCTTATTAGTGGAAACCCATCCGGAAAATAAGCCCCGTTCTTCTGTCGTTGGCGGCTTATCCCCGTAAACACTGGCTTTTGTCGCGCTTGTCGGCTGAGCAAATGGCTATTTGTCGTTCAGTAACGGGATAGCCGCTGACGAACTTGTTACGGCTTAATTTCAATCGAAGCACCATCAGAGTGTCTCGCTGCAGGTCGCTGGAAACTGCCATTGCTCATGGCCTTGGGTTCCGTACCAAAAGTGCCTTCTATTCATGTGTTGCTAAATAAGCGGCAGGGGGAAGAAATAATATGTTGCATAAATCGTGGTTAGTTCGGGGGGGTCAAACAGTTGGTTTGTTGACACCATTGTTGGCGCAGGCAGATGTGGTCAATGACAGCAAGCTGACGCTGGGTACGCGCAACTTTTACATCGATCGGGATTACAAAGAAAACAACCCGCCCCATTCGCGAGTGGGCAGTTGGACCCAGGGTTTCGATCTGCGTTTCGCCTCCGGCTATACCGAAGGCCCGGTGCAGTTCGGCCTCGATGCCGAGGCGCAATATGCGTTTCGCCTGGACGGCGGTGGTGGGCGCGGCGATGACACCATCATCCCTTACAGCCAGAGCCGTCAGGAGCAGGCCGATGAATACGGCCGTGGCGGTGTGACGCTGAAAATGCGCTATTCGAAAACCGAGCTGAAAGTCGGTGAGCTGCGGCCATTTCTGCCCGTGGTGATCATTGACGATTCGCGCCAACTGGTCACGACCTACCGCGGTGCGTTGCTCGAATCCAAGGAAGTCGACCGCCTGACATTGACCGCCGGCCGGCTGACGGAGATCGGCGCGCGTAACTCCTCCAACTACGAAAAACTGTACCTGCAGACCGGCTCCGGCGTGCGCCATGGCAGCGACGGCCTGAACCTCGCCGGCGCCAGTTACGCCTTCACTCCATCACTGACCGGCACCTACTTCTACGCGCAGCTGGAAGATATCTACCAGCAGCACTACCTGGGTATCACTCATTTGGCGGATCTGGGCGACGGTTATGGGCTGAAGACCGACCTGCGTTACTTCAACAACAGCGAAGACGGCGACGCCCTTTACGGCGACATCGACAACCGTTCCTACGGCGCCATGACCTCGCTGAAAAAGGGCGGGCACCGCTTCGGCGTGGGCTACCAGCGCATGCTCGGCGACAGCAACTTCCCGACTCTGGGCGGTTATGTCCCGCAGCCGTTTCTGGTGAACTGGTCGCGGGTGGGGTTCATCAAACCCAACGAAAAATCCTGGCAACTGCGTTATGACTACGACTTTGCCGCCCTCGGCGTGCCGGGTCTGAACTTCATGACCCGCTACTTCAAGGGTACGTCGGTGGACCGTGGCGACAACCTCAGCCAGGCAGCGGAACAGGAGCGCAACCTGGTGTTGTCATATGTGGTGCAAAGCGGGCCGCTCAAAGGCGTGGGCGTGGAGGCGGGCAATGTCGTCGCCAAATTCAGCCACGGCAATGACTGGGTAGAGAACCGCCTGATCACCACTTACACCTGGAAATTTTGGTAACGTCCTGCCCCCAAATCGAACGCGGTTGTGCGCTGAAGTGACGCCTTGGGTAGCGCATTACCCAGGGCGTTGACCCTTGCCGGCACCGTTGCTGTGCGCGCCAACGCCGCACAGCGCGTTCGATATCCAGATAGTTTCCGATTACTAGCCAAAAAATGCGGATATCGCCTGTTCGCAGCGGCTGGGCATAGCCCTTGCAAACGTAATGAGAATACGCGCCGAAGAGCGTGTCGATGTCCATTGCCGTGGGTGTACTGAGATGACCGAACCAAACGTTGCCCAGTTTCGAGATATCCGCATAGATCGCTACGACCTGGCTGGTGCCCGTGCCTGGATGGCCGGTATTTGTGGGCCACACGAACTGCAGACCAGCCAGCCAAACCGGATTCAGTTTCACCACAAGGCCAATGTGTTCAAATCCATGTCCACGACCTTGGGCCGGATGGAATACGGCACCGACGTGACCATTGGCGTCGAGGATGCCGAACACCTCAATTGCTACAGCCTGAGCTTGCCGATTCGCGGCGAACAGGAATTGCTCAAGGACGGTCGCCGGTTGCACTCCAGCCAGGACCAGGGCCTGATCGTGACCCCGCACGAGACCCAGGCACTGACCATGGCCGGTGACTGCCACAAGATTTCCGTGGTGATCACCCGCATGGCCATGCGCCAAACCCTGGAAGGCATGCTCCAGCGTCCGTTGGAAATGCCGGTGAAGTTCGAACCAGTGATGGACGCGGTCAACGGTGCCTCGGCCTCCTGGTGGCGGCTGGCCCGTTATTACATCGATGAGCTGGAGCGCGGCCAGGATCTGTTCAATCAGGTGTTCTTCACCCGCGATATCGAAAGCGCGTTGATCAAGGGCCTGATCCTTTCCCAGCCCAACAATTACAGTGCCGAGTTGCGTGACCAACTGGGCGCCAAGTTGCCGTACTACCTGGTGCGCGCCAAGGACTTCATCGAAAGCAACGCTCGCGAAGACATGCATCTGGAAGACATCGAGGCGGCAGCCGGGGTGTCCCGCTTCAAATTGTTCGAAGGTTTTCGCAAGTACTTCGGCGTCTCGCCCATGGCTTACCTGAAAAAGTATCGCCTCGGCGCGGTGCGCCAGGAAATCCTCGAAGACGCATCGGTGCGCAACATCTCGGTGATCGCGATGTGCTGGGGCTTCTCGCACTTGGGCCGGTTTGCCAGCGAGTACCGCAAGCTGTTCAACGAAACGCCCAGCGCCACTCTGCAACGCAGCGAAGCCCGTCGCAATCGGTCGCTTTGAGATGACGACCTTGCAAGCCGCCACCGCTAACAGTGTGGGCCTGAATTTGTCGTTGATGTGCCGCGAGCCGGTTTTCACCAGCCGCTCGGCGCAGGAAACCCAGCGCTTGATGGGACAAGCGCTGGTGGAGCATGAGTTGGATTGGCCTCGGGGCGGCGTCGACACGGCGTTCTATCGCGGCCAGGTGGCCAGCTGCGAACTGTATGCGCTGCGCTACGGTGGCCAAGTAGAAATCCGCCCGCAGCCTTTCGAGGATTTCGTGCTGGTGCAGATGCCGTTGCGCGGCAATGCCACCCTTGAGTCCGATGGCATGGGCTATGGCGTCAGCCCCGGAGAAGTGGCGATCCTGTCCCCGCGTGAACACGCGCGAGTGGTGTGGGAGGAGGGGTGCGAGCAACTGATCCTCAAGCTGCCACGGGCACTGATCGAGGCGAGCCAGCAAGCGTTGGCCGATGACTTGCCGTCAGGCTTCACCTTGGCGCCGGTCAGCCGCCTGCAACGGCCACTGGCGATGCGCTGGTTTCGTCTGGTCAGCGAGTTGCTGGAGCACTTGCCCGAGGGCGAGGCGAGCGCAACGCCTTCGCGCTGGCTACAGCATCTGGAGCAAAGCCTGCCGCTGTTTCTGCTCAGCCATTGTGGCGTTGCGCAGCAAGACTCGCCTTCGCCGCGTCAGCCCACCCGCCAGTTGCAAAAAATCGACAGCTGCATGCGCGAACACCTTGCGCAGGGCATCAGCCTGGCTGAACTGGCGGTTGCCGCCGGGGTGAGCATTCGCAGTCTGAACACCTTATGCCAGCGCGAATACGGGCAAAGCCCGATGGACCGTTTGCGCGGATTACGGCTTGAGGCCGCGCGGGAATACTTGCTGGCGCGACCGCAAGCGAGTGTGACGGAGGTGGCGCTGGAATTCGGGTTTGGGCACGTGGGGCGATTTGCCAATTACTATCGGCAGCGGTTTGGAGAGTTGCCCAGGCAGACGATGAAGTCTCAGGCATGAGCCGGAATCGCGAGCACAAAAAAACCCGCCATAAGGCGGGTTTTTTTGTGGCCGGAGATTTTGATCTCCGAACCGTGTCTGGCTCCACGACCTGGACTCGAACCAGGGACCCAGTGATTAACAGTCACTTGCTCTACCAACTGAGCTATCGCGGAATGGCGCCTATGTTACTGATTCAAAAAGAGAAGTCAAGCACCTGATGGCAACTCTGCAGATTCCTCGGGACGGACGGTGGTTTATCGTTGATTGGCGGTTACCAGAATCGCCGGCGAGGTCTACCATGGTTGCCCGGAAGTGGTTACACGCGCTGCCGGCCATTCGCCGAAAAGGTACGCGCCATGTCTCGCTTGACCCGCAAAACGTCCGAAAACACAGAGGTGCTCGCATGAGCATCGCACAGATCAGCCTGCCCAAAGGCGTCGGCCCCCACGCCGAAAAACTCTTCGACGCGATCACCCAGGCCAGCAGCGCTGATGAGTTGAATCGCGCCGGTGGCAAGGCCGAAGGGTTTGTCCTGGGCCTGGAAAGCACCAAGGCGATCAAGAGCCAGGTGGCTGAATCGCTCTACGTCGCCTATGACGACGCCGCCAGCCAACGTGCGACCGAGTTGGCTTAACCGCCGAAGGTGATCGTGCCCATCATCAGTTTGGCATAGAGCGCCGTGGCGCCCAGTTGCACCAGCCACAGGGCCAGGCCGCCGAGGAACACACCAGCAGCGACTTGCATCACCAGGTTGTTGCCACGTTTGGCCGGGACGCGGGGGACGAAGCGATCCAGCTCATCCAGGTCATCGCGATCAGCGCGAAGGTTGTCGTTTTTCATGTGGGTTCTCGTGGAATTCCAGGGGCTACACAATACCTGTAGGAGCGGGCCTGCTCGCGATGGCTGCCGCACATTCACCACAAACGGTGGCTGATAGATTGCTATCGCGAGCAGGCTCGCTCCCACATTTTGATTTGTGTGCAGTTTAGAGGGCTGAGCTTCGGCTTTGAGATTTATCTGTGACAAATAAAAAACGGGAAGCCCAATGGCTTCCCGTTTTTCGTATCACGGAGCGCTTCAGATCACCTGAACAATCGCATCCGTAACGGCCTTGATGTTGCTCTGGTTCAGCGCAGCCACGCAGATACGACCGGTGTCCAGCGCGTAAATGCCGAATTCGTTGCGCAGACGGTGAACCTGCTCAACGCTCAGGCCGGAGTAGGAGAACATGCCACGCTGACGGCCGACGAAGCTGAAATCACGCTGAGGAGCGTGTTTCGCCAGGGTCTCGACCATCTGGGTGCGCATGCCGCGAATGCGCAGGCGCATTTCGGCCAGTTCGGCTTCCCACTGGGCGCGCAGTTCCGGGCTGTTCAGCACAGCGGCGACGATGCTTGCACCGTGGGTCGGCGGGTTGGAGTAGTTGGTGCGGATCACGCGTTTGACTTGCGACAGCACGCGTGCGCTTTCTTCTTTCGATTCGCTGACGATCGACAGGGCACCCACACGCTCGCCGTACAGCGAGAACGACTTGGAGAACGAGCTGGACACGAAGAAGGTCAGGCCGGATTCAGCGAACAGGCGCACAGCAGCGGCGTCTTCGTCGATGCCGTCGCCGAAACCTTGATAGGCCATGTCGAGGAACGGCACATGGCCTTTGGCTTTGACCACTTCCAGGACGTTGTTCCAGTCCGCCGGGCTCAGATCCACACCGGTCGGGTTGTGGCAGCACGCGTGCAGCACAACGATCGAGCCGTTTGGCAGGGCGTTCAGGTCTTCCAGCAAGCCAGCACGGTTTACGTCGTGGGTCGCGGCGTCGTAGTAGCGGTAGTTCTGCACCGGGAAACCAGCGGTTTCGAACAGTGCGCGGTGGTTTTCCCAGCTCGGATCGCTGATCGCCACGACGGCGTTCGGCAGCAATTGCTTGAGGAAGTCGGCACCGATTTTCAGTGCGCCGGTACCACCAACAGCCTGGGTGGTGAGGACGCGACCGGAAGCGATCAGCGGCGAATCATTGCCGAACAGCAGTTTTTGCACGGCCTGATCGTAGGCAGCGATGCCATCGATTGGCAGGTAGCCACGGGAAGCGTGTTGAGCGACGCGAATGGTTTCGGCTTCGACAACGGCGCGCAGGAGTGGAATTCGCCCCTCCTCGTTGCAATAAACACCGACCCCCAGATTGACCTTATTGGTACGGGTATCGGCGTTGAATGCTTCGTTGAGGCCCAGGATTGGATCGCGTGGTGCCATTTCGACAGCGGAGAACAGGCTCATTTTTGCGGCGGCTCTGAATGGAGAATGGAGGGACGTGTCGCGCTCCAGCCGAATGCACTAGAGCGGTGCACAAACGGGGAGCTAGTATAGAGGCCATCTGCGACACATGGCGACAGACGAATCGGCTTTTACGGTAAGTTTTTCCGATTATTTTTCGACCGTTAGTCGATTGATGTCGTCAAAGGCTTTATGCGTTGTAGGACGTTTGCCTTGAAAGCGATGGCAATCGGCTCCACATTGAGTGCAATCAAGTTTTTTCCTCGGGCGACATCGGTCGTTTGCGGTCTTTCTCGTTCGTGCCGGTTTTGCCGGCAAGAGTGATCCCAGAGGTTTTACATGTCTGAATTTCAGCTAGTCACCCGCTTTGAGCCCGCCGGCGATCAACCGGAAGCCATCCGTCTGATGGTCGAGGGCATTGAAGCCGGGTTGGCGCACCAGACGTTGCTCGGTGTAACCGGCTCGGGCAAGACCTTCAGCATCGCCAACGTGATCGCCCAGGTGCAACGCCCGACGCTGGTGCTGGCGCCGAACAAGACCCTGGCGGCGCAGCTGTACGGCGAGTTCAAGGCGTTCTTCCCGAACAACGCCGTGGAGTATTTCGTTTCCTATTACGACTACTACCAGCCCGAAGCCTATGTGCCGTCTTCGGACACCTTTATTGAGAAGGATGCCTCGATCAACGACCACATCGAGCAGATGCGACTGTCGGCGACCAAAGCGCTGCTGGAGCGCAAAGACGCGATCATCGTCACCACTGTGTCTTGTATCTACGGTCTGGGCAGCCCGGAAACCTACCTGAAAATGGTTTTGCACGTGGATCGCGGCGACCGGCTCGACCAACGCGAGTTGCTGCGACGCTTGGCCGACCTGCAATACACCCGCAACGACATGGATTTTGCCCGTGCGACCTTCCGGGTGCGCGGCGACGTGATTGATATCCACCCGGCGGAATCCGATTTCGAAGCAATCCGCATCGAACTGTTCGACGACGAGGTGGAAAGCCTGTCGGCGTTCGATCCGCTCACCGGCGAAGTCATCCGCAAATTGCCGCGCTTCACTTTCTACCCGAAGAGCCACTACGTGACGCCCCGGGAAACCCTGATGGGTGCCGTGGAAGGGATCAAGGAGGAATTGAAGGAGCGTCTGGAATACCTGCGCTCTAACAACAAACTGGTAGAAGCCCAGCGACTGGAGCAGCGCACGCGGTTCGATCTGGAGATGATCCTCGAACTGGGCTACTGCAACGGCATCGAAAACTACTCACGCTACCTGTCCGGTCGCGAAGCCGGCGCACCGCCGCCGACCCTTTACGATTACCTGCCGGCGGATGCCTTGTTGGTGATCGACGAATCCCACGTCAGCGTGCCGCAGGTGGGCGCGATGTATAAAGGCGACCGTTCGCGTAAAGAGACGCTGGTCGAGTACGGCTTCCGTCTGCCATCGGCGCTGGACAACCGGCCGATGCGTTTCGATGAATGGGAAAGCATCAGCCCGCAGACGATTTTCGTCTCGGCGACACCGGGCAATTATGAAGCCGAACACGCCGGGCGCGTCATTGACATGGTGGTGCGTCCGACCGGGCTGGTGGACCCGCAAATCGAGATCCGTCCGGCACTGACCCAGGTCGACGACTTGCTGTCGGAAATCACCAAGCGCGTTGCTCTGGAAGAGCGGGTGCTGGTCACTACGCTGACCAAGCGTATGGCCGAGGATTTGACCGATTACCTGGCCGACCACGGCGTCCGCGTGCGTTACCTGCACTCGGACATCGACACCGTGGAACGGGTGGAAATCATCCGCGATCTGCGCCTGGGCACTTTCGACGTACTGGTGGGGATCAACCTGCTGCGTGAAGGCCTGGACATGCCGGAAGTGTCGCTGGTGGCGATTCTCGACGCCGACAAGGAAGGTTTCCTGCGTTCCGAGCGCTCGCTGATCCAGACCATCGGCCGGGCGGCGCGTAACCTCAACGGTAGGGCAATTCTGTATGCCGACCGCATCACCGGCTCCATGGAGCGGGCTATCGGCGAGACCGAGCGTCGGCGCGACAAGCAGATTGCCTTCAACCTGGCCAACGGCATCATCCCGAAAGGTGTGTTCAAGGACGTTGCCGACATCATGGAAGGCGCCACCGTGCCGGGCTCGCGCAGCAAGAAGCGCAAGGGCATGGCCAAGGCCGCCGAGGAAAACGCCAAGTACGAAGCGGAACTGCGCTCACCGGGCGAGATCGCCAAACGCATCAAGGCTCTGGAAGAGAAGATGTACGCGTTGGCGCGTGATCTCGAGTTTGAAGCGGCGGCGCAAATGCGCGATGAAATTGGCAAGTTGCGCGAGCGATTAATCACAGTCTGACTGCGAACGAATGCCCCTGTAGGAGCTGCCGAAGGCTGCGATCTTTTGATCTTGTTTTTTAAAAATCAAAATCAAAAGATCGCAGCCTTCGGCAGCTCCTACAGGGGGGTTAATGTGCTTCCCCGGCCTTGAGTCCCACCGGCAGTTTCTTGGTCAACAACACCGCCAGCATGCTCACCCCCAGCGCAATCCCGACAAAGTGAAACGCATCGTTGTAAGCCATGATCGACGCCTGCTGATGCGCGATCTCACTGAGCTTGCCCAGCGCCGCGTTTTCGTTACCCAACCGATCCGTCAGTGACGCAAGGCGCTCGGCCACCTGCGGATTGCTCGGCACGATGGATTCGCGCAAGTAATCAAAATAGGTCTTGGTTCGCGCATCCAGCAGCGTGGCGAGGAGGGCGATGCCGATGGCGCCGCCGAGGTTGCGCAGGATGTTGAACAGGCTCGACGCCGAACCCGCGTCCTGCGGCAGGATGTACGCCGTGGCGATCAACGAAATGGTGACCATGATCAGCGGCTGGCCCAGCGCGCGGATGATCTGGATCTGATTGAACTGCGGCCCGGCAAAATCCGGGTTCAACACACCCGAAGAAAAACTCGCCAGCCCGAACAATCCAAAGCCCAGCGTGCACAGCCATTTCGGTGACACGTACTTCATCAGTTTCGGCACCAGCGGAATCAGAAACAGCTGCGGCACGCCCATCCACATGATCACCTCACCGATCTGCAGGGCGTTGTAGTTCTGGATCTGCGCCAGGTACAACGGCAACAGATAGATCGAACCATACAAACCGACGCCCATCCCGATACTGGAAATGCTCGACAGACCGAAGTTGCGATTGCCGAGGATGCCGAGGTTGATCAGCGGATTGGGCTTGGAAAATTGCACGATCACGAAGGTGATCAGGCTGATCAGCGCAATGCTGCCGAGCGTCACGATCAGGCTCGATTCCAGCCAGTCCTTGCGATGGCCTTCCTCCAGAAACACCTGCAAGCAACCGAGGCCGACGCCAAGGGTGACGATGCCGGCGTAGTCGGTGCTTTTCAGCAATTCCCAGTGCGCTTCTTTCTTCTCCAGGCCGTACATCAGGCCGGCGATCATGATCAGGCCGGGCGGGATGTTGATGTAGAAGATGTATTCCCAGCCCCAGTTCTCGGTCAGCCAGCCGCCCAAAGTCGGGCCGATGGAGGGCGCGAAGGTGGCCGTCATGGCGAACATCGCCATGCCTTTGGCGCGGTGATGTTCCGGGAGCTTGATCAGGGTCAGGGTGAACGCCAGCGGAATCAGCGCGCCGCCGGTAAAGCCCTGCAAGGCGCGAAAGACGATCATACTTTCCAGGCTCCAGGCCATGGAGCACAGCAAGGACGCGACCAGGAAGCCAAGGGACACCCACACCGCCAGCCGTCGCGCCGACAGCAACTGAACCAGCCACGCGGTCAGCGGGATCATGATGATTTCCGCCACCAGGTACGAGGTGGAAATCCACGAACCTTCTTCCAGCGTTGCCGACAGCGCGCCCTGAATGTCCTTGAGCGACGAGTTGGTGATCTGGATATCCAGCACCGCCATAAAGGCGCCGAGCATTACGCTCATCACCGCAATCCAGTCCCGCCGCGTCGGTTCCCCGACCGGGCGGATCAGTTGATCACCGGCCATCGTCAGCGGCGTCTTTGCTGCTCAATTTGGCGCGTTCGTTTTCCGGGGCGTCCTTGATGTTTACCTTGGCAGTGACCGACATGCCCGGGCGGATCTTGCCGCGCAGCGGGTTGTCGGCGGCGAAGGTCAGTTTGACCGGAATCCGTTGCACGACTTTGGTGAAGTTGCCGGTGGCGTTGTCCGGCGGCAACAGGCTGAACTGCGCGCCCGAGGCGGCGAACAGGCTGTCGACCCGTGCTTCGATCGGCGTGTCGCCATAGGCGTCGAAGGTCAGTTCGGCTTTCTGGCCGGGCTGCATGTGGCCGATCTGGGTTTCCTTGAAGTTGGCCTGAATCCAGATGTCTTCATCGGGCACAATCGACAGCAGGTAAGCGCCGGCCTGCACATATTGGCCATTGCGCGCGGCACGCTGGCCGATCAGACCGCTGATTGGCGCATGGATATCACTGCGGGTCAGATTCAGTTCGGCCTGGGCCAGATCAGCCTTGGCATTGGCGATCTGCGCGTCAAGTCGTTTGATTTCAGCGGTCAATGCATTGACTTGCTGGCGCTGCCCCTGAGCATCCGCCTGGGCTTTGGTCAGTTGCGAGCGGGCGATGTGGTTGTCGGCGGAGAGGGTGGTTACCCGTTCTTCCGAGACATAGCCAGGCTTGCGCAGGGTTTCGGCGCGGTTCAGGTCGATCTGTGAGCGACCGAGGCTGGCCTGGCTGGAGGCGACTTGCGCGTCACTGGCGGCAATCAGGCTGGCTTGTTGGGTCAGCTTGCTCTGGGCTTGCAGGCGTTCGGCCTCGCGGGTGGCGAGGGCGGCGTTGGCGCGGTCGACAGCCAGGCGGAAGTCATCACCTTCGAGCCGGATCAGCAACTGGCCTTTCTCGACATGCTGGTTGTCCTGCACCAGCACCTGATCGATACGCGCGCCCAATTGACTCGACACGCGAGTGATCTCGCCCTGCACATAGGCATTGTCGGTGCTTTCATAAAACCGTCCTTTGAAGAACCAATGGGCAAAGAAGCCCCCGGCAATCAGCAGGACGAGCAGCAGGAATATGGACAGGCGACGCTTGAGTTGGGCAGGCATGGGGCAAACTGTAGTCGAGAATATGTAAGGAAAGTTATCAGCAGGCGAATCTGGCATACAGCCGATAAACGGTAAATGCCATCGGCTGATATTCGGCCATTCACCGCGCCATACGGGCGTTGTAGACGCAAAGTTGGCTTAAATGCCCTGTTCACTGGAGCCGGACTGGGTCCGCCTGTTACCATTCGCCCCTTATTTGTTCTTCGCTTTTTATTCTTTCGAGACATGCCATGACCACCGTCCGCACTCGCATCGCGCCATCGCCTACCGGGGACCCCCACGTAGGTACCGCCTACATCGCCTTGTTCAACTACTGCTTCGCCAAGCAGCACGGCGGTGAGTTCATCCTGCGGATCGAAGACACCGACCAACTGCGTTCGACCCGCGAGTCCGAACAGCAGATTTTCGACGCTCTGCGCTGGTTGGGTATCGACTGGAGCGAAGGCCCGGACGTTGGCGGCCCGCACGGCCCGTACCGCCAAAGCGAGCGCGGCGACATCTATCAGAAGTACTGCCAGCAACTGGTCGACCTGGGCCATGCCTTCCCGTGCTTCTGCACCGCCGAAGAGCTCGACCAGATGCGCGCCGAGCAAATGGCTCGCGGCGAAACTCCGCGTTACGACGGCCGTGCGCTGTTGCTGTCCAAGGAAGAAGTGGCCCGCCGCCTCGCCGCTGGCGAACCGCACGTAATCCGTATGAAGGTGCCGAGCGAAGGCGTCTGCGTGGTGCCGGACATGCTGCGTGGCGACGTTGAAATCCCGTGGGACCGCATGGACATGCAAGTCCTGATGAAGACCGACGGCCTGCCGACGTACTTCCTGG
>Ga0247818_10000045_pt1 | contig 65282 bp, 100 predicted proteins | sample 13C_Glucose_Day1_FD_192424 | JGI IMG/M metagenome (GOLD analysis project Ga0247818, IMG submission 192424) | Soil microbial communities from agricultural site in Penn Yan, New York, United States - 13C_Glucose_Day1 | ecosystem: Environmental > Terrestrial > Soil > Agricultural land | place...
CAGCAAGCAGTCGATCACCCGCGGCGTCAAGTTCACCTTCAAGGCCAAGCCCATCGTGGTCGGTGCACAGATCCGCAACAAGCTCAAGTGGACGATCATCAAGGACAACAAGGTCACCTCGTTCACCCAGAAGCCTGACACCAAGCGGGTCAAGTCGCTCACCTTCCCTAAGGGCAGCGGCGTGCACAAGATCAAGGTGCTCCGCAACGGGAAGGTCGCGACGAAGGTGACGGTGCGCGCATGAAGACGGTCGGCAAGATCGTCCTCGCTGGCGTGATCCTCATGGTGCTCGCGGTCGGCGGCTGCATCGCCCTGGTCGGCGGCGTGGCCAACGAGGTCGACAAGAGCATCAAGGAGGACGCGGACACCGTCACGACCGTGAAGTACGAGGTCACGGGCGGTCAGGGCGCGGACGTCACCTACAGCAAGAACGGCTCCGGGCAGACGTCGCAGGACAACGGCGCCAAGACGCCGTGGTCCAAGACCGTGAAGATCAAGGGCGACCCGTCGCTCGACACCTACACGGTGCTGGCGCAGAACAGCGGCACCGGGGAGATCGGCTGCAAGATCTCGGTCGACGGCAAGGTCGTCAACGAGAACAGCAGCAAGGGTCAGTTCGCCGTCGTCGACTGCACCTACACGCAGGACATCAACTAGCACCACCCCAAGCAGCGCCCCGGTGTGACCCCATCGCACCGGGGCGCTGCTACGTTCCCACCCATCACCTATAGGAGGAGACCCTCATGAAGTACTGCGAAGAGACCGTCATCAAGGACGGCCAGCCCCAAGCGTGCGACCGCCCGCTCGACGAGCGCGGCTACTGCGACCGGCCCGGCGACCACGTATGAGCCGGCGTCCATGGCGGCGCTGCGGGGCGTGCGGTGGCGTCTGCCACTGGCACCTGGACTCATGGGTGTGCGACAGCGCCCGCGATGGCTGCGGGTCCGAGTGGTACCCCGACCACGACCCGAAGTACGCCGCACCGGGCGACTAGCCGAGACGCCGACTCACCTGCAGTGCGGTGAGCTCGGGGCGATCAGCGATCGCCAGAAAGATCTCCCTCCAGTAACGGGCGTTCGGCCCGTGCGCCACCGTCAGGTGGCAGTCGTGCCCAGGCAGCCAGCCGATCGTGATCAGGTTGCTGGGGAGATCGAGCCCGCCCTGGCTACGGAACACAACGTGGTGCAGGGCGGGCGTCTCGACAAAGCGTCCGCAGACGCGACAGCATGAACCGTCCCTCTCAACGACATAGTCCCTGACGCGCGTTGGGACCAAGCCCAGGCGTTCGAGTTCAAGCTCGGACGACACACCCTCACCCTACGGAGCAGGTCTACGACTTTCGGGCTAGGTTCTAGATATCCAACCGGAAACCGAAGCGATGGCACATTTCCGAGTCACATCGGTCTATGGTGGACCTGCTCAACAACCCTCATCGAACCTATTGGAAGGACTCGGTATGGCGACACGTCGTGTGGTCACACTGGTGTGTGATCTGAGCGAAGCAGAAGAGGCGGTGTGACATGGCGAACCGACTGATCGACAAGAGCCGGCTCTCCGAAGAAGCGCAGCGGGACATGGGCTACGCCACCCGCGAAGACGTCGAGGAGTTCGCAGCACACCTCTCCGTCAGCTTCCTCCAGTGTCGCGAACTTGGGCACGTGTGGAAGCCCTTCACGGCGGCGTTCGACAAGGAGCACAACTCGTTCGCCCGCGTGTTGCGATGCCCGCGCTGCAGGACCGAGCGGCACGAGACCCTGTCAACACGCGGAGCCAAGCTCGCAAGCCACTACGTGTACCCCGAGGGCTACACCACGGACGGACTCGGCCGGATCGTGGGTGAAGGACGTGACGCGTTGCGCGTCGAGTCGATCACCCGCACCCTCACATCCATCCAGAACAAGGAAGCGAAGGCGAGCTAGTGGCCAAAGAAATCGTCGCATGGTGCGACCCCTGCATGGCCAAGGACGAGAGGAACCCGGCGCGGTCCGTGATGATCTCGCTGGATGGCAGGAAGCCGGTCGAACTGGACCTGTGCGAGGTCCACGACAAGGAGCTCCTGGCGGACCTCCGCGAGCTCATCGGTGAGGCCGGCCAGCCCGTCGACGGAGCCCTGCCGGGGATGCCCGCGGCCACGTCGCCGGCCGGCGAGATCAGGAAGGACTGCCCGACCTGTCCGCCCGGACGCGCGTTGACGCGGGAGGGTCTGCGCGGGCACATGCGCAGAACCCACGACATGACTCGTGACCAAGCCAACGAGGTCGTGCGCACGACCTTCGGTGGGACGGCGCGTGTGCAGAAGGAGTTCAGCGAGCAGTGCCCTGAGTGCAAGGAGGCTGGCGTCCCGAAGAGCGAGTCGACCTACGACACACCCCAGGGCTTCGGCGCCCACCGCAAGGCGGCACACGGCGTCACCGGCTCAGCCGGCAAGTAACCCACTGCTGAGAGCCCGGTCCCCCTTGAGGCGGACCGGGCTCTCGGCATTTCCGCAGGTCAGACGATGTGCAGTTTTATGAGCCCCACGTTCGTCGGGCGTAGTAAAGTGCACCCCACCACGCTCAGAGACAAGGAAGCCATGACCGCCGCCCGCGTCACCCGCCAGCAGAAGTACGACCAGCAGGCCCTCGATCAGCTCAAGTCACGGCTCCCCGACGGAGCCACGTTCAACGGCTCCATCATCACCCTCCCGGTACCCCCAGGTACACCCAAGGAGTCGTTGGCAGCGGCGTCCCTGCGAGTGAGCAAGGGACGCGACACGATGATCTCTCCCGAGATTCAGTTCGACGAGATCGCACGCCACAGCAAGAGCAAGGGCCTCGTGCTCTACCGGCTGTTCCTCGACATGCACAAGACGGGGCGCGAGTTCGAGAAGCGCGCGGTCAAGCAGATCGTCGAGGAGGTCAAGTCTGGCGAGTACATGAACGTCGTCCTCTGGAAGTGGTCACGCTGGGGTCGCAACGTGCGTTGGTCCACCGTCTACCTCGCCATGGTCGAGGATGCCGGGGGTCAGGTGCGATCTGCATCCGAGGACATCGACCCGAAGACCGCGATCGGCAAGTTCACCCGGACCCAGCTCCTGGCAATCGCCGAGCTGGAGTCTGACCTCAAGAGCGAGGACTGGAGAGCCACTCACGAGAACCGTCGCACTCGCGGGCTCCCCCACTCGTCGGCCCCGCGCTTCGGCTACAACTATGAACCCGACGAGGGCTACACCATCAAGGAGGATGAAGCCGTCGTCCTCAAGGAGCTGTACGAGCGCTTCGTGTCCGGCGTGCCGATGGCAGTCCTCACCAAGGAGATGAACGGGCGCGGCATCCTGACTCGCAGTGGCAACGCGTGGACCCCGACCAGCCTTGGGCGGATGCTTGACACCGGATTCGCTGCCGGCTTCATCCGCGAGAGGTCCAACCCTCCGGCCGCTATCAACAACAAATCGACCCTCAAGGACTTTGACATCTGGCGCGTCGGGGTCCACCCAACGATCGTCGACCCGGCGCTGTTCGAGCGCTACAAGGCCATCCGCGTCTCGAACGCCAGCAAGCCCAGACGACTGGTCGGGGGAAAGCACGCTCTGTCGGGCATGCTCCTCTGTGGCGAGTGCGGCGGGACGATGGTGTCGATCTACAACGGGCGCACCAACAAGCACTCGTGGATCTGCGGCAAGCGCCAGCGCGCTCGCAGGACCGGGGCAGACGGGCACATTCCCGTCACCATCTCCAACCGCCGCGCGCTCAAGCTGGCGCGCGCATGGGTTGAGACCAACAAGAAGGGCGAGACGGACATGGCTGGCCGCGTCAAGAAGGCCGCAACGACCCCCGCCCCGATAACGAACGTTGACAACCTCAAGGCGCGAGTCGACGCCCTCAAGGGAGAGCGGACAGAGTTGTCGCGCATGAAGATGAAGAAGCAGATCAGCCAGGAGGACTACGACGCCTTCTGGGCCGAGAACAATGCTTCGCTGAATCAAGCAGAGATTGACCTCGACGCTGCACGTGCAGCCGCCCCCCGAGTGAGAACTCAGGGGGCGGTCTGGGAGACGCTGAGCGCCGTATGGGATGGCGCTGAACCGGGGGAACTGGGGCGTATGTTGAGCTCGGTCCTAGCGGCGGGTGTTATTCGGCCCGGCCCCTATTCGGAGGACAAGGCGGTATTCGTACCAGCTTGGGACTGACGCACGGCAATGGCGGCGGCTATGTCCCAGAAACGATCCCAGCACTCAGCTTCGGTGGGTCGGCGTCCTGCGTATTCCATGTTGATTACTTCGACTTGCTACGGGCTGTGCATCTAACCTACGAACGCTGTCTACGACTTTGGAGACCCTCATGGCAGACATCAACCCCCTCACCGCCCAGGTGCTGATCAAGAAGCAGGACGGCACCTTCTACGCCGAGGGTGACCGAGTCGCTGCTCGCGACCTCGTCGGCGGCAACGTCGTGCGCCTCGGCACGGTCGGCCTCATGAGCACGGACGGCACCGGCAAGAAGTACATGGTGGTGCGCTACGGCGAGGAGCCGTTCATCGAGGCGTTCCTGGCCACCGAGAAGGACATCATCCTCGACCTGCCCGAGGACAACATCGAGGCGATCGAAGCGTGGCTCGCGGAGGCCAACGGCTGATGGTGAAGGAGGTCGTCGTCCTCTGCGACCCCTGTCTGGCGCAGGGCACCTCCCGAGCGGCAACGCGCGTTGGGGTGCGGGTGCAGGTCGGCGACACCAAGCCGCTGCTACTGGACCTGTGCTCGGGGCACTACCGGCGCATCGTCGAGCCGATGGTCAACGCCCTGGCGATCTACGGCTACCCCGAGGACAAGCCGGCCGTCCGCCAGCGCGACCACCGCACGGATCGGACGACCGGACCGTTCCTGTGTCAGGTGAAGGACTGCAACTGGGGACCGCTCAAGCACTACGCCACGCTGTGGCAGCACATCCGGGGCGTGCACGGAATGACGATCGGCGAGTACCGCGAACAGTACGGCGACCCGACACCCATGACCGCCGAAGAGGTCGCCACGTTCTCGCTGACCGTCGAATGCGAGCTGGACGACTGCGACGAGACGTGGTCGACCAGCAAGGGCCACCGCTGGCCACGCCGGGCCATGGAGCAGCACATGTGGGGCGTGCACGGTGTGAAAGCGGCACGCGTGCGCGAGTAGGGTGCGCCCATGGAACTGGAATGGGTTGACCCTCCCCAAGAAGCACTCACCCCCGTCCCGAGCGGGCTCTACGGCGACATGGCCAAGGAGCTGCGCAAGGAGCAGAACCACGGCAAGTGGGCCATAGTCCCGCGAGAGTTCGCCAGCGAGGACAGCGCCAAGGGCACCGCCCAGCGCATCCGCACCGGCCGCGTGGCAGCCATGCCGAAGGACAGCGGCTTCGAGGCCGTGTCCCACGAGAGCAAGGTCTACATCCGGTACACCCCTCCCGAGGAGAGTGACGAGAGCGGCGAGCAGCCGGCCGGTCCGCGGCTCGTGCAGCCCCGGCCCCAGCAGGCACGCCGAGCAACACCCGAGAACGTCAGCGCGCAGATCCGCGCATGGGCAAAGGAGAACGGATGGCCAGACCTACCAGCACACGGACGGCTCCCGCAGGACGCGATTACCGCGTACCACGCCGCCATGGACCAGAAGGAGCACGGCGAGTCATGAACCCGGTACCGGAGACCGAGAGCATCCGGGACCGGAAGTTCACCCGACGCGCGTTCATGACGTACCGGGTCGTCCTGCGGGGCACTCACGCCCTCGCGGCCATGGAGGCAGTGTCGTCCTGGGCGATCGACAACCCCGACGTCGACATGGACGAGGAGATGACGTGGTCTGAGTGGATGGCCCGAGGGAAGGACGAGGTCATTGGCTGAGCAGAGCATCGAGCCCGGCTCCCCGAGGACCGCTGCACTCATGGAGTTGTCGGTGTCTGCTGCCGTGGCTGCGGAAGCCGAACGGGCGTTGCGCAACTCGGTGCGGTCGGCACGCGAGGCCGGCGCTACATGGGAGCAGGTGGGCACAGTGCTCGGCGTGAAGAAGCAGACCGCGTGGGAGAAGTACTCGGGGGACTGTCAGTGACCCAGTCCCCCGAGAATGACGCGCCTGTGAGTGACGTGGGTGAGTGCCTGTGGGCCAACCAGATATGCGAGCAGCCGAACCATCACGGCTGTCTCACCTGTCTGGCAGTGGAGCCGACCCGCCCCATTCCGCCCGTAGAGGGGCAGCCATGATCGAGCGGGACGAGCTGGTCAAGGCGATCCGTATGGCCGTGGTCTCGTGGAACACGCTCGGCCCTCGCAAGGCGGACGAGGACGTGTCCGAGTTCGTCGCGGACTTCCTGATCGAGAACCGCGTCCCCGTGGTCGACGAGGGGTGTGGGGGTTGCCGTGGCGTCGGCGCTCACCGCAAGCACTGCCCGCGCCACCCGAACTACCACCCCTGGCGCCGGCTAGCCGATCAGGCGGAGTCCATCGGCGACAGCATCGGAGAGCCGGGCCTCGCCAACCGGGCGTGGGACTTGGCGGGTCGGATCAAGGCCGGGATGAACGACCACCCGTGGCGTCCCCGGCATCCGGCCGTCGAGCGGACGCAGGACGCGCTCCTGGCTCGCTGCGACGAGATCGGCGAGGAGCATTCGCCGCACCCGTGGACAGATGACGAGTTCCCGGATCGTCAGATGTGGTGCTCGGGCGCACCCAAGGGCTAGTCGCTCTTGTCGCTGAGGCGCTTGCGGAGTTCGAGGGTCGAGGGTGCGAGAGCGATGATCCGCTCTCGCACCTCCTCGGCCGTCATCTCAACGCGCGGTGCAGGAATGTTCAGGTCCACGAGATCCCCCGATTCGTTGTTGTGACCACCAGTCTGCATGACGCCACCGACAGCGGCATCCGTAGAACTACTGCACCTCATGGACGCTCGACCGGGCCACGGTCACCCGGTCCCCTGAGCTGAGGATCGTGGCCGTGACGGTCGGCCATCCGTCAACGTCCGTTGCCATCTCCTCAACGCGGGCCAGCTCCTCGCCCCAGATCATGCGGAGCGTCACCTGCTCCCCCACCCGGATGTAGTCCAGGGGCGGCTCCGGGAAGAGGCCGTCGCTGTAGACGTCCTCAAGCATCGGCCGGCCCCTCCAGCGAGGTTGCTGGGTGCTCCCGGTCGGCGTAGTACTTCCGCATCGCGATCCGACGTCGCGACATGTGCACCTGGGTCTTCACGTTGCCGGACGGTGCGACGCACTTGCTGCCAGCCAGGGCCGGGCAGTCGGGGCAGTCGACCGCCGTGAGCGTCCCGTGAGGAAGCTGCCGACCCCCGGTGGACATCGGCCCCGCGTCAAAGGCGCTCGCCATGCGGGCACCGACGCCCGCCGTCTTGTAGCTCTTGTACTTGGGCATCAGTTCACCAACAGCACGATCACGACGCCGACCACGAACGCGATGAACATGACCGCGACGAACGTTGACCACTCCTGCGGGGTCATGGGACCGGCACCTCTCCGAGCCACTGCAGCATCGACCGGGCGCTGGAAAGGTTGAGTCCCTCGCCGGCCTCCATGCGGTTGACCACCGACAGGCTCACCCCCATCTGGCGTGCCGCCTCCCGCATCGAGATGCCGTCACGGCGGCGCTTCTCCCGGCACAACAGCGGCAGGGAGTCCAGCACCTCGGCCAGCTCGTCGTACGTCGACAGACCCGAGTCACTCACTGCGACCACCGGTCCTGATCCAGTCGGTGACGTCGCCCTGGCGGAAGCGGACGTAGCGCCCGACCTTCACGGAGGGGAAGTAGCCCTCCTTGGCGGCGCGGTACATCCACGACGGCTCCACCCGGAGCTGGGCGGCTGCCTCGTCGGCGGTGAGTAGGGCCTCGCGGTCCACGGTCGCCTCCTGAACGTTCGTTGTCATCGGGTACTTCGTCCTCTCATCGCAGACCCAGGGCGCGGTAGGTGTCGCCCTGGTTGTTGTCGGGGTGGCGCTGTCGCCACAGGGGTGCCAGCTCGCCGGGGTCGAAGCCGGCGACGATGGCGCGGGGTTGCCACGGGGAGTCCAGGGCGAAGTCCAGGCACTCCTGCCGCACGGGGCAGCCCCTGCAGATCGTCTTGGGCTCGGCTGCCGGACGGCCGACCGGGAAGAACTTCTCCCGCAGCTCGCCGGGGATCGAGGCGCATGCCGCGCGCCCGCGCCACTGAGGCAGCTTCATCACTGCTACTCCAGGTTCTCGATCGTGTGGATGGCGGTCTCGATCGCGTCGTTCCAGTCCCTGGCCTCGCCGGTCTGGTCGAGGATCTTGGTGAGCTCGAACGTGATCAGGTGCTTGACCTCGGTGAGCAGGGCGTCGACGGCCAGCGACGCGCGTTCGCTGTCGAACCGGCCAGCGCCTGCGACGTCCTCCCAGCAGATCGACCCCTGGGCGACGGCCATGGTCAGCGCCTGCCGGAGCTGGTTGTCGTCGCTGGCGTAGTGGAACCTCACGCTGCCTTCTCCTTGATGAAGCGGACACGTGCGCCGTGGGCGTCGTGGCCGTCGATGGTGAGGTCCACCTGCTGGCGGTCAGAGACCTCGACGTGGTAGCCGGGCGGTGCCCATGCCTTGGACTTGTCGATGCCGGCGTTGATCACGGTCGTCTCGCCACGAACGATCGTTGGCCAGCCCCGGTGGGTGTTGGTGTCAGCCGCCCACACGCCACCGAACATCTGGAGCAGCCGGGCACGTGCACGGGCACGGAGCTTGCGGCGCACCTGGAGGCGTCGGGTGAGCGTCTGGAGGCGGTCGATGGGGAGGTGGGTGTTGAAGACGACGACCTTGAGGTCGGGTCGGAGCTGCAGGAGCACCTCGTTGATCGGGCGGGCCGGGGAGAACTTGGCGAGGCCCTTCGCGGCCAGCGTCTGGCGCTCTCCGAGGATGAGGAACTGCCGGGGCACGAGGATCGGGATGGCCGTGTTGGCGCCGATGATCACGTGGGTGTTGCGGGTGATCCGGGAGATGATCTCCATCTCCTCGGGGGCGTCGGCCTCGTCGATCTCCTGCAGGCAGATCACGGCGCGGGGGCCGGCTGCGGCGTAGACCTTGCGGAACTCGCGCTCGAAGACGTAGCGGTCGACGCCGCGTCCGAGGTTGGCGTGCCAGAGGATCATGACTCGACCCACTTCCCGGTGATGATCCAGGTGGCGAGCCGCGCCTGCTGGTTGGTGCCAGCGCCGGGCCACACGTAACGGGCGATGCTGATCGCCTCGGCGCGACGCATCTGCGAGTCGGTGAGCACCTCGCTCTCGATCTCAGCCATGGTTGAACTCCTTCTCGTGGCGGACGCCGATCTTCTTGGCGTCCTCGCGTCGGCCGATGCCTCGCTCGATCACGCCGCACAGGACGCACTCGACGAGCAGGGGCTTGCGGCGGGGGTCGTCGTACTTGAAGTCCTGGTGCACCCAGGTGTCGTGAGTGGTGGGCCTAGCCATCGCCCATCCCCCGCTCGTCGTCGTCCTCGTCTTCCTCGTCCGGGTTCCACGGCTCGCTGTTGTGGAAGTCGTCGAGGGCGTTGGCCAACATCCGTTGGGCCTGCCGGCGCAGCAGGTCGGCGTCCTCGGCGTAGTCGGGGTGGCTGAGGTCGAGGCGGATCTGGTGCTGGAGGCCGACCATCCCCTCGACGCGGACGTCGTTGGGGACGTTCATGTAGGAGATGACGACGCTGTCGACGTCGAGCTGGATGCCGAAGATCTCGGTGCGCTTATCCATCACCAGCCACCTGCCAGTGCGGCCTTCTGCATGAGGTCGATGACCTCGGAGATGTCGGCGGTGACGTAGTAGGAGCCCCGGTTGCAGATGATCTGAGTGCGGGCGTCGTCGGGGATGCCGAGCGCCGTGGTGCCGGTACGGGGGTCGATGTCGGAGTCGTTGAGCGCCCGCACGGCGACGATCTCGCCGACCGCGATGACGAGGCCGTCGTGCTCCAGGTTGATGAACGCTGCGCCGCTCACGAGTTCCCCCTCGGCAGCGCGCGGATGATGCCGTCGTCGTTGGGGTCGTTGGGGTCGATCGGCACGAGGGCCATCTCGATGGGCTTGATGTGGTGAACGCGCGTCAGCGTGCCGGTCTTGTCGTCGACCGCGTGAGAGACGCCGACACAGCGGTACTGGGTGATCATCTGGACGACGTCGTCGACGCCGAGCACGACCTCGCTCAGGTCGTCCATGGGGGCAGAGCCAGAGACACGGACGACGGTGGCGTCGACGGGGTGTCCCTCGAAGGCGGGGATGTAGGACATGGGTTCCTCTCAGGCGGGTTCGTAGGAAGAGCAGCGGCGGGCGGTGTAGGTCTCGTCGGGGATGGCCTCGTCAAAGAGGCGGCAGACCGACATGGACTCGGTCTCGAAGTGGTGCTCGCACACGAGGCAGGTGCGGACCACGGGGAACTGGATGACCTCACCCATCGGGGGTCTCCGCGTCGATGGCGTCGACCCAAGCGCCGGCCATGGCGGTCACCTGGACCAGCTCGGTGCGCAGCGCGTCGACGTCGATGAAGCGCTTGTTCTGGATCGCTTCGTTGAACTCGCGGGCGACCTCGCCGACCTCCTCCATGAGGATCGCGAGGCGGGCGTAGTCGTCGATCTCGTAGGCGTCCATGGCCTTGTCGCCGTGGAGCACCAACGCACGTTCGCGCTCGGCCTGCGCGTCCTCCCAGACGCTCATGACGCGCTCCACTTCGCGTCGTCCTCGACGATCGTGCGGGTCATCTCGAACGCCTCGTCGCGGAGGACGTCCTTGAGCTTCACCAGCGCGTCACGGACGGCGGGACTCGAGGATTCGATCGTGATCGCGGCGTAGCCGTGGGTGGTGGAGGAGCCCAGGCAGACCTCGGCCTGCACGCGGTCGCGGAGCTCGCGGATGCCGCGGACCTGTCCGCGGACGCCGCTGGCCTGCTTGCTGACGGAGACGGTCATGCCGACCACCGGGCCTGCTTCTCGACCGAGTCGAGGAGGAGCTGGACAACGTGCGTTCGGACGGTCTCGCGGGGCAGGCCCAGGTCGCGGCGCCACAGCAGGTCGCCGGCCGTACGGACGGCGTCGTGGCGTTCCATGTCGACGCGCTGCTCTTGTGTGGTGGTCAGGTTCACCGATTTCTCCATTCGTTGATGAGGGTCTGTGCGTCTGCGGTGCTGGCTCGCATGAGGCGTCCGGCCATCTCGGTGTCGCCGGCTTCCCACGCCTCGTGCATCACGTCGTTGACCTCCTCGGCGAGGACGGCCTGCTGGTCGAGGCGTTCCTGGCGTCGGAGTGCGGCCATGGCCTCGGGGATGAGGGCGAAGAGCTGCCACAGGCCGGTGATGGGCTTGCGGTGCGCGAGGGCGTAGTCGGCGGCGGTGGTGAGCTGCACGGCGACCACGCGACGGCGGCGCATCATCCGCTTGAGCTTCCCGATCTCGTTGGCGCGGAACTGCCACCACGGCACGTCGCTGGTGTGCTCGTCCCACTCGCCGAAGCCGAAGCGCTCCTGCAGGTAGTCCCAGAGCTCGGCGTCAGTCATCGTCGACACCGACCAGGAAGAGCGGCTCGTCGGCGGTGCACGTCGGCGTGAGGCAGACGAGCATGTTCGACGGCATCACGCGGTGCAGCGGGTAGCCGCAGGTCTCACAGGCGAACCGGGTCGCCCGGTGGTCGTAGTCGCTGCCCCACGGGATCATGCGCCGACCCCCTGCAACGGGCGTTGGGCGATGCGGCTGTCGAGCATGCTGCGGTAGTCGTCGTAGTGCATGCCCTGGCGGTAGAGGCTGTTCTCCTGCTCGACCCGCGAGGAGCGGGTGCGGTCGAGGACGGCGTCGACGATCACCAGCGACATGAGGCTCATCCGCAGGTTCGACAGGTGGCCCTTGCCGCCGTGCCGGGACTTGAGGATCTGCAGGTTGAAGTTGCCGGACTGCATGGGCAGGGCTCCTGTGAGGTCGTCCTTGTTGACGAGCTGGTCGGGGCGGAAGAGGGAGAAGACGAAATCGCCGGTCTCGTCGACCACGCCCGAGTCGCGTGCGTCGTCGGCGGTCAGGGGCTTGCCGTGCTCGGCGCCGCGGTTGACCTGGGAGGGGCAGATGATCGCCAGCGAGTTCTCCTTGGCGACGGCCTTGAGCTCCATGGCGGCGTCGGAGACGCGCTCGTACATGCCGCCACCGGGGAAGCCGCGTGCGTAGTACTGGAGGTAGTCGACGATGACCAGCTCGGGCTTGCGGCCCACCTCGTCCTCGTACTCGTTGATGAGGATCTCCAGGTCGCCGCGCTTGAGGCGGTTGCGCTCGACGACGCGCAGGCGGGCGAGGTCGGCCACGAGCTGGTCCTCGTCGGCGTCGGGGTACCAGAAGCGGTGGATGCGCCGCCAGTGCTCGTAGACCTCGGCGGCGGTCAGCTCCAGGGAGGCGTAGAGGACGTGGTGCTGGCGCAGGTTCATGGCGACGTTGGACAGCCACACCGACTTGCCGGTGCCGGACTTCGCCAGGGGGATGACGATCTGGCCGGGCTTCACGCCGGGCTTGATGATGGCGTCGAGAGAGGGCCAGCCGAGCTTGAGGCCGGGGGCCTCGACCTGCCGCTTGCGCCACTTCGCGCGGGCGTCGCCCACGGAGAACATCTGCTTGCCGGCGAGGTCGGCCTCGACCATGAGGTCGCGTACGTCGCGCCACGTGTGCCCGCCGTACGGGTTCTTCACGGGGTCGTGGGCCTTGAGGTAGTCGGTCCAGTCGACCTTGAGGTTGTCGTCGCCGGGGAGGCGGACCTCGCGGGCCTTGGAGCCGATGGCGTCCTTGAGCTTGGCCGAGAACTTGCGGCCGGTCTCGTCGGGGTCGAGGCCGATGAACACCTTGCTGGCGCCCGAGAGCATGTCGACGAGGTGCTCGGGCCAGGAGCCGGCGCCGGGGAGGCCGACGACGGCGAGGCCCTCGGTGAACGAACGGTCGTTGGCGTCCATGAGCGCCGACCGGACGGCGAAGTCGTCCAGCTCGCCCTCGGTGACGAGCACCTGATCTGCACCGTGGAGGGCGTCGGCGTTGTGGAGACGGACATGGTCGCCTGCGGTGGTGAGGTACTTGCCGTCGACGAACTTGGCGCGGATCTGCACGACGGAGCCGTGGGAGAAGTAGGGGATGGTCAGGCAGTCGTTGAAGAACTCCTTGCCGTTGACCGTCACGAGGCCGGCGTTGATGAGCTCGCGGTAGCCCTTGAGGTCGCCGCGCGAGGGGAGCATCTCCGACAGGCCGACGTTGCGGGGGACGTAGCCGAGCTTGTGCTCGGCGATCAGCTCGGGGGCGATGCCCCGGTCGAGGAGGTAGGTGAGCTTGTCGTCGTTGCCGAGGAGCATCTGGTGGGCGAGGTCGGCTGCCTCGGCGAGGAGCTTGCGGCGCAGGGCGGGATCGGCTCCCTCGACGTGCTGCAGGTCGTCCTCGTCGCCGAAGTGGGCGAGCAGTGAACGCCTGTTGCCGACCGCGTCGCAGCGCTTGCAGGAGTACAGCCACGTCTCGGTGTTGAGGTAGAGCTTGCCCTTGCCCTTGGTGTCGCCGTCCTGGCAGAACATGCAGTGGACGGTCACCTCGGCACCGGCAGCGCGGTGCGTCTGCACTCCCTTGGAGCGCAGGTAGGCGTTGAGGTCTTGCTCGTCGGTCACGACGTCGTCCTCCCAATGAGGTGTGTCGCTATGTCACTTATTTAGAGACATCTGGCGTGGGCATCCGGGACTCGAACCCGGTCGGACGTCGGGGGATCGTCCTTTTCCGTGGGCGTATCCGCCCTGCCCCTGCGCCCGTCGCGAGTGCCACCGATGAACAGCCCGAACATGGGCGGCATGGGTCTCCACGGGCTCTCCCTCGCCCTATGCGCGGGAGCGGCCTAGCTGGTGAGCGACCGTCAGAACGGCGGCTCGTCCGACTGCGGGATCGCGTCGGAGGGGAACAGGTCGGTGATCGGCGTCAGGTACGACGTCTTCCCGTCCTTGTTCGTGTAGGTGGTGTTGTCGACGACCAAGAGGCACGGCAGGCCGAGCAGGTCGTCGGTGTTGAGGCCCTCGCCGATCTCGAACTCCGAGCCCCGGAGCGTCTCGGCCCACTGGCGAACCTTGTTGTCGGGGTGGTTGGTGAGGCGGTCCTCGGTGTCACCCCACGCCTTGAGGCCGGCGTACTCGCCCTCGACGATGTCGAACTCCCACTCCCACTTGGAGAAGACCTTCGCCTCGCCGGTCTTCTTGTCGGTGTAGGGGATCTCCCGCTCGGTGACGGCGACGAGCTGGGCCGGGAGGGCGGTGTCCTTGGGGAGCTTCCACTGCTGCTCCTCCTCCATGGTGCTGCTGGGCATGCTGGTGTTCCTTTCTCAGGGGCGCAGGTGCGCTGTTTCAGAGCGGTAGTGCCGGATGCACCACGGCTTGTCGGCGTGCATGAGCTGGGCCGGGTGACGGCAGCCGGTGCGGCTGCACTTCACGACGCCTTGGCCTTCTCGAAGTCCTCGTCGCACAGGTAGGTCTTGAACTTGAGCATCGAGAGCGAGGCGCGGCCGGCGTTCTGGGCGTTGAGCTCCACGCCGCAGCCGGGGTAGGCGTCGAACTTCCCGACCATGGACGGCGGCTGGTCACCGCAGTGGTTGGTCTTCTTGCCGGTGTTGGTCGGGGCCTGCGACTGCTCCTCCTTCTCGGCAGGGGTCTGGATGACGACGGGCGTCTCCTGGGGCTCCTCCTCAACGGGCGTTGCGCCGAGCTCGGCCTCCAGCAGGGCGACCTGCTCGGCGTCGACCGCGTCGTTGTTCTCGGTGGGCAGCTCGGGCTCGGTGATCTCGCCCGTCTCCTTGTTGACCTCGGGCTCGGTATCCGCCGTGTCGGATACCGGCTCGGGCGCGGGCTCGGGCTTGGGCGCGGCCTTCTTCGCCGGGGCCTTCTTGGCGGCTGCCTTCTTGGCCGGCGCCTTCTTCGCAGCCGGGATCTTCGGCTCAGAGACCGGGCCACCCTGGACGTCGGCTGCTACGGGCTCGACCTCGTCGCCCTCAACGGCCAGCGTCTCGACGTCGGCGGTCTCCGGGAGCTCGTCGAGGCCCGAGGCGATCGCGTCGAAGATGCGCTGGTAGTCGCCCTCGGTGAAGTCGACCTCGGTGAACCGAGGCAGCTTGCCCGAGCGGTCGCGCAGCATCGGGAAGCGGGGCTCGGAGTGCCACCGGATCTGGCGGGTCAGGACGCGCTCGCCCTTGCTGGCGGCGTACGACGTCTCCATCTGGCCGATGAGATCGAAGTCCTGGAAGATCGACTCCTTGATGTCGCCCTTGAGCCGGGCCTTCTTCACCAGCAGCTCGGACTCGCCGTCCTGGTCCTTCTCGTCCTTGACGTGGAGGTTGACCACGATGTTGATGGGCAGGTTCAACGCCCGTTCGATGAGCTGGCTCATCTTGGCGTCGAGGTAGCCCCAGTCGCCCCAGCCGGACAGGCTCTCCTTCTTCTCCGCGCGCAGGCGCTCCTGGATGAGGACGCGCTGGTAGGAGTCGAGGGTGTCGATGATGAGGGTCTTGTACTGCCGCTTCTCCGGGGGCTTCATGCCGTCCATGCGGAGGTGCTCCAGCAGGGAGTTCATGTCGGCCGAGGACTTGATCGAGGCGTACGGCACGCCCCGGTCGGCCACCGACATGAGGCCCTTCTCGCAGTCGGCGTAGATCGGCTTCGGCCAGTAGGAGGCCGAGCGCGTCTTGCCGACGCCGTGCCCTCCGAGGATCAGGGCCTTGATGTAGGCGCCACCGGAGGGGTCGACGAACTCGTCGAAGCCGGTGGTCTTGATGGTGATGGGCAAGGGTTACTCCTCGTTGTTGTCGGTCTGGGTGCGTTCGAGCTCGGCCTGCTCCTGCAGGCGTATGGCGAGGCGGTAGGGGTTGGGCGTGAGACCCATGGCCCTGCGGATGGCCTCGGAGTAGGTGCCGTGCGGCTGCAGGGCGGCGCTGCGCTTGATCCGCTCCAGCTCGGTGCTGGTGACGATCACGGGCAGCTTGTGGAAGCCCTCGGGGAGGCGCTTGACGCGTGGGAGGACCATCAGGGCTGCCCCGCGTTCTCGTCCGGGAGCCCCACTCCTCCGCACGTCTTGCGGAAGGAGCAGAACGCGCACGGCTCGCCCTTGAGGTTGGGCGGGTACGCGCCGGCCTCGGCCGCGCGGATGTAGCCGTCGACGCCGAGGATGAGCCGGGCGTAGTCGCGCTCGTTGCGCCAGCCGCCGTCGACGTACTTGACGTCCTTCATGTTGATCCAGCGGAACCGGCGCGAGGCCAGCGGCAACTCCCCATGAGAGCCGCTGTGGAGCCGGTAGCCCCAACTGGTGAACAGCTCGTCGAGCGCCCCAATGGCTGCGTCGTCGAACGTCTCCAGCGCCCCGAGCCCCGACTCTGGCCAACCGCTCCAGAACTCGGGCCTTGTGGAGGCGTACCCGTAGGCGTGCCCCTGCTGGTTGTGGCGCAGGTAGGTGACCTGCTTGCCGGTCTTGAAGTCGTCCATGGAGATGTAGGGCTTGGACGAGTGGCGCCGGATCGAGATCCGGTCGACGGTGCCGGTGAGCGTGTGCAAACGCCCGTTGATGGGCAGCGGCACGGCGAACTGGTACTCCAGGGCGAGCAGCTTGGAGTCGTCGCCCTTGAGGAGGTCGTAGTACGCCCGGATGGCCGCGCGGCCCCGGTCGCGGAGACCGCCGTAGGTCTGGCGGGGCAGCCACTCGGTGATCGGGGAGGCGATCGCACCGATGTTCTCGGGCTGCCAGTAGTGCTCGAACGAAGCGAGGGCCTGCTCCAGGGCCTGCTCGTTGCCCTCGTGGTAGGCGAGCTCCAGGTTCATGAGCACGTAGTGCACGACCGTGCCGTACTCGGTGGCTGACAGCGTCGCCGGCTGCGGCGCGCTGGCGTCGGCCCGAGCCCGGTCCTCGTAGTACTTCCGCAGCGGGCAGTAGGTCCACGAGGAGAGGTCGGACTGGCGGATGATGTAGCCGCCGTGCCCGTTGGGCCGCAGGAAGGAGTCCGTGGCGAACTCCAGGCGGTCCACGAGGTCCGGGGTGAGGGTCATGAGGGTGGCCTCCAATAGGCAACAAAAAAAGGCGGCTCGATGCCGCCCCCATCGGGGGTGACATCGAGCCGCCTTGGTGAACACGTTCACTGCGACAGGCCCGGCTCCGAGGAGCCGACCTAGGACGTTTCAAGTCCTGTTGTGAAGTTATCTGAGTGACGCCAGGGGCTCTCACTCGCTGTGGCAGACCGTAACACCCGCCACCGACAGCGGCGCAAGGACTTCCCGAAACTCGTTCGGATCAACGTCCGTTGCCGGGCCGTAGGCCCTGCCCCGACGACTCCAATAGCCACCGGGGCAGGGGGTCTACTGGATGCCCACCGCTGGGATGAGCTTGAGGTCGGCGTTGGTGAAGTACGCCTCCGTGGGCTTGTCCACCGATGCGGGGATGCTGATGATCAGCGTCCCCGTCAGCCCTTCGTGCATCGCCGCCTCGATGGCTGTGGCCACGCTGTGCTTCGACCTCGGCTTGAGGTTCTTGAACAGCGTCCCGATCGGCCGTTCCGCATTCATCTGTGCCTTCCCCGTTCTCTCCCCCGGTGCCCACGCTCCCCATGAGGTAGGTCACACGTTCGAGCCGCCCGCGTGTCGCAAGTGGCTCTTCGTCCGGTGGACCACTAGGGTCCGCCCCTCCTGGTGCCGTCCGATGGAGGGAACAGTAGACGTCCGTACGGACATCGGGAAGCCGTTCTCAGATATCCACAGAACTTTCCTGATATCCACAGGTTCTGAACAGTTAGCCACATCTCTTCACCCGTAGGGCCGTAAACCGGTACTCTCCGCGCGTGAGTGCACCACGGGAACAAGGCCACAACGAGGGCCTCAACGGCGCGATCGCGGCCGTCCTTCGGGGCGAACGCGCGTCGGCCAACATCACGATCGCCGAGCTGGCAACTCGCTCGGGCGTACCCAAGGTGACCATCCAGCGACTCCTGGCAGCGCGCCGGCCCATCACCATGGAGGCCCTGGAGCGCATGTGCAACGGCCTCCAGATCTCCCCCGTCGAGGTGACGCTGTCCGCTGTCCACCGCATGGGCGAGGCCGACCCTGAGCTCGTGGCGCACGTCATGGCCGGCTTCACACGCGCCCGTGTCGTGCGGAACGTAACCCCCGTGAGTGAGAGCAGTTAGGATCACCGAGCCGAACTGACGTCATAGGGGCGTACGGTCGGGATCACTCGGAATCGAGGCTTCTCCAGCCATGCTTGACCGCGCACCTCACCTGCTGACCATCGCTCTCTGGATGATGTCAGCGGGATGTCTCACCGTGGGCACCCTGTTCACGACAGGGCACTGGACCATCGTGTGGACCCAGTGGGGCCTCTTCTACTCGGCCGCTGCTGCGGCTTCCACGGTGTGGGTCATCATGGCGCGGACGAACCGCGCGATCTCTCGCCAGAACGCCCAGGACACCGCGACCGCCGTAGGTGTGGCCGTCGCCAAGGTGCTCAACGAGCGCGACGAGCTGGTCCGGTGAAGGCCCTCGCCGTGGCCCTGGTCGCCGCCAGCATCCTCATCCTGTGCTTCGCGCTGTATCTGACGACCCAGCACGAGAACTTCATCCCTGGCCCCATCGTGGGTCTCGGGGTGCTGGCCGGCGTCGCTGGGATCAACATCCTCGGGGCACTGCACTTCCGGCAGGTAGCGCGCGAGGAGGGCCAGCGGACCGCGCAGCGCACCGCCGAGGCCGTGGGTGTGGCGATGGCCCATGTCCTCGATGAGCGTCGCCACGACTGGGTCTAGCTCACTCGTCGGGGTACTTGAGCTGCAGCGCTCGGCGGGCGATGTCGAGCTCGCTCTTGGTCTTGGCCAGCTCCTCCTCCAGGGCGCTGACCCGACCCCGCAGGGTGGCAACGTCCGTTTCGAGGCCCCCGATCTCTGCAGCCTGTCGGTCCATGGCGTCGGTGTAGTAGCCCTTCGCCCGCTCAAACGCTTCCTTCTCGATGTCCGTTCGAGAAGAGATGGACTGGTTGCGCACAGCCGCTGCAGCCGCGGAGCGCTGGGTGGCGATCACCGCAATGCCTGAGATCAGCGCTGCGAGCACCGTTGCGATCGCGGTCATGACGGCTTGCTCCCCCATCCGTCATCACTCCTTCACGTCATAGGGCTTGCTGTGGCTGGGGGCGTAGATCGACCAGTCGAACTTGATGGGCACGTGGGGCTCGTCGTCGTCGGGGTTCATCAGCCCCGAGATGCCCCACCACAGGAATGACATGAGGAAGAAGATCAGGACGCCGGGGACGCTGGCCGTCCACTGGTCACGGAACGGCATCCCGAACAGGTACATCGCCCCCCACAGAGCGGCGAGACCTGACATGGCGGCGTAGCCCCACGTCTCCGATTGCGGTGGCCAGCGAGTGGAGGCCACCGCCAGGAGTCCGACCGAGATCCACACCATCCCCCACGCCGAGAGCGGCATGACGTTGATCGCGAGGATGAGGCCGTTCTCGCGATCGTTGGTCGATCGCAGCCACGCCATGGACACGCCGTAGGCGACATAGACGACGCCGGCCACCGCCAGCACCTGCGAGTGCCGGCGCCAGGGCCGCAGGTGGAGAAGCCGCCTAGGCACTGGGCTGCCTCGTGTACATGCGCCACGCGCCAGCGAAGTGGGTGAACGACGTGAAGTACCACAGTGCCGGGGCCACGATCGAGGCGTGCTCGTCCAGCAGGAGGGTCAGCAGGAACAGCGACGCCCACCACGAGTAGATCGCGCCACCGATGAAGAGGGCGATCGCCACGAGGGTGAGTTTCCCGGACAGTGCGGCGAGTAGAAGCGACACAGCACCGATGGAGAACAGGACACCCCACGCCTCCATGGGCGCGAGATCCTGCGCCATACGGAAGCTCGGAGTCGCTGTTCGCTGAGGATCGCCGAACAGGTAGGCGCAGCCCACCCACCCCGCGAGTGCTGCACTCGGCAGCAGAAGCCACCGCAGCGCGATCATGGCGCGCCGCTCCTCTTCCAGTACCCGGTCCATGTCCTAGTACTTCGACTCTTAGTCGAGGGGAATGTCCTTGAGCGCGATCCCGGAGAAGGTGAAGTCGTGCCACAGCTTGTACTCGGGGAACTCGGTCACCGTGGCCCCGGTGTAGGGCCATCCGACCGTCACGGCGACCCAGCAGCCGACGTAGTGGTCACGGTCCGTGGTGTCCCAGTCGGTGACGTAGGCGGTGGCCAGCGGGTAGCCCTCCCCCTCGTCGTCGCCCTGCTCCTCGATCTGCCAGCCGCAGGCGATGAACGGGCGTTCGACGAATGTGAGGCCGAAGTCGATGCGCTGGTCGAACTCGAAGGTGCCGTTGCCGACCGTCTTGAACCGGGCGTACGCGTGGGCGAGGCGGGCCTTGTTCTCGGCGTTGCGCTGCAGCTCGGCGATGCGTGCGTTGAGCGGGTCGATGGCCATCAGTCGATGCCTCCATGGAGATCGAGGTACTGCTGGGTGACCCCGTCGAGCTGGGCGACGTCCATGACGAACGCCTGATCGCGGTCCGGGCCGAGCCAGTGGGTCTCCAGGTTGTAGGTCCAGGTGCCCTCGTCCATGTCGAGCTCGCTGCTCACACCCAGGACGTAGTGGAAGAACGTCTCGGCGGTGACGCGCTCGAAGACGCGGATCTGGTCGTCGATCTGGATGGCCGGGTAGCCGGGGATAGTGATGTCAGCGCGGCGGTAGTCGAACATCTGGCGGGCGACGATGAGGTCAGCGGCGGGCAGGGCGTCCTTGCGGCGCCAGTTGCCGTCCGTCCAGCCGGCGATGCGCATCAGGTTGGTGTTGGCGATGGGCCGGTAGCCCTTGACGACGACGCCGTACTTGCCGTTGGCGTCGCCGATGAACACGCGTTCGCGGATGTTCTCCGAGGACAGGGTGGTGGAGTACTGCAGCAGGGTCTCGTCCTCGTCGATGGTGACGAACTGCTGGGTGCGGGCCTTGGAGCGGTCGGGCTCGTGGTGGCTGGGGGTGACGTAGTTGCCGACCTCCCACAGGTTCGGCTGGCGGTAGACCATGGAGCCGACCTCGTCGATGAAGAACAGGCAGCCGGTGATCTCGCGGACGTGGGAGATGACGTCGAGCAGGGGCTGCTTGTCGAACTGGTCGGCGGTGATGTCGGCCTCGCCGGCTGTGCCGTTCCACTCGAAGGAGCCGAAGGTGCGGCCTCTGGGGAGCGCGGAGACGAACTGCGTGTCGTAGTTCATGTCGTGCTTGACGCCATCGGTCTCGTAGCGCAGCCACGCGTTGGGGGGCCAGTAGAAGCCGGCCCATGCGCCGACCCAGCGGACGATCTGGGAGAAGTCGCGGTAGTTGCCGATCTGGGTGGCGACCTCGCCCTCGCCGAAGCTGAGGTCGTCGAGGGAGGGGGCGGTGTAGAGCGCGAGGTTGCGCAGGCCGGCGCGCCAGGGGTGGTTGGTGGCGGGGATGAGCTTGCGCAGGCGGGTGAAGGTGAGCCGGACCTTGGTGACATTGCCGTACTTGCGGGGCAGGGTGATGTCGTTGGGGAAGCCGTGCTCGGACTTGAACGAGTGGACGTACTTGATGCCGGCGTCGAGGTCGACGTCCCCGGTGGAGACCTCGTAGGGGATCTTCCGCTTGCCGACCCACTTCTCACCGTTGTGCACCGAGACGTAGACGCGGTAGGGACCGGAGCGGGTGGAGACCTTGAGGGCGGCGAGGTTGACCGGGTCGTCGAGGTCGATCTGCCACCAGACCTTGTCGGTCTCGTTGGTCTGGCCGGTGGAGAGCCAGTAGTTCTCGTTGCCGGTCCCTCCCCCGGCGATCCATGCGTCCTCGGGCTTGTGGCCCTGGACGAGGCCGTTGGCGTCGAGGTACTCGGGCTCGTCGGTGACGCCCTTGCCGACGTAGAGGGCGTTGCTGGAGGTGGCGGTGCCGGCTGGCTGCTTGAAGCTGCCGCCCTGGGCGTCGCGGGCCGTCACCATCTCGGTGCGGATCTGGGACCACTCCAGCGGGTAGTCGTCGCGAGGCACCACGGGCGGGAAGACGATGTGGTCGGTGAGGAGCCGACCGACGTCGCGCATGCGGAGCTGGATGTCGCCGTTGGCGTTGTACTCGACCGAGTCGATCATCCACACCCCGGAGGCGTACAGGTTGGGGTCTTCGCCGGGCGGCTTGGAGGGGTCGCTGCCGTAGCCCTCGTAGGTGCGCACGAGGCGGTCGGGGACGATCTGGTTCTTCCAGCCGCGGTCCCTGGCGTAGCCCCAGCGGTCGACGGCTGCCGCGTGGACGCCTCGGGAGAAGGTGAGGAGGCCGGGCAGGTCGAAGTCGTCGCCGGCCAGGGTGATCTCGTCGCGGTCGGTGCGGATGTCGGTGTTGAGCAGGGTCAGGGTGCACTCGGCGATGTCCTGGTCGACCGAGCGGCTCCAGGAGATGTTGCGGACGTTGGGGAGCTCGCGGACCTCGTCGTTGTTGAACAGGATCGAGCGGAAGATGCCCCTGCGGGAACGGACGCCCATCTCGCCGGCATCGAGCTCGCCGCCCTGGGCGTCGTCGGTGTTGTAGGAGTAGTCGCGGACCATGCCCCACTCGATGGTGGCACGTACGACCGGGCGGGTGGCGCCGGCCTTGACCGAGCCCTTCCATGCGTCCGTGGTCGCCTGAGTGACCAGTCTCATCCAACACGCTCCAGGATCAGTGCCTTCATCGTGTAGCGCAGCCGCCACGAAACTCGAGGAGTGGGTCGCCGGTCGGTGGGGTTGAACTCCGTGATGAAGACTCGGAAGGTCCGCCCCAGGTGATCGGTGACGTCGGTGGCCACGCTCTTCTCCGCCCACTGCGTCAGGCGGTCGTAGTGCGACTTCGACCGGATGACGCCGCCCCACTCCCACTCGACGGGCTCGCGGCTGCCCGAGAAGGCGCGCACGCGCTGGTCGACGACAGTGCCGCGCCCGAACTTGAAGGTGCGGCCCTGGAGCGGGGAGCTCATGGAGTCGGGGTTGATGGGCATCGTCCACGTCTCGTTGGTGGCGGTGTCGCGCAGCACCCAGCGCACGGTGGTCATGCCAGCTCCTGGGGGGTCTGGGAGAACAGGGCGAGCGCGACGGTGTAGTCGGCCATCCAGTCGCTCTCTGCGCCCGTGGTGTCCCTGGAGCGCTTGCGCGGGGTGATGGCGAGGCGAGCGATCGCGACCGTCCACGCCCGACCGCGGTGGTCGATGACGTAGAAGCGGTAGGCCAGCCGGGAGTAGGCGATGAGCTTGTCCTGGAACGCCTTGTCGGGGGCGAACCCGGCGAACTCCCACTCAACGGGCGTTGCGCCCTCGCTGACGTGGGGCCGGCCGCGGACCGTGGTGGTGGACACGACGGCGACGGTCTTGCGGACATGGGGGTTGCCCATGCTGGTCGGGTTGATCGGCATGACCCACGTGCCAAGGCCACCGGGCATCGTGTCCTGGAACACCCACCGGTTGACCGCGTTGGGGACGGCCTGCGGCGGGGCGCTGGGGGCCTGCGGCTGAGGCAGCGGGGCTGCGTCGGTGAGGACCGTGAACGCGCCCGATGCGGTGCGGGTGGCGGTGGTGGCGGCGACGGCGTGGGGGCCGGCTGCGAACTGGCGTGCGACGGGGATGGTCATCTCGACGATCGCGCCGCTAGCGTCGGTCTGCTCCCCCGTGACGGTGACGCCGTCGATGGTGAACGTGACCACGGTCAGCGGCTCGAAGTTGGCGACCGCGACCGTGATGGTGCCGGGCGGCTGGTCAACCTCCGCGTCGGAGACGAGCAGGTAGGCGGGGGCGAGGACCGGGCCGTCCCCGCCGTCGACGGTGGCGGTGAACGTGCCAGTGCCGACCAGGGCGCCGGCTACCTGCGGCGCGGATGTGACGAGGGCGCGGGTGGCGGTGAAGTTGCCCGTGCCGGTGAGGCTGGCGGTGCGGGCGATCGGGACCACCGGGTCGACGGGAGCAGTGACGCGGAGGTTGTCGAAGCGGTAGTCGGTGCCCTGGCCGGACAGGGCGATCCCGGTGGCGGTCTTGGGGCGGCTGCTGGTGTTGTCGTCGACCTCGAAGAGAGGCACGCCGTTGCGGTACACGGTGATGCGGGTGACGATCGCGCCGCCGTATGCGGCGACCTCCTCGATCTTCACGGACGCGGTGATCATGGAGTTGTCGGCGAGGGGGAACGCCTCAGTGAGCACCTCGCGGGTGCCGCCGTTCCACGCCTCGACGAAGGCGTAGTCGTTGCCGAACGCCACGCGGTAGGCGGTGTTGGCGGCGTGGTCGTAGCGCAGCCACAGGGTCTGGTAGTTCTCCGTGCCGCGGTGCACGTCGACGGTCATGGTGAGGTTGGAGCGACCAGCGTCGAGATAGGCCCGCTGCATGTTCTGGCTGGTGCCGACGTAGAGCCGGTTCGAGCTGATGGTGGCGGCGTGACCCTGCCAGACGTGGCCACTGTCAGCGGTGCCGACCGGGCCGTCCGGGCGGTTGAACGAGTCGACGACGTTGGTGACGGGCGGCACCACGGCGACGGTCGCGGTGTGGTACCCCAGCCCGACGAGCGCGGCAGCGACCTGCGGTGGGCCGGGAGGCGGCTCAGGGATGAACGTGAAGTCCTGCGAGAACTGCACCCACGGCGCGTTGGCCGTGTCCCTGGCGTCGACCGTGGCGGGGATGTCGCTGGAGGCGGTGGGGTCACCGAACCGCAGCCATGCGTACCGGCCGGACAGCTCGGTGAGGATGTGCCAGTAGCCGAGCTCTATGACCAGCCGGTCACCCGCGCTGCACGTGTAGCTGGTAAGGGTGTCGGTCTGGACGCGGATCTTCTCGGCGAGCTGGTCGAACAGGTAGTTCGGAGCAGTCGGCGATGAGGACGCGTCCTGGTCGGCGAGGCCGGCCCACAGGACCGCCTTGGACGAGCCGTCCAGCCCACAGACGCTCACGCGCATCTGCAGGTACGGGCGGAACGTCGCCCACGTGACCATCGCCGAGATGGCGACCCGCACCGTGCCGCTGATCGTCTGTGCTGCCAGGGGCTCGGAGACGAACTGGGAGAGGGCGCGCTCGTTCCCCTCGCCCTTGGTGGGCGTGGGCGCACTGATCGGGGTGTTGGACTTCGTGCGCACCAGCGGGCGGCGCGTCGCGTCGCTGTACTGGGTCCACGCGGGGTGGAACGCGGGCGAGACAGCGGGAGCGCCCGCAGACGGCAGATAGAAGCGGGTGCCGGTCGGCCCCGGCACTACCTGGGTGGCGGTGGCGGTGAACGTGCCAGTGCCACCCAGCGATGCCGTACGGACGGCGTCGACCTGCTGACGGATCTCAACGCCCGTTGCGTAGGCGCGGACCTTGCCGCCAGCGGGGCCGGCCGTGTCGCCATAGGCGATGACCTCCAGGGAAGGCCAGAGATGACCAGCGCTGGGGACGTACAGCCATTGCACCCAAGTCCAGCCATCGGCCTCCTGAATGGTGCTGGTCGAACCGACGTAGACGGCATCGGCCCAGTCCTCGTGGTCGCTCCACATGCTGAGCTGGACGTCCGCGTGACCATCCCAGCCTGGGTCAGAAACGACGCACACCCATGCGCCGACCGTCATCTGCTTGCCCGCCTGCACTGGCATGTTCGCCGTGCGGAAGCCGTAGCCACCAGATGTGATGGCGCTGTCGATATAGCCAGCGGACGTGTAGCTCGGAGGCAGGCCAGGAGGCAGAGCGGTGGTCTTCGAGGCCCCGTACCAGAACCCGGTGTCGCCACCAGGGCCAGCGAACTGCGGGTCAGGGTAGATGTTCGGCCCCATGTCGCCACGGACGGCGCGGGCAGTGAACTTGCCGGTGCTGGCGAGGGAGGCGGTGACCTGGGGCGCGGGGGTAGCGATGCCTGCGGCGGCGTAGTGTGCCGCAACCCGCGCGGGCGACAGGGCAGCGCCATAGAAGGCGACCTCGTCGATTCGCCCATCGAAGCGCTCCCCGCCGCCACCGGCAGACCCTGCACTGCCGATGTTGATGCGCTGATTGGTGACGTTGTGCGCAGCCTGCGCGGCGCTGCCAACGAGTGCGCCGTTGAGATACAGCCTCGCCGTCGTGCCGTCATAGGTGGCGACCACGTGGTACGTGCCGCCCACGACGACTGGCACCGATGACGCGACTGACACAAATCCAGCAGCGGTGCCTCGCCAGAACGTGACCACGTCGCCGTCGAGACGAAGCGAGTACGTCATGTCGTTCGCGCCGGTCCCGTTGAAGCGCGACACGAGGGTCTTGGGGCCAGCGTCTACGGAGTCGGGCTGAAACAGAGTCTCGACACTGAACGCGGGGAGGTCCATCCACGCGGCGTAGTCGACTCGTCCGGGCCGTCCGGTGACGGAGACCGTCTTGATGTCGATGGCCTTGTCGGGGTCGCCGGGCAGCAACCCTGCTGCGCCGAGGATGACGCCCCCCGCGTCGTAGTCACCCGTGCGGCCATTCCCGGAGGAGTCGAGCATGTAGAGCCCGGAGGTCTCCCCGAGCCGGTAGTAGGCCAGAGGGGACTCTGCGAGCACGCTGGCGGGGTACGGCGTGAGGAACCCCGCAGCGTAGTGGGCGGTGATGCGGCCCAGAGGCAACACCGTGCCGTAGTAGGCCACCTCGTCAATCACACCCGCGTACGGGTCAGAGCCGCTCCCGTCGCTGTTCGCGCCGATGGTCAGGTCGAGAGCGGAGGCGTTGAGGGCAGCGCTGGTCCCGCTGCTCCCCCTGAGCACGCCGTTGACGTAGATGCGGGCGGTGGTTCCATCCCACGAGGCGGCGACGTGGTAGGTGGTCCCTGCGGTGATGGTGACGCCACTGGCGTAGACGTAGCGGTTGCCGCCCCCGTCCACACCGAGGTACAGCACGAACTGCGTGCCCTCCTGCCGCAGCAGGAACGACGACTGCGAGAACGACCCGTTGTAACGAGCGGCGATCACACGGGACTGGTTGCTCGCGCTGGGCTTGACCACCGCCTCGATGGTGAACTGCGAGACGTCCATCCACGCGGCGTCCGCGACCCGGCCACGGTGCACCGTCGAGCCGGGGAAATCGACTGCGGTGCCAGACCCGGAGCCCAGTAGGCCCGATACGCCACGGGTTGGCGAGCCGTCGTAGACGCCGTTCCTGCCACTCCCGCTGGCGTCGAGCATCGTCGACGAACCGGCTGGGTCGTCAAGACGCCAATAGGCCAGCGGCGCATCCGCGAGCACTTCGTCGGCGTACGCCACGTGTTGTCACCCCCTCCGGGTGGAGGGATGGATCAGGACTGGGTGTAGGTCGGGGTGACCTTGATCTGGCCCTGCGCGGTGAGGTTGGTGGAGGTGATCGAGCCACCCCCGATGAACGTTCCGCCCGTCGCGGCCGACCAGATCCCGAAGTGGGTGTAGGTGCCGGCCGGGAGGTCGATGGTGACCTCGGAGCCAGCCACGACGCCGTCAGCAGTGCCGGCCGTCCACGTGGTCTGCTTGCGGGCGTACGCCGGGGCGCCTCCGGTGGCCTCGGATGCACCCGTGGTGCCAGGGTCAGCGGTGTGCAGGCTGACGTAGCTGCCGAGCGCCGTCACGGCGGTGGCGGCGGACTCCTTGGACGCGTTGGTGAGCGGCATCTCTGCTCCTATAGCGAGAGGTGGGTGTGCTGATGACTTCGACTAGCGGCGACGCGGCCGGGTGGTGACGTTGCGGTTCGAGGAGCCGAGGGTTTCCTTGATGATCTGGCGGACCTTGCCGGTGTCAGCGCCGTCGATGTGGATGGTCGTAACGGCCGTTGAGCGGGCGCTGGCAGCGTCGAGCTGGCTCACTCGGTCGACCCGCATCTGCTCGACCTGACGGCGCACCTGATACGGGGTGGGGAGCTTGATGTCGCCGAAGTTCCACTGCCCCTGCATCGACTCGGCCGCGCTCTTCATGAGGCGGTCGATCTCGTCGAGCTGTTGCTGCTGCTGGTAGGTGCGGTTCTTGATCGCCCCGAGGCGCTTGCGCTCGCTCTCCAGGTAGGAGATGTACTTGCGGTGGGAGATCCGGCCGAGCTCCTCGGCGGTCTGCACGGCCTCCAGACGCTGCTGGAAGGCGGTGGCCTCCCGCTCGATCTGCGCCTGTCGCAGTGCCACGCGGGACGCGGCGACGGTGCCGCGGTCCTGGCCCGAGGCGATGTCGGACTGCAGCCGGCGTCGGGCGTCCTTGACCGCCGCGGTAGCCATGGCCAGCGGGTCGGACAGGTCGATCGAGAGCAGGTAGAGGTTGTTCTGCAGGTCGAGCATCTCCTGGCGCGCCTGCTCGCGCTCGGCCTCGCGGTCCTTCTTGGACTTCTTGTCCTTCGAGGGGTCTTTCGGGGGCTCGAAGCCGGGCACGTCGGAGCCGGACGAGTAGACGTCGTCCTCCCAGCCCCCTGCCGTCTGCATGGAGCCGAGAGCTCCGAGCATCTGCTCGGCGTTCTTGTCGCGGCCCGGCATCTGGCCGGGGACGCCACCACGGACGAACTCGTCGATGCCGCTCATCATGGACATCGCTTCGCGCTTGACGGCCTCGATCTTGAGGTACGCCTCGCGGGCGGCTCGGGCCGCGTTGATGGCCTCCTGGAGGATCGCGCGGGCGACGTCGACGGCGGTGTCGCCGGCCTGCCCGATGATCCGGGCGAGCAGATCCTGATTGCCGCCTCGGATGGCGGCACGGATCTCGCGGCGCATGAACCGCTGTCCGACCCGAGCGACCTCAGCGCGCGACGTGGCGTTGCGCTGGGCGGCGCGACGGAGGTTCTCCAGCTCGTCGAACTGCGACTCAGCCAGGGCGCGTCGAGCGGAGGCGATGCGTTCGGTCAATGCACCGACGTCGCCAGCCCCGGACTGCCTACGGGTCTGCAGGAGACGCCGCAAGCGACCGGTCTGCACCCGGACGCGTCCGCCGAAGTCGGTCTCCTGCATCCCGTCGAGCTTGTTGTCGAACTCGTTGTCGATGTTCTCGGCAACCGCCATGACCTCTTCCTTGGTCAGGGCGGTGTTCTTCTTGAGCGCCTGACGCCATGCCACGGCCTCGCCGCGGAGCTGGCGGGCGATCATGTTGACCATGGACTTGCGGGCGTCGGCGAGGTCGTCGCCCTCGATGCCCTCGAAGTCCTCCTCGGAGACCAGTGACCGGGCGATGTCGCGCGACGTGCTCCGGTCGAGCTGGGTCTTGTCGGTGATGCCGCGCTGGGCGAGCTGGGCCTTGAGGCGGTCCTGCAGGACGGACTCGGTGGGGGTGTAGACCTCCGACAGGGTGCGCTTCTCGTACTGCGCCTGAGAGAACTCGTCGGTCGAGTAGCCGGTGAAGACGTCGTACGTCTTCTCGACCTTGGCGCCTGCCGCGCGGAGCTGGTCGTTGAGGACGGTGCCGAGGACGCCGTCGAGCTGGACTCGGTCGCCGATGCCCTTCACGCCGTCGCGGATGGAGTTGGCCATGCGGCCGGCGAACTCATCGGGGTCGATCGCGGCTGCAGCGCGGATCGCGGCGTCCCCAGTGCCGTCCAGGGCGTCGGCGAGGAGCCGCAGGCGGTCGTCGGCAGTGCCACCGCTGGCGGTGAGCGCCTCGAACGCGTTCTTGATCGTGTCGGGCTGGAAGTCCGCGAGCGCGGGAACCTCGATGGGGTTGGCTGCTGCGCGGGCGTCGATGGCGTCGGCAACGGCGCGACGGCGAGCGGCCTCCTCCTCCAGACGCTGCGCCGTAGCGATGTTCGAGTCGTCGGCCTGCCCGAAGGTGACCGCGTTCATGAACCAGCCGGTGGCGTCGCGGTTCTGCTGGGCGAGCGAGTCCAGCTCGGACGCGCTGGCGACGTAGTCGGAGCTGGTGGAGTCGCGGGTGAGGCCCGAGCTGCGCAGGGCCTGCTCGGCTCCCTCCTGGGCCTCGCGCATCCGGTCCGAGGACTGCTTGAGCGCGCTGATGGCGAGGAGCCCGCCGATCGCTGCAGCGAAGGGGCCGACCGTGGCGAGAGCGGCCTTGCCGGCTGCTGCGTAGCCGGATGCGCCCGCGCCCGCGATGATGCTGCCGGTGGGTGCGCGAACGCCCGTTGAGGCGGCCAGCGACGGGGTGATGAGGCCGGCCCGGCTAAGGAGGCCCGCGCCGCCCTGGGAGAGGGCAGCCATGCGTGCAGCGCCGCCGAGGAGGGCGATCGAGGCGACCGCACCCTTGACCACGCCGGGGAGCTGGTTCCAGACCTGGAGGATCGACGTTGCGGCCTCCACCAGCTCGCGGAAGGCGATGATCATGCCGCCCAGGACGTCGAGGACGCCGCTCTGGCCCAGCTCGGAGGCGAACGCCTTCATGACGGCGACGGTCTGCTGGATCTGCCCGCCGATGTCGTTCATGCGGAGCTCGAAGATCCGGTCGCCCTCGCCGGTCGCGCCAGAGCGCGCGGAGCGGGCTTCGCGCATGATCGTGTCGAACTCGTCGAGCATGACGACGGCGGCGTTCTGGACCTTGCCTCGACCGAACCCGGCCGCGATCTCGGCGCGCTCGGTGTTGGAGGCGTTCTCGTAGACCCGTGCCAGCTCCTGGATCTGGGTGGCGAGGTCAGCAGACTGGTCGATGCCGTACTTGCCGGTCATCGCGACCAGAGAGCCCTCGCCGCCACGGGAGAAGATCTGCGCCATCCAGCCGGCTACAGCGCTGGATGTCTGGCCGGTGCGCGACTGGAGGGCAGCCGCGATCGCGAACACTTCCTCCTGGTTGAAGCCAGCGGCCTGACCGACCGTGCCGGACTCGGCGACGGACTGGATGGTCTCGCCGGGCATGACGCCGAAGCGCCGGCCGAGGTAGGCGTCGAGGTCGTAGGCGCGGATCTGGCCCTGCGCTCCCCCGCCGAAGGCGTTGGCGACGGCAGCGATCTGGGTCTGCAGCTCCATCGGGTCCGTCTTGGACCCCAGGGCCATGCGGGACACGACACGCGCGGAGATCTCTGCGATGCGCTCCTGCTCGGCCAGGGACGCCCCGGAGGACTCGGTGGCCCCGAACAGGCCGAGGGAGCGCGCACCGAGCATGACGCCCTGCGAGGGGGCGGCGCCGGCCATGGTCGCCTGGGCGGCGAGGCCGTCAGCCATCTCTGCTGCGGCGTCGGCCGAGGCGCCCGAGGCGATCTTGAGCTCGGTCATCGCCTGCTGAAACTCGATGCCCTCCTGCAAGGTCTGCTGCAGAGTCGCGGTGAGCGCGAAGAGCGCCTTGTAGGCGGTGCCGTAGAAGACAGAGAACTTGAACGCCTGCCCGATCTGCTCGGCGTACGGGCGGTCACCTCGGCCGTGGAAGCCGGTCATGAACTGCGAGCCGAAGCCGCCACCGCCCGAGCCACCGGCCATGCTCGCGGCGCGCTGCGAGTAGGCGCGGCTGTTCATCTCCCCAGCGAGCTTGTTCTCGGCAAGGATCAGTCGCCGTTCGGCCGCCCTGACCTGCTCGTCGACGCGGATGCGCTCATCGGCCGATGCCCCGGCCTTGGTGGCGATGGTCGCCTGACGGCTCTGGGCGCGCGCCAGTCGGCTCGCGGCCTCATTGACGTCGTCCTGCAGCTTGCCGACCTTCGTGGTGACGTCGGGGCTGTCATACTTGGGCTGGACGGCGTTGTATGCGATGTCCTCGCGGGCGCGGGTGGTGTAGCCCTGGATCGCCCCGAGCGTGTTCTTGCGCTCCAGCGCGTTGAGCTCGGCGGCGACCTTGGCGCGCTCCCTGAGCTGGGTGCTGTGCTGGTCGTACTGCCTGTCGTGCCACCAGTCGTCGAGCTTGGCCTGACCGTCGACCCGCCTCTTGGCCTCGGCGATCTCCGCCTTGTTGACGTTGTCGAAGGCTTGCTGCTGGGCCTTGGCAGCGGCGTTGACGGCGCGGAGGGAGGCGTTGTCGGCACGCTCCCGGAGCATGAGCGACCCGGTCTCGTTGACCGTGGTCTTCTTGCCGTTCTCGTCGTAGTTCCACTCGCCGATGAACTTGGGGTGCTGCGGGTTGTAGGCGGGGTTGGGGAAGGTGCCCTTGGCGTTCGTGATCGTCGGCGTGCTGATCGAGAGCTGCTTGTGCACCTGGGCGCGGGCCAGCTCGGCGTCACGCAACCTGAGCGTGGCGGCGGTGAGGTCGTCGTACTCGCGCAGGGTGGTGCGCTCCAGCCCCGACTGGGCCTGCGCACCGAGGTTGCCGAACGCGCTCGATCGGACCGCCGCCGACGAGAGACGGTTGAACTCCTCGGCCTGCCGTGCGATCCGCTCCTGGTCGGTCAGGTACCTCTGCACCTGATCCTGGCCGGAGTAGATCCAGCCGATCTTGGTGACCAGCTCGTCAACCACTGTCAGTCCTCTCCCCGTAGTCCACGCGTGAGCTCGTTGCCCGTCATCTCCGCGTCTTCGGCTTGGTCAATGGGTTGAAGACCGCTCTCTCGGCGCTGCTTGATCGCCTCAAACCACCCCTCCAGTCGGGAGGCGTGGTGCCAGATGTTCTCGTCAGGTACTTCGTCGTCCGGGAGCTCGAAGTAACCGAGCACCTGGAGCGCCGCCGTGATGGCGACTGTCAACTCGTGGGGGCAGCGCCGGGCGTCCCGTCCGGGGAAGAGAGAGTCGAGGGAGCCTCCGACGCGCTTGAGGGCTCCGATGATGCGGAGGAACTCACCGGAGCGTCCGAGTTTCCCGCTTCACGCTGCGGGGTGGTCTGGCCGTCGAGGGAGTCGATGATCTTGCTGATGACCTGGGGCGGGAGCGTCTTGACCAACGAGCGTTCGGACAGCAGTCGCACGCTGTGGTCGCAGTTGCCGTGCGCCCACTCACCGGGCTTGCCGACCGCTCGGCACTCGCGGGTGGCGACGTAGATCTCGGTGATGCGGCGCTCCTCCATGAAGAGGTCGAGGGTCTGCCGCTCACGCCACTTCTCGAAGTAGGACGCCTCCAGGTCTTCGCGGGTGAACTCCTCGGCCTCCCGCAAGGACTCGTTCTGCTTCTTCTCCTGGCCGTTGCGGATGGCCTGCATGTACTCGATCTGGAGCTCTTCGAGCTGCTTCCAGCGGGGGTCGTCGTCACCAACGCCGGCATCGCGCAGGAGCTGCGGCATGCGGCGCATCTCCTCGACCTTGGCGCGCCACTCCTCAGAGGTCTCGATGTCGTTGACGACGTCGAGGTACATCTCCTCCACGTGGTGGTTGACCCACGCCTGACGGAGCTTCTCGTCGCTCATGAGCTGGACCTCGGCGTCGAACGCGGCCCGTTCGGGGTTGTCGCGGTCGGCGAGGTCGCGCATCTTGAGGCCGCGCTTGACGATGCCGTCTCGGCGGGCTTCCTCGATCTCGAACGTGTTGAGCTTGTTGACCCAGATCAGCACGGGCTCGTCCTGCTCATCGTTGCCGAGGAAGATCGCCTCGCCCTCGACGAACAGGTCAGTGACCCGGCGCAGCCGTCCGATGGTGTCCATGTGTGCCTCTGTTCCTAGTTCAGTTCCATCTCCCCCGAGGGGAAGAGCCCGCCCCTGGAGTCAGGGGCGGGCCAGTCCGTGCAGTGATCAGGCGTCGAAGACGAGGAGGGTGCCCTCGTCGGACTCGTACGGCAGAGAGACGGTCATCTTCTGCAGCACGCGGCCCTGGTAGCCGGGGGCCGAGAAGCGGGCGTCCGGCACGTGGAGGCGCTTGATGGTGTCGCCGGTCTCCGGGTTCTTGATGACCACGTCAAGCGTCAGCGGAACGGCCGTCGAGGCGCCGATGACCTTGAGCGGGTCGGAGACGCCGGTCACCTTGCGGAGCAGGGAGAGCAGGTCGGCGTTGTCGCGGGGCTTGATGTCGATCGAGCCGTTGACGGTCGGCACCTCGAAGTCCTGGGCGACGGCGTAGTAGTTGCCGAACTCCTCGTCCTTCTCAAGCTGCACGCGCCAGTCGACGTTCACCGACTGCACGGAGTTGAGGCGGTACTGCTGCGAGCCGGGACGGTCGGCCGGGTCGTAGCCACCGACGTAGATCTCGATGTCGCGACCCTTGACCGCGGCCGGCTTGACCGTGGTGTCGGGGTGCACCGTCTGCGGGTAGCTGGTGACGTCCGGGCTGGAGTAGACGACGCGGATCTCGGCGTCGACCGCGACCGGGTCGGCGATGGTGATCGTGGTGACGCCGGCACCGTTGGTGACGGTGGCGTAGGACTCGGTGTAGTCCGCGCCGTACGCGAGGCGCTTGTCGCCCACGGTGACCGCCAGGATGCGGCGGGCCTCACCCTCGGCGACCTCGTAGGCCGGGTGCGCGGTGACGATGGTCTGGTCGGCAGTGTTGGTGCCGTCGTGAACCTCAACGTACGTTGCGCCGGGGTTGTAGAAGATGGTGTCGCCACGGAGGGTGGCGGTCTGGGTGGCGTTGTCCCGCAGGCCGAAGCGGTAGGACATCTGCTCCAGGGTCAGGTACGGCAGCGCGACCGAGGTGGTGACCTGGGCGGGCAGCGCGGACTTCTCGCCGGCCTTGAACTGGGACGCGATGTCGAGCGGGAGCGACCGGGCGAGGTCGATGCCCACTGCGGGGTCCGAACCGGGGACCAGGAGCTCCTCGACCTCGGTGGAGGTGTCGAACGACTCCAGCGTGAAGGTGAGGTCCGGGGTGTCGCGAACGGTCGCGACGGACTTGTAGTTGCCGAGCTCGTTGATCTTCTCGGTCGGGATGTTGAGCTGACCGGGACCGCCGCTCTGGATACGGTCAATGACCGCTACGCCGTTCCCCACGTGCAGGATCTGACCGCCCTTGATGGCCACGGGTGGCTCCTCTCGCCTTTCGTCGCGCTATCACGAGCGCCTTCGAGAGAGGACTTCGACCGTGCAGGGAACGGACGTTATCCGGGGCCACCCGAGGGCCGGACCCGCATGTCGGCGACCTTCTCCAGGAACCGCCGGCTGATCTCCACGGCGCGGGCGTCCCACTCCGGGTTGCGCTTGGCGTCGCGGTAGGCGTTCATGGGCTGGATCTGCCTGCGCGGGTGGAAGATCGGCAGCGTGGAGCCCTTGCCGCGCCGGAAGGGGTGGTACATCTCCTGGCGCGCGTCGCCACGGGCGCGACCCCTGCCGAGAGCCACCCAGTCGCCGGATGGGCCACTGCGCCAGGACGCGATGTTCATGCCCCACAAGCCCTGCAGCTCCAGGGACAGGAAGGAGCGCTTGGTCCACGTCTTGGCCGAGCCCTCCTCGATGGTGCGCCAGTACTTGGCGATCGACTGGTCGAGGCGCCTCTGGTTGCCGACCCCGGCGTACGTGTCGTTGTAGACGGCGTTCCAGGGCTCCATCGTGACCTTGACGAGCCGGTTGGTGCTCACACCCTTGCGCAGGATGCGGCCTGCGATGAGGGCGCCGACCTGCGCTTGGACGGCGAAAGCGAGCTGCCGGTTCTGCGCCTCCATGTCGGCCTTCGCGACCTGGAAGCGGCCCCGCTCGTTGCGGATGGCAGGGAGGCGAGGGGCCTTGATGTTGATGTGGAGGCCAGGGCTCGGAGAGTGGCTACTGGCCATGGGTGAGCTCCGAGCGGAGGATCTCCATCTGGCTCGACAGGCGGGCCATGAGGCGTACGGCGTCCTCGTTGACGATGGAGCCGTCGTCGATGGACGCCTTGAGCATGTCGACGCACACGTCGTGGTAGGCCCCGACCGCGGTGAGGACGCGCTTGCGCAGCTCGCGCTGCTCGTGCTCGGACAGGTGGCGGTAGACGTTGGACTCGATGTAGGTCATGAGGTTGCCGACGAGGCGGCGTCGCTGCTCGTTGAGCAGGTTGCGGGCGAACTGCATCACGCCTCCTGCATGACGTCGTTGAAGTAGGCGATCGCGGTCACCTTCACGACCTGCCAGCGCAGCGGCATGGCGGTCTCTGGGGACACACGGTCGACGTCGTCGAGCTCGATCTTCCAGCCGGGCACGGGCTGCTTGGTGGACTGGTCGACGACGTCGAGCCAGCGCCGGCTGCCGGCGACGCGGCCGAGGAAGATGTCGCGGATGTCGCTGGCGAGGGTGAGCGCTGCGGTCGAGGTGTCCTGGAACACGTCGACGAAGATCGGGTACTCCTGGCTGGTGAACGGCCCGCCGAGTTCCTGGGGGTCTGGGCCGAACTCGTCGCCGAGGGTGACGGCGATCGTGCCTGCGGTGACCTTGGAGTCGAGCTGGGTGCCGACGACGGCCGAGGTGGTGATGATCTTGGCCGGCGTTGCGCCGAAGGGCGTGGTGGCGGCGTCGGTCCACCCGAGGGCGTCGAGGCGTGCCTTGAGGTGATTTGCCACGGTGTGGTGGACGTGGCGCGAGGCGTGTCGCAGATATGTCATCAGGATTCTCCCTCGGCGAGGCAGATGACCGACCAGACGTCGATCGTGCCGAGAGCGACCGGGGGCTGCACGGTGGAGCGGTGGTAGACGTCTCCCCCGGCCTTGACGTGGGTGAAGTCCTTCACCTGCTGCCAGTCGGGGTCGAGCATGGTGAGAATGACGCGGGCCGGGATGTAGGTACCAAAGGTCTCGGTCTGCGGAGCACGGTCCTGGTACTCCACGACGCAGTCGACCTGCTTGGTCTCGCCGGCTCGGGTGTTGGTGATGCGGTCGTCCGGGTCGAACGGGATGCCCTCCTCGTCAACGTCGCCGGCCGGTGCTGAACGGGCGTTGAAGTAGAAGGTGACCTTGTCCTCGGGGCGGGTCGGCTCACCGAAGCCCATCGCCTGCTTGAGGCCCTGGAGCACCCGAGCCTCGTTGAAGCTCGGCGGGACGTACTTGGTCATGGTCAGCCCCTGTACTCGTAGGCGAACAGCCCGCCCCCGGTGATGCCACCGCCGCGTGCCAGGTAGTTGTCGAACACCGCCGTCATCGGGCGGGCCGCGGAGCGCTGGTCAGCGACGATGCCGTCGAGGCGCTCCTTGAGGAACTTGAGCTCGTCGCGCAGCAGGTTGGCGCTGCGCTGGGTCTCCACCTCGGCGGGGCCGGCCTTGTACCGCTCGCTGGTGAGCAGGGTGCGGAGGCTGGCGCGGATGATGCGGATGGACGTGAAGATGATGACCAGCGCCGCCCCGGACGCGGAGAGATCCTGGGAGGTCTCCCAGTCGTCGCCGAGGTCGTCGAGAGTGAGGGTGGGGAAGAAGCCGTAGAGCTGGGCCTCGGCGAAGCCGTCAGCGAGGCTGTGCGCGAGGTCGATGTCGGTGGTGTTCGGGAACTCGGCCTCGAACATGCCAGGGACCGCCAGCTCCCGCTGCAGGGCTGGGACGAGAGTCGAGAGCGCGGTCATGCCTACGACTTCGACTCGGACGCAGAGACGCCCCCTCCACGCGCTGAGGAGGGGGCGTCTCTATCACCAACCGGGGGATGCACCCTGGTGCGGCGAGTGTAGCGGGACTACTTGCGCGGCGGGGCCTTCGGCTGCATCTCTTCGTAGGTGGGCATGGACCCACCGATGGGCCACTTCTCCTGGATGACCTCGTCGATGAACTCCATCTCGGACTTGCTCGCGTCGACCTCCACGACCATGGCCTTGAGGCGACGGACGTTCACCTGCCCGAGCTCGCGGACGGTGTTCTGGAAGTCGGACTGGTCGAGCTCGAAGATGGCCTTGAGGTCGTCGTCGGACAGCTCATCCGGGGAGGGGGCGTGGCCCTTGCCGTCGACGCGCACGAGCATCCCGTTGCGGAACGGGTTGTTCTCGGGCTTGCGGATGACCTCCTCCGCGAGCTCACGGTCGAGCTGGCTGAGCCGTAGCCGGCTGCCCTTGCCCGACACGGAGACGGTCTGCTGCTGTCCGCGGCTGTTCTCGACGGTCAGGGAGACGCGACCGGGGATGGTCGACTCCCAGATCTCGCGGGTCTTCTCTCCAGTGGCCATGTCCATACCTCTCGCTGTTCCTTGCCCCCATTCAATCGGGGCTGTCTATGACTTTCCGGTGTCGCAGGATCGTCAACAACTTCGACAGCAGCGATCAGACGGGGTCACCCGGCCACGGGTCGATGCCCTCGTCGGGGGGCATGGTCACCTCGGCCTCGACGTGGGCGTCAGCCGGCGCCTGGACGGCCACGAGGCCGGCGAGGGTCTCCGAGGTCGTCAGGGACGGTCCCGTGCCGCCTGTGGCCGCGTCAGAGGCGATCGAGCCGAGGATGGACAGCAGGCCGGCCATGCCGGCGACCGACAGGACGCCGACCCAGTCGGTGTCGAGCAGGCCAGTGCCGTTGCCGATGAGGATCGAGCCGAGGCCGTAGGCCACGGACTTCACACCCCGCTCGAACGCGGCGCGCCAGAACTCCCCGGTGTAGATGCTCATGCTCATCACTCCTCCTCGGCGAGCAGGTTGTCGATCTCGACCTGGGTGGCGAGATCCGTGACCTGGGCGCGCAGCTTGCGCAGCAGCAGGTTCGTCTTCTTCTCCCGCTCGCGGGACTTGGCCTGGGCGTCGATCAGGCGATCGAGCTTCTGGTCCATGCCCTTGAGCAGCGAGTCGTACTGGGCCATGTCGTCCTCCGGTGGGTAGGGCCATACGGGCTGAGGGATCGGGTTGAGGCGCGGGCCGTCATCCGGTCCGTCGCCCTTGAGTCCGTTGCGGCCCCGCAGGTACGACAGCTCCTGCGCCTTCGCCCCGGACGCGAGCAGCGGGTGACCGATCACCCCGGCGTGGATGTGGTCCACCCACGGCCCCTGCTCGGGCGTGCGGTGCCACGCGAACATGCCGGCCTCGCGCAACGCGCGGACGCACTTCTTGTGACGGCACCAGCGGATGTCCACGACCCCTCCCCGGTCGTGGGTGCCGGCGCTGTTCACCTCTCCCCCGCCGTTCTGGTACGAGCCCTGGGTGATCGTGAACTGGTGGCCGGCGATCGCCTCGGCGTGCTCGATGCACGCGATCGTGAGGGCGTCGATGTTCGTTCGCCCGCGCCACTCAGGGCGCTCAAGTCGAGGGTCGCTCATGGTCTGTACTTCGACCCCGCCCGTACGCGGACAGCACGAAGCCCCCCAGGGAGACCCTCATCAGCCTGGGGGGCTTCGTGTGGCGGTGGCCCGGTTACGAGCCGGACGCTCGGATCAGACCGTTCCGTCCACGATGCGGCGAGCGCGGTCGGGACGGTAGATCAGACCACCGCAGTCCATGCGACCCCGGATGTGCCGGTAGTCGACGGTGTTCTCGGACCACGACTTGGTCTGCATGCCACCGTACTTGGCGAACACGCCGACCGTACCCCCGAAGACCCAGAGCTCGTTGTCCGGGATGTAGGAGTTGTCGTTCTCGTCCGTGTAGTTCGCGAGGCGAACCACGTTGGCGCCACGGTAGACGCCGAGGCGACCCCGGCGACGGATCTCGGCGGTGGCCTCCGGGTCGAACAGAGCAGCAGCGTCGGTGACGACGTCGCTGATCTTGTCGATCATGGTGGCCCGGCCGAGGATCGTGACGGGCGGCATGGTGCCGTTGTTGGGCGTCACCACGTCGTTGACCTCGCGCACGGCGGTGTCGAGGATGTCCTTCGTCAGGCCGGTCGTGGCGTTGACGTAGTACGGGCTGGAGGACGGGATCGCCGCCTGCAGCAGGTTGAACATCCGTCGGTTGACCTCAGCGTCGAGGCGCTGCAGAGCGAGGTCCGCGAGCTCCTCGATCGTCTCGGCGTAGCCGGCGCGCAGCTTGTCCTCGAACTCCGAGACGTGGAACCCGATGGTGTCTCGGGGAACGTCGAAGCGCTCGGTCTTGAGCTGCGTCTCGTCGATGTAGCCACCGCGAGCGGTCCAGAACACCTGCATGCCCCGGCGCTCCGAGATGGTCACGGTGTCGAACTCGCCGACGTTCCGCGTCTCGAAGTAGGTCGGGAACAGGTTGTCGAACTGGAAGCCGTAGTCGAAGCGCTCGGCGAGGATCGCCGCCTGCTCGCGGTGCCACGTCTCGTTGCCCCAGTTGGCCTGGGCCTCCTCGTTGAGAGCAGCCTTCGCGCGCTCATAGGCGGCGATGTCGTCGGCCTTGGGGCGACCGAACGGGTCGACGGAGGACCGAGCGTCAAGCATGGTCTTCACAGCGGTCATGGTTGGTTCACCCCTTTCAGAAGGTGACGACTGCTTCGCAGTAGTCGGTGGACACGTTGGTGACGGTCAGCCACGCGGCAGCAGCCGAAGCCGCCTCCGCCCAGCGGGTGCCGTTCCAACCGAGCGAGTCGCCAACAGCGACGCCGGTCAGGTCGACCATCTGCACCGCGCCCTTGGACCGGGTGCCCCGGTTGTAGGCAGGGGTGTTCTTGAACCAGACCTTGGTGCCAACACCGGCCCACATCACGGAGAGCTGGTCCTTCTTGGCGGTGCCGAGGTCGAGCGAGTCGTGACCGAGGAGCCCGGTCTCGAAGACGCCCATGATGTGGTTCTCCTCCTGGACCAGGAGTCCGCGGAGGCCGGTGACGGGGGCGGGGTTGGCCGCACACGCCTTGAGGAAGCCGGGGTTGGCGGCGTCGATCTCCACGGCGGTGCCGATCAGGAGAGCGTTGCCGGTGGCCGGCGTCTTGAAGCGGCCCTCGCGGGTCGCCATGGACTCGTCGCTGCGGCGGAAGCCGAAGTTGAGGCCGTAGTCGGAAGCCATGTGATCAGCCCTCCTGGCTCACGTAGCGCCGCAGGAGGAACCCCTTGGCGACCGACTCGGTGCCGTTGCCGGCAACCTGCTGTCCGGCCATCGCGGTCTCGCGCGGAACGACGGTGGTGGTCTTGGTCGTGGTGCTGGTCGACGCGAGGTCGGCGAGGTAGCCCTCGAAGTCCTCGTCGGCCATGGCGACGATGCGGGCGACCCGCTTCTCGTCCTCGAAGAAGTCCTCCGCGAGGTGGCTCGCGGTCTCCTTCGCCTTGGCGATGCGCTCGTCCTTGCGGGCGGCAGCCTCACGCTCGGTCTCGATCTGGGCCTTGAACTCCTCCAGGGCCTTCTCAGCGTCCGCGGCCTTCTGCTCTGCAGCCTGCTTGGCGCTCTCGGCAACGTCGAGCTTGGTCTCCAGCTCGCCCTTGTCCGAGACGAGCTGGTCGCGCTCGGCGGTCAGATCAGCCGTCTCCTTGGCCACGCGGTCGCTGAGGATCGCGATGTGCTCGTTCTCGGAGTACGTCTTCTCGTCTGCCATGCCTCCTCCTCACCTACTCGTTGTGGGTCGAGGCATGTCGCTCGACCAGCTTTCGGTGAGGGACTTCGGCACGTATGACGAAGGTGTGGAGAACGCGCGTTGAGGGACGGTCAGGCCAGCGGCTTGACCGTCCCTCCATCCCAGTAGCCAGCGAGCTCGACGGGTCGGGTGGTGGTGCCGTTCCACCAGCCCAGCAGCTCAGCAGGGCGCAGGGCCGTGCCGTCGTAGAAGACGTGCGCGACCGATTCCTGGGTGACGACCGTCAGCAGCCACGACCGACCGGCGTTGGCTGGCTGGGCGGGGGTCCACGGGGAGGCCATCTACGTCACGTCACCGGGACGGCCACCAGCGGTGAGCGCATCGAGTTGTTCTGGTTGTTGACGAAGCCCATCGCACCGTAAGACATCTCGTTCTGCGTGCCCTTCGACACCGGGATGACCTTGTACTTCACGCCGTTGACGGTGTGGGTAGAGCCGGATGCCAGCGTGGTGTTGTCGGGCACGTCAGTCCAGTTCCAGCCTGCGAAGTGGAAGGCGGCGAGGCGACCGCGGGGACCGTCAGCGTCCTCGAATACGACGTAAGGCGACAGCAGCACCTCGCCGTTCTTGGCGATGCGCTGGATGGCCCACGTACCGGACGACAGCGGGGACTGGGGCATGTCCAGCACGGCCAGCCGCGCCAAGGTCCAGGACTCGGTGTTGCCCCGGTTGCGGGAGATGTTGACGTTCAGCGAACCGGAGTACCAGCCGGGGATGCTGTCAGAGCTGGCGCCGCCACCGAAGGCCACGCATGGCTGGGTGTCATCGGCTCCGGTGTAGTAGGGGGCGACATCACTGAGGAAGATGTACCCCCGCAGAGAGCCACCCGAGACGTGATCGGCGCCCGCCTCTCCTGCTCGTGGACCTTCGACGCTAATGAAGAGGTGCTCCTTGCCGGCCGAGACGATGCACCGGTAGGCGTTGGTAGTGAAGGTGCCATTGCTGCGAGTGCGTAGGACTCGGACGTTCTTATCTACGCCCGTGGTGCCGTCGTGCTGGCGGTACGCCGCAAACTGCAGCCGGGAGGCGTTCGGGGCAGCGTCATTGAGGTCGACGATCATGTCGGCACCCCTGGTGGTCGTGGCCTTGAGCAGATTCGGCTGCCCGGCCGCGTTGGGCCGCGACCAGTCGGTCGAGGCGAGGATCGCGGTCCTGATGTCGGCAAGGAGGTTGGCTCCCGTCGTCTGGAACTCGCTGTAAGTCGTACCCATCAGGCCACACTCCCTGCGTCTAGTGCCTTGGTGCCGCGCCCCTTGTAGACAGCGGCCGTGTTCTGTGGAGCGGCTGGAGTGCCGCGCGTCTCGGGTTGCACTGCGGTGCGGTCGAACTCCGTGGGGGTCGGCACGGACACGACGAGCGAACCCCATCGGCCGTTCGCGTCGTTGCGGAAGCCGACCTTGGTGGCGGTGCTGGAGGGCGATGAGTCCCGGATGGAGCACACGATCCGGCCGTTGGCGAGCATGGCGATGTACTCGCCTCGTGCCACCACTTGAAGCCGGTCCCCTGGGAGCATGGTTCGCGAGATCGTGTCCCACAGGGCGTAGGTGCCACCCGTGCACCGGTAGAACGCGAAGCGATCTGGACTGGCGAGGAACTGGAAGAGGAAGAAGTTGCTGGCGTCGGTGTAGCGGAACACGATGCCGATGTCGTTGGCGAAGACGTCGCCAGTGGCCTCGATCGCATGGTCGGCTGAGCCCACGTCGGCGACGATGAGTCCCTGCCCGGACCCGCCAGGGGCGTAGAGACCGCCATTGAGGATGCCCCACGTCCGGCTGCCGGAAACCGTGTAGTTGTTGCCGAGGACGGGCGAGCCGACGACGGTGGTGGAGTTCACCCGCTCGAAGTCGTCGTAGTGCAGGATCGAGCCGGCCCCGGAGGTGGGGGTGACGGGCACTGCCGTCGACCACTGAGTGACGGTGCTGTCTTCGGCCTTCACTGCCCGAACCTGCATGTTGTACGTGGTGCCGTTGGTCAGTCCGGTGATCAGCGTGGGCCTCGTTGCTCCACCGGAAAGAGCGACGGGCGTGCCGCCGTCGATGCGGTACTCGTAGGAGCTGGCGAACGAGACGGCGCTGCTTGACAGGAGTGTGGCGCCATTGGCAGGTCGGGCAGTCGCGAGCGGGGTGACGTTGGTGATGTCAGGGAGCGCGTAGGTGACCGGCCGCTCCAGGGTGTGAACGCCCGCCAAGCCGCCCGTGAGCGCTCCTGCGGCAATGCTGGCGTCAACAAACGCCGGGTCGGCTGCCGACCCCGACAGCAATGTGGTGCCGGCACGCTGGATCTGCACCGTCATGGTGCCGCCGCTGGGGGTGTAGACCAGCGAGATGTCGACGCCATTGGTCAGGTTCCATCCACCTGGGACCGAGCCAAGAGCGAGACTGGCGACCTGTACGCCCCCGATGTAGAGCCGTAGCTGGCCGTTGTAGTTGTCGCTGACGAGTCCGCAGAAGCTGGGCTGATTGTTGTAGAGCGCTCCAGTGGTGGTCTTCGACAGCGACGAGGACACGATGCCGAAGCACAGCGCGTCTGCGTAGCCGGACTGCTTCAACCGGCCAGTGATGATGCCCTTCTTGCCGGGCAGGTCGACGCCGATGCTGATGACGTTGGCAGACTGGGAGCCAACGTTGTTGATGAGGGTGATCGCGTCGGCGCTCACCGAGGTCGAGCCGGCCGCGTTGACCTTCCAGTCCGTGCCGGTGAAGGCCCCCAGCGCACCGGAGGCCGGATGGGGTGCGACAGCACCGCTGGTGTTGGTGCCGACCACGAACTGGACCATCCGCATGACGTTGCCGCTGGATGATTGGCTGACGGAGACCCGGTGGACCTCGGATACGGCGGGGACTCGGTACGCCTGCCCGGAGTACGGCCCGGACTGCAGACTGGTCCAACCAGGGTAGGGCACCGGGTCGAGGGGCCACGTGGTCATCGTGAAGTAAGGCGCGGCGAGGGCGAACACTGCCTGCCCCGCCCCGGCGACCTGCTCCGGGCCGACACAGGTGGGGCCGGGGGACGACGTCAACGCGGCGAGTGCAACGTTGGTGGAGGCCAGTCCGCGCACCGTCCAACCGCCACCAATGCCACCCACGGTGCCAGAGAAAGTCATGACTGCGGCCCCCGCGCTGGTGGCGCCAGTGCCCTTCCAGACGAAGATGCCGGCAGCGGTGTCCGCGTGCGCTTCGGTCCACGTGGCCCCCAGCCCCGAGACTCCGGTGGGCACGCCGGCACCAGTGTCACGACTCCATGCGACATAGACGGTGTCGCCTGCGGCGGGCGCCTTGGTGAAGTTGTACTGGGGCTGGGTGAAACTGCTGCCCCAGTTGACGCCGACCTGCTCCTCAACGGTGACGGCCATCAGCCCGAGACCTTCCTGTAGACGAGGGTGCCAACGGGCGTTCCGAGAGGTACGGACGCACCGGGCTCAAGAAGGAGCACGCCGGGGTCGATCGCCTGGACCCACTGGGCGCCTGCAGCACCCGGCGTGGTGGTGTTGTTGTTCACCAGCGACCGCCACAGCTTGCCGTTGCGAGTGACCACCTGATCGACCATGTACGGGTCGGCCGAGGCGTACACCTCGACGCCCGTCAGCGCGACCACTTGGGCTCCGGCGCCGCTGTCGAAGCCGGTGCCGCCGTACAGGCCCCAGTCGAGCACGTCGTCGGAGTCGGCCGTCACCTCGGTCTGGGTCCAGTTCATGAACTGCGCCCAGTTGCTGCTGACGACCACGGAGCCGTTCTTGTTGGCGAACAGGGCGCGGTAGTTGCCGTTGTAGTGCTGGGGGCCGTACGCCGTCCAGAACTTGACGCGCGTGATGCCGGGGATGTCGAGAGACGCGAGGCTGAGGGTCAGCTTCGAGAACGCAGTGGTCCGCAGGTTGTTGGTCTGCATGAGCGCGGCCTGCGGGTACTGCGCCGGGGCGCCGGACACGCCGGCTACCGAGGCTGCCCCAAACGTCGGAGCCACGCCGTCGCCGCCAATGGTCGGAACGAAGACGGAGGGGATACCGCCGTCCATATCGTAGACCGCGGCCAATGCGTCTGGAGCCCACTCGCCCCGATAGACCTGCCCGCTTCCCTCGGGCGGATCGACCGGCTCCCACTGCGAGCCGTCGAAGCCGAGGAGCTGACCCGAGGCAGCCCCTCCTGTGGCGACATCCCCGAGGCCGTCGAGGGTGACGGCGCCGGCCTCGGGGATCTCGCCCCGGACGATGTTGAACTCGTCGCTGACGCGCTCGGCGAACGCCTCCAGCTTTGCCGCGAGGGTGGGGCTGGCGGTGAGGGACACTCCTTCGAGGGTGGGGGTGTCCTTGAGTCGGATAAGGGCACGCCAGTACGAGCCTCCGAAGAACAGGCGGGCGCGGGCGAATGTGGGGCGAGGGGCGATGGCCGTGGCGAGGGTGACGCCGTCGCGGATCAACGACCATTGCGCGTTGGTCGCGTCGATCCATGACCATGCCAGCTTGTAGGTGCGGAACTGGTTGTCGCTCGTCCCGAGGGCCGCGTTGACGAGCGTCCCGTCTGCTCCGTTGCCCTTGCCCAGCACCTTGCCCTGGTAGTGCTGGAGCTGGACGCCGCTGAACGATGCGGGCACGCCATCGCTGGCGGTCGGGTTCGCCTCGTCGGCGTTCATCAGGCCGATGCTGGTGCCGCCGTCAGTGGTGCCGCCTTGGCCGTACTGCAGCATCGGGAACTCCACCGACCCCGACGACGCGGTCACGTCGAAGCCGTCGAGGGACACCGCCCACCCTGAGCCGGCCGCGTTGTTGACGTTGGCGAGCGTCACCACCGGATCGGCGACGGTCACGGACGGGTGACGGAGGTAGCCGCCCCCAGCGATAGGCCCGAAGTCGATCATGCGTTCAGTCCGTTCTCGAAGGTGGCGACGAGGTCCACGTTGGACACGTCGCCGATCTCCTCGCTCATGCCGCCACCTGTAGGCGCGGCGATCCATGCCGTGGCGTAGTCCGCTGCACTGGCCTTCGACAGGATCTGGCCAGTCGCGCCGCCCGTAGGAACGCCGGGGCCGGCCGGTCCGGCGTCGCCCTTGGCGCCCGTCGCTCCGGTGTCACCCTTGTCGCCCTTGAGGCCCTGCGGACCCGTCTCGCCTGGCAGGCCCTGGGCTCCGGTGTCGCCCTTGTCGCCAGGGATGCCCTGCTCCCCCTGTGGCCCCTGGTCGCCCTTGTCGCCCTTGGGGCCGGGCTCTCCTTGGATGCCCTGAAGACCTTGGATGCCCTGGAGGCCCTGGAGCCCGGTTGCACCGTCGTCTCCGCGATCGCCCTTCTCGCCCTTCACGCCGGGGATGCCCTGCGGCCCCTGGTCGCCCTGGGGTCCGCGCTCGCCGGTGTCCCCCTTGTCGCCCTTGTCGCCCTTGGCTCCGGGCAGGCCGGGGACGCCGGGGTAGCCGGCCGGGGTGGTGATGAGCAGCTCGGACTTCTGCTCCTCGGTGACGACGGTGCGCTCGACGTCACCCTTGAACGTGAGGACGTACTTCTCGGCCATCAGTCCTCCGCGCGGGTGACGTTGAGGATGTTCGTGACCGAGCCCCGCAGGAGCTGGTAGGTGCGCACTGGGGACTCGTGGTCGTCGTAGAGCTCGAAGTCGTAGACGGCCTTGGCGACGTCGATCTTCATCGTGTCCTCGCCGGACCACAGGAAGCGGATGCGTCCGGTCTCCGGGTCGTCAGGCTCGGTGCCCTGGCCGAGGATGATGAGGCCGTTCTCGGTGGTGGCTTCCAGCAGGACCGGGCTCTTGAGGCTCTTCCGCACCTGCAGGGCCGCGGTCATGTGACCGACCGGGCGCGGGGTGACGACGTCGTCGACGTCGAGGGACCAGCGGAACTCGAAGTCGAACGTCGCGCCCTGGACGACGTCGAGTTGCTCCTCGTGGACGGTGGTCATGCGGTCTCCTTGAGGTCGTGCAGGCACAGCGGGCAGACGTCGAAGCGCATCCGGCCCTCGTGGGCTCGGTGCGCGCAGCGACAGTCAGGGCAGGTCATCGGTTGGCCCACTCCAGAACGGCCGTTGCGAGGTCAGTGGCCTGGGCCTGGGTGAGGTCGTCGAGCTGTGCCTGCTCGGCCGCAGCGGCTGCCTGTCGCACAACCTCGGCCTCGGCGTTGGCCCAGCCGGGGCGCACGGGCGGGACGATGACCGCGCCGCCGAGGAAGATCGGGTCGACGAAGCGCCGGATCGAGGCGCGCTCGCGCAGGTGGCTGCAGCACTTGCCGGCGTCGTAGTCGGTGTAGTCGAACTGCTCGCCGCACCCGGTGTCGCCGACGCAGGCGACCTGTCGGGAGACGCACTCCATGGAGAAGTACAGGCCCCGGTCGCCGGCTGCCTTCTCGATCGCGTCGACCTGCTTGGGGAACAGGAAGCGCCACACGGCGGCGGTGGTCTCGATGTGGTTGCCGATCGCCGGCTCGGTGCCGGCTGCCTCGCGCCCCGCGATGAGCGAGCCGTCCATGAGGGAGCCGATGATCTGGCGGTCGTCGTGGAGCCAGTTGAGCGGCCCGCCAGCGACGGTGTTCTGGCCGAGCTCCAGGTCAGCGGTGGTCCACATCGCGCCGTTGCTGTTGGGGGTGTCGGCCTCGACGAACCGGCCTCGGAGGTAGGTGAAGCCGGCGTTGGCCATGGCGATCTCGCGCACGGGGCCGGTGATGACGGTGCGCCCGGACTTCGCCTGGACGACGAACGCCTTCTCGGTGGTCACGGGGGCCGTCTCAACGGGCGTTGACGCGGGGGTGCCGGGACCGGTGCCGTACTTCGCTCGCAGGATGTCGCGGAGGTCGATGCTCATCTCTCAGCCCTTCGGGTTTCCGTTGCCGGTGCGGCCCTTCACCTGTCCCTGGACGGACTGCGGAGAGTCCCCGCCGCCCTTGGGCCGGCCACCTCGTGCTCCTGAGACCTGTGCCGGCTCCTCTCCTTGTCCTTCGGCTCCTGGAGCGCCGTCGCCACCGGGGTTGCCGGCAGCCGAGAAGGGCACCTGGGTCTGGAAGATGTCGTCGAAGTACTCCTCCTCGAACTCCCGGCGCAGGGCCTCGGTGGCCTGATCGAAGCCAAAGAACTCCAGGGTCGACTCGCGGGAGAGCTCCTTCTGGGTGCGCAGCGCGAGGATGGCGCGGACGGTCTCGCCGTCGTTGTCGAGCTGCACCGAGCGGGGCGTGAAGGTGAGCTTGGGCTCCTCGGTGAACATGCCGGCGTTGGCCGGGTGCTCGACGACGCGGCGGGCGATGTGCTCCTCCAGGGAGCGCTTCATCATGTGGCGGCGGGTCTCCAGGAGCCGGCCGATGCCGCGGGCGATCGTCAGGGTCGACTCGTTGCGCTGTCCGGACTGGGCGATCGACATCGCGCCGAGGCAGCGGGACATGATCCGCTGGTCGAGGGCTCCGTACTTGGCGCTGTCGAGGACGTGGGTCTGGTCGGGGGTGATGATGTCGATCGAGAGCCGGTGGTCGCCGATGACGACGGGGAGCTTGGCGACGACCTTGAAGTTCTCCTGCAGGTTGTCCAGCTCAGCCTGTGCGGCCGGCTCGTCCTTGGAGCCCTGGCGCACGAGGAGGATGTAGTTGGCCGCGCCGACGAGGTTGACCCGGTCGGCCTCCATGAGCTGCTGCTTGAGGTCGAGCAGCGGGAAGACGGACTTGAGGCGGATCATGGGGAACCGCTCGTAGCTCATCTTGGTCCGGGTGTGCCGGAAGACGCTGCCGGGGTTGATGAGCAGCAGGCGCTTGGGGTCGACGCCGATCGAGCCGAGGTACTCTCGCTCGGCCTTGTCGAGCTCGGGGGCAGGCCCGAGGGTGAACTCGCGGAGGACGGGGTCGCCGTAGGCGTTGTCGTAGGAGGCGACGGCTGCGGCGTACTCCTCCTTGGTGGCGTTCCATGCGAGGCGGTCCTGGCCGAACGGTCCGGGGCGCAGCGGGACGACGCGGCTGGGGTCGAGGAACGTCAGCGCGCGGGGGCAGAAGACGGTGACCTTCTTCTTGCGCTTGACGCCGCTGGAGGTCCGTCCGCGCACGGTGTAGGTGTTGCGGCCCCACCAGACGCCGACGACGACCTGGGAGTGGATGAACTCCTCGCGGTGCCACTGGCGGGCGAAGGCGTCGAGGTTCAGGTCGCGGGCGATCTGGTTGAAGATGTCGGTCTCGTCGGCCTCGCCGGACTCCCACTGGACGCCCTGGAGCATGAGGCCCTCGGTGACGTCGCAGACACCGCCGACGACGTCGTCGTTCTCGACGGCCTTCCGGGCGGTGGCCATGAGCGTGTAGGGGTTGTCGGGGGCGACGTACGCCTGCCGGTTGTAGAGCGAGGGCTTGCCGCGCTGGGTGCTGACCCAGTTGGCGATCTCGCGGCCGACGCGGTTGACGTAGGGCGCGATCGAGCTGTCGTCGACCACTCCCCCGGTGGCGTTGATCCACTGTGCGCCGGCCTCGGCGGTGTGCACTTCGACGGTCACTTCATCAGCTCCATGTCCTGTCGCTGGACCTCGATGAGGCGCGACGCGGTCTTCCACTGGCGGTCCAGCTCGGCGAGGAACCGCTCCACCTGCTGGGTGCGGATGCGGGTGTACTGCCGTGAGGCTCCTTCGACGCGGTGCAGCAGCACGGCCATCTCGGTGAGGCGCGCGGAGTAGCCCGAGCACTCGCGGAGCACCTGATCGGCGTTCTTGCGGTGGAACGTGCGGATCGCTGCGGCGATGAGGTCGAGTTCCTTCTCGATCTCCTCACGCGGTCCGAGGTGTCCGGGCGGGCCGAGGGCCGAGACGGGGTCGTAGATGGCTGCAGCGAGGGTTGCCGCAGACACGGGCGACGTGAAGTCGCGGTCTTCGGCCATAGCAGTCGAGGGCATGCCAGGAACTTCGACCAACCTCAACGAACGCGGACGAAGTACTAAATGACTCGCATGAACGCCCGTTGGCGCAGGACAGTGGAGACATGAGTGACCGACTGCACGACCACACGACGATCGGCCCACGGGCCGGCTGTGTGGCGTGCGCTCAGGTCGAGGCCGACCTCGCGCTGACGCGGCGGTGGGTCTACGCTGAGACCTCCGGTACCACGGATAGCAAGAGCTGAGGGCCTCCCCGCGTCAGGTGGGGAGGCCCTCTTGCTCACTCGGCCGCGTCGATGAGGATGCGGACGTCCTTGCCGAGCAGGTTGCGGAACGCCTCGTAGGCGCCGCCCTCCTTCTGGGTCACGGCGATGGTGAAGGTGCCGGCCGGGGAGTACTCGGACCACTGGACGTTGTCCTCGCCCATCTTGCGGGTGACGGCGTTCATGACGACGTTGGCCATCGTCTTCTCGGGGCCGATGGCCCGCTCGTTGAACTCGGCGACGTAGAACCGGGCTTCGATGCTCATGTGCTGCTCCTGGGGTCGGGTTGAGGGATGGAGCGGCTGCGAGCACCCAGTACGGGTCACCCGACCGCTGGAGACTTCGACCTAGCCGAAGCGGGCGAGGACGGGCTCGCGCTTGAGCGTGAGGTTGAGCGCGGCCTCGATGGCCTGGAGCTGCTTGCCGGCGATCGCCATCTTGGCCGCGTCGAGGGTGTGGAACGACCCGCCGCCGTAGCGCGTCTTGAGCCCGGCTGCGGAGCCCTCGTCGCGGACGTACTGGATCTCTTGGCCCTGCCACTCGGTGAGGAGCTCGCGGTCGTAGGGCAGCTCGATGCGGCCCATGTCGACGATCTTGCGCAGCTCGTCGGTGGCGAACTCGACGACGTTCTTCTCGATGACGGCGTCGATCGCGGTCTCCTTGCCCTTGAGCTCGCGGTCGTCGAACTCGACGGCGAGCTTCTGGGAGAAGCCGTAGCCGCGGATGCGCCGGGAGATGTGCTCGGGTGTGCGGCGCAGGTGCATGGCGGTGCCCACGGCTCCGGGGTCGAGTTCCTGCCACAGCGGCAGGCCGTTGCCCGTCTTGTCCATGGCCAGCACCTGGAGGCGTTCGCCGTAGAAGTCGAACACCTGCCGGACGGCGTCGGCTTGGTCGGCTGCCGAGATGCGCATCATGTGGATGCGGGCGAGCAGCCGCAGGAGGTCCGCGCCCTTCTCCTTCGGGTGCTTGAGCACGCCGAAGACGAGCAGCTCGGAGGGGTCGCGGGTGAAGCCGATGTCCATGCCGGCCCAGAACGAGGAGTACTGCTCGTGGAGGTGGCTGCCGGGGAGCTGGATGAACGGCTGGATCGCGCCACCGGAGGAGCGCAGCAGCTCGTCGTTGATCTTGATCTGGGCGTAGAGCTGCTCGTTGTACTCGGTGGCCCAGGAGTCCTCGTTGATGCGCACGCACGCGAGGAGCCGGGCGAGCACGAAGACGGGGTTGGTGGCGTCGCCGTGGTCGCCGTAGATGTTGCGGCGGTAGTCGACGTTGTCCTCGGTGCCGCCGTAGATGGCGATCTTGGCCTTGCGCTCAGCCGGCCCCCAGGAGGGGCGGTGCATGGCCATGTAGCGGTGCACGAAGAACGGGAGGTCCGGGTCTTCGCCCATCGTGTACTTGTAGTAGCGGTCCCGGATACCGCGAGACACCCCGTGCACCCGCCACTGTGCGCCGGGGGTGCCGGCCTTCATCGTCTCGATGATCTCGGTCCAGCCGGCGTCGGGGAAGTCCTGGCCCTCGTCCATCTCGATGACGAGCGGGTGCATGCCCTTGACGCCTCGGCCGTCGCGGTTCGGGAGGCGGGAGATGATGCGCGAGTTGTTGATGAAGTGGGCCTGGAACTGCGGCTGGTGGTTGATGCCCATGCCGCGCGTGGCCGGCAGCATCGCCTGCCCGAGTCGGGTGGACTTGAAGAGGTGCTCGACCTTGTCGGTGACGGGTCGCAGGTGGTTGAGCTCGGGGGCGGTGATGAGCATCTCCGCGCCGGGGAAGTGGAACGGGAACGCGTAAGCGCGCATCTGGATGCCGACCGACTTGCCGACCGCTCGACCGCAGTGGTCGATCTGGAAGGTGGCCTCGTTGCGGTACCAGACCCACTGGTAGTCCCACAGGCGGAAGCACCCGTCGTCCTGCTCCTCGTCGATCCAGGAGAACTCGGCCAGCTCCACGCCGGACGGGTCGTCGAGGATGGCTGCGAGGTAGAGCTCCTCGTCGGTGAGCTGCGGGATGGCGCTCATGCCAGACCTCTCTCTGAACGGGCGTTGGCGAGGCGTCCGACGCGCTGGCCGGTGAACCCGGAGAAGCGCTTCCAGACGCCGATCGAGAGCGCCGGCTGGGCGGTGAAGGCGGCGTCGAGCAGGCTCATGAGCCACAGCCGGCGCCACTCGGCGAAGTAGGCGGGGTGCACGCGCAGCGCGCGGGCGACGGCTTCGAGCTGGCGCATGGAGCCGATGGGGTCGCGCACGCTGACGATCTCCCTCTCCCCCGTGATGAACCGGTGCAGCGCGGAGGGGTGGATGCCGATCTGCACGGACAGCGACCGGACACTTCGACCGCCGAGGGCCTCCATCAGGGCCTCACCGAAGGGCTTGACGGAGAACTCGGGGGTGGCCACGAGATCCCACAGCTCGTCGAGGGTCGGGGGCCGCTCGACGCCGTACGTCGCCTGGAACACGTCGGCCAGCAGGCGGTGGAGCACGTCGGGGTGCTCGTCGAGGTAGGTCTCCCAGAACGAGGGGTCCGAGGACGCGTCCCCGTGCGGGTGATCCTCCAGGACGCGCTGCCAGCCGGCCATCAGAGGTTGCGCACCCAGAAGCGCTGCTCGTTGGCGCGGAAGTACTCGTCGATGGCGTTGAACTCGGGGGCCATGTAGTCCGTAACCCACGCGACGATGTCCTCAGCCGAGTCGAACCCGAGCTTGCGTCGCTCGTTCTCGTTCGACCGCTGGAACGCCCCGCACAGGGCGAACAGCTCGTGGGTCAGCTCCAGCGCCCGGCCGAGCTCCCGCTCCCGCTTGATGCCGTGCTGCTTCGCTGCCAGCTTGAGGTTGGTGATGTACGCCCCGACCGAGTCAGCAGCGTCCTTGTCACGGATCGCCTTATTGAGGCCGAGATCCTTCTGGATCTCCTGGATCTGCGTGGCGCACTCCTTGACGGTGCGCCGGCAGGCCACTTCCTCGGCCGGGTCCAGGTCGACGTACTGGTAGTCGCAGCCCGCCGAGAGGAACCACTGCGCCCGGTACATCTGCACTTCGAGCATGAGCAGCCGGTCGAGGTGTCGCAGGTCGCTGGCGACCGTGAACGCGAACTCCTTGAGGTACTTGTCGCGCGCCTCGATGTAGAAGGTCTGCTCCATCTTCGACAGGAGATAGATCTCCTGGCCGACGAGGTTGGTGACCTTCCACCGCTGGGGACTGCCGCCAATCGACACGTCCTTGGTCATGCTCTACTGCACGATCTGGGCTGTCCTCACAGCTTACCGACCGTGTCGCAGAAAGGTCATCACTTTCGCTGTGCGGCGCGCTTCTCCCTGGCCAGTCGGCGCTCCTTCTCACGCCGGCTCCGCTCGCGGCGGTCGTCCTTGGCGTACATCTTCGCCAGGGCGTTCACGTTGAGGGAGCCGGGGCTCTCGACACCGGCCTCCTCGATCGGCGCGAGCGCGCGGAGCTCGGTCAGGATGCGCTCGGGCCAGTCCTTCGGCCTCCACATGTCGGCGTCCTCGCCGGCAGCCTGTAGGGCCTGCATCCACTGCCGCTCCTCGCGGGTGCCCCTGCTGGTGGGTGACCCGAGCTCGCGGAAGATGACGCCCTTCGAGCCGAGGATCATCAAGTCGATGTGGCGCGTGGGCATGGACGCGACCCCGAGGGCCTCGATCGCGTCCATCACCAGCGCAGTGAGCTGTTCCTCGGTCCAGTTGTCCTGGCCCTTGAGGTGTTCGCCGCGGATCATGCCGTCCATCCCATCTCTCTCATCTTCGCCGTCGTAGCGGGCTTGCTACGGGCGTCCTTGCTGGCCTCCAAGATCATGTCGGCCTCGCCGGCCTTCACGAACAGGTAGGGCCTGACCGCGAGCAGGAACGTACGTGCTCGCGCGCCCGTGAGCGACCACCGGGCGGTGACCGACTGCACGTGCAGGTGTGCCTCGGTGCAGTGCTTGCCGCAACCGAGGCGCTTGTAGTCGCGGGTCACCGTGGTGACCTTCACGCCCGTCAGGTCTGCCAGCCGCTGGGCGATCGGCAGGTGGGGCGTGGAGACGAACACACTGGGGAGCTGGCTGCCGGCGTCGGTCTCGCGGAGGCGCAGCAGGCCGAGGGAGTCCACCACTCCCCCGCACCACGCGATCTCGGCGGCACCGACAAACGGCCCGCCGTCCTGCACGTCCGGGTGCCTCACAGCATGCTGCCCTTCGCCAGCCGCTTGCGGATCTCAGCCTGCGACGGCGGAACCATCTTCGACGACAGCGACCCGAGGGCCTGCAGCTCCTTGTGAACGCGCGTTGGCCAGTCCTTCGGACGCCACACATCTGCGTCGACGCCGAGCCGGCGCAGCGCCTCCAGCCACTGGATCTGCTCGGCCGAGACGCGGCCCGTGTCCGTCTTGAGCTCCCGGTAGAGCATGTGATCGCGGCCCACGATGACCAGATCTGGGAACCCCGGCTGCGATCGCCGGCTGTCATAGGTGTGGTACGTCAGCAGCCCCAGGTGCTTGCACAGCTCGAGAACTTGCTTCTGGAAGTCGGCCTCGCTCATCAGATCAGCTCGCGCACGTCGACGTCGACCTCGTCGAACGACTCCTGGAACCGACCGTCGGTCGCAACCTCCAGCAGCGCCAGCTTCTTGAGGAACGGGTACGCCGCGTCGAGCGTCTCCCGCACCTCGCACGTCAAGCACCCGCAGAACGGGCCGGCCAGCTCCTCGCCGTACTCCTCCAGGTCGCGGTCCAGCTCGTCCTCGTCCATGAGCGTCGCATGCGCGTACTCCAGCCGGTACTCGGCCGCGTCCTGGGCAGCGATCTCCAGCGACGCCATCATCTGCGCCTTGTCCTTCATTGCTCCTCCAATAGGGCATGAAATCAACGGTAGTTGTAGTTCGACTGACGGTCGCCCCGTGGTCCTCAAGCGGCGGGAAAAGACGCCCCCCTTACCCCACAGAGAGATCTCCATGGGACGGGGTCGCCGTCTCCCGTCGTCCTCAACGGGGCGGGGAGGTTTCTCACCTCCTCCGCTCGGGGTATCGCGTCCACCCGGTGGTGCTGGGCAACTGTCAGAATCCGTGAGCGGGTGACCGGGCCGGCTCCTAGCCGGACCTGGACCGCGGGCTGCTCCCTGCACCTCGCGGACCGTCTCGGTCCCGTTGCCGGTTGTGTCTCCGGGCGTCCCGCAGGGCAGTTCGAGCTGCGGGAGGGATGCAGGTTCACCCTCAAGATGAGGGCCTTCCTGAGAGACATCCTCGGGACGCTGTCTACGACTTTCGCCGGTCAGTCGGCGAGATGTCGGCCCTCACAGTCGCGAGCGAGCGATGGGACGACGTACGACGTGTCACACAGGGCACACAGCCACTGGGCGTCGTACTCCTCCGGGGTCAGACCGGGGCCTCGATCTTGCCTGCAACGAACGCGCGTTGACGCCAGTCCGCACAGCCGACGTCGAGTCGTCGGTGGTACTCCTTCGTGATGCGACCGTCTTGCTCTCGACGCGGGCGGCACCAGCACTCCACACCAGGGACATGCCGGGCGCGCCACGCGCCGAGAGCGAAGACGGTCTCAACGATCACTTGCCGGACTTGTCCTCGGCCGGCTTGGTCGACTCGTCCTCCAGCCCGAGGGCCTTGACGCCGTTCTTGTCCTCCTCCTCAGAGAGAGGAGCGAAGGCGGGGTTGAGCGAGTCGGCGGTGGGGCCACCGAGCACGTCGCTCATGCCGGGACGGTGCACCTTGGCCTGCCCGGAGGCGACCTTCTCGGTGCCGTCGATCTCGACCTTGGGCTCGGAGCCGGTCTGAGCGTCGTCGGTCGGCGACGTCTGGGACTCGGCCTTCTTCTGCGCGGCGGTCTTCGCCATCACTGCTCCTTCACTACGGTGCCGGTCTCACGCGGCGTAGGGGTCACGGCCACGGCGGATGCCTTCTCGGCCGTCTTGGGGTCGGCCTTCTGCGGGTAGCAGGAGGCGCAGGTCTCGGCAGCCTTGGAGCCGTCGAGCTGGTCGTGCACGGCGAGCTCGTTGCCACAGGTGGGGCAGGCGGCGGTCTCGACGCCCTTCTCACGCTCGGTCATGGGAACCTCCGGGTTGTTGGTCATGTGTGACTTCGACCCCACGGCAGGTCGCACGAAAGGTGGTGACAGAACAGCGACAATGGGTGTCATGAGGATTGAGCTCCTATTGGAGGAGTACAACCAGGGCATCGAGCGCGCCGTCCACGAGTACTACCGGGCGACCAGTCCCGCTGCAGCCGACGAGCGTGCGGCGAGGAAGCGTGACCGCGACCGGAAGCGTCAGGCCAACATGCGCACCCGGAGGAAGGTCGAGCGTGACGGAGCAGCATGAGCTCGACGCGGCATGGGCCGCGGTCGCCGAGCGCGAAGACCCCGAAGCGATCGACCTGCTCGTCCGGGAGTACGCCTCCCTGGCCCGCTATCTGGCCCGGAGAGCGGCTGCGAAGGCGCCGGCCTACCAGGACGCCGACGACCTGCTGTCGTACGCCCACGGCGGCTTGCTCGACTCCATCCGGCTGTTCGAGCCGGCAGTCGGGGTGAAGTTCGAGACATATGCGACACGTCGGATATCCGGGGCGATCATCGACGGGCAGCGCCGGCAAGATCCGCTAGCCCGAGGCACGCGCCGGATGGTGAAGGCGATGGCGGCGTCCGTCCAGGTGTTCTGGGACGTGCACCACCGCGAGCCCAAGCTGGCCGAGCTGGCAGAGGCGATGGGCGAGAGCGAGGAGTCGGTGCGTGACCTGCAGCTCGCCCAGCTCTCCCTCAATGCCTCCCTCGACGCGATCGCCGACGACGGCCACGACACCCCCGGATCAGGTGCCGGCGCTGAGGTGTCCACTCAGCTCACGGAAGCGCGACGTCGTGTAGCGCTCAAGCTGGCCGCGATGAGCGCCGGGCAACGGGCGTTCGTGCTGACCCACTACGTCGACCAGGAGACGCTGCGGGCGACGGCTCAGCGGCTGCGGATCTCGAACGTGGTGTGCCGGGACACGCGACGCGCCGTGCTCGAACGCCTCACCGCTTGAGGACGTCGTCTCAATACCTTTACCCTTTGTATATGGCGATCACGATGCGACGGACGTGCGACTTCCCCATGGGGTGCGACAAGGACGCCACCAACAGCATCGAGCTCACCGCCGACCACATCGTCTACCGCTCCGACGTATGCGACGAGCACCAGGACGACATCGTCAGCTCGCTGCGCGACGGCTTCAACTTCCGGCCGTTCTCCGCATGGGTCAACGGCCAGCGACGCGACGCCCACATCGCCAAGAGCGGTGCGGTGTTCACCACCGCCGACGTACGTGAGTGGGCCATCGTGCAGGGCCTCAAGAGGGGCTCGAAGCAGGGCCGCGTGTCCCTGGAGCACATCGAGCTGTACGCCGCAGAGCACTAGCCAGCGGCTACGAACTCTCCTCAACGCGCACATTCCCCGACAAGGCGTGCACACCGCGCAGCAACGTCGCGCACTCCCCCGCACTCAGCTCGACCCCGTCGCCCGAGGCCCTGCCGCCCTTGAGTTTGTCGAGCACGACTGCCCACCGGAGGAACCAGGTGGCGTCCTCCGGCACAGGCTCCATAGGTGTCAGCGCAGCAGCACAGCCAGGACGACCACGAGGCCCAGGACAGCGGCGATGAGGCGCATGGCGCGACCACCCTGTCCCACGACCTCGCCGGCCAGCCCCAGCAGGATGACGGCGATGCCCAGGAGGATCAACAGCAGCTCGTTGCTCATGTCCTGGACTTCGACTCAGGTGAAGCGGCGACGGACGTTGTCCGGCCGGCCCGCGATCTCCAGAGCTGGATCAGGAACGGTGACCCTGACCTCGGTGACGTCGACCTCGTACGGCAGCGCGCCGCCACGCGCGGTGAGGAAGAGCAGCACCTCGCCAGAAGTGCCGGTGAGCAGGCCGTCACGAGCTGCGGCGTACGAGTTGGGCCACGCGCCGCCAGTCTCGGCGACCCATGCGTCGTTGATGACCCAGGTGACCTCGTGCTGCCCGACGCCGTACAGCATCTGCCGAGTAGAGATGTAGCCGTTCCAGCCCCAGGTGTCCTGGTCGACGAACTCGGCCAGCTCCAGTGACGCCTCCCACGCCTGCTCGTCCTGCGGGTCGAGGTAGCGGACGTTGTACGTGACCGTGACCGTGATCTGTTCAGCGCCTGCGAGCTGCGCGCCGTCGAGGATGACGAACCAGTCGCCCGACCACGCCGACGACATGCGGATGAAGGTGCTCGGGTCATCATCTGCCAGCGCTGTTGGGCCGGGCGCGTAGATGGAGCCGGGCTGCGCTCCCATGGCGTTGGGGTAGCGGCGGTAGCTGTCTCCGATCCAGACGTCGGTGCTGGTCGGGTTGGCCGGATCGCGGTCGTCGCCGTTGAGCGATCCGGCGTAGACCTCGGTGCGCAGGATGGGCAGGTCGACCATGTCAGGGCCTCACAAACCGGCGACGGGTGCCGCCCTCTTGGCCGCTGATGGTGAGAACCGGGGGCTCCTCCTCGATCTCGTAGACCCACCGGTAGCGCGGAGGCTCCCACGTGCTCTGCAGGAGAACCGTGAAGAGGGTCGCGCCCGCCTGGAAGTCGGGGGTGCCGAAGAGCGAGCCGGCGATCGGACCCGCGGGGAGGTCAGTGCTGTTCTGCGTCATCAGCACGCCCGAGACGACGTTGTCGCTGACATGCAGGAGCGACAGGAGCTCGACGTCGTCCGGCGTGCCCGTACCCTCGCTCAGGGCGTGCGTGGTCGGGTAGACCGCGGACTCACCCTCTGGGAGCAGCCCTACCCCGCTGTAGGCGTACGACGTGACCTCCTTCGGCACTCCGATTGCATGCTGAGGGACGGCGTTGGTGTACGGGTCGTACTCGTAGAGCGGCGCAGCCAGGATGGTGGTGGTGAAGGACGGATCGGTGTACCGGGGCTCGGGCTGATCCCAAGCCGTCGACTGGTCGCTGTTGGCATGCTCCATGACCGACAGGGTCTTGCTCAGCTTGACGCTCTTCGGTCTGGCGAGCGCGAAGCCCTCCACTGATGACGAATCGTTCGGGTGCCACTGATAGCCGATGGCGCCCGGTGGTGCCGCTGGAGGGGTGAACGTTCGGCTGATCTGAAACGCCTTGGGGCCGAAGTCGTGATTCACATAGAGGTCCGTCATCGGGTTGCCGTCGAGGGTGCCGCCCTCGTATCCGACCTCGTACTTGACCCACACCGCCGAGTTGTTCGCGCCGCCCCAGGTCGCGGGTGACCCCTGCATGGGGGGCCACTTCCTGGCTTGGATGATGCCCGTGTCGATCTCGGCATGACTGAGTGGCGGGTAGCCGCCTCCCGCTGAGCCCACCTTGTGAAGCCAGTAGGTGCCCTTCGTGCTCCAGCCGTCGCCATTGACGTCCCGCGCATCGAACTGCCTGTCCAGATCCGGCGACGTCTGCCAGTCCGACGTTGTCAGCCAGACCTCCTCGTAGGAGAGCTCCGTGATTGTCATGCCGGGGCTCGCGTACCAGAGGATGTTGGACTCGCCGTCGCGCGCCGCACGGTCGTAGTTGTAAGTCCCAGGGCCGAGCAGCGCCGTGAACACGCCGTCGCCGATCTTGAGGTGACGGTGACGCGAGCCGTTGCCCACCATCTGCCAGCCAAGGTCGTGCTGCTTCGATTCGGCATGGCCCGCGCTGCTCGCGGAGCTCAGCGAGTACAGGTCCACCTCAGCGTCGGGGTGGTCCGCGGGCAGGTAGCGCATCGTGATCCGGTACGACTTGTTGCCCAACAGGTTGATGCCGGGGAAGGCGAACTCATCCCAGCCGCTGCTCGTGACGAGGTGACCATCGGCGTCGATGTGCCCGTCGCCGCCCCCGAGCCAGACCACCGACCCCAGATTCACGCTTACCATCAGATGCCCCGCTCGTAGACGAACCGGCGACGCGTGCCGCCCTCCTGGCCGTTGATGTTGAGGACGGGAGGCGCAGGCGCGTCGACCGTCATCCACATCTCGTAGACGTACGCCTTGGACCACCAGTCGGTTGGCTGCTGGAAGCCGCCTGCGATCGAGGTGATGTGGAGCGAGTGGCCGTTGGTGATCCAAGCGAGCAGCATTGCCTTCTCGCTGAGATCTGTCTCCGGGTTGTAGTAGCCCGGCCAGATCTCCTCGTCGTAATCCGCAATGGCACCCGAGCTCACCACGGGCCTGCGGATGTAGTCGTACGGGCCACCGCCGGCCGGGCGCCAGTCGATGTTGAACTGCCGAGCCGCCGTGAAGTTATCGGGCATGAGGCCCGTGTAGTTGCTGTCGGTGCGCAGCCGCACGTGGATCGAGATCCTCGTGAAGTCGGTGATCGAGGCGGTCTCCATCGGCGCGATCGCCGAGTTCGAGCGCGTGGACAGAGCAACTATCTGCTGCTGCGACGGGGACTCCGTCTGGGCGTACGTGGCGTCGCTGTTGTCGCGCCACGCTGTGCTGGCGTCGCCCACGATGGCCACGGGAGGCGTGACGTCATAGCCGTCGTAGTAGGTCTCGATCGGCCCGGATTGTTTGAGGGTGAGGATCACACCCCGTACTTCGTCCTACTGGTCGCGCAGCACCGTCACCACTTGTGCGAGGTCGCGAACGGCGGGTGGCATGTCGTCGATGTGCACCGCAGCCATGTCATGGGTCTGCATCCACCGGAGGATCTCGACCTGTCGGTGGACCGGCGCAACGTAGGTCCACTGCCACGCGTAGTGGGCGACGGTCTGGTCGGCGGTCGCGTCGAGGACCAGCCGCTCGACCTCGTCGGCTCGATCATGCGTGCCCCACATGTGCGCCATCTTGGCCCAGATCACCACCAGGAAGATCGCGACCGCGAGGTCGACGCCCCACCACGGGTTCCGGTGCACGACGTCCCACAGGTACCACGCCAGCAGCGCGGTGTAGCCGGTGCACACGATCGCCCGCCAGCGGTGCGGGTGCTCGCGGATAAACCGCATCATGAACGCATCGAACCGCTTGATCACGAGTCCCCGTCCATCCTCGGCGAGATCAGGTAGGTCGGCAGCGAGTCCTCACCCTCAACGTCCGTTGGCAGCCGGCCGACCTGGAAGCCCTGCGACGTCAGCCACTCGTCGAGCCGGGGTCGCAGCGCCGGGTGGATGAGGTACTGCACGACGCCACCGTAGTCCTTGGTCATGCCGTCATCACCTGCTCGTCGGTCTCGACCAGCTTGTCGTCGACGACCGCCAGGACGGGCTTCATGAACGCGTTGCTCATACGCAGGTAGGTCTCGGCTGCGCTCTTGAAGTCGTCGCCGACGATCGCCACGGGCTGCTCGGTCCACGAGCCCGGCTTGCCGTCGTCGTCGTAGTAGACCTCGTGCAGGGCGTAGGTCGCGAACGTCTCGGTGCCGAGGGTCGTCTCCTGGCGCAGGATGCGGTGGTTCCAGTGGGTCACGACGCGCTCCTGTCCGGTATCGCCTTGGGGCTGACGCGGCGCTCGTCGCAGTTGCGGCGCGCGCACTCCTCGAAGCCCAGGACACCCCAGACCTCCTGCTTCCAGATGTGACCCTGCTCGCGGCACACCTGTGGCAGCCGGCGATGACGCTTACGTTGCTCTCCCATAGAGCCCCCTGTCCGAGTTGTTACCGGCACAGTAAACGATCATCGTCGGAAATGTGAGACATCCGAGCGGATATCTACATCCACGTCTCCACGATCGTCGGGTCGTCGTGGGCGTCCCTCGGGAAGCACACATCGACCGTGGGCGGGATCGCGTTCCTTGCCGACTGGATGGTGAAGTGCACCGAGAGCTCGTCCGTGGCCACCGGCTCAGCCTGCCCCTGGACGACGTCGAACCGCCGCACCACGAACCGGCCGGGGTAGTCGCTCGGGCCGGCGAAGATCGTCCAGGTCGACAGGACCGCGAGCTCGTCACTCATCGCGACCCTCTTCGGGCGGAGTGGGGCGCCCCCACATTGGGTCGTCGTCCTCGGTTGCGGGTGGGTCGTCCGGGTCGGGCGCGTCCCACGCTTCGGGCGGAGTGACGCGCCACAGCCGTACGCGCTCGATCAGGTTCTCTAGATGCATCTCAACCGTCATGCCGTCATACCTGCCCTGCCGAGCGGCCATGAGAGCGTCACACAGCGCATCGTCGAGCGCGTCACAGTCGGGGCGATGCACCACGCACGACGGCGCTAGGCGGTTGAGGCACGTCACCGGGCAGGCAGCGTCATAGTCGGGGCTAGGCATCGCGCGGCGCCTTCTCGCCAGGGAACCAGTACGTGACGTTCTTCGCCCGCTTGCCCGCCAGCCACGCGTGCTGCAGCGCGACCGTCAGCGGGCAATCGACGTCGCCGCACGCGCACCGGTAGTGGTGGGTGTCGGTGCCAGAGGCCGGGCCGTTGCCGTCCGAGTCGACGGAGAACGGGTAGTGCGCCGTCATGTCGCCGTAGATCCCGAGCCGGTTCCAGAAGCCGGCGTCATCCTCGGGGTACCACGTCTCGCGCTGGCGCATGAAGACCCGGAACTCGCGGACCCATCGCTGCACCTGCGGGTCGTCGGCGTGCTTGCCGAACACCTCGCGCATGACGTCGGCGGGCGGAAGGTCCATGCCGGACTCGGGCAGGCCGAGGTGGATGGTCAGGTTGCTGATCGACATCCCGCAGAGGTCGCACAGCTCGACGCTGCCGACGTACTCGCCCGAGTGGACCGGGGTGTGGGGCTGAGCTGCAGCCTCCATGTCGCCCGGCCTCGGCCGGATCGTCCGGGTCGTCATACATCGTCTCCATTCCCAGGTTGAAACAGGCCGCTGAGGTCGACCGGCTTGAAGTGGCGCAGGTTCTCGGCCGGCGTCCGGTCCAGGCTCCAGGACAGCGCGGCGCAACGCTCGTTCCCGCAGAACGCGGTCTCGCCGAGGGCCATCAACGGTGGGTGGCCGCACACCGGACAGTCCGGGCAAGCACTCGTCTCCATTCCCGAGACCTTACCTGCTCGCCATTCTTTACCCGCTGGAGCTTGACTTCGTCGCCCAGCGTACCCCCGATGTCAACGCGATCACCATTCCTTGAACGCACGTTCAAACCCCGAACCCGATTTCCGAATCGGCCCTTATCGCGCGAGCCGGCCTGCCGTTATGGGGGTGTGCGAGTTGAGAACGGTTCTCAAGAAAGGGAGGGGGGTGGCTCGAACGGGTGTTCGCATAAAGCTTTACCTTATATCCGCCGTATCGGCTACCGTATGCGCCACGGTTCCTGTAACGTTGCTCTTGCAAGGGGGAGGGGACGGGGCGCATAGGGCGCCCGCCCTCCGACCAAACGAAAGGCAAGACAATGACCGAGAAGAACCAGAACCTGTCGACCCTGCGCGCCATCGGTTCGGGCGTGCGCAAGACGGAAGAGGTCGCGGCCGCGATCGTCGCGGGACTCCCGGAGGGATTCGACTCCAAGGCGCGGGGCGCGGTGTCGGGCGCGGTGCACGCGTGGGCAGGGTTCCCGGAGGGGACGGACCGTCCCGCCGTCAAGTCTGGCAAGGCGGGCGCGCAGACCCTGACGGACTACGGGCGCGGTGTCGACGCGGTGGCCAAGGCGGTGTCCCGCCTCCTCAAGGGGAAGGCGGACAACGGTCCCGTCCTCCGGGTGTCCCTCTCGGGTGAGGGTGGCGGGTCCGCCACGGTCCCGTCCGACTCCCCCCTGTACGCCATCCTGTCCGCCCTCGCCACGGCCGACGAGATCGGCTATGCCAAGGCCCTGAAGGCCCTCCAGACCCCCAAGGCCCCCAAGGCCCCCAAGGCAGGCAAGGCGGCCGCCTGACGGTCCCCCCTACGCCCGGCGCGGGGCGTATCCGACTAGATCGGATATCCGCGTCGGGCAGGGGGAGGTCACTCCTCCCCCTGCCCACGGCGCCTATGGCGCGTTGACAACTCAAGAGCGGCCCTCCCCCTAGCAAGGGACCAGTAGGAACGGCGCGGGACTGGCGCGCCACGGCAACCCATGGGCGTAGACAATCCATGGTCAGTGACCTAGGCGTGACGGGACTATCCCCCGACGATCCTAGGTAGACCTACGCCCCCGGAGCCTTGACCACAGGGACTTGGAACCGTATCCGCCACGGCGGATATCTCTTCCTGACCGTATCCGCTTGGGGCGGATATCTCCCAGTACGGCGAGTCATGGTGCTGATCGACCCCGGCCTCTCGGGAGGCGCGGCGGACCCGATATCGGCCATGACAGACCCGCACGAAACGTCAGGTGACCTGTCGCCCCGCCCCAGCGTAAGTGTCCTAGTGACCCGCCACCGCGCAGCGACCCTCCCGCCACTATCCCGACTCACCCGATGCGGGGCGCCCCAACGTAAGCGTCCCACGGACCCGCCACCGCGCCCCGCATCGGAGCTCCACCCTCCACCTATCCGCCCGTATCCGCCACGGCGGATATCCGCCCAGATCGGAGCCTCCCATGGCACGTAACCGTAACCGTCAAGCCGGTCCGATCCTGCGGACCATCGCCACCCCCACGCCCCGCCCGACCGCGCCGAGCCAGAACCTCGGCGCCCGTGCGCAGACCGTCGCAGCCGCCCCGGCTCCGGTCCGCCGTGCCCGCAAGGCATCCATGACTGGCGCGCAGCGTGACTCGACCGGACGTTACTCCGACTGGAACCGTCCCGCGTCGCTCAAGCCCTTCACCACGCCCATGACCGGTGCCTGGGACTTCAACCACCGGACCATGCCGCGCGGCGGCGCCCTGCCCGCCGATTTCCACCCCGACTTCCCGAACGCCTGATATCCGAACCGTCGGATATCTGACCCTCAACCGCCTATAGGAGGCAGTGATGTTCAAGAACGACACCATGACCCAGTACGTCGCCGACCGCGCCCCGCACCTCGCGCCCCGCACCGTGTGGGACCGGATCGACTGGACCGCTGCGGCCGTCATGCAGGACGCCCGACGCCGCGCCCTCGCCTCACTCACCACGCCGGCCGCGCCCGTGGTCTCCCTCGCCACGCGTCGCTTCCTGGCCGACCCGGTCGTCGTGGAGGCGTTCTCCCTCGACGTCCCCTCCCCCGCGTGAAGCCCTGCATCGACTGCGGCGTGCCCGGTCGCACGCTGCTCTGCACCCCCTGCAAGGACTGGCGCGTCACGCGTCGGACCTCGCCCGCGGCCTGACCACCCGCACACCTGCCGCACCCCCGCACCGTGGTCATTGGGATCTCGGTGCGGGGGTGCGGCAGGTGTGCGGG